>Ga0075431_100001755_pt1 | contig 20403 bp, 24 predicted proteins | sample RhiMetdeltSRZDD5_FD_75297 | JGI IMG/M metagenome (GOLD analysis project Ga0075431, IMG submission 75297) | Populus rhizosphere microbial communities from Tennessee, USA - Rhizosphere MetaG P. deltoides SRZDD5 | ecosystem: Host-associated > Plants > Roots > Rhizosphere > Soil | place: USA... | reverse complement strand
CCGCGATCAACGCTCTGAGCCCTCTCGGGCGGCAGCTTGACGATGCCTCTCTCCATGGGGTGCTACATGGAGACATCCATCTCGTGAACCTGTGGCTGTCAGAGGACGGCACCGTGGTTCTCTCGGACTTCGAGTGGTGCGCTTCAGGCCGCCCGATCTGGAGTTGCAACGGCTGAGTGACTGCGCAGACGCCGATTCGCTGATCGGCATCGATGTGCACCCAACGATTGTCGGCTGGCTCCATGCCAGCCATCCGGAACTGTTCGAGGCACGCGACCTGATCGACCGGCTCCGGCTCTACTCTGTCGCGTACGCATTGCGCCACCTCATCGTCGCCCCACCAGATGGACCGGAGGATTCGCTGGAAGGCGATCACTCGCTCGTCCGGCTCCGCCGCCTGCTCGATGGCCGATGGCCTGCTTCGGGAGCGTTGCCTTCTGGCCTGATTCCGCCCGGCTGAGGCCGAATCGGGCCAGTGGGTGCTGGGTAGTTCAAGCGGCCGGATGGGATCGCTCCGCGATGAACCGCTCGAGGTCGGCGACGGAGACAACAGCGTCGTCCTTCGTGGCACTCAATCGGTCGATGACCCATTGGCGGATCAGGGTCGTCGCCGGCATTCCCGCTGCGTCCGCCTGTCGACGTACCTGCTGCATCAAGCTGCGGGGGAGCCGTATCGAGGTCGACACCATCACCTCGTCGGCGACTCGATCGTCCGGAGTCGACCGATCGACTGATTCGGGCAGGCTCGTGTTGTCGTAGTGCTCGCGAAGCTCGTCGAAGTCCTTCTTCTTCATGGTCATCACCTCGCCTTCCGCCGAAATCGCTTCCTCTCGGCGTCGTCCATGTCCCGAGCCGTCACGATGAAGTCCCGGCCGTCGGGCCCGTCGATCACGACGACCATGAGGTACCGACCAGCGGCTGTCGTGCACCACACCACTGTCGTGCCAGCTCGGCCGCGGTCGATCCAGCGGGGCCGTGCATAGAGTCCCTCTTCCACCTCGTCAGGCGTGACTCCGTGTCGGGCGATGTGGGCCTCGGAGTCCTCGGTCCACATGATCTCCCCGAGCACGTATGAAGCGTACCACGACGTGGTACGCACGCCTCGACGGAAGACTTGGGATTGTGGCTGCTCTGGCGACGGCGGATGCAAGACTCTCGACATGGCTGAGCTCTCCGACTTCGACGCCCTGTCGTTCGACTGCTACGGGACCCTGATCGACTGGGAGTCCGGCATCTCCGCCGTGCTCTCGGCCTGGGCGACGGAGGTGGGGCTGGACGCCGACCGGGAGCGGCTACTCCTCGCGTACGGTCCGTGCGAGGCCCGCGTGCAGTGGGAGCGGCCGACGGCGCTGTATCCGGAGGTGCTGGCCGAGGCCTTCCGGCAGACCGGCGTCGAGCTCGGCCAGGACGTCAGCGATGAATGGGCCGAACGGTTCGGCGCGTCGGTCCCGGACTGGCCGGCGTTCTCCGACTCCGCTGACGCACTGGCGAGGCTGGCCGAACGCTTCAAGCTGATCATCGTGTCCAACGTCGATCGGGCGAGCTTCGCGGGGAGCAATGCGCGTCTGGGCGTGGAGTTCGACGCGATCATCACGGCCGAGGACGTCGGGGCCTACAAGCCGCGGCTCAACCACTTCGACCGGCTCGATCAGGTCGCGGCGGACCTCGGGGTGCCGAGGGAGCGGCTGCTGCACGTCGCGCAGAGCCTGTTCCACGACCACGGGCCGGCCAAACAACTCGGGCTCCCGTCGGTCTGGATCAACCGGCGCCAGGACCGTCCCGGTCGGGGGGCGACTCCGCTCCCGGAGGCCGACTACTCGTACCAGTGGGAGTTTCCCTCGATGGCGGCCTTCGCCGACGCCGCACTCGGCTGAGTCGGCATCGGAATCACGTCGGCGGTGGCCGCGCACCGAGTCGGGTCACGACCTCGCCGGCCGCATCGACCGCGAACCTCGCCGCCGCCGGGACATCCTCCCCTCGGCACAACCGGCTGAGGAGGGCCCCGGCGAACGCGTCCCCGGCGCCGGTGGAGTCGACGGCCGCTTGCCGACAGGTTGGCCGGAGCCGCTCGGGCTCGCCTGTCGGGCGGAGAACGGTCACACCGTCGGCGCCGTGCTTGACGACAGTGGTGCCGTACGTCGCTCCCAGCCGTTCGTACGCGACAGCGAGGTCGTCGGTCTCGGCAAGGATCCGAGCCTCCAGGTGGTTGGGCAGGCAGAGCTCGATCCCCTCGGTCCAGGAGCGGAACACGGCTCCGCCGAGTCGTCGCAGGTGGTAGGCCGAGCTGGGATCCAGCGACACGGCCAGGCCGGCCTCCCGGGCGCGGCGCAACAGGTCGCGACCGACGGACCGCCCGCGTTCGCTGAAGAAGAGGTAGCCGGTCACATGCAACCGGTCGGCGCCGACGAGCAGCTCCGGACGGATGTCGTCGATCGTGAGGTTCTGGTTCGCGCCTCGGTCGACGAACATCGTCCGCTCCCCGTCGTCGTCGACCAGGACCACGATGCTGCCGGTCGCGGCCATCCGGTCGGGCACCAGGTGCGCATCGACGCCGGCCCGGCTCAACGACTCGGTGTGCCGCGCGAGGTCGGTCGTACCGACCCGGCCGACGAACGACACACCGGCTCCGTGGTGGGCCGCCCAGGCTGCTTGGTTGGCCGCCGATCCACCTGCCGTGAAGGCGATCCGCGCGGGATTGTCGGTCGCATGGTGGCGCGGCTGGCTTGGGCGCACGATGACATCGTCGATGACGTCGCCGACGACGAGCAGCCGTTCGGCGCCGGTCACGTGGACTCCGCCGCGGGCGCCTTCCGACTCCATGCCATGGCGATCTTCGCGGCCAAGGCGATGTTGTTCCGCGCGATCGTGACGTTGACCTCGAGGCTGGCTCCTGCGGTGGCGCGGTGGATGAAGTCCAGGAGATGGGGCGTGAGGGCCTTGCCGCGCACGCCGTGGTCCGCCGCATCGCGGAGGCCTTCGGCGACGACGCGGTCGTGCAGGTCGGGATCGAGCTGCTCGTCGCTCGCGAGCGGGTTCGCGACGAGGATGCCGCCGCTACGACCCAGCCGGTCCGAGGCGAGCATGAGGTCGGCGACCTGGTCCGGGCTGTCAACCGTCCAGTCCACGCTCTCGCCCGAGTCGGACAGCCAGAACGCCGGAAACCGCATCGTTCGATAGCCCACCACGCAGACGCCCCACGTCTCCAGTCGTTCCAATGTGAGTGGGATGTCCAGGATGCTCTTCACGCCGGCCGACACGACGGTGATGCGCGTCTGCGCGAGGGCCGCGATGTCCGCGGACTCGTCCATCGTGTGCTGCGCGTCGCGGTGGACTCCACCCAGTCCGCCGGTCGCGAAGATCCGTACACCCGCCAGCGCGGCCAGGTAGCTCGTCGCCGCCACCGTCGCCGCCACCGTCGTCGCCGCGGTACGACGCAGCCCGACGGCCGCCGGGAGATCCCGCGTACTCGCCTTGTCCACCTCGGGGTCGTCGGCGAGCCGGATCAGGTCCGCCTCGGCCAGGCCCACCTTCGGCGTGCCGTCGACCACGGCGACCGTCGCCGGAGTCACGCCCCGATCGACCAGGGCCGCCTCGAACGCGAACGCCAGGTCTCGGTTGCGGGGGCGCGGGAAGCCGTGCGAGATGATCGTCGACTCCAACGCCACGACCGGACGTCCGTCGGTCAGTGCGGCGCGGACTCGCTCCGAGACGAGAGGCACCGGCTGCATGCGAGCCATTGTGTCCGGCCCGACGCCTGCGTCGGAATCAGAGTCGCTCGCGGAGCCGGAATCGCTGGACCTTCCCGGTGCTCGTACGCGGCAGCGCCTCGATGAACTCGACGGAACGGGGGTACTTGTACGGCGCGATCCGCTGCTTGGCGAACTCCTGCAGGTCCTTGACCAGCGTGTCGTCGCCGACGACGCCCGGCGCGAGGACGACGTAGGCCGTGACGAGCTGTCCACGCGCCTCGTCGGGCAGACCCACCACGGCGCACTCGGCGACGGCGTCGTGGGCCAGCAACGCCTCCTCGACCTCGGGGCCGCCGATGTTGTAGCCGGACGAGATGATCATGTCGTCGCTGCGCGCCTCGTACCAGAAGTAGCCGTCCTCGTCGGAGCGGAACGTGTCGCCGGTGATGTTCCAGCCGTTCTGGACGTACTTCGCCTGCCGGTCGTCGGCGAGGTAGCGGCAGCCGGTCGGTCCCTTGACCGCCAGTCGACCGGGTTCGCCGACCGGGACCTCCTCGCCGGTGTCGTCGACCACGATCGCCTGGTAACCCGGCACCGGCCGCCCGGTCGACCCGGGCCGGATGTCGTCGTCGGCGGACGAGATGAAGATGTGCAGCATCTCGGTGGAGCCGATGCCGTCGATGATCCGTACTCCGGTCGCGTCGTGGAACGCCTGCCAGGTCGCCGCGGGCAGGTGCTCGCCGGCCGACACGCATCGGCGCAGCGACGCGAGTCGCTCGGGCCGGCCGGCGAGAAGCATCGCGCGGTAGGCCGTCGGTGCGGTGAAGCAGATCGTCACGTCGTTGGCCGCGATGTGGTCGGCGAGCTGGTCCGGCGTCGCCTTCTCGATGAGCAGGGTCGACGCGCCGGCATGCAGCGGGAACACCACGAGCCCACCGAGTCCGAAGGTGAACGCGAGCGGCGGCGTGCCGGTGAAGACGTCGTCCGGAGTCGGCCGCAGGACGTGCGTGGAGAACGTGTCGGCGTTCGCGAGTACGTCACGATGGAAGTGCATCGTGGCCTTCGGGCGGCCGGTCGTACCCGACGTGAAGGCGAGCAGCGCCACGTCGTCGGCCGACGTCTCGACGGAGTCGAAGCTACTGCCAACGCCGTCATACGCGGCAACCCGAGATGTCAGATCGGAATCAGCGTCGCCGCCGTACGTCACGATCGGCGCGTCGCCGAGGTGGGCGGCCGCCAGGTCCTCGGTGAATCGGTGGTCGCACAGCGCCAGGTCGATCCGGGCGATCTCGTGCACGGTGCTGAGCTCGCCAGGGCGCAGCAGCGGCATCGTGGTGACGACCACCGCGCCGGTCTTGAGCACGCCGAACCAGCACGCGACGAGCCACGGGTTGTTCGGTCCGCGCAGCAGCACTCGATTGCCGGGGACGACGCCGAGCCTGTCGACCAGGAGCTTCGCGATCCGGTTGGACGTCGTGAGCAGCTCGCCGTAGGTCCAGTGCTCGCCGCCGGGCGACAGCAGGCAGGGACGATCGGCACCGTGCTGGTCGATGACGTCGTCGAGCAGGGCGACCGCGCAGTTGAGCCGGTCGGGGTAGCGCAGCTCGGGGAGGTCGAAGCGGAACTCCGGCCACGTGTCGACCGGCGGCAGATTGTCGCGGCAGAACGTGTCGACGTGTGCCGACGGCGTGAGTGTCATGGTCCCCTCCCTCGTCGCACCGAGCCTTGTGGGCGGTGGCGCGTGCGTCGGCTGCACATGGATCGGCAGTTCCAGCCTGCCTCGTAGTATTCCCCCTTCGTGACGACAGTCAACAGGCCGCGATACCGTGCCGGTGCGATGACCGAACCGGATCGACGGATCTTGAGGGATTCGGGTAGCCCAGGCGACCCGAATGCCTCAAGATCCGTCCAGCCGCGGGCCCTGATCGTCACGATCTACGGCCTGTACGCGCGGGAGCGGGGCGGCTGGCTAGGCGTGTCGAGTCTGATCCGGCTGCTGGCGGAGCTCGGTGTCGACGAGCCCGCCGTACGGTCGTCGATCTCGCGCCTGAAGCGTCGTGGTCTGGTCGCCGCCGAGCGGGTCGACGGCGTCGCCGGATACGGTCTCACGCCGCGATCGCGTGACGTCCTTGACGAGGGTGACAGGCGCATCTTCGACCGCAGTCGGGCTCGGCTCGACGACGGTTGGCTGGTCGCCGTGTTCAGCGTGCCCGAGTCGCATCGGCAGCGACGGCACGCCTTGCGGTCGCGGTTGACCTGGTTGGGTTTCGGTGCCGTCGCTGCCGGAGTGTGGATCGCTCCGGCGCATCTCGATGCCGAGACGCGTGACGTGTTGGAGCGCGACGGGCTCGCCCCGTACGTCAGCCTCTTTCGAGCCGACTACCTCGCGTTCGGCGACGTACCCGAGCAGGTACGCCGGTGGTGGGACCTCGACGAGTTGCAGGCCATGTACGACGACTTCCTCACCGAGTACGGTCCGCTGCTCAACCGGTGGCGTCGGAGGCGAGGTTTGGATGACGCCGCGGCGTTCGGCGATTGGGTCCGGGCGCTGACGGCGTGGCGGCGGCTACCGTACCTCGACCCGGGGCTGCCGGCGGAGCTGCTGCCGCCCGACTGGCCGGGCATCCGGGCGGCAGAGCTGTTCGACGCGTTGCGCGACCGCCTCGCCGACCCGGCCGACCGCCACGCGCGCACCGTCCTCTGACCCCTTCTTGGCGCCGAGATTGCGCGTCTTCCTCACTTGCTCGCGTCGACACTGCGCGTCTTCTCGCATCCTGTGAGGAAGACGCGCAATCTCGGCGCGAGAGGGTGGGCGAAACCGCGTCAGTCGAGGACGGCGACGCCTTGCAGCTCGACGACGGCCGCGTCGTCCCACAGGCGGGGGACGCCGACGCCTGCCATCGCGGGGTACGTCGTCCCGACCAACTCGCGCCAGACCCCGCCGATGTCTCGCGCCCGGCCTTTGTAGTCGTCCAGGTCGACGATGTAGATCGTGACGCTGGCCAACTGGTCCGGCCGGCCGCCGGCGGCGTCGAGTGCCGTCAGCAGATTGCGCAGCGCCTGGTCGAACTGGGCCACGACGTCGCCGCCGACGATCCGGCCGTCGGGACCCGTGGCGGTCTGTCCGGCGAGGTAGACGTGCCGCCCCTCGGCGACGACGGCGTGACTGAACCCGCTCGGCGAGGCGAGCTCGTCGGGGTTGATCCGCTCCAGGCTCACGACGCGATCCCGCCCGCGATGCCGCCCGCGATGCCGCCCGTACTCACGACTGCAGCGCCCCGCCGTCGACGTTGATGCCCTGGCCGTTGATCGACCCGTTGACGACGCACAGCCACACCGTGTCGGCGACCTCCGCAGGCGTCACGAGGCGGCCGGTCGGCTGCTTGTCGGCGAGTATCTGGCGCGCCTCGTCGGCACTGCGACCGGTCTTCTCGACGATGCCGGCGACGGTCGCGTCGGTCATCGGAGTGTCCACGTAGCCGGGGCAGACGGCGTTGACGGTGACGCCGGTCGTGGCGAGCTCGGCGGCGGCGGATCGGACCAGGCCCAGGAGGCCGTGCTTGCTCGCGGTGTAGGCCGCGATGTAGGGGTCGCCGTGCTTGGCCGCGATCGAGGCCATGGCGACGATCCGGCCGTACCCGGCGTCGAGCATGGCCGGGAGCGCGCGGCGTACGCAGCGGAACGGCGCCGTGAGGTTGAGGTCGAGCATCCGCTGCCAGTCGGCGTCGGTCGTGCGATGCACTCGGGCCGAGACACCTGCTCCGGCGTTGGCGACGAGGACGTCGACCCGGCCCCACTCGCGCTCGACGGCGTCGAAGACCCGGTCGGGTGCGGCCGGGTCGGTGATGTCGTCGGGGACGACGAGCGTCGGTCCGGTGCAACCGGCGGCGGTCTCGTCGAGGGTGGCCTTGTCGCGAGCGGTGACGGCGACCCGAAGGCCCTCGGCGCTGAGCCGCTGTGCGACGGCGCGTCCGATGCCACGGCTGGCACCGGTCACGAGGGCGGCCCACGGCTGCGGCGCGGCATCGGACTCGGCTGGCGGCACCGACCCATCTTGGCATTGTGAGTTGTCAGCCACTATTCGGCCTCCAGCCCGAATAGTTGCTGACAGCTCACTAGGGTCGAGGGCATGGACGCCACACGGCGACTGCCTCCGGAGCTGGTCGAGCACGCCCGCGCCTTCGTGACCGGCGACCAGACTCCCGTCGCACCCCGCGACGCGGCGACCGTCGTGCTGCTGCGTCCGGACCCCTCCGGCATGCAGGCCTACCTGCTGCGTCGGCACCGGGGCATGCCGTTCGCCGGTGGCATGGTCGCGTTCCCCGGCGGCGGCGTCGACCCGCGCGACTCCGACGGCGGGACGCGATGGACAGGCCCGCCGGTGGCCGCGTTCGCCGAGCGACTCGGGTGTGCCGAGGCGTTGGCCCAGGCGCTGGTGTGCGCCGCCGTACGCGAGACGTTCGAGGAGTCCGGCGTACTCCTCGCGGGCCCGACAGCCGACACCGTCGTCGACGACACGGCCGGCGACGACTGGGAGGTCGACCGAGCGGCGCTGGTCGATCGGACCCTGGCGTTCACCGACTTCCTCGACCGGCGCGGACTCGTGCTGCGGGCCGATCTGCTGGCGCCGTGGACGCACTGGATCACGCCGGAGTTCGAGCCACGGCGCTATGACACGCGGTTCTTCGTCGCGAGCCTGCCGGCGGGTCAGCGCACCCGTGACGTCTCCGGCGAGGCCGATGCAGTCCGCTGGATGCGACCGTCCGACGCGACGGCGGCCGTCGACGAGGGCACGATCCGGATGCTGCCGCCGACCTACGTGACGCTGTCGCAGCTCGCCGAGTACAGCACGCCGGCCGAAGCTCTCGCCGCCGCGGCCGATCGGCCGATCCGGACGATCCAGCCCGGCGTGCAGGTCGAGGGCGACGAGGCCTGGCTCGTGGTGGATCTGTGACCGCCTGGTCGGGCGGCACCGTGTCGACCCGCGCGCGTTGCGTCCTCGCGCCGAACGCCGGGCCGATGACCCTGGATGGCACGAACACCTGGGTGCTTCGCGAGCCCGACGCCCGGCGCTCCGTCGTGATCGACCCGGGCCCGCTGCACGACGGGCATCTCGCCGCGATCCACCAGGCCGCCGATCCGGTCGGGGCGGTTCTGCTGACCCACGGGCATGTCGACCACTCCGAAGGCGCGCGGGCCTTCGCCGAGGCGGCCGGCTGCGGCGTACGCGCCCTCGATCCGGCGCACCGGCTCGGGTCGGAGGGCCTGGCCGACGGCGACGTCGTCGAGATCGACGGACTCGAGATACGGGTCGTCGCGACGCCGGGGCACTCGTCGGACTCGCTGTCGTTCGTACTCCCGGCGGAGTCGGCGATGCTCACCGGCGACACCGTCCTCGGTCGTGGGACGACGGTCGTCGCGCACCCCGACGGCGAACTCGGCGCCTACCTCGGGTCACTGCGTCGGCTACGAGACCTCGCGGAGTCGGCCGAGGCGACCCGGGTATGGCCGGGCCACGGGCCGCTCATCGACGACGCACTCACGGCGATCGAGGGCTACCTCGCGCATCGGGCCGAGCGTCTGGAGCAGGTACGGGAGGCGGTCGCCGGCGGCGCGACGACGGCTCGCGAGGTGGTCGAGCAGGTGTACGCCGACGTCGACCGGGTGCTCTGGCCGGCGGCCGAGCTGTCGGTCCGGGCGCAGCTGGAACATCTCGAGCGGGAGTGACTGCACCGGGAGCACAGTCAACCTGCGGGCCCGCCGAATCTCGGCAGTAAGTGTGGGATCCGGATGAGGTGCTAGCGTGCCCGCTTGCGCAGCCGCTCCACCTCGATCAGCACCACCGAACGCGGCTCGAGCCGGAGCCAGCCGCGCATGGCGAAGTCGGCCAGGGCCTTGTTGACCGTCTCGCGGGAGGCGCCGACGAGTTGGGCCAGCTCCTCCTGGGTGAGGTCGTGGTGCACGTGGATGCCGTCGTCGGCGGTGCGACCGAATCGGCGGGACAGGTCGAGCAGCGCCTTCGCGACCCGGCCGGGCACGTCGGAGAACACCAGATCGGCGACGACGTCACTGGTCTTGCGGAGCCGGGCGGCGAGCTGGTGGAGCAGGGCGCGGGCCACACTCGGCTGGTCCTCGAGCCAGCGCAGCAGCTCGTCGTGGCCGAGACTCATCAGGGTGCAGGGCGTGACCGCCGTGGCCGTCGCCGACCGAGGCCCGGGATCGAACAAGGACAGCTCGCCGAACATCTGACCCGGGCCCAGGATCGCCAGCAGGTTCTCCCGGCCGTCGGCGGACGTCCGGCCGAGCTTGATCTTGCCGTCGGTGACGACATAGAGCCGGTCCCCCGAGTCGCCCTCGTGGAAGAGCACGTCGCCGCGTCCGATCCGGGTCTCCGACATGGAGGATCGCAGCGAGTTGGCGGCATCGTCATCGAGCGACGAGAAGAGCGGTGCCTGACGGAGCACGTCGTTGTCCACGGATCCTCCTCGTGGCCGCCACGCCCCGCCCGCTGTATCCCCCGTACGGGTCGCACGACGGCCGATCTCGTGGGTCACAGTCTGACGTATCGCCGGCGCACCCTGGTAAGGAGTACCGGCGATGGGCCACTGACGTCGCCCCGGACCGGCCGTCCGAGCCACCCCATACCCTGGTGAACGTGTCAGCGTCCAGCAAGCCGATCGCTCCACTCCGACCTCCCACGACGCTCGTACGGCGCGCTCGCAAGATGAATCGGGTGCTCGCCGAGACCTACCCCGATGCCCGTTGCGAGCTCGACTTCAAGAACCCGTTCGAGCTCCTGATCGCGACGGTGCTGTCGGCGCAGACGACCGACAAGCGGGTCAATCTGGTGACGCCCGTCCTGTTCGCGCGCTACCCGGACGCGGCCGCGCTGGCGTCGGCGGAGCGCGCCGATGTCGAGGGGATCATCCAGCCGACCGGCTTCTTCCGGGCCAAGACCAACTCGTTGCTCAAGCTCTCCCAGGCGCTGTGCGACAACTTCGGCGGTGAGGTGCCGGGACGCCTCAAGGACCTCGTGACGCTGCCCGGCGTCGGCCGCAAGACCGCCAACGTGGTGCTCGGCAACGCCTTCGGCGTCCCCGGCATCACGGTGGACACCCACTTCAATCGGCTGTCCCGGCGCTTCGGATGGACCGAGGAGACCGACCCGGACAAGATCGAGGCCGAGGTCGGTGCGCTGTTCCCGCGCAGGGATTGGACGCTGCTGAGCCATCACCTGATCTGGCACGGTCGTCGTTGTTGCCACGCGCGGCGCCCGGCCTGCGGTGCCTGCCCGCTGGCCCGGTGGTGCCCCTCCTTCGGCGAAGGGCCGACCGACTCGGCGACCGCGACCAAGCTGCTGAAGACCGAAGGCCGCGCATGAGCCGTGCTCCGGCGTTGGTGATCGTCTTGGCGCTGCTCGCCCTCGCGGGCTGCGTCGACGACGATTCGCCCGGGGGTACGACGTCGGGTGGCTCCGTCGACGTGGCGTCGGCCGATCTCGTACGCCTGAAGCAGCGCGCCGGCATGGCTGACTGCCCACCGTCGACGGCCAGTCACCCGACGTCCGACGACGCCTTGCCCGATGCCACGCTCCCCTGTCTCGGCGGGGGACGCGACGTGCGGCTGTCCAGGCTCGACGGGCCGCTGCTGATCAACGTATGGGCGAGCTACTGCGCGCCGTGCCGGGAGGAGCTCCCGGTTCTGCAACAGGTTCACGAGGCCGCGGGCAACGACCTGACGGTGCTCGGCATCGACTACGAGGACATGGCGCCGGCGGCGGCGCTGCGACTCGCGGCCGACGCCGGCGTGACGTTCCCGTCAGTGGCCGACCCGACCGGTGAGCTGCGCGCCGATCTCGAGGTGATCGCGCTGCCGCAGACGGTGTTCGTCGACGCGGGTGGCGCGATCGTCGCGACCGAGCGCCGGCAGCTCACGTCCTTCGACCTGGTCGCCGATCTCGTCGACGAACATCTCGGCATCGCTCTGGGAACCGATCCGGCGGCCCGCGACTCATGACCGCTTCGCAGGGCCGGGAGCCGGACCGCGACGGGTTGCCCGCGTGGCTCTATCCGGTCGCCGACGCCGCGGAGTCGATCACGTCTCGCCAGCTCGCGCGATACGTGATGGACCCACCCGAGGCGGCCCGGCAGGCGGCCGTACTCATGCTCTTCGGCGAATCGGAGTCCGGTTCCGATCTGCTCCTGATCGAGCGGTCACATGACATGCGCTCACACGCGGGTCAGCTGGCCTTCCCCGGTGGTGCGACCGACCCGGGCGACGACGGCGCGGCGGCGACCGCGCTGCGAGAGGCGTCCGAGGAGGTCGGGCTGAACCCGGCTGGCGTGCACGTCTTCGGCGCGTTGCCGCCCTTGTGGGTGCCGCCGAGCAACTTCGCGGTGACGACCGTGCTCGCCTGGTGGCGCGAGCCGTCGCCGGTCGCCGTGGTGGATCCGGCCGAGGTGGCCGCCGTCTTCCGAGTGCCGTTGTCCGAATTGCTCGATCCGGAGCGGCGGTTCATGGTGCGGCATCCGAGCGGCTGGATGGGCCCGGCGTTCGCGATCGACACGGATGCGGTGGATGGCGAGCTGATCCTGTGGGGGTTCACCGCGGGCATCGTGAGCCGGGTGCTGGCCTACGTCGGGTGGGAACGCCCCTGGAACCACTCGCAGGTCCGCCCGCTTCCCGACGTGGGAGGCTTGGGACGGTGAACCTCCTCGACTGGCTGCTGATTCTCCTGACGCTCGCGTACGGGGTATCGGGTTACTGGCAGGGGTTCGTGACGGGTGCCTCGGCGACCGGCGGTCTGCTGATCGGCGGCCTGCTCGGCATCGTGGTCATCCCGCATCTGCTCGGCGGCCTGGAGCCGTCGGTCGGCGTGTCGCTGATCGCGCTCGTGACGGTGCTCGTGACGGCATCGGTCGGCCAGGCCCTCGGGGCCTACGGCGGCGGCTGGATACGCAGCCGCATCACCTGGGAGCCGGCCCGCGCCATCGACGCGGTGGGCGGCGCCATGCTGAGCATGGTGGCCGTGCTCGTCGTGTGCTGGGCGATCGGCTACGCCGTCAGCGGCGCGCGGATGCCGGCGATCGCCGAGGAGGTACGCGAGTCGAGCGTCCTCGGTCAGGTCGACGACGTCATGCCCAACGCCGCCGACGAGGCATTGAGCGCGTTCAACGAGGTGGTCGCGTCCGATCTCTTCCCGCGCTACATCGAGCCGTTCGCCTCGGAACGCATCCCCGAGGTCGATGCGCCGACCGCCGCGATCCTGCGCAGGCCGGGCGTCGAGGCGGCCGAGGAGAGCGTCGTCAAGATCCTCGGCGATGCGGAGGAGTGCAGCCGCAGCGTGGAGGGGTCGGGCTTCGCGTACGGACCGGAGCGGGTGATGACCAACGCCCATGTCGTCGCCGGCGTCACCGACCCGACCGTGGAGGCCGACGGCTCGACCTACGACGCCGAGGTCGTGCTCTACGACCCGGAGCTCGACGTCGCCGTACTCGAGGTGGATGGTCTGGACGTGCCGTCGCTGGAGTTCGACACCGACGGCGATGCGGGCGACACGGGGGCGGTGCTGGGCTACCCCGAGGACGGTCCCTACGACGCGCAGCCGGCCCGGATCCGAGCCGAGCAGAATCTGCGCAGCCCCGACATCTACAACGACGGAACGGTCGAGCGCGAAGTCTTCTCGATCCGGTCGCTGGTGCGCTCCGGCAACTCCGGCGGGCCGCTCGTGTCGCGAGGCGGTGACGTCTACGGCGTCGTCTTCGCGGCGTCACTGTCCGACGACGACACCGGCTATGTGCTGACCGCCGAGCAGGTCGCCGACGACGCCGATCTCGGGCTCGAAGCGACTGGCGAAGTGTCGACCGGCGATTGCGCCTGAGTCCACTCTCGCCGAAGTTTGCGACTTTGCCCCGCCGTCCAATCAGCCTCGCTCGTGCCTCGCTCGGCGGCTAGGCCCATCCACGGACGTGGGGGCAAACCCGCAAACCTCGGCGCCCTCTGCCCGCGCGATCGACCTATTCGGTCGAGAAGGCCTTCGGGATCTCCTTCGCCGTGGCGATCGTCCGCTCCGGGCCACGGACCTTCTTGAGCTTGCGGACGCCGAGCAGGGCGAGGATGACGGCGATCAGGAGATAGGCGCCGGTCACGATGAGATAGGCCCACCAGGGATCCAGCCCTGCCCAGATGATGAACTGCGCGATGGTGATCGACGCCAGGATGATGATGATCAGGCCGATGAACGCAGCCAGGCCCAGCAGCGCCGCCCCGGTGCCACTGGTCCGGGCGGTGACCTTCAGCTCGGCCTTGGCGAGGGCGATCTCGGACTGGATCAGGGTGGAGATGTCTTGACTGGCGTCCGCGACCAGCCGACCCAGCGTCGGCTCCTCCGTCTCGGAGGCAGCAGGCTGGGGGTCTCCGGCGGTGCTCATACGACTTCTCCCTTCGGCGCGACTTCCCGATGATCAGTCCCGCGGTCTGAGCCTAGCGACACTCACTCGCTGAGCCCGTAGCGAATCACGGGGCGTGGGCGCGATTCCGTCGCATCAGGAGTCCGCTGGCCACGATCGCCGACGCGAGCGAGCCGATCAGCACCGCCGCCGTGGCGTGGTCGGCCTGCTCTCCGGAGAACGACAGGTCGGCGAGCAGCAGCGAGACGGTGAATCCGACTCCGGCGAGTACGGCCACTGCGGCGATGTCGCGCCACGCCAGGTCCGGAGCGAGCTCGGCGTGCGTGAACCGAGCCGTGAGGTAAGAGCCGGCGAACACTCCGACGGCCTTGCCGACGAGCAGGCCGAGTGCGATACCGAGCACGATCGGCTCGGTGAGCAGCTCCGAACCGAGCTCGATGCTGACTCCGGCGGAGAGCAGGGCGAAGGCCGGCACGGCGATCCCGGCCGCGATCGGACGTACCCGATGCTCGTGGACCTCGACGGGTGAACGCGCCTCACCGGGATCCGGATGGACCCGGGTGAGCAGGCCGAGGGCGACGCCGGCGACGGTCGCGTGGATGCCGCTCTCGAGGACGAGCCACCAGGTGACGATGCCGAGCGGCAGGAGCAGGATCCACTCGTCGATCCGCCGTCGTTGGCACCACCAGTACACCGCGAGCAGGGAGAACGCACCGGCGAGTGGCCCGAACTCGACGCCGCTCGTGAAGAACACCGCGATCACGAGGATCGCGCCGAGGTCGTCCACCACCGCCAAGGTGAGCAGGAACGCCCGCAGCGACGACGGCAGCGACCGACCGATCACCGCGAGGACCGCGAGCGCGAAGGCGATGTCGGTCGCCGTCGGGATGGCCCAGCCGTCGAGGTCGCCACCGGCGTTGATCGCGACGTAGATCAGCGCGGGCGCGGCCATCCCGGCGATGGCCGCGGCGACCGGCACCAGCGCGTCGGCCGGACGCCGCAGCGTTCCTACGACCAGTTCACGTTTGAGCTCGAGACCGGCGACGTAGAAGAACACGGCCAGGCCGCCGTCGGACGCCCACTCCTCGAGCGTCAGAGGACCGAGCTCGAAGTGGCGGAGGTCCTCGTACGCGTCGTGCCAGGGTGTGTTGGCCCAGATGAGCGCGATCAGGGCAGCGCACAGCAACAAGGCGCCGCCGACGGTCTCCTGGCGGAGGGCGCGTCCGAGGAAGGTCTCCTCGCCCGGCTCGAGCCGGCCGAACAGGCGTCGGCGTCGACCGCTGGGCGGTGCGGCATCGTGCGACACGATGGATCCACCTTCGGATCGACGGCTCGTACGCCCCCAACCGACCAGACTTCCCGGCACGCCAGCTTCGAGCCTATCGAGTTCCGACGCGCGATTGCGGGATGGTGGCGACTTCACGGGGCGCGTCGACCGACACCATCCCCGCAATCGCGGTTCAGAGCGCCTTGAGCATTCCCGAGTCGACGACGATGTCGGCACCGGTCGTGCTCGCCGAGCGGGGCGAGACGAGCAGGGCGATCTGGTCGGCCACCTCCTGCGGATCGGCGAGCCGGCCGGTCGACAGGCTCATCGCCTCCGGAATGGCCGCATCCATGACCTGGTCGCGATCGGTGCCGAAGCGAGCCGCGAAGATGTCGGCGACGCCGTCGGGATCGGTCCACCACGGCGTACGGACCGGGCCCGGCGACACCGTGTTGACCCGGATGCCCTGTGGCGCGTACTCCTCGGACAGCGCCTTGGTGAGATTGGAGAGCCCAGCCTTGGCGGCCGCGTAGTCGACGTTGGGGAACGGCTGCCGAGCGTGGGTGGACGAGACGTTGACGATCGCGCCGCCGCCGTGGCCCAGCATGACTGGGACGGCCACACGGATCAGGCTCACGGCGGCGAACAGGTTGAGCTCGAACATTGCACGCCACTCGGCGTCGCTCGCGTCCATGAACGACGTACGCGGCATCTCGACGCCCGGCGGCGGACCGCCTGCCACGTTGACGAGGCTGTCGATCGCGCCGTACGCGTCGACTGCGTGGGCGACGATGCGGTCCGCGGCGCCGGCCTCCATCAGGTCGGCGCGAAGGTGAGTCAGCCGGTCGTCGGCGAGCTCGTCGAGGTCCGGCGCTTGAGTACGCGAGACCGCGACGACGTGGGCGCCTTCGGCCAGCAGCGTGCGCGTGACGGCGAGACCGATTCCCTTGCTGCCACCGGTGACGACTGCGACGTGGTCTTTCAGTTCGAGGTCCATGTCGCCAACGATGCTTGGCGATTCGGCGAAACTCTGGCGGTTATCCGTCGTCGCGTTTCCTCCAGGAGCGGGCCGACTCACGTCCAGGGGCCGACGCCGCCGATCCGGTCCGGAGTGATCCGCAGGACGTAACCGGGGGTGTCGTACTGCGGCGGCGGAAACACGATGTTCGGTCCGAGGTAGACGTGCGCAAGCCGCTGGAGCAGGTCGCGTGCCCCGCCCTCCTCGACCCGCCCCGAGCCGTGCACCACGAGATACTCCCGAAGCCCGACCCGGTTGATGTTCGGACCCTCGACCGAGAGCACGACACGGGGATCGCGACGAACGTTGCGCAGCTTCTGGCGTGGATCCATGTGGCCGCTGACGATGTCGTCGCCGTCGAGTCCGACCCAGACGCAGCTCAGCTGCGGACTGCCGTCGGCGTTGAGCGTCACCAGATGGACCAGAGCATCGGACTCGAGCAGGTTCCGAGCCGGCGGATTGAGCACGGTCATGGCTCCCAGCTTGACGCGTCCGGCCGCGATACCCCACCGAGCTCGGCGCCGTCGATGCCGACCAACGGGACTGCGGACCCGCCACACTGGCCTGGTGACGACGACGCCGGAGCCGCGACAGCGTTGGGTGCTGCATGTCGATCTCGACCAGTTCCTCGCCGCGGTCGAGGTGTTGCGCCATCCTGAGCTGCGCGGCAAGCCGGTCATCGTCGGCGGCAAAGGCGATCCGACGCAGCGAGCGGTCGTGTCGACCGCGTCCTACGAAGCCCGTGAGTACGGTGTGCGATCCGGGATGGCGCTTCGTACGGCGGCACGGAAGTGTCCGGACGCGGTGTTCTTGCCGGTCGACGAGCCCGCGTACCTCGCCGTCTCGGAGCAGGTGATGAACACGCTGCGGTCCTTCCCTGCCGCCGTCGAGGTGCTCGGCTGGGACGAGGCGTTCATGGAGCCGGTGCCGCCGCCCGACGATCCGGAGGCGTTCGCCCGCGACGTCCAGCGTGCGGTTCGGGAGGCGACGCAGCTGTCCTGTGCGGTCGGCATCGGCGACAACAAGCTGCGGGCGAAGATCGCGACCGAGTTCGGCAAGCCCGGTGGGACGTTCCGGCTCACCGACGACAACTGGTATCCGGTGATGGCCGATCGTCCGACCGACGCACTGTGGGGGATCGGCCGCAAGACCGCCAAACGCCTTGCAGGCATGGGGATTGAGACCGTACGCGACCTCGCGCTGACCGATCCACAAGTGCTTGCCGACGAGATCGGCCCGACGATGGGGCCGTGGTTGCGCATGACGAGCCGCGGCGTCGACAACTCGCCAGTCGATGCGCGTCCATGGGTGGCCCGCTCGCACGGCCGGGAGGAGACGTTCCAGCAAGATCTGACCGAGTGGGAGGAGGTCCGAGAGCAGGTGCGCCGGTTGGCGGCCCACGTCGTCGACGACGTCCTCGCCGATCAGCGGATGGTCATGCGGGTGGCGGTCAAGGTGCGTTACGTGCCGTTCTTCACCTACACACGTAGCCGTACTCTCGCGGAGCCCACGACCGAACTGCAGCCGATCACCGAAGCCGCTCTCGAGGCACTCGAGCGGCTCGATCGCCGCGATCCGATCCGGCTGCTCGGCGTCCGCGCGGACATGACGCCGGTCGAGCCGGACTGAGTCGTACGCCCGACGACGGTCAGATGTCGTTCCAGCCGACTGCGCCGTCGTCCTCGGGTCCGTCGTCCGGCGGATCGTTGATCACGTACTGCCATCCCGGCGGTGCGGTCGGCCAGGACGGATCCGGTTTCCAGTCCGGCGGCGGCAGCCATCCCGGCGGTGGGGGAGGCCAGCCTGGTGGTGGATTGAATCGGAGCGCCATGTGTCCCTCGCCCCCCAAGGTGAGTCTTGGAGCCATCGGGACAACACGTTTCCATCAAGAGGACAGATCCGGTCGGGTCGTTTGTCCGTGCGTACTCGGGGCTTCGGTCCCGATTGCAGCGAGCGACCGCTGTCTTTCAGCCGGTCTGGCCGTCCAGGCGGTGCCTTGTCCGCCAGAGCACGCCGATCCCGAGGAGCACGCCGACCCCGGCGGCGCCGGCCGCGATCCACGGCCAGGACGATCCGGAGTCGTCCGGAGCGGCCGTCTGCGCCGCCGGTGCGATCACGGCCTGGTTGGTGACGGCGTCCGGATCGGCACCGAGACCGCGCAGCAGGAGCGTCAATCGGGTCGACGTCTCTTGCCACCCGCTGTCGACCGGCATCCCCAGCATGCGTTGGCCAGGTGGGGTGTACACCAAGGGTCCGCCCTCGGCGAACGGATAGAGCGCCTGCCGTACCGTGCCCGCACGCGAATGATTCGAGATCTCCGGCATGCGGTAGGTGACGGCGTACATCGCGCCGAGCTCGGCGAGCGGTGGTTCGGCCCGCGACGCCTCCTTGCCGACGTCGTCCCACGGGAAGGCGATGTCGAGCAACGTGGCCAAGTCGTCTTCTGCGGAAACCCAGGTGAGGCGAGTCGACTCGATGCCCGGGCCGGAGATGACGGCGGACTCGGGCCCCTTCGCCTCGGCCGGTGCGGCCAACGCCAGTAGGGCGATGACGGCGACGACGCCGACGACGAGGATGCGACGGAACATGGCGTACCCCTTCCCTTGCGACGCTCCTGCGATCAGGGCGTCCGGTCGGGTTACACCGCGGCGACCGAATCGGTTCCGTCTAGCGCACGAGTGACTCGGCGATGCGGACCGCTTCGGCCTTGCTCACATCGGCTTCGAGGCGGTACGAAACACCGCCGGACTCCCAGATCAGCGTGCTCGTGGCGAGTCGGGCCGTCTCCTCCCGCACGACGCCGTCGCGATCGACGTAGTGGACCGTGTGTGGCCCGGGCAGCCACCAGCCGCGTTCGCCGTCGACCGGAGCGAAGACGCCGGTGACCGCGACCGTCTTGGCGAAGACCGGCTCGAGACTGCCGTCGAACTCGTCGAGCCGGACCGGATGCTGCGCTCGGTTGTAGAGCAGCGACACCACGCGGGCGTCGTCGGCGACGACTACGCGATCCGGTTCGCCCAGCAGCGACGGCACGGCGATCTCGAAGCCGGCCTGTTCCCGGGCCCCCGCGAGATCGGTCGGATCTGCACCGGGCAGCGGCGTCTCCGGCACCACGGGTGCGTCGTCCGCGTCGCTGCCCCACCGCACGTCCACGCCGGCGAAGCGGAACACCTCGGCGACGGCGGCCCGCGCTTGCGGCGAAGCCGCCAGCCCGATCGCGAGGAGCGCCGCGAGGATCGCTGCGACCCACTGCGGCCGAGGCGGCCGGATCGCCCGTGTGGTGGGGGAATCGGCCTCGATCCGGGTGCGGACGGCCGCGCGTACATCCGGCGGCTCGGGCACGACGATCGTGTCGGCCAACGCACGCAGTTCGCGCTCGACGTCAGACATCCAGCACCTCCACGTCGAGTCGGTCGCGCAGTCGAGCCAGGGCTCGCGACGTCCGCGACTTCACGGTCCCGACCGGGAGCGAGAGGGTCATCGCGGTCTCGGCCTCACTCAGGTCGAGGAAGTAACGACACAACAGGATCTCCCGGTCCTTGCCGGCCAGCGAACGCAAGCCCGCGAGCAGGACTCGACGGCGTTCGGCTTCGGCGACCCGCGGGTACGGATCGTCCACTGAGCGCGGATCGAGCGCGCGCAGCGCCAGTTGCGCGCGGCGCTTACGGCCGCGTACGGCGTTCTTCGTCTCGTTCGCCACGATCCTCAGCAGCCAGGGTCGGAACGGCGCGCCCATCCGAAAGCGCGGCAGGGCGCGATAGGCCTTGACGAAGGCATCCTGCACGACGTCCTCGACGTCCCCGCCGGCGCCGAGGAAGTACGCCAGACGATGTGCGGGCGCGGTGTATCGGGCGACCAGGACCTCGTAGGCGTCCGGATCGCCGTCTCGGGCGAGGCGTACTGCCTCGTCGTCCTCCGTCGTCAACCTCCCCGCCGTTGGGTGAGCCGATTCGAGTGTCCTACACCGGGCGGCCGTGGAAGGTTCCCTGTCGCTTGAGCCGCGGCGGTGTCGGCCCCTTG
>Ga0075431_100001754_pt1 | contig 20403 bp, 17 predicted proteins | sample RhiMetdeltSRZDD5_FD_75297 | JGI IMG/M metagenome (GOLD analysis project Ga0075431, IMG submission 75297) | Populus rhizosphere microbial communities from Tennessee, USA - Rhizosphere MetaG P. deltoides SRZDD5 | ecosystem: Host-associated > Plants > Roots > Rhizosphere > Soil | place: USA... | reverse complement strand
TCTCGGCTGAACGGCTCGTGTCGTAGACGCGCAGCGTCAGCGAGAGATCTTCCACGCGTTCGCGCGGCACTTCGAGGAAGCGCCCCGGAGTCCCCGTCTGGTACACGCTGTAGTCGAGCAGGTCCGCGCCGCCCACGATCGGCTGCAATTGCACCATCGACTCCTCGAGCCAGTTGCAGACCGGCGGCGTGAATCGGCACGCGATCTCCAGTCCCCAGAGGTCGATCGGTTGGTTCGGGGAGGTGTTCAGGCCGCGCAGCTCCGTGCGGAACTCCGAGCCGAACGCGCCCTTCACCGGCTCGACGAATACAGGCAACAGGTACTGCTCGCGCATTGCATTGCCGGTGAACTCGAACGTGATGTCGGTGTCGAAATAGACGTCGTCTTCCCAGATGGTCACTTCGACGACTCCGGGCAGATGCTCGGGCGTGATCGCCGTCAGCGTGTCTTTGTCGACGCGAGTGGTCGTGACCCAGACGTTTTCTCCGAACTCGAGGGAGTATGGCCACGAGGCGAAGTGGCCTCTGATCGTGACCTTCGTTCCTCCGGACACCGGACCGAGCGCGGGAGAGATCGTGTATTGCCCGTGATCAGCGGACACGCAGAGCGGGAACAGCAACGTCAAAGCAGCCAAAACGACCGAACGACGCATCGGGTCACTCTCCTAATAACGTTATGCTATATCAGCATACGTTCGGAAGTTGGGCCCGTCAATCCTTTCGGCAGTGCTGAGTTTTTCGCGGGGCGCAAACCGACTTGGCGCCCGCGCGTGCATCGGCCTTGGGCAACCAGCGCTGTCGGCCGTGCCGACTCAATCCTTCCGGAAATGCGCGCCGATCGACCGCGGATTTCGGATCGCCGCGTTCGCGACGATGGTCGCCATCTGCTGCCCGTGGAAGAGCTCCACGATCGACTTGCTGATCGTCGACTCGTGGTAATACTTCGTGAGGCGCGTGCCGAGGTGGTGCATGTCCGCGAGGGCGCGCTTCAGACGCTCGTACGTGCGCACGATGCCGACGTAGTTCCACATCGTGTGCTGGATGATCGTCCAGTCCTGCAGGATGAGCGCGGGATCCTCGAGGTTCTCGCGGCCGGGCGGCTGCCAGTCGGGAATCGTGGTGAGCAGCGTGTCCGGAAACGAGCCGTTGCCGGGAGGCAGCGACGAGTACGCGCGCTGCGCGGACGATGAAGCGCTTGACGCCGGTGTCGCGATCTTCTCGCGGATCGACTGCGCCGCGTAATAGCCCCACGTGAGTCCCTCGAGCAATGACGTCGACGCGAGGCGATTGCCGCCGTGCAGACCGGAGCACGACGTCTCGCCGACCGCGTAAAGCCGCGCCAGCGTCGTCTGCCCGAACGTGTTCACGAGCACGCCGCCGCAGAAGTAATGCGCGGCGGGAACGACCGGAATCGGGTCCTTCTCGATGTCGACACCGATGTCGAGACAGGCCTTGCGAATGTTCGGGAAGCGCTCCGCGATCGGCTGCGGCCCGTGGTAGTAATTCGCGAGATCGAGGTAGACGAATTCTTCCTTGTTGCGCGTCATCTCCTCGACGATCGCGCGGGCCACGATGTCGCGCGGCGCGAGGTCTTTCTGTTCCGGCGAGTAACGCTCCATGAAGTACTGGCCGCCCTGATTGCGCAACCGCGCCCCCTCGCCACGCAACGCCTCGGAGATCAGGAAGTGATTGGCCTTCTTGTCCGCGAGCGCGGTGGGGTGGAACTGCACGTACTCCGCGTTGATGATCCGCGCTCCCGCGCGATGGGACATCACGACGCCGTCGCCGAGGGAGTTGCGCGTGTTGGTCGTGTGCAGGTAGATCTGGCCGATGCCGCCTGTCGCGAGAACCGTGTAGTCCGCGAAGATCGTGTAGACGTCGTTCGTCTGGTTGTCGAGCAGATACGCGCCGACGCACTCGTTGCCGAGGCGGTAGCGCACCTGGATGTCGAGCGGGTGGTGATGCGTGGTGAGAAGGTCGATTGCCGTGACGTCGGTGGCGAGCGTGATGTTCGGCTCCGACTTCACGCGATTGAGCAGCGACGTCTCGATCGCGCGCCCGGTCGCATCGCCGGCGTGAATGATGCGCGGCACCGAATGCGCGCCCTCCTGCGTGAGATCGAGCTCGCCCTCGTCCGTCGTCGAGAAGGGGACGTGCACCTTGTCGAGCAGCAGCTGCTTCACGACACGCGGCCCTTCGACGGCGAGGAACCGCACCGCTTCTTCGTTCGAGATCCCCGCACCGGCGCGGACGATGTCGCTGATCAGTTTCGCCGGCGTGTCGTCTTCGCCCTCGTAGATGATCCCGCCCTGCGCCCACGACGTGTTGCAGTCCGCAGGGTCAGTGGCCTTCGTGACCAGCAGCACCTTGATGCCGGCCGCGGCCAGCGTGAACGCGGTGGTCAGGCCGGCGATGCCGGTGCCGATGACCAGCGCGGGATAGTGAGCTCGGTTCTGGAGTGCGGACACGCCGCGTATTCTAATGACGCGTGCGCGTTCTTCTCGCATTGTTCGTCCTGCGCGTCCTCGGACAACTGATCGTCGTCCTCTTCACGCCGGCGTGGCTCCCGCCGATGGAGGCGTGGTACTCGGGATTGCTGCCCTATCCGCTGCTCCTGCCGGCGCAGATCGCGATCATCGCGCTGATGTTGTTCATGATCCGCAAACCGCCGTCACGCCGCCTCGCGATCTTCGTGAACGTGTTCGCGACGTTGTACGCGGTCGGGATGATCGTGCGCTACGCGATCCTCCGCACGCACGAGATCCCGGTGGCGTTCCATCTCGTGCTGGCGGCGTTTTTGTTCGTGTACGCGAAGATCCCCCCGGCTGAAGCCGGGGGCTAGCGTCTCTTGCCCGCGTAGCGGGCTGCACGGCAATAGCCCCCGGCTTTCAGCCGGGGGAACCTAGGCCGCCGTTTGCGCAAACCCCGTGATCACGTACGACCCCGACTTCTGGTCCTTCTTGATCTTGATGATGTTGTTGGTCTGCGCGTCTTCCAGCAGGTCGCTGAAGGTGTTGTAGCCGTAGTACTCCTCGTTGAAGGTCGGCTTCTTGCGCTGCATGGTCTGCTTGACCATCGAGCCCCAGAGGATCTCCTTGTTCTCGCGCATCAACGCCTTGATCGAGTCGATGAGCAGCTTGAACACCTCGGCCTTCTTCTTGTCCTGGAACGCGACCGTCGGCGCCTTGGCCACGCCGCGCACAAGGTCCTCGTAGAAGATGAACTCGTCGCAGTTGTCGATCAGCAGGTTACTCGACGAATTCTTCACGCCGCAGCCGATCACGTACTTGTCGTTCTCCTTCAGTTTCGAGACCAACGGCGAGAAGTCGGAGTCGCCGGAGGCGATGACGAAGAGGTCGATGTGGTCCTTGGACCAGCACATGTCCATGGCGTCGACGGCCATGCGGATGTCCGCGGAGTTCTTGCCCGAATAGCCGCGGCCCGGGATCTCGATCATCTCGATGGCGGCCTCGTGCAACTCGCGTTTGTAGTCGGGGAACTTGTCCCAGTCGCTGTAGGCGCGCTTGACGACGATCTTTCCCTTTTCGAGCAGGCGCTCGAGCACCAGGGCGATCTCGAATTTCTTGTATTTCGCGTCCATGACTCCGATGGCGATGTTCTCGAAGTCGATGAAGAGCGCGATCTTGCTTTCACTCATGCGTTGCGAGGGAGGCTTGCCGTAATCGCCGGCTTCCTCGGAGGAATTCGCGTCAAATGCAGGTTTGCGTGGCGGTGGCACGGCGGGAGTTTACTACTTCCGCCTTACACTACGCCCCGAGTGAAACGCTACCTGACGCTGGCCCGCCCGTTCACTCTCCTTCCGCCTCTTCTCGGCATCATTTCCGGCGCCATTTGCGCCTGGGGATCCGCGCACAATCCCGATCCGACGCGCGCCGTGACGACGTCCGTCATCCTCACCGTCACACTCGGCTCGCTCTGCGCCGCATTTCTCAACGCCGCGAACAACACCCTCAATCAGATCTACGACCTCGAGATCGACCGCATCAACAAACCGAACCGGCCGCTCGTGACGGGCGAGGTGTCGATCCGCGGCGCCTGGATCTTCACCTGGATCCTGTACGCCCTCGGCACGATCCCCACGTGGCTCGTGGTCGTCTATCCGTACACGACCTGGACGCAGAAGCTGTTTGCGCCGCTCTCGTGGCACGAGTGCTTCTTCATCTACGTCATCGCTCTCGTCTCGACGTTCGTCTACTCCGTCCCCGCGCTCGGCCGCACCAAAGCGCATCCGATCGGCGCGAACCTGACCATCGCCATTCCGCGCGGACTGCTGCTCAAGGTCGCCGGATGGACGATGGTCGCGCGCGCGTCCTTCGCCGAGCCGTGGTACATCGGCCTGGTCTTCATGCTCTTCCTCCTCGGCGCGGCGTCGACGAAGGACTTCAGCGACATGAAAGGCGACGCCGCGGGCGGCTGCCGCACGCTGCCGATCGCGTTCGGCGTTCGCAAGGCCGCCTGGATGATCTCTCCGTTCTTCGTGCTCCCGTGGCTGCTGATGCCGATCGGCGCGGCGACCGGGATCCTCACCGGCAACGCCACGTTCATCTCCATCCTCGGCATCGCGCTCGCGGTCTGGGGCGTGTACACGGTCTGGCTGATCGTCCGCAATCCCGACGAGCTCACCGCCACCGAGAACCACCCCAGCTGGCGCCACATGTACCTGATGATGATGGCCGCGCAGATCGGCTTCGCGATCGCATACGTCGTATAAGTCCTATTCGTCCTACCATGAGCGCGTGTTCTCCCTCGAACCAGAGCTCGAACGCCTGCGCTCACGCCTTGGCCCAACCGCCGACGCGCTGATCGCGCGCGAGCGCCGCGAGATCTTCTCCGTCCATCCCGAGCTGCGCATCGCCGGCTGGCTTGGCGCGACGATGCTCGCCGCGGCCGCGGGCGTGCTTCTGAAGAACAACCTCGATCGCATCGGACCGCTCGCGCTCGCGGTGATGATCGGCGCCGCAGCCGTCGCGTGTTACGCATGGACGTGGTGGCACCGCAATCGAGCCTCTGTCGCGGACGACTACGTCCTCCTCCTCGGCGCGCTGCTCGTCAGCGCCGACGTCGCCTTCATCGAGTCGCAGTTCCACGTCTTCGGCGACGCGTGGAAGCGTCACCTGCTCCTCCTCGCGATCGTCCACGGCGCCGGCGCCTACGCGTATCGCTCGCGCATGCTGCTGTCGCTTGCGATTACCGCGCTCGCGAGCTACATCGGCTTCGATAAAGACGGCGACCCCGAGGCCGTGCCCGCGTTTCTGACGGCGGGCGCGCTACTCGCCTGGCGCGAGCTCGATCGCCGCTTGCGCGCAACGACGACGTTCTCCCGAACCTTCGAGCACTTTGCGGCGAACATCGCGCTGTTCGGCGGCCTCACGCTGACCGATGACAACGAGATCGTCGGGAGTCTCGTCACGATCGCCATCGCCATCGTCGTGATCGCGTGGGGCTTCCGTACGCGCCACGAGCCGTTCGTCCTTTATGGCTTCGTCTATGCCGTCATCGCTGCCGACTGGCTGCTCATCGAGACCTTCGACGACAGCGGTACCGTGATCGCGTTCATCATCCTCGTCTCGATGATCGCCGCCGTCGCCGGCCTCCTCGCGCTGCACGCGCGCTTCAAGGCACTGAAATGAAACTCGAGCACGAACGCGCATTGATGCTGGGGGCGATCCTGCCCGACGCTGCGAAAGTCCCCCACCGCACTCACGGCATCCTTCTTCGAGCGACTCTCTTCGTGCTCACGCTCATCGGCGTCCTCGGCCTCTACTTCTTCCTCGACCATCTCAGAACGCATCGGGAAGGCCTCATCACCGGCATCCTCGCCATCGCTCTCGCGGAGTATCTGATTCACGCACGCCGCTGGTACTGGACCGGCGTCGAAGAAGCGCTCTGGATCGGCGGCGTGTATTCGCTGATCAGCGAGCTCCCGAGCTCGGGCAGGCCCGAGGCGATGCTCGTGCTTGGCGCCGCTGCGGCGATCGCCGGTGCGCGCGTGCGCAATCCGCTCTTCGGCGCGCTCGCGGCGGGCTTCTTCGCCTACTACTTCGAGCGTCGCTTCGACCTCGGCGTCGTCGCCGCGCTGGGCATCGCGCTCATCGCCGCGTTTGCGCTGCTGCGCACGTGGCGCCGCCCGTCGAACGAATTTCTCTGCATCGCGATCGCCATCACGCTGCCGATCGTGGGTTACTTCGCTGCCGACGCGGACTGGCGCAACGCGACGATCGCGCTCTACGCCGCGTTCGGAGTGGTGACGTTCTTCCTCGCCATTCGCTATCGCCACCACGCGCTCTTCCTCGCCGGCGGCATCGGCGTCGCAATCGCCGCGATCGAATTCGCACGCACACTCGACCTTCGGATGGAAGCGAAGCTCGCCGCGGGCGGCGCGTTGCTCCTCGCCGGCTCTTGGATCGTTTCGCGTGCATTGCGCGATCGCACCACCGGCATCGTCGCGTCGCCCGCCAAGCTCACCGCATTCGACGACGAGGTCGAGATCGCCGCGACGGTCGCTCTACCCCAGCAAGAATTCGAGCCGAAGGTAGAGTCGGGTGGCGAATTCGGCGGAGCAGGCGCAACCGGGAAGTACTAACCGCCAACCGACAACTGCCAACCGCCAACCGGAAAATTGTTCCACGTGCCACATTCTGTGTGCACAACGCTTCACGACCCCAATATGTAGTGGTCGAGGCCGCTTAAATCCGCTTTTCCACAGATTATGGATTCCGCTTGCTTTTCGCCCTTTTTCCAAAAGGAAAATGAACGAAAAAGCTGCTGAAAATCAGCGCTCTATGTCTATTGGTAATTTGCACGAGAATCGTGTGCAAAACACGTGAAAAAACAGCGGATTTACTGAGGATTCCGTGAAAACGCCATTGTGCAAAACCCTGTGGAATTCCTCCGGGAAACTGGCGGATAAGCAGTGGAGCGTTGGCGGAAAACGCCGTTATTCCGCGAAGCTGGCACAGCCGTGCAAATCATTGGAAATGATAGGGTTCCCCGAGATGTTGTGCTTCTTGTGCAGACGACCACAAGATGTTGTGGCCGCCCCTTGACTTTGACGGAGGTGCGAGCGTAGCTTGTCTCCCATCAAAACAACTTGCTGAAGTGAGGGAGGACCATGAAGGATTTGAAGCAATCGACGCGTCCTGAAAACCGCTCTCCCGTCCGCTCGGTCTCGCTGCAGATTCGCGATTATCAGGTGACGGTGAAAGTGAAGTCGTCGGTGCCGAAAACCCCTTCTACCCGGTTCGTTCGCCCCGCGTTTCGGTAGCTTGTCCTGAGCCGGCGAAGCACGGCGCAGGATCGTTTTTACGTCGCGAACGCGATCGTTCGCGTCGGTGTTGGGGGAGGTAGGGGACGGAAGTTCGAGATGAGGGACATCGGAGTCCCGGCGGCGTTCCGGAAAAGGATCCGCGGAGCTCCACCGGCCGATTTCCTTCGCACGGCATCGAACTCTCTTCCTCTACTTTTTTTGTTCTACAGCCGTGTGAGTGTGTGAAGAAGGAGAGCTCCAATGACGTCCATCGATTTGCCGGTTCGCTCGCGTACCGCTCCGCCTCGGAAGGCCGGCAAAAAAGAAACCAAGACAGGCGGGATCGGCATCGATCGCTATTTCACGAGAGCAGGCATCGACGTTTACGACACCTGTGAATGGGAGCTCCGCAACGCGGGCATCTCCAACGAGAGCGGCGGAGTCGTATTCGAGCAGAAAGACGTGGAGATGCCGAAGTTCTGGTCGCAGATGGCGACCAACGTCGTCGTCTCGAAGTACTTCCGCGGCCACCTCAACACCCCCGACCGCGAGACCTCGGTGCGCCAGCTCATCGGACGCGTCGTCCGCACCATCACCCAGTGGGGCCGCGAGGGCGGCTACTTCGCGTCCGAGGCGGATGGGGACACCTTCCGCGACGAGCTCGCGCACATCCTTCTCTATCAGATGGCTTCCTTCAACTCGCCGGTGTGGTTCAACGTCGGCATCGAAGAGAAGCCGCAGTGCTCGGCGTGCTTCATCAACTCCGTCCAGGACACGATGGACTCCATCCTCGGACTGGCCAAGACCGAGGGCATGCTCTTCAAGTACGGCTCGGGGACGGGCTCGAACCTCTCCAACATCCGCTCCTCGAAGGAGCTCCTCGCCGGCGGCGGCACGGCCTCGGGGCCGGTGTCGTTCATGCGCGGCTACGACTCGTTCGCGGGCGTGATCAAGTCCGGCGGCAAAACCCGCCGCGCCGCGAAGATGGTCATCCTCAATGCCGACCATCCCGACGTCGTCGACTTCATCGAGTCGAAGGAGACCGAAGAGCGCAAGGCCTGGGCTCTGATCGAGGCCGGCTACGACGGCGCCTTCAATGCGCCCGGCGGTGCGTACGACTCCGTCCATTTCCAGAACGCGAATCACTCCGTGCGCGTCACCGACGAGTTCATGCGCGCTTATGAGAAAGACGGCGACTGGCAGACCCACGCCGTCACCGATCCCAATCGCGTCATGAGCACGTACAAGGCGCGCGACCTGATGAAGCGCATGGCCCAGTCGGCGTGGGTGTGCGGCGATCCGGGTCTGCAGTTCGACACGACCGTCAACGACTGGCATCCCTGCCCGAACACGGCCCGCATCAACGCCTCCAATCCGTGCTCGGAGTACATGTTCCTCGACGACTCCGCGTGCAATCTCGCGTCGTTGAACCTGATGAGGTTCTACAACGAGAACACCGGCTTCGACGTCGAGGCCTATCGCGCCGCGCTGCGCGTCGTGATCACCGCGCAGGAGATCGTCGTCGACTACGCGTCGTATCCGACCAAGGCCATCGAGGTGAACTCGCACAAGTTCCGCCCCCTGGGCATCGGCTACGCGAACCTCGGCGCGTTGCTCATGGCCCGCGGCGTTCCTTATGACAGCGAAGAGGGCCGCCATTACGCCGCCGCGATTACGTCGATCCTCTCCGGCGAGTCGTACGCGCAGTCCGCGCGCATCGCCGAGAAGCTCGGCCCGTTCGAGGGCTACGCCGTCAATCAGGAGCCGTTCCTGCGCGTGATCGACAAGCATCGCCGCAGCGCGTATCGCCTGGACGTTCGCTCGCTGCCGGCCGATCTCGCCGACGCCGCGTGCAAGGTGTGGGACGAGGCCTATGCCCTCGGCCAGCAGCACGGCTACAAGAACGCGCAGATCTCGGTGCTCGCACCGACCGGCACGATCGCCTTCATGATGGATTGCGACACGACCGGCATCGAGCCCGACATCGCGTTGGTGAAGTACAAGAAACTCGTTGGCGGCGGGATGCTGAAGATCGTCAACAACACCGTCCCCACCGCGCTGAAGCGCCTCGGCTATGACCTCAAGCAGGTCAAGGAGATCGTCGAGTACATCACCGAGAACGACACCATCGAAGGCGCGCCGCACCTGATCGATCAGCACCTGACCGTGTTCGACTGCGCCTTCAAGCCCGCCAACGGCACGCGCTCGATCCACTACCTCGGCCACCTGAAGATGATGGGCGCGGTGCAGCCGTTCATCAGCGGTGCGATCTCCAAGACCATCAACATGCCCAGCAACGCCACCGCCGAGGAGATCGAGGGGGCGTATTACGAGGCCTGGAAGCTGGGCCTCAAGGCCGTGGCCGTGTACCGCGACGGCTGCAAGCGCTCGCAGCCGCTGTCGACGGCCCGGGACAAGGTCGTGCTCGAGCAGTTGGGCGTCGGCCCCGCGGCCGTGCGCCGCAAGTTACCGGACGAGCGCGAGTCGATCACGCACAAGTTCTCGATCGGCGGCCACGAGGGCTACATCACCGTCGGCAAGTACGAGGACGGCGCGCCGGGCGAGATCTTCATCACCATGGCCAAGGAAGGCTCGACGATCTCGGGCCTGATGGACAGCTTCGCGACGATGACCTCGCTCGCGCTGCAGCACGGCGTTCCGCTGCAGCTGCTGGTCGACAAGTTCACGCACACGCGTTTCGAGCCGAGCGGCTTCACCAAGAACCGCGAGATCCCGATGGCCAAGTCCATCATGGACTACATTTTCAAGTGGCTAGCGATCAAGTTCCTCAGCCGCGACGCGCAGGAGCACGCGGGAGTGATCCTCCGCGAGGAGCTCGCGTCGCCGTCTCCCGCGCCTTCCCCCACGCCCAAGGCGCTGTCCTCCGCGAACGTGACCACTCCGACAGCCTCGGACCTGTCGTTCATCGACAAGGTCACCACCGCCGCCCCGGCCACCCTCGCCGCTGACACGACGAAGGTCATGGGCTTCGTGATGCCCGCGAAAAACGCGGACGGCGCGAACCCGACGAAGACGGGGACGTTCCTGTATCAGCAGGACGCGCCGAGCTGCAGTGACTGCGGGGAGATCATGGTGAGGAACGGGGCTTGTTATAAGTGCCTGAACTGCGGTTCCACCAGCGGATGTTCGTAGTCACGATGCATGGCTGGTCCCATCGCGGAGCATTCGTGAAGTGGTAGTAAGGGCGGCCGAAAGGTCGCCCTTAGTCGTATCTATCCAGCCGCTACGTGCGCAACTCCAAAGACGTCCAGCGGCATTGCACGATGAAGTCTCCAGACGATGGCCATCGGACGTTCGCCGGTATGGCTCTGGTAGGTTGCCGGGCCAAGGAATGTAAACGCTGTTGTACGGCCGAAGGCGTCTTTGTTCGATGAACGGACAAAGAGCATTACGTTTGAGCCACGGATTTCGTGTTGGATGTAGCGTTGCCCGGTCGGACTCTTCTCTGGTGTCGTGGACTGCGACTCCCAATGAAAGAGCTCGGGGGAGATTGCGTAGTCGCGATAGCGAGTGGATGGTGAGTAGTATTTCTCACTCTTCTGCAGAGTGATGAAGAAGTAGTCGGTGTTTGTCGGTGCGTGCCAGAGCGGGCCCTCGCGATGGCTGAACGGTTTCGCGAGTGTGGCACGACCGATCGCGGCGAGGACTTCGTCGCGGGTGTAGCGCGCATGAACCTGGATGGGGACGTCGCTGAAGTGTGTGCGGCGTTGCGCCGGAGGCTCATCGACGATCGGGTAGGCGCGATGGGCGGCGCGGTCGTCGAGGACCTGGAGTAGTTCGCGCAGTTCGTCTCGTGCTGCGCGTTGCCTGCGAAAACGCGCGACCGCGGATGTGAAATCGCGCTCCTGATCACCCCAGATCGTCAACATGAAGCCTTCGAGGATGCGGCGGCCTCGCGTCGACAGCGTGTCGAGCGAAAACACATTCTCGTCTGCGAGGCGCTGCAGGAGTGTGAGACGCTCTTCGTCGTCGATGTGGAGAAGACGGCCGAAGGCGCTGAGGAGTTGTTGCTCGTCACTTTCCTTGTCGTCGATCGGGCGGTCCGCGATCATCATCGGCGCGCTGGCAGTCTCGTGGCCGGCCTCGCGCTTGAGGCGCGTCCACGACCAAGCGCGGCTGCGATAGAGCTCCTCGGGCTCCACGGCGGCATCGTGCAGGAAACGGGCGAGCGTCACCGGCGGCGTCATCGTCTTCAACTCGCCGACGAAGCTTCGGAAGTTTGCGCCGATTGAATGACGCAGGTTCTCAAGCACGATCTTCGCGCTCTCGCGGTCGAGTTGGATCGAGCAGCCTGCCGGGAGATATGGGAAACCGTTGTTGACCTGTTCCTCTACCTCGCGTCGCGATGCGCCGGTGAGCGCGCGATAACGAAGATCAAAACGGAAGTTGCGATTCGCATTTCCGATGAAATCGAGCACCGTGAGGCACTGCTTGTCGCGTGCGCGGCGAAGGCCGCGACCGAGCTGCTGCAAGAAAATCAACGCGCTGTCGGTGGGCCGAAGAAAGAGCACCGTATCCACCTGAGGCACGTCAACACCTTCGTTGAAAATGTCGACGGCGAACAGGCATTGGATCGCACCATCACGAAGTTTTCGCAAGGCCTGGTCTCGGGCAAGGCTATCCGTCGTTCCGAGTACTGCCTCGGACGCTATACCGGCTTTTCGAAAACGCTCGGCCATGAACTCGGCGTGATGGACGCCGACGCAGAAGCCGAGCGCGCGCATGCGTCCGAGGTCGCCGATCTTCTGCTGTAGCTGCGTGAGGATTTGCGCGACGCGTGCGTCGTTGCCGGTATATACGTTCTCCAGTGCCGCTTCGTCATAGCGTCCGCGTTTCCACGCGACTTGGGAAAGGTCGATGCCGTCGTGAACGCCGAAGTAATGAAAGGGCGAGAGGAGACCGCGATCCAGCGCGTCCCACAAGCGAAGCTCGACGGCGACCCGCCCGTCGAACCAGCACAGGATCGATTCGCCATCAGTTCGCTCCGGCGTGGCCGTGAGGCCGAGGAGTACCTTTGGACGGAGATGGTCGAGCAACTTGCGATACGTCGGCGCGGCGGCGTGATGAAACTCGTCGACGATGACGACATCGAACGCGTCGGAATCGATCGTCGAGACATCCAGCGCGCTGAGCGATTGAATCGAGGCGAAGACGTGACGCCATTCGTCGGGACGATGGCCGTCAACATACAGCTCACCGAAGGAGCCGTCACGCATGACTGTCCGAAACGTTCCTAACGACTGCTTGAGAATCTCCTGCCGGTGTGCAACGAACAGCAGCGACAGCGGCCGATTCGCGAGCCAGGGCAACGGCTCGTGCGGGTCATTCAATCTGCGGTAGTCGAGTGCGGCGACGACGGTCTTACCGGTGCCCGTCGCGGCGACGACGAGATTGCGCCAGCGGTTATGCCGGTAGCGTTCGACGGTGAGGTGTTCGAGCATCTCCTGCTGGTATGGCCACGGCTCCACCTGGATGCCAACAAAGGAAAGCGGCTCATCGCGACTTGCCGACACCACCGCGGCGTCGAAGCGCTTCTCGTCGCGGCCGCGCACGTACGTTTCGAAATCGGGATGCTCCCAATAGGAGTCGAACGTGGCGCTGAACTTGTCGACGATCGTCGGCGCGTCGACTCTTGACAGGCGCACGTTCCATTCAACGCCGTCGAGCATCGCGGACGTGGAGAGATTTGAAGAGCCGATGAAGACCGTGGAGAATCCTGTGTCGCGGTGAAACAGCCACGCCTTCGCATGCAGCCTGGTCATGTCCGTCTGATACGACACTTTGACCTCAGCGCCGAGCTCCAGAAGATGCTCAATCGCACGTCGTTCGGTCGAGCCTGTGTAGGTCGTGGTGATGACGCGCAGACGTCCGCCGCGCTCAATGAACGCACGGAGCCGTGGGGCCACGAGTCGCAAGCCGCTCCACCTGATGAAAGCAATAATGAGATCGATGCGATCGGCTGACTCGATCTCTTTCTCCAGCACCGCGCCGATCCTTGGTTCGTCCCGCGCATTGACGAGAAGATCACTCTGGCTGAGCGGAATCTCCGGTGCCGGTGGCCGGAGCGACTTCAATGCGTTCATCGGATAGACCGCGGCCAATCGCTGCGGCGGCTCGGCGACGAAGTCTTCCGTCGCGAACTGTTGAGGTAGCGATGCCGCCACAGTCTGCAGGATCTCGTTCGTGATCTGTGTCTGCCGCCGTAAGCGGTCTTCTTCGGGGATGCCACGAAGGGCGTTGCGAATGACTCCGGCAATGTGACGCGCAAGGAGGAGATAGGAATCTGCCGGCTCCAGCGGCTCAGTGTCGGCGCGACGGTCCTGACCAAGATGCGCAATCTCGTGCTCGATTGCTTGCGTGATCAGCAAGTCATACAGCCCATTGGGCAGTTTCGTCATGCGCGGACCGGACGCGATTGTACCTGGCCATGCCTCCACCCAGGGGACGCGTCCGGCGATGCGCAGATCGACGTAGAGCGACGTGCGGATTCAGAATGGCGACGGCGTATCATCGACACCCACATGAACTATCTGCTGCCCACCCGCCGCGCTTTCCTCGCGACCACCGGCACCGTCGTCGGCCTCGCGGCCGCCACGGTGCCCAGCATCGCTGCCCTGGCGAAGGAGCTCGAGCACCCCCGAACAGACGAAGACTTCTGGGCCTTCATCCAGCAGTCCTTCTCCAGCGGGCGGGGCATCGTCAATCTGAACAATGGCGGGGTCTCGCCGTCGCCGAAGATCGTGACCGAGGCGCTCACGCGGTACATCTGGCAGCAGGAGGACACCACCGCGTACACGATGTGGCAGATCCTCGAACCGCAGTCGGAGCGGATCCGCACCGAGCTCGCGGCGCTGTTCGGGTGTGATCGCGAGGAGATCGCCATCACCCGCAACGCCTCGGAGTCGCTGGAGATCGCGCTGCTCGGGCTCGATCTGAAAAGCGGCGACGAAGTCCTCAGCTCCACGCAGGATTACGGGCGCATGCTCACGACGCTCCGCCAGCGCGAGCAGCGCCAGGGGATTGTCCTCAAGACCGTGAAGCTGCCGCTCGCTCCGAAAGACCCGAGCGCGATCACGCGCGCGTTCGAGGCGGGCATCACGCCAAAGACGCGGGTGATCCTCTGCTCGCACGTCGTCAACATCACCGGCCAGATCGTGCCAGTGCGCGCGATCTGCGAGCTCGCGCACGCGCGCGGCATCGAAGTCATCGTCGACGGCGCGCATTCGTTCGCGCACTTCCCGTTCACACGCGACGAACTTGGCTGCGTCGACTACTTCGGCACCAGCCTGCACAAGTGGCTCTTCGCGCCGAAAGGCGCGGGCATGCTGTACGTGCGCCGCGACCGCATCGAGCGCCTCTGGCCGCTGATGGCGGCGGACAAGACGCAGAAAACCGACATCCGCAAGTTCGAGGAGATCGGAACGCATTCCGCTGCGCCGCGACTCGCCATCGGCGAAGCGATCCTCTTTCATCGCGCGATCGGCGCGGAGCGCAAGGCCGCGCGTCTGCGTACGCTCGCACGCTATTGGGAGACGCGCCTGCTGAAAAACCCGCGCGTGCGGCTGCACACTCCGCTCGACGACGCGCAGTCGTGCGCGATCGGCACGGTGGAGATCGAAGGCATCGAGCCCGGCCCGCTCGCGCAGCATCTGTTCGACAAACACCGCATCTTCGTCACGCCGATCGTGCACGAAGAGTTCAAAGGCCTCCGCATCACGCCGAGCGTCTACACGACGTTCGAAGAGCTCGACCGCTTCGCCGAGGTGATGGAGACGATCGCGCAGCGTGGGCTGCCGGCGTAATCATGTCCCATCGATTGATTGCTGCCTTTCTGCTCATCGCTGTCGCTGCTTGCCGCGATGCGGAGCCGCCGTCCGCAGTCACACCGACGAACACCGTCGCAACGACGAACGAGGCGCAGCCGGCGCCGGTCCCGTCAACCGAGACGCTGCTCGATCCGACCGGCGCGTACTTCGCGATGGACGAGCTTCCCGCGGAGTTCGCGGAGCTCGAGCACCTGTCGCTCGCGACAATCGACGACAAGGCGGAGCCGGCTCCGCTCAATGGCTTCTTCCGTCCGAAGGACCGCGACGCGAGGGACTACGCGCTGATCGGTCCGAAGCTCGACGGCAAGAACCTGACCTTCACGACGGAGGCGGTCGACGGTGTGCACTACGAGTTCAGCGGCGCATTCGAAGTCGTCGGCAACTTCGCGGCAGAGCCTCCTTCCTACGAGACCGCGGTGCTGACCGGCACGTTGACAAAGCATCGCGACGGCAAGAGCATCGCGTCGACGCCGGTGAGGTTTCGCTACGAAGCTGGTGGCTAGCCGGCACGGCCTAATCTGGCCGCAGAGCCGCCACGCGCGCGGCGAATGCCAGCGCCTCCTCCAGCCACTTCAGACGTTCCGATGGAGTCGCCGCAAGCGAAACATCCAGGAGCCGTGCCTCGGCCGCGCGGAAGTCGCCGCTCCAGTGCGCGTTCTCTGCGATCGCAGCGCTTGTTGGTTCAGGAGCCATGGCGCCTCCGGGCAATCTCTTCCAGCCGCTCGATGTCGATGGCGTCCTGCGGGCGTCCGGCGGTGCGCTTCATTCGGATCAGGTCTTCGACTGATGCGATACGGATCGCTCGACCGCTGAGTCGGACCGTATCGGCTCGCGACCACAGATCCTCGAACGCGAGCAGTTCTTCGAACATCCGTTTGTGAAGCATAGCAGCGGTTTCGCGTGACCGCGGATCTCCGGCTTATGATCCAGGCATTCGGAGGCACACGATGAAACGCATCGCTCTGCTGTCCATCATCTTCGCCGCATTCGCGGCTTCCGCGCAGACCACCGTCGACATCCGCGAGTGGACCGTTCCGTGGGAGGACACGCGTCCGCGCGATCCCGCCGTCGATCGCGAAGGCAACGTGTGGTTCGTCGGGCAGACCGGCCACTACATCGCGAAGCTCGATCCCGCGAGCGGGAAGTTCCAGCGCTTCGCGCTCGACAAAGGCACCGGCCCGCACAATCTGATCGTCGGCGCCGATGGCGCGATCTGGTTCGCGGGAAATCTCAAGGCTTACATCGGCCGAATGGATCCCGCGACCGGCGCGATCCGCAAGTTCCCGATGCCCGATTCCACCGCGGGCGATCCGCACACGCTCGTGCTCGCGTCGAACGGCGACATCTGGTTCACGGTGCAGAGCGGCAGTTTCGTCGGACGTCTCGCGCCGAAGAGCGGCGAGGTGCGTCTCGTGAAAGTGCCGACGCCGGGCTCGCGGCCGTACGGCATCATCCTCGACGCAACCGGCCGTCCCTGGTTCAACGAATTCGGCCGCAACGCCCTCGGCACGATCGACCCGACCACGATGAAGCTCGAGGAGCATGCGCTTCCCGAGGGTGCGCGCGGGCGACGCATCGCCCTCGGACGCGATGGCGGGATCTGGTACGTCGACTACGCGCGCGGACGTCTGGCGCGCTTCGATCCCAAGACGCGCAAGGTGGACGAGTGGCTCACGCCGTACGGCAAAGGCTCGCTGCCGTATGCGATGTCGACGGACGACCGCGGCCGGATGTGGCTCGTCGAAACCGGACCGCAGCCGAACCGCCTCGTCGGCTTCGATCCCGCGTCGAAGAAGTTCTTCGCGATGGGCAACGTGCCGAGCGGAGGAAGCACCGTGCGGCACATGGTCTTCGACGCGAAGAAGCGCGAGCTCTGGTTCGGCACGGACGCGAACACGATCGCGCGCGCGAAGGTGCCGTAACGTTTTACGTCAGCAAACCCGGATACAACACCCCATCCGGTGCGTCGAAGTCGAGTCCGAGGAGCTCCGCTACCAGCGGAGCGATCGCGGTGAGCGGCAACAGCGGTGCGCACGCGCCGGCGCGGATGCCGGCGCCGGCCGCGACGAAGCCGGTGTTCATGTCCGGCTCGTCGGGATGATGGCTGTGACTCATTCCCGGATTCGGTTGCAGGTCGGGTCCATCGAACCGGTCGTCGATGACGAATCCCGGCACGGCCGCGAGCGCGAAGGGGGACTCGGGATCGCTGCCGAGCGCATGGAGCTCCTCGCGCTCGACGATGCGGAACGTCGCGCGCTTCGCGGGCGGGAGCGCATCGAGCACGCGACGCACGGCGGCAACATCCTCGGCATTGCGAACGCGGAGGAACGCAGCGCCGGCCAGAGCATGAAAAAACGCTCGCCAATCCCCGGTCTCGAGTTGCGGTCCGCGCAGTCCGGCTTCGATGAGCCAGACGTTCGGTCGGATCTGCGAGTGAATCTCGGTCATGCCGTGATCGCCGGTCACGATGACGGCGGTGTGGTCCCACGCCTTCGTGCGCTCGATCACCTCGAGAATCGCGCTCACGATCTGATCGGATGCGGCGACGGCGCGCGCGCGACGCGGATTGTTCCAGCCCGGTTCCTGCGGCACCTGACAGGTTGCCTGCGCGTGCGCGAGGAGCAGCGTGGGTTGGTATCGCTCGAGTAGATACGCCGCCATCGCCGCGACGCGCAAATCGTGCGCGAGGTTCTTGTTGCTGAAGTTCTCCATCGTGAGTCGCCCGGTCGCCTCGCGCTCGAGCTCTTCGAAGAATCCGTCGGGCGACGCGGCCTCGCGAATCGCGCCCAGGACTTTCTTCTCGTCGTTCGGCCAGATGTCGGGAAGGTTCCAGTCGATCGCGGCGCCGGCGCTGACGGGCCAGCCGATCGCCGCGGTCGTGCCGCCGGACGCGCGCACCGCGTCCCACAGCGTCGGCACGCGGATCATCGAGGCGTCGGTAAGCCAACGCGGATTGGCGACCGGCTCGACGTGACGATCGTGATGCACGCCGTGGCGCAGCGGCAGTGCGCCGGTGACGAGGGTGATGTGCGAGGGGTACGTCTCCGCCGGAAAGATGCTTCTCACCGCGACCGCGTGTGCGCCGTCGCGGTAGAGCTGCTGCGTCGCGGGCGCGGGCCAGCGCGCGTCGAGGTAATACTCCGGCCGCAGCCCGTCGAGCGTCACCAGGACGACGTGCTCGGCCCGAGGCTTCTTCTTCATCAGGCGCTGCGAGTGCCGGCGCTCCGAATCAGGCGGAGCACGAACAGCAGGACCACCGCGCCGATGAAGGCGACGAAGATGGTCCCGGGCAGTCCTCCGAACGGCGTCGACACGCCGAGCTTGCTGAAGATCCAACCGCCGACGAACGCTCCGATGATGCCGATGATGATGTCGCCGATGATCCCGTATCCCGTGCCGCCCATGACCAGGGACGCGAGCACGCCGGCGACGAGTCCGACGATGAGCCAGGTGAGGATGTCCATCGATGCCTCCTTGCTACTTGGTATCGGTCTTGGCTTCTTCGGCTTTTTTCTGCAGTTCCTTGCCGGCCGTCTCCATCGCCGTTCCCGTCTCGTGAGCCGCGTCACTCACCGCCTCCCTGGCGGCAGCGGTGTCGACGGTGGCGGTGGTGATCGTGGTCGTCTCGGTGGTCTCGGTCGCGCTGACTTCTCTCTCGGTGGTTTGCTGGCACGCGGCGGCGGAGAGGATGAGGATCGCCGCAAAGACGATGAGTTTCTTCATGTTGCATCTCCTGTCCGACGGTGTAGAGCAAGAGCCCGGCCATGGTATGGAGTGCGGAGGCAACGCCTCCGCTTTCCAATCACGTGAATAGGAAAGCGGAGGCGCTGCCTCCGCACTCCACATATGATTTTCGCGATGACTGGACGTTTACTGCTCCTCCTTCTTCTCGCCGTTCCCCTCTTCGCCGCCCACCCGCTCGACTCCATCACCGCCGACGAGATCACGATCGCGGCGGCCGTGTGTAAAGCGTCGCCGAAGTTCGTCGAGGGGTCCGCGTTCGCGGTCGTTTCGCTCAACGAGCCGACCAAGGCGCAGGTCCTCGAAGGGAAGCCGATCGCGCGCGAGGCGTTCGTCGTTCTGCTCGACCGCGATCACAACAGGACCAACGAAGTGATCGTCGACCTCGGAGCGAAAGCGATCAAAACGTGGAAGACGATTCCGAACGTGCAACCGTCCGTCGTCATCGAGGAGTACACGATCGCGCCGGAGATCATCAAAGCCGATCCGCGATTTCAGGAGGCGATGCGCAAGCGCGGCATCGAGGACTTCAGCAAGGTCAAAGTCGACGCCTGGGCGCCGGGCTACCTCGGCGATATGGCCGACGGCTCGCGCATCGTGCGGGCGATCTTCTTCTATCACGACGACGAGGACTCGAACTGGTACTCGCGGCCGATCGAAGGCGTGGTCGCGGTGATCAACCTGACGAAGAAGACCGTGTTGCAGGTGACGGACAGCGGCGTCGTGCCGATCTCGAAGGACAAGGGCTCGCTCGATGAAAAGAGCAATGCTCCGTTGCGGCCCGCGACGAAGCCGCTGAAGATCGTGCAGGCCGAGGGGGCCGGGTTCTCGATGAATGGCGGGGACGTCGCGTGGGAGAACTGGCGCTTCCACTTCGGACTCGATCCACGCGAGGGGCTGGTGCTGCATCGCGTGCGCTACGTCGACGGAGGGAAAGAGCGCTCGGTGCTCTATCGCGCGTCGCTTTCCGAGATGGTCGTGCCGTACGGCGACGCCGATCCGAACTGGGCCTGGCGAAGCGCGTTCGACGTCGGCGAGTACGGCATCGGCCGGCTCGCGTCGCCCATCGAGCGCGACGTTGATGCGCCAGAGAACGCGTTGTATGTCGACTTCCCCGTCGCCAACGACGCGGGCGAGGTGCTGACGCTGCGCGACGCGGTCGCAGTGTTCGAGCGCGACAGCGGCCTGCTCTGGAAGCATTACGACATCGATCGCGACTACAACGAGTCGCGCCGCGGGCGGCAGCTCGTGGTGATGTTCATCGCGACGGTCGGCAATTACGACTACGCGCTGAACTGGATCTTCCACCAGGACGGCACGCTCGAGTTCCGCGCGGACCTCACCGGCATCATGCTCACCAAAGGCGTGGGCGATACGCACGATGATCACAGCGCGCACATGGTCGCGCCGAATCTCGTTGCGCCGCATCACCAGCACTTCTTCAACTTCCGTCTCGACTTCGACGTCGACGGCGTCGCGAACAGCATCTACGAATCCAACAGCCGTCCGATCGACGACCCATCAGCGAACGCACTCGGCAACGCCTTCG
>Ga0075431_100001753_pt1 | contig 20404 bp, 18 predicted proteins | sample RhiMetdeltSRZDD5_FD_75297 | JGI IMG/M metagenome (GOLD analysis project Ga0075431, IMG submission 75297) | Populus rhizosphere microbial communities from Tennessee, USA - Rhizosphere MetaG P. deltoides SRZDD5 | ecosystem: Host-associated > Plants > Roots > Rhizosphere > Soil | place: USA... | reverse complement strand
GTCGCCTTTGCCACCGACCTCAAGGTGAATCGTCAGAAGTACGAGAAGGCGGCGCGGGAGTACAAGAGCCCCGAGCAGCTCCAGCGTGAGGCCGAGGAGAGTGTCCAGCGCGACTACACGACAGCGCCGATCGAGCGCGTGGTCGGCGGCAAGACGCTGCGGATCCCGGCCAACTACGTCACCGCGCACGGCCTCACCGCCCGGCCGCGCGAGACCACGCGCGAGCTCACCCTGGTGCTGTTCCTGCCGAAGTTCGTCGGGTACACACTCGAGAACTGGCGAGACCTGAGCGGCAACAAGAACGTCATGTGGGTGCGGCTCCGGCCGGACGCCGGTCCCCGGCCCGAGGAGCTGATCGAGGCGTTCATCGCCACCGAGCCGCCGACCACGCAGCTCTTCGGCACCACCGCCTACCAGTTCGACGCGCGCGTCACCAAGGCGCGCCTGCCAGTGCCGGCCGCCTCCACGCATCATGTGATCGCCGGCAAGAGCACCCAGGGCAGTCCCGCGTACCTGATCTGCCAGGCGCCCGAGCCCGGCGTCAGCATCAAGCCGGCGCCGCGCTGCGACCTCTTCACGGTCGACGGGGCCACGGGGCTGCGCGTGCACGCGCAGTTCTTCCAGGATCACGCCACACAGTGGCGGAAGATCGACGCGCAGGTCGGCGAGCTGTTGAAGTCCTGGGCGGTCGCTCAGTAGGACGGCGTCAGCGAGGCTCGGGCGGCTCCGGCGGCTGCTCGGCGCTCTCTTCCAGGCGCTCGAGCTTGCGTGAGACGGTGCGGACGTCGATCCCCAGCAGACGGGCCGTGAGCGTCTTGTTTCCCTTCGTGACCCGCAGGGTCTCGTCGAGCAGCCGCTGCTCCACCTCGGCCAGCGGCGTCCCGATGCGCACCGTGAGCACGCCTTCCGGCAATGGCGTGGCCCCCGCGATCTCCGGGGGCAGGTCGGGCAGATCCACCTGCGTCCCGCGGGCCAGCACGACGCCGCGCTCGATGACGTTCTCCAGCTCGCGCACGTTGCCCGGCCATGCATAGGCTTCGAGCCGGCGCAGCGCGTCGTCGGTGAGGCCCTCGAGCTTGCGATTGTTCTTGGCACCGTAGACGCGCAGGAAGTGCTGGGCGAGCACGGGGATGTCCTCGCGCCGCTCGCGAAGCGGCGGCACGTGCACGGTGATCACGTTGAGACGATAGAAGAGGTCCTCCCGGAAGCGCTTGTCCCTGACCATCTGGGCCAGGTCCTGATTGCTGGCCGCCACCACGCGCACGTCGACGCGGAGGGAGCGCGTGCCGCCGAGACGCTCGAACTCGCCTTCCTGGAGGACGCGCAGGATCTTCGGCTGCGTCACCGTCGAGAGGTCGGCCACCTCGTCGAGGAAGAGCGTCCCGCCGTCGGCGAGCTCGAACCGGCCCTCCTTGCGACCGGCGGCGCCGGTGAAGGCGCCACGCTCGTAGCCGAACAGCTCGGATTCGAGCAGCGTCTCAGGCAACGCCGCGCAATTAACAGCCACGAAAGGCTTTGACGTCCTCGCGGAACGATCGTGGATGGCCCGCGCCACGAGCTCCTTGCCGGTCCCGCTCTCGCCCTGGATCAGCACCGTGGCACTGGACGAGGCAACCTGCTCGACGAGCATCATCATCCGTCGGAACGCGGGGCTGCCGCCGATGATGGCGCCGTGGCGCAGCAGATCGTCCAGCCGCTGCTGCAGGGCTTTGTTCTTCTCGATCAGGTCCCGGCGCTCGAGCGCCTTGTCGATGAGCTTCAGGAGCTGCTCGCGGCGGAACGGCTTCGTCAGGAAGTCGTAGGCGCCGTCCTTCATCGCCTTCACCGCTTCCTCGACGGTGCCGAAGGCCGTCAACAAGATGACGTCGATGTCGGGGGCGATGGCCTTCGCGGCCCGGAGCAGCTCGAGGCCGGTGAGCCCGGGCATCTTCAAATCCGTGACGATCAGGTCGACGCCGCCGCCCTGCAGCCGCTCGAGCGCCGCTTGCCCGTCCGGCGCGAGCACGACGCGATAGCCCTCGCGCGACAGCGTCCGCTCGAGGCTCTCGCGGAGTCCGGGATCATCGTCGGCGACCAGGAGGGTACGGTCGCTAGACACGCTGGACCGTCCTCGTGCTCGGCAGGCGAATCGTGAACACGGCCCCGCCGCCGGGTCGGTTGGCCCACGTCAGAGCGCCTCCGTGCTCCTCGACGATCTGACGCGAGATCGACAGGCCGAGACCGGTGCCCTGTGGCTTGGTCGTGAAGAACTGCTCGAAGAGGCGCTCGCCCACCTCGGCCGCGATGCCGGGCCCGGTGTCGGCCACCACGATCTCCACGCCGTGCTCGGTCGCCCGGCTGCCGATGGTGAGCTCGCCGCCGCGGGAGAGCGCTTCCAGCCCGTTCTTCACGAGATTCAGGATGGCCTGCCGCAGCAGGGCGCGGTCGATCTCGAGCATCGGCACCGCGGGATCGGTCTCCACCCGCATGGTCAAGCCCTGTCGCACCGCCACCGGGCGCACGAACTCGGCGAGCTCCTGGACCAGATGGTTGACCGACTCCTCCTCGAAGTGCGCCTTCGGGAAACGCGCGAAGGCGAGGTACTCCTCGGTGAGCGCGTCGAGGGTGTTCACCTGATCGCGGATGGCGGCCACCAGGCTGCCGGCGTCGCCCATGTCCACGCCGGACCGGCCGCGCACGATGTCCTCCAGCAGTTCGGCGTTGAGCTCGATGGCGCTGATGGGATTGCGCACCTCGTGCGCCACCTTCAGCGACAGTCGGCCGACGGTGGCCATGCGCTCGGAGACGAGCAGCTCCTGCTGGGCGGCCTGCAGCCGGCTCAGCGTCCCCGTCAGCTCGTCGTTCAACCGCTCGACCTCGCCCCGCGCCCGCCGCTCGCGATCGGCGACGAGACCGACCGTCACCGCGGGCAGGCCGAACAGCACCACCAGCAGCGTCACGCCCGTCCAGCCGATCCAGGGCGGTGCCAGCGAGGCGGCCGCGGCCATGAGGCCGCCCGCGGCGAGCGCGGTCGTGAAGGCGATCCACGGCCCGAAGTAGTAGGCATTGACGGCCACGAGCGGAAAGAACAGCAGGTAGTAGAGGCTGCCGCCGCCGCCGGTGAGGAACACGAGAACGAAGACGAGCAGGAGATCGACGGCCAGCGCGCCGAGGAAGATGGAGCGCGTCGCCCGCGGGTGCACGGTGACGAGGGCGAAGATGCCGACCTTGTACAGGGCGAACCACACGACGAGCGAGTAGAGGTCGATGCGAAAGCGCGGGCTCAGCGGCACGAGACCGAGGGTGGCCAGACCGCCCACCATGGCCACCGCCAGCAGGACAGCGAACACCCGTTCGTCCCGCTCGAGCAGCCGGAAGATCGCGTGCCACGGCTTGCGGGCCGCCGTCATCGTTCTGCTGTTATAGCACGCTGTCTTCGCCCGCCTTGCCCGCGCCGCCAAGGCCTGCCGCCCAGGGCCGAGCAGGGTGGCGCGATAGGTGAAGTGCTCGATGGATTCCTGGGATCGCGCATGTATACTTCACCTGTCTGGTGCGCGTGGTCGCCGGTTCGCCGTGAACCCGCTCCCCCGTCAGGCCGCGGCCCGGTTCTCCTTCCGAGTTCAGGGATCGTGCGAGACATTCGGAAGGCCACAAGGAGCCCTCCACCATGGCGGTCAAACTCTTCGTTGGCGGACTTTCTTTCTCCACCTCGACCGATCGACTCCGCGAGGCCTTCGCCGCCTGCGGCAATGTCGAGTCGGCGAGCGTCGTGACTGACCGCGATACGGGCCGCTCGCGCGGCTTCGGCTTCGTCGAGATGGCGACGCCCGAGGAAGCCGAGTCCGCGATCAGCAAGCTGAACGGGACGAGTCTCGACGGTCGGACCATTCAGGTCGAGAAGGCCAAGGCCCCCGGCACCGGTGGTGGCGGACGTCCCGGTGGTGGCGGCCGCGGTGGCTTCGGCGGTGGCCGGCCGGGCGGTGGCGGCGGCGGCGGCGGACGCGGCGGGCGCTGGTAGCAGCCCGCTTCACCGTCCTGCACACCGAGGCCTCGCTTGGCTTCGGTGGCCAGGAGATCAGGATCCTCGCCGAGTCGCGCTGGCTCGGCGAGCACGGAATTCAGGCGCTGGTCGCAGCGCAGCCGGGCAGCCGGCTGCTGAGCGAGGCTGCGCGCGCCGGGATAGCAGCGCTACCGCTACGAATGCGGGGCGCCTGGGATCTCGCGGCGATGCGCGCCCTGCGCACGCTCGTGCGTGCGCGCGCGGTCGACGTCGTACACACGCATAGCTCGATCGACTCCTGGGTCGCCGGCCTGGCGGCCCGCGCGGCCGGGGTTGCCGTCGTGCGCAGCCGTCACGTCTCGATCGCCATCCCCCGCCGCCGCGCGATCGTGTATCGCCTCGCCGATCGGATCATCACCAGCGGTGAAGCGGTGGCGCGCATCGTGGAGGCGGCCGGCATCCCGCGCGAGCGCATCGCCGCCATCGGGCCCGGCATCGACACGGCGCGCTTTCATCCCGGCATCTCGGGCGATGCGGTGCGCGCCGAGCTCGGCCTGCGCGGCCCCACCGTCGGCCTCGTCGCCAACATCCGCGGCTCGAAGGGTCATCGCTTCTTTCTCGAGGCGGCCGTCGAGGTCCTCCGGCGCCATCCCGACGCCCGCTTCCTCATCGTCGGCGACGGCATCGGCTTCGACGACGTGCGCCGCCGCGTCACCGAGCTCGGCCTGGAGCGCCACGTCATCATGACCGGCTTTCGGCGCGACGTGCCCGAGGTCATGGCCGCCCTCGACGTGCTCGTGCTGCCCTCCGTGAAGTCGGAGGCGATGTCCCAGGTGATTCCGCAGGCGCTCGCCGTGGGCACGCCGGTGGTGGGGACGACCGTCGGCGGCACACCGGAGCTCGTGCGCGACGGTGAAACGGGCCGCGTCGTGCCGCCGGCCGACGCCGCCGCCCTCGCGGCCGCCATCGGCGAGCTCCTGGCGTCGCCCGCGCACGCCCGCGAGCTCGCGCGCCGCGGACAGGCGGAGGTCCTGGCCCGCCACTCGATGGACGCGGCCATGGCGCGGACGGTGGCCGTGTACGAGGCGGCGCGGGCGGCGGGCACGCGAGCTTGACTATATAGCAATATTCTTATATAAGAACCGGCGTGTCCGAGCCGTCCCGCCGGTTCGAGCTGCAGACCTTGAAGGCCGACTTCTTCAAGGCGCTCGGTCACCCCACGCGCGTGCGCATCCTCGAGATCCTCCGTCACGGCCAGCACAGCGTGCAGGAGCTCCAGCACGCGCTCGCCCTCGACCAGTCGAGCGTGTCGCAGCACCTGGCCATCCTGCGCGGCAAGAACGTCGTCGACGCGCGCAAGGAAGGCACCACCGTGCGCTACACGGTGCGCGACGCCGCCGTCGGCGAGCTGCTCGACGTCGCGCGCCGCATCTTCAGCCGCCACCTGGAAGGCAGTCGCACCATGCTGCTCGAGCTCAAGCGCGAGCAGCGCGGCGGCCGGCGGCGCTGAGCGGTGTTTCGCCAGCTCCGGCTCGCCGCGCGCACCGGCATCGTCACCGAGCCGCCGGCGGGCCAGGCGGAGGTGGCGCGCCTCGGTGAGGCCCTCGCCCGCGAGGTGTGCGCGCGCTTCGGCGGCTCGCTGCACATCCGCCAGGTCGATGCGGGCTCGTGCAACGGCTGCGAGCTCGAGATCGCCGGACTCACCGGACCGCACTACGACCTCGAGCGGTTCGGGCTGCACTTCGTCGCCTCGCCGCGGCACGCCGACTGCCTGCTCGTGACCGGTCCCGTCACCCGCAACATGGCGGAGGCGCTCCGCCATACCTACGACGCCACGGCCGATCCGAAGATCGTCATCGCGGCGGGAGACTGCGCCGTCGATGCCGGCATCTTCCGCGGCTCATACGCGGTGGTGGGCGGCGTGGCGGCGATCGTGCCGGTGGACGCGACGATTCCGGGCTGTCCCCCGTCGCCGGCGGCCCTGCTCGCCGGCCTGCTCGATGCGCTCGGACGGCGGCGCTGATGGCAACGGCCATCTACGTCGTGGCCACGCTGCTGGGCGCCGCCGGCGCCGCGATCGGCCTCGCGGGCATGCTGGGGTGGGCGTGGACGGTCGACGTGGCGTGGGTCGTTCCGCTCGGCGGGCTGGCGCTCGCGCTCGACCGTCTGGCCGGCCTCTTCGTCGCCCTCGTCGGCGGGGCCTCGATCCCGGCGTCCATCTACGCGCTCGGCTACGCGGGGCGGCAGCGGCGGGGCGCCGTCGCCTGGGTGACGTTCATCGCCAGCATGCTGCTGGTGCCGCTGGCAAGCAACACGATGACGTTCGCCATTGCGTGGGAGCTGATGTCACTCGCCTCGTACGTGCTGCTCGTGCGCCGGCGCACGATCGAGTCGGCGCAGGCGGGCTGGGTCTACGCCGTCATGACGCACGCCGGCCTGGCGGCGCTCCTGTCCGGCATGTTGCTGCTCGGCGCGTGGACGGGCAGCGATCGGTTCGCCGACTGGGCGGCAGCGGCGCCGACGCTCCACGCGGGCACGCGCTCGCTCGTGTGGACGTTGTTCGCCCTCGGCTTCCTGGCCAAGGCCGGGGTGATCCCGCTGCACGTGTGGCTCCCCCTCGCGCATCCGGCAGCGCCGAGCCACGTCTCCGCCCTCATGTCGGGCGTGATGATCAAGCTCGGACTGTACGGTCTCCTGCGCGCGAGCTTCGACTGGCTCGGCGCCGGGCCGGTGTGGTGGGGCACGACGCTGCTGCTCATCGGTGCCGTGGCCGCCGTCGGCGGCGTCCTCTATGCCCTCGTGGACCGGGATCTCAAGCGGCTGCTCGCGTACTCCTCGATCGAGAACGTCGGCATCGTCGTGATCGGCGTCGGCGCCGCCCTCGCCTTTCGCGCCGCCGGCGCCGAGGCCCTGGCGCTGCTGGCGCTGACGGCGGCGCTCTATCACGTGGTCAACCACGCGGCGTTCAAGAGCTTGCTGTTCATGGCCGCGGGCAGCGTCGTCCACGCCACGGGAACGCGTGACCTGGAGGCGCTCGGAGGGCTCGCCCGGCGAATGCCGTGGACGGCGGCCGCATTCTTCGTCGGCTCGGCGGCCATTGCCGCGCTGCCGCCCCTCAACGGCTTCGTCAGTGAATGGCTCACCTTCCAGGCGCTCCTGCAGAACGTGCACCTCGCCGACCCCGGCCTCAATCTCGTCTTCACGCTCGCCATCGCAGCCCTCGCGCTGACCGGGGGGCTCGCCGTCGCCTGCTTCGTGAAGGCGTATGGCATCGGTTTCCTCGCCCTGCCTCGGAGCACCGCCGCGGAGTCCGCGGAGGAAGCCCCGGTCAGCATGCGGGCAGGCATGATGCTCGCCGGCGGCGCCTGTGTGGCCCTCGGCCTCGGCGCGACCGTCGTGGTGCAGCCTCTGCTCGCGGTGGCCGCCTCGCTGGTGCCGGCGGCGGCGCCGATCACGGTTGGCGCCGGGCTGACGCTGTACGTGTCCGGCGGCTTCGCCAGCGTCTCCACGGCGGCGGTGGCGGCGGCCCTCGCCGGCGCGCTGGCCCTCGTGCTGGGCGTCCTCACCGTCGCCGGCGCACGTGGCCGGCCGCGGCGCTACGAGACGTGGGGGTGCGGCCGGCTCCTGCAGACGTCCCGCATGGAGTACACGGCCACCGCCTTCGCCAACCCCTTCACGCGCGTGTTCGACTTCTTCTACCGGCCCGTGCGGCGTCTCGAGATCGAGGCCCATCCCGAGTCGCGCTTCTTCGTGCGACGGATGGCGTACGCCAATCCCACGCGCTTCATCGTCGACGACTGGCTGTACGGCCCCGTCGATCGCGCGCTGCGCGCGACGGCGCGTCGCGCGGCGGGTCTGCAGTCCGGCAGCCCCAACGTGTACCTCGCGTACGTGCTCGCCGTGCTCCTCCTGCTGCTGGCCGTCGCATGATCGGCGACGTGACGATCGCCGTCGTGCACGTGGTGATCATGGCCGCCGGCGCGCCGCTGCTGGTCGGGGCGCTCCGCACGGTGAAGGCCCGGCTGGTGGGACGTCGGGGCCCCGTGCCCTGGCAGCCGTACCGCGATCTGCGCAAGCTGTTCGCGAAGACGCCGGTGGTCTCGACCACGACGTCGTGGCTGTTCCGCGCGACGCCCTACGTCCTCATGAGCACGATGATCACCGCCGCGCTCGCGGCGCCGGTGCTGTCGTCGCGCCCGCCGCTCGCCTTCGCGGGAATCATCCTGCTGATGTACCTGCTGCTCGTCGGCACCTTCTTCCTCGCCCTGGCCGGCCTCGACGCCGGCAGCGCGTTCGGCGGCATGGGGAGCAGCCGGGGGGTGGCGGTGGCGGCGCTGGCCGAGCCGACGGTCATGCTGGCCGTGCTGGCTCTCTCGCTCCGCGCGAACACCACCAACCTCGGTGGCGTCGTGGAGGGACTGGCCCACGAGCCTCTGCTCGCCGCCAATCCCGTGCACCTGCTCGCGTTCGCGGCGTTCTTCATCGTGATGCTGGCCGAGACGGGGCGGCTTCCCGTCGACAATCCCGCCACCCATCTCGAGCTCACGATGATCCACGAGGCGATGGTGCTGGAATACTCCGGCCGCCATCTGGCGCTCGTGGAATGGGCCTCGTCGATGAAGCTGCTGCTGTTCCTCACCCTGCTCGCGAACCTGTTCTTCCCGTGGGGCGTGCCCGCCGTGCTCGGGCCGTCGGCGCTCCTGCTCGGCGCGCTCGTGCTGGCCGCCAAGCTCGCCGTCCTCGCCCTCGCCGTGGCGCTACTCGAGACGGCCATGGCAAAGCTACGGCTGTTCCGGGTCCCCGAGCTGCTCGCCGGCTCGTTCGCGCTCGCGCTGCTCTCGGTGACCGCGGTGTTCCTGCAGCGATGACCGTCGTCAGCAACTTCCTGGCTTTCGTCGCGCTCGGCCTGACCCTGCTGCTCGTGTGGCGGCAGTCGTGGCGCGGGCGCGTGCGGTTGTTCGTCGGCCAGTCCTGGGTCCTGGCCGCCCTCGCGGTCGCCCTCGGCGTCCTCGCACGCCGGCCGGCGCTGGTGGCGGTGGGCGTGGCCTTCGCCATCATGAAAACGTGGATCATCCCGCGCGTGCTGCGCCGGATGGCGCACGGCAGTCCGCTCCGGCCGGTGGCGCCGGGCCGCTCGGTCGGTCTGCCGGTCCTTGCCGCCGGCGCCCTGATCGTCGTCGCCTACGCGGTGATGCTGCCGATCACCGGCGCCGCGGTGTCCGGCGTGCCGACGCGCAGCGCGATCCCCCTTGCGTTTGCGATCGCCCTCATCGGGCTCTTCCTCTGCGTGAGCGGGCGCGACGCGCTCGACCAGGTCATCGGCTTCCTCGTCTTCGAGAACGGGCTCTTCGCCCTCGCGCTGCTGACCACCTACGGGCTGCCGGGCATCGTGGAGGCGGGCGCGTTCCTGGAGGTCCTCGTGCTCGTCCTCCTCATGGAAGGCGTGCTGGTGCAGATTCGCCGCGAGCACGACTCGCTCGACGTCGACCGGCTTCGCGAGCTGCGCGGATGATCGTCCTGTTGCTCGCGCTACCGCTGGCCGCGGCCGGCATCCTCGCCCGCGCCCGCGGCCATGCGGCGACGGTGCTCCATGGCGTCGCCGTGGTGGGGACCCTGCTGGCGGGGCTCGTCGTGGCCGGCGGTGCCGTGCGGGGGACCGACGCCACCGCCCTGGGCGGCGTGCTGCGCGTCGATGCGCTGTCCGGCTGGATGATCATGGTGATCGTCGTGGTGGCCGCCCTCGCCGGCGCGGAGGCGCCCCGGTACGCGGCGCACGGCCGCGCGCTGTACGCCCTCCTGCACCTGATGGTGTTCACGATGCTCCTCGCCGTGTCGACCGATGATGTCGGCCTCATGTGGGTCGCCGTCGAGGGCACGACGCTTTCGTCCGTGTTCCTGGTCAACTTCGAGCGGACGCGCGCCTCGCTCGAGGCCGCGTACAAGTACCTGCTCATCTGCTCGGTCGGCATCGCTGTTGCGTTCTGCGGTACGGTGCTCGTCTACTACGCGGAGGTGGTCCGCCAGCAGGCCCTCGCGGAGCACTCCGCGCACGCGCTGCGGTGGACGACGCTGCTGGCGCTGGCGCCGTCCTTACCACCGCGCGTGATCGAGATCGCCTTCGTGTTCCTCGTGGTCGGCTACGGCACGAAGGCCGGCCTGGCCCCGATGCACACGTGGCTGCCCGACGCCCACAGCGAGGCGCCGGCGCCCGTGAGCGCGCTGATGTCGGGGGTGCTGCTGAGCATCGGCGTCTACGCCATCGCCCGCTTCAAGCCGGTCGTCGACGCCGCCGCGGGCCCGCGCTTCGCCGCCCGAATCCTTCTCGCCCTCGGTCTCCTCTCGCTGGCGGTGGCCGCGGCCTTTTTATGGGCACCCGTGAACTACAAGCGCATGCTCGCGTACTCGAGCGTGGAGCACATGGGCCTGGTCGCCCTGGGACTCGGATTCGGCGGCGCGCTGGGCGTGAGCGGCGCGCTACTCCACGTGGCCAATCACGGTCTCGCGAAGTCGGTGCTGTTCCTGCTCGCCGGCCGCATCCGCGCCGCGTATGGCACGGTCGAGCTGGCCGCCGTGCGTGACCTGGTGACGGCGCTACCGTTCACGGGGCGCGCGTTCATGATCGCGCTGTTCGCGCTGCTGGGGCTGCCGCCGTTCGGTCTGTTCGTGAGCGAGGTGATGATCTTCGGCGCGGGATTCCGGGCGGGGCATCCCTGGCTGGCCGGGGTCGCGCTCGCGCTGCTCGTCCTCGGCTTCGCCGGTCTCCTCCGCGCCGCGCATCGCATGCTGCTGGGCACCGCACCGGCGGCGGCGCCGCCGCGCGGCTCCTGGCTCGGGACGGTGCCGATCGTCGCCGCGCTGGCGGTGCTGGTCCTCACCGGTCTGGCGTGGCCCCCGGGCCTCGCCGACGCGCTCGCCCTGGCCGCGAAGGCGGTGAGCCGGTGACCGTGCCCACGCTCGACAGCCTCGCGCGCGCCATCCGCGACGCGGGCGCCACCGGGGTGACGGAGGACACCGCCGCCGCGCGCGTGGAATGCCGGGTGTCGCCCTCCGAGCTGCCGGCCTTCGCCGAGCGCGCCGGCCGGCTGGGCCTCGACGTGCAGCTCGTGGTCGCGGCCGACACGCGGACGGCATCCGGCGCCTTCACGATTCGCTACGCGTTCGCGCCGCCGACGCACCGACCGCTCCTCACCGCCCGCGTCGCGCTCGCGGCCGGCGAGACGAGCTTTCCCTCGCTGGCGACGAGATCGTTCGCGGCGAGCCGGTTCGAGCGCGAGATCCAGGACCTCGTCGGTCTCATGCCGGTCGGCCATCCAGACGCCCGCCGGCTGGCCCTGCATCAGTTCTGGCCGGCCGACTATCACCCCCTCCGCAAGGACACCGCGACCCGCACGGACGTCGCGGACCACGGGCAGCCGTTTCCGTTCCGTCGGGTCGAGGGCGACGGACTGTTCGAGATCACGGTCGGGCCCGTCCATGCGGGGATCATCGAGCCCGGCCACTTCCGCTTCTCCGTCGAGGGTGAGACGATCGTGAACCTCGAGACGCGACTCGGCTTCGTGCACAAGGGCATCGAGAAGCTGTTCGAGACGCTTCCGTTCGCCCGCACTCCCGACCTGGCCGAGCGCATCTCGGGTGACACGTCGGTCGGCCATCGCCTCGCGTTCTGCCAGGCGCTCGAAGCGCTCGCAGGCTGCCGGCTGCCGTCGCGGGCAGCCTGGCTGCGCGTCGTCCTGCTGGAGCTGGAGCGGCTCTACAACCACGTGGGCGACGTCGGCATGATCCTGAACGACACCGGATATGCGTTTGCCCACGCGCACTGCTTCCGCCTGCGCGAGGAGTTGCTCCGCGTCAACGCGCGCCTGACCGGGCACCGGCTGCTGCGCGGCGCCGTCGTCCCCGGCGGCGTGAGCGCCGTCCTCGCGGGCGCGCCGCTGGCGCCGGCGGCCGACGACGTCGAGCGCATCGTGCGCGAGTTCCTCGAGGTCGCCGCGCTGGCGCTCGACAACACAATGGTCCTCGAGCGCCTGCAGGGCACCGGGCGCCTCACGCCGCGCACCGCGCGCGAGATGCAGGTGGTCGGGGTGGTCGGACGCGCAAGCGGCATCGACGCCGATGTCCGCCGCGACGCGCCGTTCGCGGCCTACGCCGAGACGGAGGTGCGCGTTCCGTTCTACGACACCGGCGACGTGTGGGCGCGCACGCTGCTCCGCCTCGACGAGGCACGCCAGTCGGCGTCGCTCGTCCGGACCGCGGCCGGCGCGGCCGGCGACGGCGCCAGCGCGGTGCCCCTCGGCGAGCTGCGCGGTGGCGGCGACGCGCTCGCGCTGGTGGAAGGGTGGCGAGGCCCGATCTGGCACTGGGTGACCGCGGCGGGGCCGGCGGCGCTGGCGCGAGTGAAGGTGGTCGATCCGTCATTCCGGAACTGGCCGGCGCTGGAATACGCCGTCCTCAACAACATCGTTCCCGACTTTCCCCTGTGCAACAAATCCTTCAACCTCTCCTACTCCGGGAGCGACCTCTAGAAGACTCCCCTCGTCCGGGCTGTGCTACGATCCCGCGCATGCTCGACGGCGTTCGCGTCCTCGACCTCTCGCGCGTGATCGCCGGTCCCTATTGCGCCACGCTCCTGGGCGATCTCGGCGCGGACGTGATCAAGCTCGAGCGGCCCGGCCGGGGCGACGATCTACGCTCCTGGCGCGGCTCGGGCATGAGCGCGGCCTTCGCGGCCATCAACCGCAACAAGCGCGGCATCGCCGTCGAGCTGCAGCATCCGGAGGGCGTGCGCATCGCGTTCGCACTGGCGCAGCGGGCCGACGTCGTCGTCGAGAACTTCCTGCCGGGCGTCGCCGAGCGTCTCGGCCTGGGCTACGCGGCGGTCCGCGCCGTCAACCCCGGCGTCGTCTATGCGTCGGTAACGGGCTTCGGGCAAACGGGACCGTACGCCAGGCGCCCCGGCTACAACACGATCGCCCAGGGCATGAGCGGGCTGATGGCGCTCACCGGCATGCCCGGACATCCGCCGACGAAGGTCGGCGGCTCCGTCTCCGACCTCGCGGCGGCCCTGTGCGCCTTCGGCACGGTGAATGCCGCGCTCGTCCATCGCTTCCGGACCGGCGTCGGCCAGTACCTCGACGTCAACCTGGTTGCCTCCACGCTCACGCTGCTGCCCGATCCCGTCGCGCATTACTTCGATTCCGGCGTGCGCCCGAGGCGCCTCGGCAATCGCAACGCGAACCTGACCCCCGCCGAGGCCTACCCCACCAAGGACGGGATGATCCAGGTCGTGATGATGAACCCGGATCAGTACGAGCGCTTCTGTCGCGCCGTCGGCGATGACACGCTCGCGGCCGATCCGCGATTTGCGACGAACGACGCGCGACTCGCCAACTACGATGACTTCCGCGCGCGCGTCGAGCGCACGCTCGCGACCGGCACCACCGCGGAATGGCAGGAGCGGTTCGAGCGGGCGCAGATCGCGGCCGGGCCCGTGTACGAATTCGACGAGGTCTTCGCGGACCCGCAGATCAAGCATCTGGGTCTCGTGACCGAGGTGGAGCAGCCCGGCTACGGCAAGGCCCGCATGCTCGGCTTCCCCGTGCGCGCCTCCGCCACCCCCGCCGCCATCCGCCGCCCCGCCCCGCTCCTCGGCGAGCACACGGCCGAGGTACTCGCCGAGCTCGGCATCTCCGCCGAGGAGATCGACCGCCTCGCCGCCGCCGGCGCGATTGCCCTGCCCGCCGAACCGAAACGGTAGAACGCGGAACGGTAGAACGGGGAGCGCAGCCCCCCCTATCAGGCCAGACCACCCACGACGCGACCCGGGCTGGCGCCACTCGCTACAATACTCTTGTGATCGTTCACGTCTTCGCGTGCGACTACGACGGGACCATCGCGGCCCACGGCCAGGTGGCCGAGGCGACCGCGCAGGCGCTGGCGCGCGTGCGAGAGTCGGGACGCAAGCTCCTGCTGGTGACGGGTCGCATGCTGCCGGACCTGCGCTCGGTGTGCCCGGACGTCGATCGGATGTTCGACGCGGTGGTGGCCGAGAACGGTGCGGTGATGTACTTCCCCGGCTCGCGCGAGACCAAGGTCCTCGGCGACCCTCCGGAGGAGGCGCTCCTCGAGGCACTCCGCCGGCGCCGCGTGCGGTTCGACGTCGGCGCCTCGATCGTGGCCACCGACGAGCCCTTCGCCGAGGCCGCCCTGGCCGCGATCCGCGAGACCGGTGTGGAGCGCACGCTCGTCTTCAACAAGGGCGCGCTGATGCTGCTCCCTGGCGGCGTCACCAAGGGCACCGGCCTCGAGGCGGCGCTGGTGGCCATGGAGATCTCCCCCCACAACGCCGTCTGCATCGGCGACGCCGAGAACGACCACGCGTTCCTGGCCGTCTCCGAGTGCGGCGTGGCGGTGGGCAACGCCATTCCAGCGCTCAAGGAGCGCGCCGACCACGTCACCCGGGCGCCCGATGGCCAGGGCGTCATCGAGTTCATCGACGAGCAGATCGTCAACGACTGCGTCGACCTGATCCCGCGGCTGCCTCGCCACCGCCTGCCGATCGGCGACACCGCCGACGGCGAGCCGGTAGCGCTTCCCGCGCATGGCACCCGCCTGCTGATCGTCGGGCCCTCGGGCAGCGGCAAGACGACGCTGACCGGCGCCCTCGTGGAGCGGATCGTGGAAACCGGTCGCTCCGCGCTTCTGATCGACCCCGAGGGCGACTACCAGACGCTGTCCGATCTCGAGGGCATAATCGTGCTCGGCGGCACCGGCGAGCGCGCGCTGCCCACACCGGACGAGCTGCACCAGCTCCTCCGCCGCCCGCGCAGCAGTCTCGTGCTGAACCTGAGCGCGATGACGCGCGCCGAAAAAGTGGCCTACGCGACGAAGGTGCTGGGGGTCGTGGCCGCCGTGCGCTCGACGTCGGGGGTGCCGCACTGGTTGATCGTCGACGAGGCGCATCACGTACTGCCGGCCGACGGCTCGCCCGGCGCCGAGCTGCTGCGGGCGGGCCCGGAGGGGCTCTGCATGATCACCCTCGTGGTGGAGGATCTGGCGCCGGAGGTGCGCGCGCTGCCGACGGCGGTCGCCTCCACCGAGCTCGGCGCATTCGCGGCGGCGCTCAAGGCCTCGCGGAACGGCGCCGTCCCCACCGCCATCCCCGGCGGGCCGCTCGACCGCGGCGAGGCCGCGCTCGCGTGGCTCGACGACCGGCCGCGGGCCGTTCGCTTCCGGGTCGCGCGCCGGCGCGTGCAGCACCGGCGGCATGTGCGGAAGTACACCGAGGGCGAGCTGCCGCCCGACCGAAGCTTCTTCTTCCGCGGGCCGACCGGCGCGCTCAATCTCCGGGCGGCGAACCTCACCCGCTTCGTCGAGCTGGCCGAGGGCGTGGACGAGGCGACGTGGGCGCATCATCTCGAGCGCGGGGAGTACTCGGGATGGATGCGGGAGATGATCAAGGATCCCGAGCTCGCCACGCAGCTCGCCGCCCTCGAGGCCGCCGGAGACAGCCCCGCCGAGTCGCGCCGGCGCGTGCTGGCCGCCGTCCGCGCCCGCTACGCCGTCTGAGCCGTCCAGCGCACCTCGGCCGGCGCCTTGTCGTCGCGCAGGCCCAGGAAGACCGGGTGGCGCAGCCGTCCGTCGCCCGTGCGCTCCATGAAACCCACCTGCGCGACCAGCCGCGGCTCCAGCCACGTGATCCCGCGCTCGCGCGGCGGGTCGACGAACGGCGGCGTCGCCCGCGCGAGCGTGCGGAAGCGACGGGCCAGATCGGCCAGCGTTGTCGCCGTGAATCCGGTGCCGACCTTCCCCGCGTACCGCAGCCGCTCGCCCTCGAAGGCTCCGACCAGAATGGCGCCGAGGTGCGCGCGCGCACCGGCGGGCGCCGTGTAGCCGCCGATCACGAACTCTTCCTCCGCGCGCACCTTCACCTTGCGCCAGGCCATCGACCGCCTGCCCGTCTCGTACGTCGAGGCGGGATCCTTGGCCACCACGCCCTCGAGGCCACGCTCGCGCGCGAGCTCGAAGGCCGCGAGGCCGTTCGTCGCCAGCCGGCGCGCCAGTCGCAGGGGCCCCCGCGCCGCGACCTCCTTTTCCAGGGCGGCGCGCCGCTCGACGAACGGCCGGCCGCGGAGATCATGGCCGCGCGCGAAGAGGACGTCGAAGACGACGTACACGGGCTTCCTCCGGGCGTCGGCGCCGAAGAGCTGGAAGCGCGAGACACCGTCGGCGTCGAAGACGACGATCTCGCCGTCCAGCAACAGTGTCGCCGCCGGCAGCCGCGCGATGGCCGCGGCGATTTCCGGGAAGTCCGTGGCGCGCTCGATGAGGTTGCGGGTGACGAGCTGCACGCGGGCTCCCGTCTTGGCGGCGAGGATCCGGATGCCGTCGTACTTTTCCTCGTAGATCCAGCCGGGCTCGTGGAAAGGCGCATCGACGAGCGTCGCCAGCATCGGCCGGACGCCGACGGGGACGCGCGCGCTCACGCCGGTCGGCTGGCGGAGCGGGCGGGATCGGCGCCGATGGCCTGCTCGAGCTGGCGCGGGCTCGCCCCGGCCGCGCGCGCGATTCCGGCCATCGTCCGCCGAGACACGACCGAGTTGGGCCGCGTCAGCGTGAGATCGACGGTGGCCGAGGCATGCTCGTCGCGATGCTTGATGAGGAGCCACTGCCGGTCACGCATGCGGACGAGCACCCACGAGCCTTTCAGCTTCTTGCCGGCGAGCTTCATCTTGAGATCGCCCTTCGCGAGCGCCTTGTCGACGTCGGGACTCTGCGGCTCCCAGGTCCCGCGATCCCAGATCATCACGGTGCCGCCGCCGTACTCGCCCTCGGGGATCACACCCTCGAAGTCGTTGTAGTCCATCGGATGCGGCTCGGTCATCATGGCCAGTCGCCGCACGCCGGGATCGAGCGAGGGCCCCTTGGCCACCGCCCACGAGAGCATGACGCCCTGGTGCTCGATGCGGAAGTCGTAATGCAGATGACTGGCCCGATGCTTCTGCACGACGAACTCGAGGGCACGGGCGCGCTTCTTTCCCGTCTTGCCGGGCGGCTCGGGGGTCACGTCGAAACGGCGCTTGCGATTGTACTCGGCGAGCCGTCCGTACTGGCTGAGGTCGTCGGAGGAGCCGCGGCGCGCCATGGCTCGATTGTACCGTCAGCGCAGGGGGCGCGCGACGAAGCGGCGCATGTCGCCGCGGGCGCGTCGCTCGTCGGCGTCGATGCCGAACCCGGCGCGCGCCACCGTCGCCTCCGTGTCGCGGTTCCAGTGACAGCCGCCGGTGATGCGCGTCCACAGCGGCTGCCAGCGATCCTGGACCCGCGCTTTGAGGCCGCGCGTCGCGCGCACGTGCTCGAGCATGCGCAAGGTGCCGTGCGGCCGCAGCACGCGCCTGACCTCGCCCAGGCCGCGCGCCGCGTCGGGCACGCTGCAGAAGACGAGCGCGCTCACCACGGTATCGAACGACTGCGCCCGGAACGGCAGCGCGTGGGCGTCGCCCCGCACGAGCGGCACGTCGGGGCGGCGGCGGCGTGCACGCGCCAGCGCGTCCGCCGAGACGTCGATGCCGACCACACGCACGCCGGGACGGTAGAGGGGCAGGTTGCGCCCGGTCCCACAGCCGATGTCGAGCACCGAGCCCGATGCGCCGTCGACGAGCCAGCGACGCCAGCGGCCGAGGCCGAGACGCTCGCACAGCGCGCAGCAGGCATCGTAGAGCCACGGGATCTGCTCGACGCCGCGCATGGCAGTATCCTAGCGCCATGCCGATGCCGGTGCTCCACGTCGATGCGTTCGCCGACGCGGCGTTTCGCGGCAATCCGGCGGCGGTGTGCCTTCTCGACCGCGCGCGTCCGGTCGAGTGGATGCAGGCGCTCGCGGCCGAGCTGAGCCTGCCCGCTACCGCCTTCGTCGATGGCGCCCGCGAACCATTCGGCCTCCGCTGGTTCTCGCCGGCCGTCGAGCTCACCCTGTGCGGCCACGGCACCCTGGCCGCCGCCCATGTCCTCTGGGAGACGGCCCGGCTCGCGCGGGCGGCGGCCGCGCGCTTCGCCACCCGCGGCGGCCCGCTGTCGGCGGTCTCGCGCGAGGGCTGGATCGCGCTCGACATGCCGGCCGAGATCGCCACCGCCAGCGCTTCGCCGCCGGGCCTGCTCGACGCGCTCGGCGTCAAGGCGCGCTGGGTCGGACGGAATCGGCTCGACTACGTGGTCGAGCTCGAGGACGAAGCCGCCGTGCAGTCGGTGGCGCCCGATCTCGCGGCTCTCGCCCGGGTCGACACCCGCGGCGTCATCGTCACCGCGGCCGCGTCGACGCCCGGCTTCGATTTCGTCTCCCGATTCTTCGCGCCACGCGCGGGCATCCCCGAAGACGCCGTCACGGGCTCCGCACATTGCTGTCTGGCCCCGCTCTGGGCGGCCCGGCTCGGGACATCGCGGCTGAGCGCGCGCCAGCTGTCGCCGCGCGGCGGCCTCGTGCGCGCCGAGGTCGCCGCACGCGATCGTGTCGTGCTCTCGGGCCAGGCGGTGACCGTGCTGCGCGGCGAGCTCGTCTGACGTCAGCGCAGTCGATACAGGAGGAGGTAGACGACGACTCCGGTGACCGAGACATACAGCCACACCGGAAGCGTGAGCCGCGCGAGCGGAACATGGCGGACGAAATCGCCGGAGAGCGCGCGGTAGACGGTGGTGAGCACGAACGGCACCATGGCCGCCGCCAGGACGATGTGCGAGATGAGGATCGGAAAGTACACCCACCGCAGCCATCCCTGTCCGGTGAAGGAGCGCGAGCCGGCGAGATAGTGATAGGTCACGTAGGACACGAGGAACAGCGCGGACACGACGCAGGCGCCCAGCATGCACGCGCGATGGAGGCCGATCCGGCGACGGCGCACCGCCGTCCAGCCGAGGGCGAGCAGGACTGCGCTGGTGGCGTTGAGCGCCGCGTTCAGCGCGGGCAGCGCGGCGACTTCGGCGCTCCACGGGCGGCCGGGCTCGTGACCCAGCAGGAGCGCGCCGACCACGAAGACGATGGCGAACGACAGCACGCCAATGATCGAGAGCGCCACGCGGTCGCCCATGACTGGCCCATCATAAGACGGCGCGTCACCGCGGCGGGCCATGGCTTCGCCGCGGCTGTCGAGCCGGTATCGGGCCCGCGGCGCGGGTCAACCCCGCCAGAGCAGCGGGGCCAGGAACACGACGACGAGGGCGGCGAGCGCGGTGAGCGGCGCGCCGACGCGCACGAAATCCGCGAAGCGATACCCGCCGGGTCCGTAGATGAGCAGGTTGCCGTGATGACCGATCGGCGTCAGGAACGCGACCACGGACGCCATGGCCACGCTGACGACGTACGGCTCGGGCGGCCGGTCGAGGGCCTGCGCGAGCGCGACGGCCACCGGCGCGAACAGTGCCGTCGTGGCCGCATCGGACATGAACTGCGTGACCACCGAGACGACGGCAAACAGCACGAGCAGGATCAGCGGCTGACTCCAGTCCTGCATGGCGCCCTGGAGCCAGCCGGCCACCGTGTCGGCGGCGCCGGTCGACTTCATGGCGAGGCCGAGCGGAATGGCGCCCGCGATGAAGACGTAGATGCGGCTGTCGATGGCGCGGTACGCCTGGCCACCGGTGAGACAGCCCGTCAGCACCATCGCCACCGCGCCCGCGAGTCCCGCGATCTCGAGCGACATCACGTCGAAGGCGGCGGCGAGCACGGTGAGCACCATGATGCCGCTCGCGAGCGTCGCCTTCCGACGCACGCGGCCCTCGCCGTGGAACGGCACGAGCATGAGGATGCCCGGGGCGGCGCCCACGCGGGCCATCGCCTCATCGTCCCCCTGGAGGATCAGCACGTCGCCGGGGCGGAGCCGCGTGCGGGACAGCTCGTCGTCGAGCCAGCCGTCCTGCCGCCATAAGCCGACGACGATGGCGCCGTAGCGGCGCCGGAAGTCGAGGTCGGCGATCGTCCGGTTTGCGATCTCCGAGCCCGGCGCCACCACGGCCTGCACCAGACGCTCGGCCGGATCCTCGTCGGCGTGGGAGGCGTCGTCGCTCGGCTGGTACTGCGCCACCGGGTGGAGCTCGACGCCGGCCTCTTTGCGAATGGCGGCGATGTCCTCGGGCGTCGTGCGCACGAGCAGGACGTCACCCGGCTTCACCGGGGTGTCCACCAGCGCGCCACGCAGCCGGTGCTCGTCCCGCACGACACCGACCACCTTCAGGTTGTACGGTCCCTCCGCCTCGATGTCGCGGACCGTCTTGTCGCGAAATGGAGAGTCGTCGAGCACGGTGAGCTCCGTGAAATACTCCTCCAGCCGGAAACGATTCTCGCCGGTCTCGGCGCCCTTGCGCTCCGGCAGCAGGAGCTTGCCGGCAACGAGGACGAAGACGGTGCCCGCCGCGGACAGTGCCAGCCCGATGGGCGCG
>Ga0075431_100001752_pt1 | contig 20406 bp, 22 predicted proteins | sample RhiMetdeltSRZDD5_FD_75297 | JGI IMG/M metagenome (GOLD analysis project Ga0075431, IMG submission 75297) | Populus rhizosphere microbial communities from Tennessee, USA - Rhizosphere MetaG P. deltoides SRZDD5 | ecosystem: Host-associated > Plants > Roots > Rhizosphere > Soil | place: USA... | reverse complement strand
TAGCTCGCACTCCTCCAACTGGTAGGATGAAGGGAGTTATGGACCTTCTGCGGGCCGAGTCGAGCCAGGGAAGTTCGAGCAAGCTCGGCTTCAACAAGCTTCCTCCCGCGACGATCCAACGGGCGGCGATGCGACTGGGCTGGGTATCGCTTGCATGCGCCATCGTAACGGTCACAATTCACTTCCTTCAACAGCGGCTCCAACCCGAAGTTGCGGCGATTCAGCACAGACTCCCGATCCTGATCAATACGATAGCCGTGGTGGCGCTTTCCTTAAGCACCGCCGCCGCTAGCCGCTTCGGATGGCTTCCGCCAGCCGCCATTCTTGCGATGGGTCTGGCTCTCGAAGCCGTCGGCGGATTTGCGTTGGCTACGTTCGATTACCTGCTGCCGTGGCATCCGCAACAACCGATCCGGGGAACCTCATGGATGGCCATCTGGATCTGCATGTGCGGGCTGGTAATTCCCAACCGCCCCGCTTTCATGATGGCCGCGATGCTGTTAACGGCATCGATGGGTCCGCTCGCTTACTTTCTTTTTCATCCCGCGCCGATTCCGCTCAATCTGCTTCTGCTGTGGAATATCCCGAATTACCTGGTGGGCTTCGCAACCGTCCTTATTGCTCGGCGGCTGTACAAGCTCGAAATGGAAGTGCACCAAGCCCGTGAGCTAGGCAGTTACCAGCTCGAAAAGCGAATTGCCCGAGGCGGGATGGGCGAGGTATGGCAGGCGACGCACCGACGGCTGGCTCGCCAATCCGCGGTTAAGGTAATTCGGCCTGAGATGCTTGTTGACCTTGCCGGGAGAGATGCGACGTTTGTCCGCCGCCGCTTTGAACAGGAGGCAAAGGTAACCGCGGCTCTGCGCTCGCCGCATACAGTCGAGCTTTACGATTTTGGTGTCGCCGAAGACGGAAGCTTTTACTACGTGATGGAACTGCTCGAGGGAATCGATCTCGAGATGCTGGTGCGGCGTTTCGGACCGCAGCCGCCGGACCGCGTGATCGCGCTTCTGCTACAAGTGTGCGAGTCGCTGGCCGAGGCGCACCGGGCAGCCCTTGTGCATCGCGATATTAAGCCGACCAATATCTTTCTGTGTCGCATGGGAATCAGGTACGACTTCGCGAAGGTCCTGGATTTCGGCCTGGTGAAAGCGAGGCTCGGCGAGGGAGCGTCGCTGCTGACGAAAGAAGGCGTGACTGCCGGAACGCCGGCGTATATTGCGCCGGAGATACTTTCAGGCAATATGGAGATTGATGGTCGCGCAGATCTGTACGGGCTCGGCTGCGTCGCATACTGGCTGCTTACCGGGAACCTGGTCTTCGATAAAGGAACGCCCATCGCGACGGCGATTGCCCACGTTCAGGAAGATCCGATTCCTCTCTCCCAGCGAACCGAGCTTTCGATCCCGCCGGCGCTCGAGCGCACAGTCATGGCGTGTTTGGCGAAAAAGCCGCGAGCCCGGCCGGCGACGGCCGAGATGCTCATTCGCATGCTAAACGAATTACCGGAGTCTCGATCCTGGACTCCGGATCGCGCGGAAGCCTGGTGGCACACCAATCATCCGGAGGCGGTCGCGAAAGAAGTGGACGAGTCCCAACCGAAGAGCGGCGTACCGGCCGCCTGAACGCAACTCCACACTTCCGGAATCGGAGCGTCATAAACGATGGGACGCCGCATGTCCACTAGCAAGGGCTTCTCGCTCATTGAACTTCTCATCGTATTCAACGCTCGCTAGATTTGGTTGTCGACGTGGTGTGAGCTATGGCAACAACTCTCGCAGATCCGATACCCAATGGTCCGGCTCCCATTTTTCGAGCTCGTCTGGCTTGCCATAACCGTATCTGACTGCGCAGATCTTCACTCCCGCGCGACGGCCGGCTTCCATGTCGGCCGGAGAATCGCCGACCATCAGACAGTCCGTAACCGTACCGCCCACTCCGTTTAATGCAGCCAGCAACACATCGGGAGCGGGCTTGCTCGGGATGCCGTCCGTCCCCTGCACGTGGTCGAAGTACTGAAGAAGGCCGAACTGCTGCAGGACTGCGCGAGTCGTCGGGGTGCCTTTGGTAGTGGCGGTCGCTTTGCGTCCCGGCAGCGCGGCGAGAGCCTCCATCACGCCTGGATAGACAGCCGTCTGCGAGTGCTCGCGAGCCAGGTAGATGGCGCGATAATCCTGGATCATCCGATCAACCTGTTCGGGCGAGTAATGCGGCAGCACCTCACCGAAGAGATCGATGAGGTGCCGTCCGATGTAGCTTTTCAGAAATTCGTGCGGAAAATCCGGGCATTCGTTCGTCGCCGAAAGAACTTGGCTGACCGCCCCGCAAATGTCCACAGCGGAGTCGAGCAGAGTCCCGTCGATATCGAACAAGTAGACAGGATAAGCGGGAATCAAGCCGGTTGCGGGCGCTCCCCTTCATTCAGGCCAGGGAGTCTGCGTCCACCACCTTCCGGACGCAATACCTGCTGCGTTTGCCCGTCTTCGGGCTTGTTCGGCTTGTTCTTCGCAGGCGCCGCCGGCAGCGTCTTGCCTTGGACGATCTGCAGCACTTCCGCGCCATCCAGGACTTCCCGCTCGAGCAGCAGCTCCGCCATCATGATCAGCTCGTCACGATGCCCTTCGATAACTTCCTTCGAGCGATTGTAGCCGTCCTGCACCAGCTTCTTGACCTGCTCGTCGATGCGGATTGCCGTCGCTTCGCTGTAGTCGCGATGCTGGGCGATTTCGCGGCCGAGGAAGATCTGCTCTTCCTTCTGGCCGAGACTGATCGGACCAAGCTCGCTCATGCCCCACTCGCAGACCATCTTCCGTGACAGGTCCGTCGCGCGCTCGATGTCGTTGCCGGCGCCGGTAGTGATGTGCCCCATGAACAACTCTTCGGCGATACGTCCCGCCATCAGGATGGCAAGCTGTGTTTCCAGATACTCCTTGTTATAGGAGTGCTTGTCGTCGATAGGCAACTGCATCGTGACGCCCAGCGCCATGCCGCGCGGGATGATCGTGACCTTGTGCACCGGATCGGCGAAGGGCAGCAGCGCCGCGACCAGCGCATGCCCGGCCTCATGATAAGCAGTGTTCTTCTTCTCCTCATTGCTCATCACCATCGACTTCCGTTCCGCGCCCATCAGGACCTTGTCCTTGGCCAGCTCGAAATCGATATGCATGACGACCTTGCGATTCTGCCGCGCCGCGTTCAGCGCCGCTTCGTTCACAAGGTTGGCGAGGTCCGCGCCTGCCAGTCCTGGTGTCCCGCGAGCCAGCACAGACAGATCCACATCGTCGCCCAGAGGAATTTTCTTCGTATGAACCTTGAGAATCGCTTCACGACCCAGCACATCCGGCCTTCCGACCACCACGCGCCGATCAAAGCGTCCAGGGCGGAGCAGGGCCGGATCGAGCACATCAGGACGGTTCGTCGCCGCCACCAGGATCACGCCTTCGTTCGATTCAAAGCCATCCATCTCGACCAGTAACTGGTTGAGTGTCTGCTCACGCTCATCGTGTCCGCCGCCCAGGCCCGCGCCGCGATGACGGCCCACCGCATCGATCTCGTCGATGAAGATGATGCAAGGCGCATTTTTCTTACCCTGCTCAAACAGATCGCGAACACGGCTCGCGCCGACGCCGACAAACATTTCGACGAAATCGGATCCGGAGATGGAGAAGAACGGCACGCTAGCCTCACCGGCGATCGCACGCGCCAGCAGAGTCTTTCCGGTTCCCGGAGAACCAATCAGCAGCACGCCTTTTGGAATGCGTCCGCCCAGCTTCTGAAACTTGGCCGGCTCGCGCAGGAATTCGATGATCTCCTGCAACTCTTCCTTGGCCTCTTCCACACCCGCGACATCTTTGAAGGTGACTTTCTTCTGCTGAGTCGAGTGGAGCCGCGCGCGGCTCTTGCCAAAGCTCAAAGCCTTGTTTCCACCGCTCTGCATTTGCCGCATCATGAAGATCCAGAACGCCAGCAGAAGAATGAACGGGGAGGCGTTGATCAGCACATTCACCCATCCGGAGCCGCTCGCTTCCTTGATCTCGATAACGACGCCCTTATCTTGCAGGGTCTTGTAGATTTCCGGGTAGTTGGCAGGGATCAGTGTGTGCAGATCCGCGCTGTTGTCCTTGTAGGTGCCCTTGACGTCCATCCCGTTACTGATAGAGACCTTGTTGATCTTGCCAGCTTCCACATCGCTGACGAACTCAGTAAAGGTGATCTCTTTGTTCGGCCGGCTCTTGGCGGCTTTGACTACATTCCACAGCAGCACCAGTACGCAGACTAATATGACCCAGAATATGCCAGTTTTAATATTTGAATTCACTTTGGAACCTCCGTGCGCGGCAAAAGCCTACGCACGCTCTCCCCACATCCTTCTTGGACGGCTAGGAAACGTAGCCGTGTTAACGATTCGTCTTTGATTGTCACTATCGGCCAGTTTCGTCTTTCCCAATATGGGGCGGGCGCTTGCTGAGCGAGAACGTGCTCCGGTCTGTACCGCTGCTTCCTCTCCAGACCTTGCATCTTTCTCTATTATAGACGCAATCAGAGCCCCCGGCGGACTCAATAACTTCGCGACAATTTAACAGGGCCGTAACTCAAGATTTAGCGGCGTTGCTCGCGGACGCTGACGATCGACCGGCTGGCGGCTGTGGCGGCGTAACTGGTTGCGGGCCCAAAGGTTCGCGCCCACACAATGTCCTCCTTTAGTACTAGGATAGGCCAGTTGCGCCTCTCCCACAGAGGTATACGCGCGTCCTGGAACATGGTCTTGATCTTCTCCTCGCTGGCCCGCCCGAGGGGCCTGTATTGGTCGCCCGGACGCCAGTTGCGTAATTGTAGGTCTCCAACGAGGCAGTCAGCATCCAAATCACCTGCTGAATCAACGAGTTGTAACTCTAACGTGGAACTGTTGTCCGGCAAGGCAAAGCTGCCCGGGATGGAGACCGGCAGCCGAAAGTTGCGTCCGGCAAGGCCGTCGATTCCGGGGGGAGCGAGTCGAATCCATTCGAAGGACCGGTAGGCGTCGAGACCGGGAGCCTGGGCGCGGTCATGCCCATCGGGAGCCGCCGCCATTTCAAGGATCCGCTCCACGTGCTCGAACGAGATCCCGCGAAGATCGCCCTTCACGCGCTCTACCGCCCGCCGCACTAGGCGGCGAGCGACTGCGCCGGCCAGCTCCCGCAAATCGCCGCACTGAAGCAGTACCGCCGGTGGACGAGCGGTCAACTTTGCAGCAGCGAGCCTCGTGATCTCGCCGTCCCAATAAGCTTCCTCATCCTGCGCCCAGCGGGCAGTATGGGCCAGCGTCTTACCCAACGACGGATTCCAGTCCCGCACCAGGACCGGCAGTAGCTCGCGCCGGATACGGTTCCGAGCGAAATCGCTGCTTGCGTTGCTGGAGTCTTCGCGCCAGGGAATGCCGCGCTCCGAGAGGTAGGCGCGTACCTCCTCTCGATCCAGCTCAATTAGAGGGCGGACAAGGCCGTCTGACGTCACCGGCCGGATCGCTGCCAGCCCAGCCGTTCCCGATCCGCGGAGAAAGCGAAACAGAACCGTCTCCACCTGATCGGAACGGGTGTGTCCGGTGGCGATGCGGTCGAGGCCGTTATCCGCTAATAGACTGGCGAAGAACCGGCGGCGCGCCTCACGAGCGGCCTGTTCCAAATTGTCCTTGACTGCGGCAACGTCGGATTCCGCCACGTGGGCGGCGAGACCGAATTGCGCAGCCAGGTCGCGCACGAATAGCGCATCGTCGCGAGACTCAGCGCCGCGCAATCCGTGATCGAGATGCGCTACCGACAACTTAAGATCCCACCGCGGCGCAAGCTCGAATAGCGCATGCAGAAGAAACACGGAATCGGCGCCGCCGGAAACTGCGACGCCAACCCGGGCGCCCGGTTCGAACATGCTATAACGAAGAATAGTTTGCGCGACCCGCTCGAACACTATTCGATTCTATTAGACTCCGGAGAAATGGATTGCCCAACGTTCAGGAATTAGCTGCGCCGATCAAGCTGGTGCTGATGGATGTGGACGGCGTGCTCACCGACGGCAAGCTCTACAACGTGCCCGACGCCGCCGGCAATATGGTGGAGACCAAGGCCTTCGACTCGCAGGATGGCATCGCCCTGCAATGGCTGCACTGGAAGGGGATCAAGACCGGCCTGATCAGTGGACGGAACTCGCCGGCGACGGCGGAGCGGGCGAAGCAATGCCACTTCTGCTACGTTTACCAGGGTCATATCGAGAAGATTCCGATCCTTGAGGAAATTCTCGCCGACGCGGGACTGGAGAAACAGCAGGTGGCCTACATCGGCGATGACCTGACCGACATCGTGGTGATGCATCGCGCCGGTCTGGCCATCGCCACCGCGAACGCGCGCAGCGAGGTCAAGCAGGAAGCTCACTACGTGACCAGCGCTCCGGGGGGATCTGGCGCCGTCCGCGAAGTCGTCGAATTGGTGCTCAAAGCGCAGGGCTCCTGGGAAGAGATTCTCCGGAAGTACGAAGTTCCCTCAGCTCAAATCCATCGAATCGGCTTCTAACCACATTGCATTCCAAAGCTCGAAGCCTGAGTCATTTGGAATGCCATTTGCTTAAGACTAGCTAACTAGCTGCGCCTACTCCACTTCTCGGACCACGTAAGCTGAAACTCCAAGACGAGAGGGTACTATGTCGTTCATGCGGAAAGTCAGTCAGAAATTTCTCAAGCAGATAGCGATGCTTTCTACCTTGTTGCTGGTAGTAGCTGCTGTGTGCCAACGGCCGGGGTGGCGGGCGATCGCCCAGTCGGCGCCAGTCGATCAGGCAGTAGAAGATGCGCGGCAGATGGTAATCGACGGCCGGAGAGTTTTTCGGTTTGACACATTTGGCGACGAAGTTTTTTGGGGCGATACGCTCAAGCTTCATCAAGCGATTCAAGGTTCCAGATTGGGCGGTGTAGGGGATGGCCTCAGCCCTCAAGCCGCGCTTAACCTGGGGCTGAAAGTGGATGCAGAAGTAGTGCCAACTGCTGTAGCCGACCAGATTAAATCGGGCCAACTCAGTCTCAAAGATCCGGCCAACACATTGGCCCTGCTCAAGCTTAATGCTGTCGTTGGCGTGACAGGTTTTTTTGACGGGGATCAGCTGCGAGCGATCGGTATTCAGTGCGCGCTGTGCCACTCAACCGTCGATGACTCGTTCTTGCCTGGTATCGGCAAGCGCCTCGATGGCTGGCCAAATCGCGATCTGGATATCGGCAAGATCGTTGCTCTGGCGCCGGATCTGCGGGCATTCGCCGAGTTGCTCATGGTCGATCAAAACACGGTACGGACGGTTCTGCAAAGCTGGGGACCCGGCAAGTTTGATGCCGAGCTTTCGCTCGATGGCAAAGCCTTTAATCCGGACAATGGTGGCAAGTCCGCCGCGACGCTCATTCCGCCCGCCTTCGGTCTGGCGGGAGTCAATCTGCATACCTGGACCGGATGGGGCGGTGTATCCCATTGGAACGCGTTTGTCGCCAATATCGAGATGCACGGAGTCGGCCGATTCTTTGATCCGCGTCTCAACGATCCCAAGTTTCGCATCGCGGTTCGAGGCGGGTTTGCGGACATTAAGGTCGATCCGGCGAATGATCGGATTACCAAGCAGCTTCCCGCTCTGCAGGTGTATCAGCTTTCGCTTCGCGCTCCCAAACCGGTGGACAGTAGCTTCAACAGGGATGCAGCCGCGCGTGGTCAGCGATTGTTTGATGGCAAGGCGCAATGCAATAACTGTCATGTCCGGCCGCTGTTCACCGAGCCTGGCTGGAATATGCATACGCCGCAAGAGGTTTGCATCGACTCCTTTCAGGCTGACCGCTCTCCGGACCGGCGTTATCGAACAGCGCCGCTTGCCGGCCTCTTCGCGCATCAGAAGGGTGGTTTTTATCACGATGGCCGTTTTGAGACCTTGAATCAGGTGCTGGATCACTACAACACTTGCCGGAGTCTGGGACTGAGCTCGCAAGAGAAAACCGATGTCATTCAGTATCTGCTCAGTTTGTGAGATGAGATTTACTCATAGCGCAGCACGTCCATTGGACTGACCGAAGTCACGCTGCGTGCGGGCAAAGCGTCTGGCCGCAAGTGCGACCAGCGCAACCAGCGCCACGAGCAACCGCTCGTTCAACAGGACCCTGTCGAGCTGGTATTCAACCGTGCGCATGTCCATGACCGGGAGGTCAGGGTCGATCTGGCGGACAACAGCGCGAATGGAGTTGAATGTCGATTCCGACGCCGTGCGGGTCCGCACGAAATAGCCTGCCGAGCGAAGCACAGCTTCGCGGAACGAGAAGTAAGCCTGATCGTCCTCGGCGCGAATCCCCCGTAGCTGAACGTCTTGACCACACCGACAATCTCGATATTGGTTCGGGTATCCGGTCGGCTACCGAGACCGATTCGCGCCCCGATTGGGTTCTGATTGCCAAAATACCGCTTGGCGAAGCTCTCGTTGATAACATTTACCGAAAAGGGAGCGCGACAGAAAACGCCGTCAAAAACCTGATTCTCTTTGGCGATGTCCTGATAGAAAGGATTGGAATTAAGATTCGAACTGCCCCGCTTCCGACGAAATGCCCACTCTAGTTCAGCAGAACCAGCCGGTCTGGCTCCTTTACAGGCAACTGTCGAAACAACGCTTGATCGACGAGCGACGCCCGTTACCGTTAGGAAAAAGGATCAGCCGTTTGCGATCGAATCGGCTTCCGCCGCCAAGGCGCGCATGACATACAGCGGCGAGCTCGGATACCGGCGGAATTTGTCCACGATGAGCCCGACGTTCATCCCTTCGGCGCCATTCCGGAAGCGGAAATGCAAATTATAATACTTCTTTCCGCTCACGTCGTCGAAAAAGTGCGGTTCGGGGAATGCCCCGGGCCCCGGAAGCCATTCCGGAGTATAAATTCCGCTGCTGGCGGTATTGCTTGTCTCGGGCTTCACGCCGCCGCCGACAACAATCGGTCCAGCGCTGAGTTTATTGGCATACTCCCGCGCCTGCTCCCACGTGGCGAGCTGGGCAATATTGAATCCGCTTTGTTTGAGTTCGTTCAAGGTGGATACTCCTGCCTAATAGTAGGCGCCGTTACTTAGCTATTGCGGGAGGTGTCATGCTCAAACTACGGGAAACAAACTGCGAATAAAATGAAAAGTATTGTTACCGAGTCAGATTGGCTTTGCTTTTCTTCATCTGCGTTTATCGGCGTTCATCGGCGGCCAATCATTTCTTAAAATCATTCGCCGCCGATGAACGCCGATAAACCCAGATCAAGCACTATTTCGCGGCTGGCGGTTTGAGAAGATTATCGACGCCGGCCTTCAGGTACTCGGCTTCGCTGCGCGCCTGGAAGAATGTGAATCCGGGGCGAACACCTTTCCACGCTACTGGACCGCCCAGCCGGATGCCGGCCTTGAGTACCGCGTCGTGAATACTGGTCACCATCTTTTCATAGCCGGGTTCACCTTGCTTGAATCCGGAAAAGTTGCTCAGATCGGTGCTGGCCGCGAAAATCACATCGATACCCGGCACGGCGGCGATCTCCTTAATGTTCGCCACACCGATAGGAGTTTCGATCATGATCACAAGGACCACGTTGTCATTAAATGTCTGCCGGTAGTCCGGGCCGTAGAGCAGTTGATATTGCCCACCTCCCTGGCTGCGGCGTCCAACGGGCGGATACTTTGCCCATTTGACGGCTGCTTGCGCCTTCTCGACTGTATCGACCGTGGGGACAATGATCCCGAGCGCGCCAATGTCGGTTGCTTTCTGAATATCGCCTTCGGTCGCGTCCGGCACCCGAATGAAGGGCATGGCAGCAGCTCCCCGGCAGGCCCAAATCATCTTCGCGGCGTCCAGGTAACTGGTGGGGCTGTGCTGCATCTCGAGCCAGATATAATCGAAGCCGGCATTGGCCATCGCGCAATAAATCATCGGATCCTGCGAGTACACAGTTCCGCCGATGAGTTGTTTGCCTTCCTTTATCTTTTGTTTTGCGGTGTTGTATAACTTGCCAGGTTGCGACTGCTGCGCAGAAACCACTGAGAAGCTCAATACGGCGCCAATCGCGGCTAATACGAAGACCCTTTTCAAGATCACAAACCCTCCTTTTGTCTTTCGCTTCTATTTCGGCAGCGATAATACGACGCAAGGCGAGCGAAAGTCAAACGCTGTTGCTTTCCGCTTTCCATTGACTATACTGGTTTCGAAGCAATCTCAACATAAGGAGATCGACCAGATGAATCGCTCATTCATGATCATGCTAGCGGCTGCGGCTGCGGCCTTCTCTCTTCACGCGCAGAGCGCCAATCCGCTGAGCACGGAGGTGAAGCAGGCCTACACGAATACGAAGAACAAGTTCATCCGGGCGGCCGAAAAGATGCCGGAGGAGCACTACGCCTTCAAAGCGACGCCGGACGTTCGAACTTTCGGCGCGTGGATAGCCCATATCGCCGACGCGCAGGTCCGCAATTGCGCGGCCGTGAATGGGGAACAGAAAACGGGAAGCGCGGCGTCCAAGACCGCCAAGGCCGACCTCATAGCAGCGCTGAAGGAGTCCTTTGCCGATTGCGACAAGGCTTACGATTCCCTTACCGACGCCAATGCCACCGAGATGACCAAAGGCGCCCGCCCGCGGACGAAGTTGGGAGCGCTCGCCGGAAATACCGCGCACGACGAAGAGGCATACGGCTCGATCGCAGTCTACATGCGGCTGAAGGGCCTGGTGCCGCCGTCGAGCGAACCCCGCTAGGCTAGCTCTTCGCCTTGCTTTTTGCTCGACTCGCCTTGGCCTTTGGAGCGGGTTCCTCAAGGTCGTCAGGCGGAGCCGTCACCGGATCAATCTTAGCGAGCACTTCCTGAAACAGTGCTGCCTTCCGCAAATCGACTTTCGGCGGAGGGGCTTGTTCGTGGCGATAATCGTGGTCGGAATGGCAGGTGCGGCAACGAACCTTGGCCGGCTCGGCGTTCAACATCGAAACCACCGCATGATTCATGATCTGCTTGCACTTCACGCAATAGTCGTCAATGATGTCGCCAAGACGGCATTCACGCATTGTTGGGTCTCCGAAGTGTATATAGTAGGCTCAGATTATATCAAATAGCGCGTTTTAATCTGCTCGTCTAACTCGCCTGGCACGAGCCTGGGACAGGGCCCGCTGCGACCGGCGCCGATTCGAGGCCGGTCTTGACCTCCGGCGCAATCCACTCGGCGGCTTCAAAACCGACGTATTTGCAGATACGCAATTCACCGCTTGGAATCTCCAGCAAATCGCCAACGCGTAGAGGCGATCCGAGGTCGCGCAACGCCTGCCATGCGGCATACTCGTTGCCGGCTTCAATCGAGGCGCCCTCGTCGTAATCCTTCCTTTTGATCTGGGTTGCGCCGGAGACATGGGGAGCCCAGCGGAACTGTTGGCTGGCTTGGTCCTTCATGCGATAGATACGATAGGCGGCCATGACCCTCCAGGACATTGTAAGGGCAAAATGTTTTTATGGCAATGGCTCACGCCAGATATCCAGGTTAGCTTCTATCAGCGGCGCGATGGAATCCGGTACCAGGTCTCGCCAAGGCTCGCCGGCCCGGATGCGCCGTCGCACTTCGCTTGAAGAGACATGGGCCAGATCGAAAGGTAGATCGAGCGATCGCACGCGCTGCTGAAGCTCCGGCGGAGGCTCATAGCGGGCCCCTCGCGATGCTACCAGAAGGCCGAAATACTCTAGCTGCTTGTGAATCTCATCGGCTGAGCCATAGTCCCAGTTCACGATACGCTCGGCTGCGTCGCTACCGCATAGGAAAAGCAGCTCGGTCGCCCGATCGTATTGCGCGCGCGCCTCGTGTGACAGATCGATGAACAGGCCGCGTCCGGACACAGCCAGCGAAAAGCGCGGATTGGCGCCGATCGCGGACCGAAGCAGCGTCAGTCGTTCGTCGACCCCGGCGGCGGTGTAGTCCTTATGCGGAAAAGCGCGGGGCAACACGAACAGGACTTCGTCCGCAACCGCGAGCGCAGCTTCTGCTATCGCCATGTGCGCGCAGGTCGGGGGGTTGAAAGCGCCGGGCAGAATCGCCAGCCGGGCGGGACTTACCGCAGCTCTAATGTAGAAATCCATTTGCGCCGATAGTAAAGAGCCTACAAATCATGCGAATCTTCTGCCTACATTGCGGCTCTATTCTCGTGGCTCCCTCCAGCCGTCGCGAATGGCACGACGGGCTGTTTCGCATCATTGGCCGCAAGCCGTATCGCTGCCAGACGTGCAGCACCCGTTTTTTCGCCGGGCCGGGAACTACTGAGGCAACCCCGGCGCAGGACGCGCCCCAGCCGCCGCCCACTGGCGAAGCTGCATAAATCCGCGGGCGATCTCGGCAGGCTGAATCGCGCAATGTCCGTCGTGGCGGACATACTGCTGTACGAAAAATTTGTCGCTCCCGGCGCCTTCGACGGTCTTCGAATACATGTTGGTGATCCACGGCGGCACGGATGGATCGTATGTGGTGTGGATCGCCAGCAGCGGTCGTGACAGCCGGCCTGTCGGCGTGTAATAGCGCTGCAGATAGGCGACAGCCCCTGGACCTTCGACATCGAGTACGGCTTCCTGTACGGCCCATCCGCCCGCCGAATAACCGGACTGCGCAACTGCATATCCCAGGCTCAGAAACAGGCTCAGCAGCGGATAGGGCTTGTCATCAAAGACAGCGGGAACCGGGCTATACGGATGGCAGTAAAGAACCAGGACGCCGTTCCATTTCTCCGGTGTATCGATGCGAAATTGCGCGCCGTTGATCTCTCCGGCCTCTGTCTTAGGCTGAGCCCATGCGAGCGCGGCGCAAAACAGCAGCGCGATTGGTAATCGCATCCCGCCTATTGTACATTCGAGTTTCATGAAAATCTCCAAAGTTGAAGCGATGGCAATTTCGATTCCGCTGCAGGCAGCCGTGTCGGACGCGGTACGGCGCATCACGCATCGCGATCACTTGATAGTACGGATCACAACCGAAAGCGGATTGATCGGCGAAGGATTTACGCTCGGATACGACGCGAGCAAAGCGATGGTCTCGATGGTGGATACCATTTTCCGGCCGGTTCTCGAGGGCGCAAGCGCGCTCGACGCGGAGCATCTGTGGGCGGAGATGTACCGGCAGTCGATTCAAGCGGGCCGGCGGGGAGCGGCGCTGCGGACCATCAGCGCGATTGACATTGCGCTTTGGGATCTGCGAGGCAAGGCGGCTCGCATGCCGGTGATGCATCTGCTGGGTGTCCACTCGACACGGCTACGCTGCTATGCGACGGGCGGATATTATCGCGAAGGCCAGACGATGGAGGAGCTCGTGGCGGAGTACATGGGCTATGTCGCGCAGGGATTTACGGCGGTGAAACTGAAGGTTGGCAAGCTCTCACCACGCGAGGATGCGGCGAGGCTCGGAGCGGTGCGGTGCGCCGTCGGCGACGAAGTCGAGATTCTTCTGGACGCGAATGGCGCTTGGCCCGATTCCAACACTGCGATTGCTGCGCTGCGGCGGATGCGGGAGCATCGTCCCTATTGGATCGAGGAGCCGGTGCGCGCCGACAACGTCGCTGCGATGGCGCGGATCGCTGAAGCGCTCGACTGGCCGGTGGCGACCGGAGAGCTGGAGTCGACCCGCTGGGCCTTCGCCGACCTGCTCGAGCGCAAAGCGGCGGACATTCTCCAGCCGGATGCGACCGTGGTGGGCGGGGTGGGGGAGTGGTTGAAGGTCGCCCACATGGCGGCCGCATTCGACGTCCCGATTGCGCCGCACTACAACTGGGACGTTCATACCCAACTCGTGGCGAGCATTCCGAACGGGCTGTTTATCGAATATTTCGTGCGCGGGTCGGATGTGAAGGTGTTCGACGAGGTGATCGAGAATCCGATTTATCCGACGGACGGATATATATCGCCGCGGATGGAGCCGGGGTTTGGGGTTGTGTTGCGGAAAGGCAAGCTGGAGCAGTATCGGATCGGCTAGGTTCCCCCTGGCGAACAAAACCGGCTAGGGATTAACCTTGTACTGCGCCTGGAACGGCCCCATGTGTGGATAATATTTCAGTGCCCGGATAATCTCGGCGATCTGGCGGATGTGGCCGAGGTCGTGAAAGGCCCACTCATTCATCAGATTCGACACCGTCATCACGCCAATCCGGCTATGGGTTCCGGTCCGATTCGCTGCAGTCGCTGGCAGATCGCGCAGATATTCCAGATTCAGCTCGCGTTGCTCTTCGAAATGGTCGAAGGAGTCCTCGGCATCGCGGCCCGAATACTGCCCGGCGGCGTAGTACGCTTCCTGATCGTAAGCTTCAATCGCCGGATTATCTTCGGACATCATGAGTTCCACCCGCGCGCGGAAGCAGTGTCCCTCGGTGTGAGAGAGATGCTCCAGCACTTCCGCGATCGACCAGCGACTAGCAGCAGGCTTCCACTTGGTGTCCTCCCCGGAGAGCCCGCCCATCAACAGACGCAAAGTCTCCGGCGTCGATTCGAGTTGGTCCACACCAGGGAGGCTCATCCTACCGATCCTTCTCCACCGTCGACACGCAGCGTATTGCCCGTCATCCAATACGTGTTTTGGACGCATAGTGCGGCGATGCAGCGCGCGACATCAACTGTTGTCGTCAGCCGGTGATGCGGATTGCGCGCGATGGCGATCTCCATCAGCTTCTCGCAGCCCGGGATCTTTCGCAGCGCGGGCGTGTCAGTAACTCCGGCCAGTATGGCGTTGGCGGTGATGCCGAACGGAGCGAGCTCCAGGGCCAATTGGCGGATATGCGCTTCGAGAATCGCTTTCGCGGCGGACACCGGACCGTACTCTGGAATCGCTTTTCCTCCGCCCTCACTCGTCATGGCGTAGATGCGGCCGCCCGATTTCATCAAGCCGTTCGACACCAGGTCGTGCGTCCAGTACACCAGGCTGTGGCCCATCACGTCGGCGGTCATCTCGATTTGCCGTTTCGACGCCACTTCCGCCGCGCCCACCAGCGGACGGAGCGCGCCAAACGCCAGCGAGTGCATCAGCACGCCGACTTCGCTGCCATCGCCGCGAATCCGGTCGATCACTTCGCGGCGCTTCTCGTCTTCAGCGGCATTGACATTGAAGAAAATCGCCTCGCCCCCGGCATTTCGAATCGTGTGCTGCACGTCGGCGACATGCGACTGCGTTTCGCGCCGGTCCAGATGAACGCCGTAAATACTGAAGCCATTGCGCGCCAGTTCAATCGCGATCGCCTCGCCAAAGCCACTGCTGGCGCCGAGGACTAGCGCCCATTTCGAACCTCTCAACATCCCATCACTCCCAACTCACGCCACGCTTCCGCAGCTCGCGCTCAATCTGAGCTGCGGATTCAAACTGAACCGCATCGATCCCGGCTTTCTTCGCCCCCGCCACGTATTCGGGAATGTCGTCCGTGAAGAAGCATTCCGCAGGCTCACAACCGGCCCGCGCAATCGCTTGCTCATAAATCCGCGGCGACGGCTTCATCGCCCCGACTTCGTATGAGAGTACGTACTCATCGAAGTGCCGCAGCAGCGGATAGTTGTTACGGATCATCTGGAAGTGGATGGCGTTCGTGTTGGAAAGCAGGAGCAGCCGGTAGCGCTGGCGGATCCCTTCGAAGAGACGCTCCGGAATCAGAGTTTCGGGCAGAAAGATACAACTCCAGATCTCGCAGAAACGCGCATATTCCATTTGGAGGTCCAAAATACCACAAAGCTCGTTGACGAAGTCCTCCGGCGACACCTGACCGGACTCGAAGCGAGTTACCAGGTCCGTCGATCCAATCCGTTTCGGGATGTCCTCAGCGGAGTAGGAGCATACCTTGGCCATCGCCTGGTAGCCGCGCTTGAAATCAAAGGGAACGATCACTTTTCCAAGATCGAAGATGACTGCTTTTATCATCTTTGATCGAGTGTAGCTCAGAACCCGATGCACGGTTGCGGTACCCTTGTTCTTAAAGCATGCGACTGCGCCACCTCGCCACACAACTTGGCTGTGAATTGGTGGGAGACGGAGAGATAGAGATCACCGGCGTGGCCGGAATGGAACACGCCGCCCCCGGACAACTCACGTTTCTCGCCAATCCGACCTACGCGCCTAAAGTTAAAAACAGCAAGGCCAGCGCTATTCTGGTCAACGAACCGATCGGCGATTTGCCTATTGCCAGCGTCGTCTCCGCAAATCCGTATCTCGACTTCGCTCGCGCTCTCGCGCTGTTCTATCAGCCGCCACGCCCGGCGCCCGGAGTTCATCCTCTCGCGTCGGTGGCCGCCAGCGCCTGCATCGGAGAAAATGCTTCCATCGGTCCCTTCACGGTCGTTGGGGAAAACGTTAAATTAGGTCGCAACGCGGTGCTGCATCCGCACGTTGTCATCTACGAAGGCGCTCAAATTGGCGACGAGTTTCTGGCCCATTCTCATTCCACGGTGCGAGAATTTTGCCGGATCGGACATCGGGTGATCCTGCAGAATGGTGTCGTGATTGGCGGCGACGGGTTCGGTTTCGCCAAACGGGCGGATGGCTCCCATTACAAGATCGTCCAGTCGGGCGTGACCGTGATCGAGGACGACGTCGAGATTCAGGCGCTGACCGGAATCGACCGCGCCACCGTGGGTGAGACGCGCGTGAGACGCGGAGCCAAAATCGACAGCCTGGTGCAGGTGGGACACGCGTCGGTGGTCGGCGAGGACAATATCATCTGCGCACAGACGGGACTCGCCGGCAGCAGCATACTCGAGAAGAATGTTCTGCTCGCGGGACAAGTCGGTATCTCCGGCCATCTCACAATTCACGACAATGCGATTGTCTACGCGCAAAGCGGAATCGGGGGCGACGTCGCGGCCGGCGCGCGCGTCTCGGGGTCGCCGGCCTTTGCCGCCAACGTGTGGCTCCGCGCCATTACGGCGTTCCCCAAATTACCGGAGCTAGTGAAATCCGTGCGCGAATTGAAGAAAAGAATCGAAAATCTGGAAAAGTCATGAAAGAATTGTCAAGCAAGCATAATCGCTTGGTTGCGTACAAGAATGAGGAATTTCTTGACAGCTCGGCAGCTCGCTCGATTCGGATTCTGTCGGAATATCTCGAACCGCTCGATCATTTCCGCCGTGAAAAGATCCGGGATACGATCGTGTTCTTCGGCTCGGCGCGAATCACCGAAGACGGACCGATGGGAGAGTACTATCGCGATGCGCGCGAGCTGGCGCATCGACTAACCGAATGGTCGGACAGTTTCACCAATGTCAGCCGCCGGTTCGTCATTTGCAGCGGCGGTGGTCCCGGTATCATGGAGGCCGCCAATCGGGGCGCCACCGAGGCTGGAGGAAAAACTATCGGTCTCAATATCGGGCTTCCCTTCGAACAATTTCCTAACCCGTACATCACGCCCGAGCTAAGCTTCGAATTCCACTATTTCTTCATGCGGAAATTTTGGTTCGCCTACCTTGCTAAGGCGATCGTCATCTTTCCCGGAGGCTACGGCTCGATCGACGAGCTGATGGAGGTCCTCACCCTGGTTCAGACGCGAAAGCTGAACAAGAAGATCATCATCGTTCTCTACGGTTCCAAGTTCTGGAACGAGGTCATCAACTTCGACGCGCTGGTCCGGTTTGGCACCATTTCACCGGAAGACCTTGGTCTTTTCGAATTCGCCGATGACCCCGATAGCGCTCTCCGCATTCTGCAGCAGGGTCTGATGAAGTACCATCTTCAACCGGAGCCCGAGACTCCGGCAATCGCCAAGTCCACCGACCCGAATCGCACCGGCGCGGAAAAATGATCCGTTTTTTAAAAAAACTGGGGCGTCTGGAGAAGATATTCTTTCTCCTGATAATCGCCGATATCGGCCTCGCCCTGGTTCCCGGCGCCTCGGGCATCGACGCGATCGTGACCGCTGTCGTCTTGGTATTGGGCGCGATCATTCTTGTTCGTCTGGCCACTAGCGCGCTAAACCGCGGCATGTGGCGGCTGCGAAACCGGCTTATCGTCAGTTACCTGTTCATCGCCGTGGTCCCGCTTGTTCTGGTGACTGTCCTGGTGGCCATGGCGGGCTATATCCTCGTCGGCCAGGTTGCGATCTACACAGTGAAATTGGAACTCGAGCGGCGTGTGGCCGAGTTGCCGGATCCAATGGCGCCGTCGGAGGAATTTCTCTCCAATCTGGCGCCCAATATCGGCGACGTATTTCTGGTGGAACGGGATAAGGACTCGTTGAAATTCCTGTTTCAAGATTATCGTGGCCGGCACGTGCCTCCTCCCGTGAACCCGCTGGACATAGAGGTTATCTGGCGATCCCCAATCAATTTCGGACCGCGGGCGTATGACTTGTTCGTCAGGTCGCGGCCCTCGGCGGTGCTCAGCACGGTCTTCGAGCAAAAGATGGAATGGGGTCAGCAGATCTTGCTTGGCTCGATCGCAGTCATCGCGCTTTTCCTGATCGTGCAGCTTGGATCGGTTGTGATCGGAATTTCGATCACGCGCAATATTACGGGCGCTGTGCACGACCTTTACGAAGGAACGCAGAACGTCAAAGTCGGCGATTTCTCGCACCGCATCGCTGTGCGCGGAAGCGATCAGCTCGCTGAGCTGAGCGTATCGTTCAATCGCATGACGGAGAATCTCGAGCGCCTTATCGCCGTGGAGAAGGAGGAAGAGCGGCTCCATTCCGAGCTCGAAATCGCCCGCGAGGTGCAGCGCCAACTGTTTCCGAAGACGGCGCTCTCGCTGCGATCCCTCCACATGACTGGCGTATGCCATCCCGCGCAGGTCGTTTCCGGCGACTACTATGACTACTTCCAGCTGGACGGCGCCAGCATGGCGATGGCGATCGGCGACGTGGCCGGTAAGGGAATTTCCGCCGCGCTGCTCATGGCGACGGTTCAGTCAGCGTTGCGTGCGCAACTGAACGGCTCTGGCCGACATTCCACTTCCCGGATCGTCACCCTACTGAATCAACAAGTCTTCGCCAGTACGTCGCCGGAGAAATTCACCTCGTTCTTTTTCGGTTTGTATGACGACTCGGCCGGTGTTTTGAGCTACGCCAATGCCGGCCATCCACCGCCGTTGCTGCTACGGGACGGCACTTCGCGGAAGCTGGAGGTCACCGGCACCGTGGTTGGAGCCTTCCCGTCGTCCTGTTATGAGGAGCGCCAAGTCGCTCTCCAGACCGGGGATCTGCTTGTGGCCTATACCGATGGCGCCACCGAGCCTGAAAACGCCTATGGCGAGATGTTCGGAGAAGAGCGGCTGATCGATATCCTGATGAAGTACAAGCATGCTGACGGCAATGAGATCGTCTCGCGCGCGATGGAGGCGATCGTGCAATGGACCGGGTCGTCGGAATTGCAGGATGATATGACGATGCTGATCGCTCGCAGGGCTGTTGTATGAAGGTGCTGACGGCAGCGCAGATGCGCGAAGTGGATCGCCTTACGATCGAACGAGGCATTCCGGGCATCGTCCTTATGGAAAACGCCGGCATCCGCGTCGTCGAATTTCTCGTCCACCGGTTTACTCCGCTATCGAGCCAGCGGATCGCGATTCTGTGCGGGAAGGGAAATAACGGCGGCGATGCGCTGGTGGTGGCTCGCCAACTGCACACTCGCTTCGCGCCGCGCTCGCTCGATGTCGTGCTGACGTGCGATCCAGCCGAGCTGCAAGGGGACGCGGCCGCCAACTTCCGCATGCTGGCCGCTTGCGGGTGTCCTTACTTGCGCGAGCTCACTCCTGAAATGAAAATGGCGACGCTGGTGATCGACGGACTGCTGGGCACGGGGCTGAAAGGTCCTGCGGCAGGAAACACCCTGGACAGGATTCGCGACATCAATACTCGATTTCCGCTGGCAAAGATTGTTGCTATCGACATTCCATCCGGAATGCCCAGTGATTCCGCGACGCCGTTTGGCGAATTCGTGCGAGCGGACTACACCGTCACCTTCACCGCCCCGAAAGTTTCCCAGGCCCTTCCGCCTGGTTGCGACCAGATGGGAGAGCTGATCGTTGCGCCGATCGGTTCACCCGCCGAGCTCTATCAGGACACTTCGCTCGAACTGGTCGAGCGGGCGCAGTTCCGGGATCTGCTTGCGCCGCGCCCGCGAGGCGCCCATAAGGGCGACTTCGGCCATGTCCTCGTCATCGGCGGCGCGAAGGGGAAAACGGGAGCTGCCGCGATGGCAGGATTGGCGGCTCTTCGCGCCGGCGCCGGGTTGGTCACCGTCGCCTGCTCGGAGCCCGAGCTTACTGCCGTCGCTCCCGAGTTGATGACCGCGCCGCTTCCCGATTCCGGCGCCATCGACGAGGCTACAAAAAAGAAAGATGTGCTTGCCATCGGACCGGGCTTGGGTAACGATCCGGAGCTGATTTCCCTCACGCGCGCTCTCGTCGCGAAATCG
>Ga0075431_100001746_pt1 | contig 20450 bp, 15 predicted proteins | sample RhiMetdeltSRZDD5_FD_75297 | JGI IMG/M metagenome (GOLD analysis project Ga0075431, IMG submission 75297) | Populus rhizosphere microbial communities from Tennessee, USA - Rhizosphere MetaG P. deltoides SRZDD5 | ecosystem: Host-associated > Plants > Roots > Rhizosphere > Soil | place: USA... | reverse complement strand
GGTGGTGGAACGCCGAGACCGAGAAACGACAACGCAGCTTCCGAAAGAACGGCGCCGGCCATGCCCAGGCTCGCCTGCACGATCAACGGCTGAATCGCGTTCGGAAGGATGTGGACGAGCAGGATGCGAGTGTCGCTCGCGCCGAGTGCCCGCGCGGCCTGAACGAAATCGTACTCCCGAACTTTCAAAACTTGTCCGCGGATCAGCCGGGCGTATCCGACCCAGCCGATGATGCACAGCGCCAGAATCAGTTTATTCAAACCAGCGCCGAGAAACGCAACCATCGCGATCGCGAGCAACAGACCGGGAAACGCGAGAAACACGTTGAAGACGTAACCGGAGACAATTCGATCGACCCAGCCGCCGTAGTAACCGGCGACCGCGCCCAGAATCGTGCCGATCACAGCCGACACTGCTACTACGACGATCCCGACCTGCAACGATATACGCGCGCCAAAGACCACTCGCGAGAAGATGTCGCGCCCCGTCGAGTCAGTGCCGAACCAATGCTGCGCCGACGGCGGAAGGTACCGCATCGCGAGGTTCGTCGTGCTGATGTCGTGCGTCGCGATCCACGGCGCGAAGAGCGCCACGACCACGAGTACCACGACGATAATTAGCCCGACGATCGTTAAGCGATTCATTAGTTAACTAACCCGGATGCGCGGATCGAGCCAGCGATAGACCATGTCCGTAAGCAGATTGGCGACGATGTACGTCATGCTGATAACCAGCACGCATCCTTGCACGACGCGATAGTCGCGCTTTCCGATTCCGTCTTCGACGAGCAACAGTCCGAGACCCGGCCAACCGAAGATCTTTTCGGTGATGATCGCTCCCGCGAGTAGTACGCCGAGCTGTAGACCGAGAATCGTGACGACGGGGATCAGTCCGTTTTTCAAGACGTGTTTGTAAATGACCGTGCGTTCGCTGAGACCTTTCGCGCGCGCAGTACGGACGTAGTCTTCTCCCAACTCTTCAATCACTGAAGAACGCACCATGCGCGTCAGGATGGCTGAGAGCGCGGCGCCGAGTGTGAATGCGGGAAGGATGATGTCGCTCCAGTCGAAGCGTCCGGACGGGGCGAGCCAGCGAAGTTTCACGGCGAAGACGTAGACCAGCATCGGGCCGATAACGAAACTCGGCAGACTGATGCCGAGCAGCGCGATCACGGAAGCGATGTTGTCGATGAACGTGCCGCGATTGGTGCCGGCGAGGACGCCGAGCGGGATCGCGATCAGTACCGCGACGATCATCGCGAAGATTGCGAGCTCGATCGTCGCCGGGTAGCGTTCGAGAATCAGATCGAGGACCGGGCGGTCATTTCGGAACGAGAGGCCCATGTCTCCGCGCAGCAGGGCGCGCCAGTAATCGGTGTAGCGATTGTCGCCGCCGTGCCAGACAAAATGTCGGTCACCGGTTTCGTCGCGTGGAAAAGAGAAGAAGAAGGGAGGACGATCGAGCCCGTGCTTCTCGCGGAATTGCGCGAACTGTTCGGGAGTCGCTTGCTCGCCGAGAATCGCGACGGCCGGGTCGCCTGGGACCAGTTCGATCAGGAGCGTTACGAGAGAGACGACGGTCCAAACAACGAGGAGAAGAATGAGTAGGCGACGCAGGCCGCCCAAGATGCTATACCGAAGCTTGCGTTTCAATCGGGCGGGATTCTAACAGAAAACTTGAACCACAGATTACACGGATGCCAAAAATAAAAACGTAGCCCCGGGGTAGGTCCGAATACTCGCACAGCCCCGACAACCGCGCGCTTACCAAACCGTACCCCGTGACTACGTATCTGGTTGCAAACTAAACGCTGCAACCAATCCCGAAACCGCTTTCTACGAGAACCCGATCGGGCAGCTACTTCAGATCTCTCCTGCCCATGTGTAGGGCAGCGATGCCGCCCGTCAGGTTCTCGTATGCAACCTGCTCAAAACCTGCCTGCTCCATCAGGAGCGCGAGTCGACGCTGGTCCGGAAAACTCTGCACCGACGCTGGTAGATAAGCGTAGGCGCTCAACGAACCACTTATAGCGCCACCAATCAAAGGCAGAACCCCTCGAAAGTACAGGCCATACAACATTCGCAGCATCGCGTTCTCGGGTTTCGAGCACTCGAGCACTGCCACCCAGCCGCCCGGTTTCAAAACCCTGCACAGTTCCGCGAGACCGCTCTCGACGCTGGACAGATTTCGCAAACCAAAAGCGATCGTCACCGCGTCGAATGAGCCGCTTCGAAAGGGCAGACGCAACGCGTCGCCTTCGATCAACGGGATCTGACTCGAAACCTTGCCGGCTGCCACTGCCAACATCGGCCGGCAAAAGTCAGTTCCAACAACTCGTGCTCCTGTAATTTCAAACAACGTCCGTGACAGATCGCCCGTGCCACACGCGACATCGAGAACGCGAGCCCCGCTCGACGAAAGCTTCTCGCCTACCCTTGTCGCCACGATCCGTCGCCACCGCTTGTCGACGTTGGCGGATAGCAAGTGGTTCAAAAGATCATACCGACTCGCGATCGTTGCGAACATCTCGCGAACACGGCCCGCATGCTCGTTTGCGGCCTTGCTATGCTGGGACACAGTTAATCCAAAAATGATGGGGGTTTGGTTGCAAGTCGCTTGCAAACAATTTGTGATTACCCGGGCGTGACTTTCGCGCCTGGTGTCGCCGCTGGTTTCGGAGCAGGAGTTGGAGTAGCAATTTCGCCTAAAACCTCATATTGAAGCCGCCCCTCGAGCGCGGCTTTCAGTTGTAAAGGATCGCCGGCGATAACGGTCGCCAGCGCCGCGTTTTTGAAAAGTCTATTAGCAACTCGTTGAATGTCCTCGGCCGTGACTGACCGCAGCATCGCGATCTGGTCCTGAGTCGCCGACAAATGATACGTGTCGAGATCCAGCCACGGATCGGGCGCGGCTTCGGGTTTTGCGAGCAGTCCGGAGACGGCGTTGATTACTTCAGTTTTCGCGCGTTCCAGTTCAGCCGCGGTGGCGGCGGTCGTCATCAGCGAATCCATCACTTTTCTGGCGTTCGCGACAGCGTCTGCCGCAGTTTGCGCGTCGACTGCGGCGCCCATCACGAAAGTGCCGGGCAAAGCGTGGCTTTCACTCCGAGCGAAGACTGGTAGTTTAGCTAACTCCGGCGCCATTCCCTGCCAGCGATGTTCGGCAAGTTTGGCGAGCACTCTCGCCGGATAGAAGTCCGGATCGGTGCGCGAGACGCCACGGACCGCGAGACGCACTTCCGCCGATGGCCCAGGAACGTTGACGAGCAACGTGCGGGGCTCGGGCGGTTTCGGCTGGCGAAATGTGGTCGGGACGATGTTTTCGCTCTTGCGCCATGGACCGAGCAGTTGACGGATCGTCCTCAGTGCGCGTGCGCGCGTGATGCCGCCGACGATCGCGAGCGTCGCATTGTTCGAATTGAGAAAACGGTCGCGCGCGAGCATGAGATCCGCGCGATCGACGCGCGTCAGGTCCTCAGGCGTGCCGCTAATCTGACGTCCGTAAGGAAAATCACCAAACAGTCTTGCCGCGATCGCGCGGTCCGCGACCATTGACGGGATAACCGCGGTATCGCGCAGGCTTTTGATCTTGGCTTCGCGCATTCGCGTGATGACTTCAGGCGTCAACTGCGTCGCGAGCAACGCATTGCGCAGCACCTCGATAATCGGCTCGAACTCGTTGACCTTGCCCGCCATCGTGATCGTGGTGGAATCGTAGTTCACCGCAACTTCCAGTTTTCCGCCCATTTCCTCGGTGAAAAACTCGACCGTATTGGGATCCGGAAACAGCAGGTCGCCGAGCAGCGCCATCTGCCCTGATTTGCCGGACAGATCGAAAGCGGCGCCGCTATTTATTCGGAGTTTCAGCAAAACTTCGGAGCTGCCGGGCTTTGGCCAGATCAGCAGGCGCAAGCCGTTGAGCAACTGCTCGCGCTCCGGCTCATTCGAAGATTGGGAGGTTTGCGGCGAATTTTGCGCGCGGGCCGGTTGAGCCACTAGCAAAAAGCACAGGAGTAAAGTGAGCGCGGTTGTAATAATCTGGCCATAAGGAATGGCTTGGACGCGGGTGGCGAATGGTATCGACATCTTGAGGCTAAACCGAGGTCTTCCAGTAACGATCACAGGGTCAACAGGGAGCAAAACATCTTAGATGCCGTGAGTTTACCCGTCAACCGTTTGGCTTTTAAGCGCATCCTAAGCCCTGGTTGGCAAAGTGAACGCGGGCGGCCTGACCGTGAAACTCTCAAAAGAGTTATGTACTTGCCGCCTCTGGGAGATTATATTTCGTTCGATTGCAAGTTTTTTCCAGCCAGGACCGTAACTTTTTCGGGGTTTTAGGAAACTACAGTAGGAAGCAATTCCTACAGGATCGAGTGCTTGATTGCCCGAGAGAACTACAGACGACCTTTTGCTGAAAAGGGCAGGCAAGGGCGACCAGGCGGCGTTCCTGGAGTTGTACGATCGTCACCGGGAACCGATTTTTCGTTTTGCTTATCGGCTCCTGGGGTCAATTGACATTGCGGAAGACGTCACGCACGACTGCTTTCTGAGCCTGATTCGCAGGCCCGAAGGCTTTCGTCCGGAGCGGGCGTCGCTCAGGACTTACCTGTTTGCAATTACCAGAAACCTGGCTTTTAAGCATTTCAGGAATACAGGACGAGAGACGACGCTCGACGAGATGACTGAAGAGGCGCAGGTTTCGGCAAGGCACGCGCCGCTCAGAAAGCTGCTGGACGAGGAGTTGGCGGCGCACGTCAGAGACGCGGTGTTCAGCTTGCCCGCGCTGCAACGGGAAGCGCTGATTCTTTACGAGTACGAGGGGTTGAGCCTCAACGAGATCGCCGGTGTCGTCGAGGCTGATGTAGGAGCGGTAAAGGCGCGTTTGTACAGGGCGCGCGAGAGTTTAAGAAGGGCCTTGCGGCCGTATCTAGCCGACAGTTCGGAATTGAATAGTAGTCGGGAAATTGTTACTTTGAAGGAGGCCTGAAATGGGCGACGAGCCGGAAGATAAGTTTAATTCCGATCACGAGCTCAAAGCTTTGCTCGAACGCTGGACCACGGCGGGGCCTTCGAGAATTCTCGACAAGCGAATTGAAACCAGTTTTTTAAGAGAATTTTCTGGTGCAGACGGGCGTTCACCCGCGCTGCATTCCCTTAGGCCAGATGAGGTAGTGTCGATGAAGTTTTGTTCCAAGTGCCAAGAAGAGTTTGCTGATAAGTTCAGTTTTTGTCCCGTTGACGGTACGCCGCTGACAGCGGCGTCGCCAAAGATCGTGGACGATCCAAGCGTAACGGTTAGCAAAAATGATCAGCCGCCGGCAATTCAAGCTGCAGCAGCTTACACCGAGCAGCCGGAGGTCACTGACACCACCTGGACTGCGGCCAGCGCTGCGGCGGGCACTACCGGTGCTCTCGCCTTGCGAGACGAGTACCACCTGACGTTCTTGAGTGACGAAGGACTGACTTCGCGTTTGACTCATGAGCTGAGAGACACGGCGCGCCAGTATCAACTGACGTGGCCCGAGTTCAAGCGCGACCCGTTTGGGTTTACCAAGCGGACCATCGTCGGATATGGCGGGATGCTGCGGAAGTTTCTCGCGAAACCGAACGTGATGGTGGCGATGGGTTGCGCGGTGCTCGGCGTAATCGCTCTGGTTGGCGCCGTCATGCTGATGGATCGGACACAGTCGAGCGGCGTTTCTAAAGCGGGCTTGATCACGTTCTCGATCATTGCCGGTGGTTTGCTGGTTGCTCTGTTTTCTACGTGGCTTGGACGTGAGCGCGGCGCAGCCGTTATGGGCGCTGAGCCGTCTGACTCTCGCAGCGTCGTGGCCGCAATGATCTCGGCATTCGTTTTCCTGTTTGTGATTCTGGGCGTGGTCGTCGCCATCGACCGTCGCGGTGGTGGTTTACTGGCCCAGAACAATAGCGCCGAGGAAGAACTTCAGGTCGAGCAGATGCTCGACATTCCGGACGAGCAACCGACTCCCGATCCCGGCACGGCCGGACTGAACAAGGGAGCCGGCGGCGGCAGCAAGCCGAAGTTTGAACGCCCGCAGGGCGGCGGCGGCGGCGGCCGTGAAGAATCTAAGCCGGCTTCGTTCGGTAAAGTTCCGCAGGCTTCGTTAGACGTCCCGCAGGTGGTGGCGCCCGATCCGAAGCCACCGCAAATCAAGAACCCGTCGTTGCCCGTGGCCGCGACTGTAGTTGCCGATCCGCTGTTGGTCCCGCCTGATGCGCGCGTCCTTCCGTATGGCGACTACAAATCGAAGAGCACCGATCCCTCGTCAGGTCCCGGCACCGGCAATGGTATCGGAACGGGAACGGGCGGAGGTATCGGACCAGGTGAAGGCGGCGGTCTCGGACCAGGCCGCGGCGGTAACATCGGCGGCGGCGATTTCCGCGCCGGCGGTGGTGGACCCGGCGGCGGTGGCGGCGGCGATTATTCGAAGATCTTTACCGGCCGCGAAGTGACGTCGAAAGCACGTCTGATTTCGAAGCCGGAGCCGCAATACACCGAAGACGCGCGGAAGAACCAGATTACCGGCACCGTGGTGCTGAAAGTGGTCTTCTCGTCGAACGGTCAGGTGACGAACATCAGAACTGTTTCGGGTTTGCCGTACGGACTGACGGAAAGAGCGATTGCGGCAGCGCGCCAGATCAAGTTTGTGCCCGCCACCAAGGACGGGCATCAAGTCTCGATGTGGATGCAGCTCGAATACAACTTCAACCTTTACTAATTTACTGGTAGTCACGTCGTGGCCACGGATCGGGATTAATCCGGATCCGTGGTCACGAACTTTTTGATACGCCTCACGCCTTCCTGTATTTGTTCCATCGACGTAGCGTAAGAGATGCGGACGAAACCTTCCGTGCCGAAGCCGGCGCCGTCTGTCACCACGACGTGTTCCTTCTCGAGCAGCCGCTGCGCGAACTCCGCTGAAGTCTTCATGCCGTTTTTAAGGCAGCCACGCACGTCCGGATACGCGTAAAACGCGCCTTCCGGCTCCGAACAACACATTCCGGGAATCTCTCTCAATGATGACAACAGCCATTGGCGGCGAGTGGTGTATTCGGCGAGCATCGTAGCGACTGAATCTTGTGGTCCAGTCAAGGCTGCGACCGCCGCCCATTGCGCGATCGAGTTTGCGTTGGAGGTCGAGTGGCCCTGGACCTTCAGCATGGCTTTCGTCCACTCCGTTGGCGCGAGCGAATAGCCGATACGCCAGCCAGTCATCGCGTAAGTTTTGGAGAACGAGCCGGCGATGCACAGGCGCGCGCGCAGTTCAGCGGGCAGGCTGGCAGCACTGAAGACTTGCGCCGGTGCATAGACGAAGCGCAGGTAACACTCGTCGGAGATCACGTAGATGCCGCGTTCGGTCGTCAGTTCCAGGATGCGGCGGAAATCCTCCGGTGGAAGCACACGGCCCGACGGGTTCGACGGGGAGTTGAGTATTAAAAGCTTAGTCTTCGAAGTTATTGCTTTCTCGACTTGCTCCGCCGTCAACAAAAAATCCGTGGTCTCGGTTTCGATGAAGACCGGTTTGCCGCCCGCGAAGACGACGACTTCGGGAAACGTCACCCAGTAAGGTTTAGGAATCAATACTTCATCGCCGGGATCGATCAACGTGACGACGGCATTGAAGATCGCTTGTTTGCCGCCGGCCGTTACCATCACTTCGCCCGGTTGATATTCATTGCCGAACTCGCGTTTGTAGAATTCGATAATGGCGCGTTGAATCTCGCGAACGCCGCCCGCCGCCGTGTACTTGGTGCGGCCGGCGCGCATCGCTTCGAGTGCGGCTTGCTTGATGTTTTCCGGAGTGTCGAAATCAGGTTCGCCGGCGCCGAAGTCGCACACGTTGGCGCCGGATGCGCGTAGCGCCTCGGCTGCCTGCGCGGCGGCGAGCGTGGCCGATGACTGCATGCGAGCGACGTTTTCTGAAACAGGGAACGGTGACATAGCGGGATAGGTTTTCATCTTTGTCGGTCTAATTTTTCCTTCATTCGGGTTTCTACCAATGGCGGGACGAGCCCGGTGATCGTGCCGCCGAGTTGAAATACTTCCTTAACTAAACGCGAACTTACGTAGGAATAAGTCTCAGCAGGCATCATGAAGACGATTTCAATGCCGGGTTCGAGGCGGCGGTTCATCAGCGCCATTTGCAGTTCGTACTCGTAATCCGAGATCGCACGGATGCCGCGCACGATCGCGTTTGCGTGCTGCGAGACGGCGTAGTGGACGAGCAGGCCGCGAAAGGAGTCGATGCGGACGTTGCAATCGCCCTGGTTGATTTCCTTTATGACCTCGGCGAGCATTTCCATTCGCTCTTCGATGGTGAAGAAGGGTTGTTTCTCAGGGTTGATGAGAATGCTGATGATAATCTCGTCGAAGAGCTTGCAGCCGCGTTCGATGATGTCCAGGTGGCCGTTGGTGACGGGGTCAAACGAACCGGGATAGATGGCGCGGCGCATGCGAGCGATGGTAAATGTTAACGGGGAAATGGTAAATAGGAAAAGGCAGTTGCCCGGCGGAAGTCCGAAGTGTAAGATGCGCTACCAGTAGGGAGGTACAAAAATGTCACGCACTCACTCACACGCTGACCAACTCATCCCGCCCCACCTGATTGGTTTAACTCATGTAACGCACGAGCAGTTCGAAGAACTGTGTGCGGAATATCCTGAATTATGGCTAGAACTCACCTCATCCGGAGAACTCATAGTCATGCCGCCAGCTGGAATAGAAACTGATAGACGCAACACTGACCTCATCCTACAGTTTGCACTGTGGACTAAAAAAGACGGTACCGGCATCGCATTTGGTCCTACGGCAGGCTATACCTTGCCAAACGGAGCGATACGGGCGCCTGACGTCTCGTGGATGCGACGCGAGAAGTGGGACAGTCTCAGCCAATTTGAAAAAGAACGATTTGCTCACATTTGTCCGGACTTCGTCGTCGAACTCAGATCACGTAGCGATAGATTGCCGACTTTGATCAACAAAATGGAAGAGTACATGGAGAATGGGGCGTCGCTCGGCTGGCTGATCGATCCGAAGAAGCGACGAGTCTATGTCTTCAAGCCTGGCGAGGAGATGGTGGTCCTCGAAAATCCCACCGTCGTCTCCGGCGATCCGCTGTTACCAGGATTCCAACTGCAAATGGAAGAGATCTGGACAGGCTGATCCCTCTGGCTAACTCGCTTGACAGCCTGTACCGCCGGTGGTTCAATACGATTTGACAACTTGACGTGGTGAGTTAAGGCGACTTGCGGCCACGTAAAATAATCCGCTAAACAGCTCGGCGAGTCTTAATTCGAAGCAGTTTTTGAGGGCTCCGCGTTGTTAAGCGCGGGGCCCTTAGTTGTTATGCTTTGAAATCACTGCTGATCGGAATTTGCCAATGACTATCCTCGACGCTTTAAAAGAACGCATCATCGTCTTCGACGGCGCGATGGGCACCAACCTTCAGGTCCAGAACCTGTCGCTCGACGATTTCGGCGGGCCGCGCTTCGAAGGGTGCAACGAACACCTGCTCGTCACCAGGCCCGACGCCGTCGAAAAGGTCCACGCCGGTTTTCTCGACGTCGGCTGCGACGTCATCGAGACCAACTCGTTCAACGGCACACCCGTCGACTTCGCCGAGTACGACATCGCCGATCAAGCCTACGACATGAACGTCCGCGCGGCCCAACTCGCCAAACGTATGGCGTCGGACTACACGACAAAAGCAAAACCTCGCTGGGTCGCCGGTTCAATGGGCCCCGGACGCAAGCTTCCAACACTCGGTCACATCTCTTTCACCGAACTTCGCGACGCATACTCCGTCCAGGTCCGTGGACTGCTCGACGGCGGCGTCGATCTTCTGATCGTCGAAACCTGTCAGGATCTGCTTCAGACAAAAGCCGCGCTCGGCGCCATCTTCGCGCATTTCGAAGAGACTCGCCGGCGCGTGCCCGTGATCGCGCAGGTCACGATCGAAACGTTCGGCACGATGCTCAACGGCACTGAGATCGCCGCTGCACTGACCACGCTCGCGCCGTTCCCGATCGACGTCATCGGAACAAACTGCGGCACCGGACCGCGCCACATGAGCGAGAGCGTCCGTTACCTCTGCGAAAACGCGCCGCTTCCCGTCTCGGCTTTGCCAAACGCCGGACTGCCGTCCGTCGTCGAAGGCAAGATGCACTACGACGAAACTCCCGAGAGTTTCACTGCCCAGGTGGTCCACTTCGCCAACGACTTCGGCGTCAACATCGTCGGCGGTTGCTGCGGCACCACTCCCGCGCACCTGAAACTGCTCGTCGAAGCAGCGCAGCAAATCACACCGAAGCAGCGCAACCCGAAACTCGTTCCCGCGGCCGCGTCGATCTACTTTCAACAGCCGTACGTGCAGGACGCTTCGTTTCTCATCGTCGGCGAACGCGTGAACGCCAGCGGCTCGAAGAAAATGCGCGACCTGCTCAACGCCGAGGACTGGGACGGACTGGTCGCGCTCGGCAAAGAACAGGAACGTGAAGGCGCGCACATCCTGGACGTCAACGTCGACTTCGTCGGACGCGACGGCGTGAGCGACATGCACGAGCTCGCCTCGCGTCTGGTGACGAACGTGAAGATCCCGCTCATGTTCGACTCGACCGAGTGGCAGAAGATGGAAGCCGGACTACAGCACGCCGGCGGCAAGTGCATTCTGAACTCGACGAACTACGAGGACGGCGTGCCGCGATTCCTGAAAGTCATCGACCTCGCGAAACGTTACGGCGCGAGCGTCGTCATCGGAACGATCGACGAAGAGGGAATGGCCCGCACCGCCGAGGGCAAAACCAGGATCGCGACACGCGCTTACAAGCAAGCGACGGAAGAAGCGGGCCTTGCCGCGTCAGACATCTTCTTCGACCCGCTCGCGCTGCCGATCTCGACCGGCATCGAAGAAGATCGCCGCAACGCGCTCGAAACTATCGAAGCCATAAAGCACATCAAGCAGGAACTACACGGCGCGTTCACGATCCTCGGCGTCTCGAACATCTCGTTCGGTCTGAACCCCGCGGCACGAGTCGTGCTCAACTCCGTCTTCCTGCACGACGCAGTCGAATCTGGACTGGACGCCGCCATCGTCAACGCCAGCAAGATCGAACCGCTCAACCGCATCGGCGATCGGGAACTGAAAGTCGCGCGGGAGTTGATCTACGACCAGCGCCGCTTCGAAGGCGACGTTTGCGTCTACGATCCGCTGACCGAGTTCACGAAACTCTTTGAAGGCGTAAAGGCGAAAGCCGCGAGCAAAGCGTCGAAAGGCGAAACCGTCGAAGAGCGCTTGAAGAACCACATCATCGACGGCGAGAAGATCGGTCTCGAAGACGAACTGAAACGCGGGCTCGAAAAACATTCCGCGCTCGACATCATCAACAACATCCTGCTTGACGGTATGAAAGTCGTCGGCGAGCTCTTCGGCAGCGGCCAGATGCAGCTACCGTTCGTGCTCCAGTCAGCCGAAGCGATGAAGTCGGCCGTACGCTTTCTCGAACCGTACATGGAGAAGAAAGGCGGCGCGACCGCGAAGGGCACGATGGTGCTCGCGACCGTCAAGGGCGACGTTCACGACATCGGCAAGAACCTCGTCGACATCATCCTTACGAACAACGGCTACAAGGTTCATAACCTCGGCATCAAGCAGCCGATCGACAGCATTCTCAAGGCGTACGACGAAACCGGCGCCGACGCGATCGGCATGAGCGGTCTGCTCGTTAAATCGACGCTGATCATGAAGGAGAACCTCGAGCTGATGAACGAGCGCGGCATCAAGGTTCCGGTTGTGCTCGGCGGCGCTGCTTTGACGCGCCGTTACGTCGAAGACGATCTGAAGTCGCTCTACCTGGGCCAACTCTTCTACGCGCGCGATGCTTTCGCGGGACTGCACACGATGGACCGGCTCGTTGGAGAGACCGGCGACGCGAAGGCCGAAGCCGCAGCCGCCGGCGCTGCGACTACGGAAGTTGCTGACGATCCCGAAGACCTCGTCGGCGAAGAAGCGAAACTCGGAATCCGAAAACCGCCAAAGCGGCGCGCCATCGGCGATACCACCCACACGACGCGCTCCGCCGTGAATCCCAACGCGCCGATTCCTCGGCCGCCCTTCTTCGGAACGCGCATCATCGACGACCTCCATCTCGAAGACGTATTCGCTTACGTAAACGAGAACGCGCTGTTCAAAGGCCAGTGGCAATTCAAACAGGGCAAGATGCCGCCGGACGAGTACAAAGCGTTCGTGCGTGAGAAGGTGAAGCCGATCTACCACGAGCTTCAGGAACGCTCAATGCGCGAGGAGTTGCTGGTGCCGCGCGTCGTCTATGGCTACTTCAAGTGCCAGTCCGAAGGAAACGATCTGATCGTTTACGACGCGGACGATCTCAGCGAGCGCGTGCGCTTCACGTTTCCGCGACAGCCTGCGGGTAAACACCTCTGTCTCGCCGACTTCTTCGCTTCGCGTGAGTCGGAGCGCATGGACGTCGTCGCGTTTCATCTCGTTACCGTGGGACGCCGTGCCAGCGAGTATGCGCACGAGTTGTTCAAGGCTGATAACTACACCGACTATCTCTATTTCCACGGTCTCAGCGTGGAGACTGCCGAGGCGCTGGCCGAGTTGTGGCACCAGTGCATTCGACACGAGCTCGGCATCGCTCAACACGACGCAGACGAACTGACGCACCTGTTTCGTCAGCAGTACCAGGGCTCGCGTTTCAGTTTTGGCTATCCTGCGTGTCCGAACCTCGAAGACCAGGAAAAACTGTTCACCTTGCTGGATCCGGGCCGCATCGACGTCAGCCTCACCGAGGAGTTTCAGTTAGAGCCGGAACAATCGACATCGGCTATTATTGTCCACCATCCGGAGGCCAAATATTTCTCGATAGACTAAGTTGGTCTTGGGCCTTAGGTCTGGGCCTTTGTTTTCGCTTTGATCCGTGTGTCCTGGAGCCTGAAGTTGAGCACTGCTGAGTCACAGTTGGAACAAGACCTAAGCCCAAAGACCCAAGACCAAAGTCCAACCCCTACGAAGGAAGAACTCGACGCCCTTTCCTCCTTCGAACGTTTCTCTCTGCGCCTCGTCCAGCGTATGAATCGCGGGCGTTGGAAACGGTTTTGGACCTGGTGTCAAAGCACCATGGGCGCGGGTTGGATCCATATCTCGACTTACAACATCATGAACGTCTACGGCCTCGAAAACATCGAGGCTGCGTCGCGCGAGCGGCCGCTGCTGCTGGTCGCGAATCACCGTTCCTTCTTCGACATGTACGCGGTCTCGACCGTGCTGTTTCGCAATACGACGTGGCGCAAGCAGCTCTTCTTTCCCGTGCGCGGCAGGTTTTTCTACCAGTCGCCGCTGGGACTGCTGGTGAATCTGATCATGGGGTGGTGGTCGATGTATCCGCCATTCTTCTCGACTGGCGATCACCCGATTCCCGAGAAACGCGTGTTTGACAAGTATTCGTTTCGCGTACTGACTGATTTAGCTCGGACTGGACCAGGCAATGTCATCGGCTTTCATCCGGAGGGCACACGCAACAAAGGCGACGACCCCTATTCATTTTTACGCGCGCAGCCTGGAGTCGGGAAGTTGATCATGGAAGCGAAGCCGCAGGTCATTCCGGTGTTCATCGCCGGGTTGTGCAATAGCCTGCCGCGGCAAGTGATGCGAAACTGGAACCGCGAGGACGTCATCCGCATCCATTTCGGGCCGCAACTCGAGTTGTCCGAGCACTTGAACAAACCGGATCGCTTGCGCACGCACAAGGAGATCGCCGACACGGTCATGCAGAAGATCGCCGAGCTGGCGGAACAAGATCGCAGGTTGGTTAAAAAATGAGCTTGCCGTTGGTAATCATCAATCCCGCGTCTGCCAGCGGCAGCACGGCGGACGCGTGGACGCAGATGGCGAGCGATCTACGATCGCAGTTCGGTGCATTCGAGGCTGTTTTTACTGAGAGCCACGGCCATGCGACGACGCTCGCCGTCGAAGCCGCGCGCAAAGGCGTGAAGTTCATCATCGCCTGCGGCGGCGACGGCACCGTCTCGGAAGTTGCGAACGGCATTCTTTCGTCCGGTAAAGACGTCGAGCTGGGCATCCTGCCGAGCGGGACCGGCGGTGATTTCCGTCGAACACTCGAGATTCCCGCGCAGAGTCGCGCCGCCGCGCGCGTACTGCGAACCGGCCAGACGCGCCGCATCGACGTCGGGCGCGTTTCATTCCTCGATCACGACGGCGGAGAAGCGATGCGTTATTTTCTCGGCGTCGCTTCCTGCGGGATGAGCACGAAAGTCATCGAGCGCGTGAAAGCCGGCGCGCCCGACTGGCTGCCGGTCAACACTCCAAAATGGCTCGGCGGGCGCATCTCGTTCGGTGTTTCCATGTTTCAGACGGCGCTGCGAAGCGAAGGAACGCGCCTCGTCGTCCAGCTCGACGACGCGCATGAACGAAACCTCGTAGTAGCCAATCTCTGTGTCGCCAACGCTCGTTTCTTCGGCGGCGGCATGAAGATCGCGCCGGATGCAAAACTGACTGACGGCCAATTCGACGTCGTCGGCATCGGCGACCTCGGCGCTTTGAAGATTTTTACGAGCGCGCCGCGAGTGTACCTCGGCGCGCACTTGTCGATGCCGGAAGTGAGCCACGCACTGGCGCGAAAAGTCGTCGTTCGCCCGCCCGATCGCGATTCTGTCGTAAATCTGGAAATCGATGGAGAACTTCCTGGAAGACTTCCGGCGACGTTCCAGATCATTCCTGAAGCACTTCGAGTCCGCTCAGCAGTTTAAAGAAATAGATTTTTCTTTCTCTACCTCGTCAAAAAATTCTATGATGCTCGATGCATGGATGATCGACGGGCGAAACCACGTTTGAGTGTGCGCCTCGATGCGGTTTGGCACGGTGGCGAGGAACGCCACTCAGCGCGCGTAACCGATCTATCGGAGGGCGGTTGTTATCTGGACACGGTAGGCGAAGTTATGGCCGGCGAAATCGTCGCCTTTCGCGTGCTGCTTCCTGATGGAGATTGGCTTTACCTGGAAGGCGAGGTTCGCCATCACCATCACGGGCTTGGCTTTGGAGTTCAATTCGTCGAGCTGAACGAGGAACAGACCGAGAACTTGCACTTTCTACTGAAGCTGGCGCGAGAAGCCGGTCCCGAAGCGACGATCTCAGCGGATTTGGTCGAAGATTGAAAAGTCTCGACAATGATAAATGAACAGATAAATGGCGATTCAAGGCACGTTGAAAACGATGAGTCTGACCGACCTGCTGCAGTTTCTGGCGGCCGGCAGAAAATCAGGGACACTTAAATTCGATCGCGGAAACGTCAGCAAGCAAGTCTATTTCGAAAACGGAATGATCGTCGGATCGAAATCGAACGATCCACGCGAGTATCTGGGCCAGGTGCTGCTGCACTACGGGAAGGTCGACGAAAACCAGTTACAGGCCGCGCGCGAGGTCCAGCGAAAGACCGGCGCCCGGCTCGGCGAGGTGCTGGTCCAGCAGGGCTTTCTCACGGAAGACGAGGTGCTCGAGATCCTAAAGACGCGCACGCTCGACGCGATCTACGATCTGTTCGTCTGGAACGAAGGCGATTTTGAGTTTTACGACGACGAGCCGCTGCCGGCGGACTTGATCGTGATCGAAGTCGAGCCGACGAACGTGATTATGGAGGGGATTTACCGGCTCGACGAGTTGGCCCGCTATCGCACGCTCGTGCCGAGCGACCGCAGCATCATCGAGCTTGGTCCGGGTTGGACTTCGTCGTTGAAACTTGGCAAGGAGTACCGGCGCATTCTTTACTTTGTCGACAAGCGTATGTCTGTCGCCGAAATCTGTTATCACATGCACGCCTCCGCGTTCCACGTTTATGGTCAGCTTTACACGCTCATCGGCGAGGGCGTCGCGCGCGTTGCGGGCGAACTGCCGGAAGAAAGTTTGCCGAAGATGGCGGCAGTCGAGGACTTGCCCGAGAGCGTGACGGAGATGATCTGGTCTGCGCAGAAGAAACTCGACAGCGATCCGGAAGCGGCGCTGGCGATAGTGCAGAAAGCGCTGGAACAGCAGCCTAACAACGCTGACGCACAGGAACTATTGGTCGTCGCGGAAGAGAAATTCGTCAAGCACGTCTACGCCAACGATCTATTGCCACAAGCCGTTCCGCAACTGCTCGTCGCGCCTTCCGATCTACAGTTGCAACAGATCGATCCGCAGGAAGGGTTTGTCTTGTCGAGAATCAACGGCTCGTGGGACATTCAGTCGATACTCTCGATCTGTCCGTTTCGAGAGGCTGATTGTTTACGAATGATCCGAGACCTGTTGAAGCGCGGGATAATAGGTCTCACATGACATTTGTGTGACTCGTGATTGTTCTAACTGCGGCGCTGCCGTAGCCTTCAGCACGAAAAACCTGCGCGCGACGGGATGCGCGAGATTTCGCCAGCGTGACAGCGAACGTTCGCTGACGAGTTCGAATCCAGCGAAGCTGAACGTCTTGCGCCACTCGTGCTCGAGTTGAAACGTACACGGCCCGGTGCGTCCACGCCACTGCCGATCGTGGGTCCAACAGACCATGCGGTCCCACCACAACGCCGGCATGTCTTCGTAGATGATCGCCAATCCTCCCACGCGCAACACGCGAGTGACTTCGTTCAGTACGAGTAGCGGATTCTGCGCGTGATGCAGAACGTAGCACAGCAGCACGGCGTCGAAGCTTTGGTCCTTGATTGGAAAGTGGCGCCCATCGTACGGAAGGTAATTGATGCGCGCCGGCGTGCTCGGTCCCACGTCCAAACCCACGACCGTGGTTCCCAGCAGGCCGCTGAGATGATGCGCGATAAAACCGTTGCCGCAACCAACGTCCAGCACGTCGGCCCGCGGCGGCAACACGCGCGCGACTTCCAGCGCCATGTCGTACGCCCGGCCCACCTTGCGCCGCCGTGTCATGCGTTGCAATCGCCGTCGTATCGTTGTGCGTAAGCTTGTCACCGCCGGCGATCTGTGCAAGCGTGGTGCCTCGCTTATGAACGCGAAAAACCTGTGGTAAACATCAGGTGCAACAAATATGCGTCGCAAAGAATTGCCGACAATTGCTGCCGCAGATTTGCTCAGTTTAGAATGCGAGCATGATTAAAATTCTGATGACCGCTCTCTTGTTAACTCAAGTTCTTCCCACTGGTTACTGGCCACTCGAAAAGAGCCAGCCAATCATCGACAAAACACAGACGATCACGCTGTCGCCGGACCTTTCGAAACTCAGCGAAGGCGAGCGCAAGGCCGTCGCCAGGCTGATCGAAGCCGGCCGCATCTTTCAGAAGCTCTACGAGGAACAGCGGCATCCGCAAGCGCTCTCCGCCTATCGCGCGCTCGTAGACCTCGACAAACGCACCGGTTCGACACCCGCGACGCAGAACCTGCTGATGCTCTACCGGCTCAACCAGGGACCAATCGCCACGACGCTCGAGAACAAGCGTGAGCCGTTTCTTCCCGTCGACCCGGGCAAACCGGGGAAAAACGTTTATCCGTGGGGCATCACCAAAGAAGCAACCAGTCAATGGCAGGGCCTATTGGATCTGCGATCCGTGGTTCGATCTCAGAAGAACCTTACAGCCGATGTCGCTACACTCAAAAAGTATCCGGTGTTACAAACGTTGCATCCGAAACTGCTCACGCAGCTTACGGTTGCAAGGCCCGACGTGGATTTTCTGTACGCCGTGCCTTACTCAGTTGCTTACGCTGACGATCTAATGAAGGCGTATGGCCTGCTGAACGAAGCGGCCGACGCGGTCGAGAAGGACGACGAAGAATTTGCGAGGTTCCTGCGCAATCGCGCGCGCGATCTGCTGTCGAACGATTACGAGTCGGGCGATGCGAGTTGGGTCACCGGCCGCTTCAAAAACCTCAACGCGCAGATCGGCTCTTACGAGACTTACGACGACGAGCTGTTCGGCGTGAAGACGTTCTTCTCGTTGTCGCTGTTGCAGAGCCGGCAACAGGAGACGACGGCGCTGCGCCAGGCGATGAAAGGCTTGCAGGCGCTCGAAGATTCACTGCCGTACAAGAACCACAAGAAGATCCGCGAAGACATTCCCGTCGGCGTCTACGACGTTGTCGCTGACTTCGGACAATCGCGCGGCGCCAACACAGCGACCATTCTTCCCAACGAGAGTTATCTCGCTCGCCGCTACGGCCGCACCATCCTGCTGCGCGCGAACATCATGCGCGAGCCGAATATCTTCGAAGGCACGTCGCGAACGTTTGCGGCGGCGGTTGGCGAGGAACAAGCCAAAGCGCTCACGCCCGACGGCAATTTCTATCGCACGCTGTGGCACGAAGTGGGCCACTATCTCGGCGTCGATCGCACGGCTGACGGCCGCGAGTTGGACGAGGCCTTGCAGGACAACGCGAACACGATGGAAGAGATGAAAGCCGACCTCGTCTCTCTCTTCGTCGCCGAGGCGCTGCACAAGCAGGGCTACTACACCGACGCGCAACTGCGAAGCGTCTATGCCGGCGGCATTCTCCGCGTGTTGCAGAACAATCGCCCGCGGCGCGATCAGCCGTACAACACCATGCAGCTCATGCAGTGGAACTTCTTCCTCGAGAATGGTCTGCTGAGTTTCGATCAGGCCACGAAGACGCTGCGCATCAACTACGAGAAGTATCACGACGTGGTAGGCAAGATGCTGGAGAAGACGCTGGCGGTGCAGTACGCGGGCGACAAAGCGGCAACCGACCAATACATCGACCAGTACACGAAGTGGGACGATAACCTGCACGGCGTGATCGCCGCGAACATCCGCGCGCAGCTGCGATACCGCTTCAGGATCTTCAAGTACGCGGCGCTCGGAGAATAGATTTAGCGGGTGGCTTGCAGCGCCTGCTGCGCGATTTCGAGGTAAGCGCGAAGCCTGATCTCAGGCAGCTTGATTCGGTCTGACATCAGCTTCGCGCGATCGAAATTGGCGAGCGCCAGCGTGCCGATCGCCTGCGTTACCGCGGACGCGGCGCCGGCCACTGCGTTTCCGTTGCTGAAGCTCAACTCGTCGTCCACGTAGAAATCGCCGCCAACGCCCTGGAGCACTCGAGCTGCGTCGGAAAAATCGTTAGTTTGGTCCACCAGCGGATCCATGATCTCGAACGCCCGTTTCTCATCGTAGCGCGAAAAAACCTTCGCAATCGCGCACAGCGCACCCATCTGTGCCTGGCCTTGAGCACGAACGGACGGCGAGAACAACGCGCGGGCCTGTTCGAGATAATTCAGAGCAGCGGCGCGTTTATGTCCCGGCCCGATCTGTTCGATGATCTGATTGATCATCGACGCGCGTTCTTCCGGGAACGGAATGTTCGCGATGGTCCTCAAAGCCTCCTCGATCTTTCCTTTGCTCATCGCACGATGCGTGTCTTGTTGTTCGATTTGGCGTAGTGCCTGCCATCTCTGATAAACGTTCGAGAGGTTATCGTTCAGTATCTGTTTGGCCTTGGCGGTGTCGCCGCCGGCCGCCACTCTATTCGCGAGCTGGACGTAAAGGTTTTCCTGAAACTCCTTTGGCGCGCGCGCAACCGCCGACACTGCCTCGTCCGGCGGCAGAGTGCCAATTTCATTCTGAAGTTTCTGCATGACGCCGACGTTAGGATCGCCATGTCCGCCGGCGAGCTCGTTGCCACGCTTCTCCAGGGCGGCTGCGCCTCCAGTCAAAACGCCGTCCAGATCCGGTCCCATGGCCTGTAGTGATCGCAGCATGTTCCACGCACGATCGCGTTCCGGAGAATAGCCGGCCGGAGGCTTGTAGTTCATCACCTCGTTCACCAGCTTTTGGACCAGATCGCGTTTTTGCTGGTCCGACAGCAACTGCGTGCGTCCTGACTGCGCATTCCTCTCGCTGCTCGGGGCTCGTCTCAATGGTCCAACGATGCGAATGAGCGCAACCGCGACATTCATTGCTTCATTATTCCTGAGCAGCTTTTCGTTCAATAGCTTATCGGCGATCTCGCCGGCTAACTCCGCCGCCATCTCGGGCTTTTGCTGCCGGATAATCTCGATCGTGCTTATTAGGTTTGCCGAGTACCCCGACTTCAAGATCTCGCGCGCGACCTCGAGGGCTCGTTTCGGATCGGTCCGGGCCATGTGGTTCGCTATCTCTATCTCGAGCCCAGTTTGCTGGTTTACTCGTTCTTGCCGTTCGTAGTACGGGTTGGCGTAAGGCTCCGGAAGCGGCGGCGTGGAGCGGACGAAATTCAGCGCCATTTCGGGTTGCCGGCCCATCAGCAAATAAGCCATCTCGTAGCGCAGTTGTGAGATCTCGCCGTACATTCGGAAGTATTCCGGAATGTTTGCTTCGGCGGCCATTCGCACCTCTTTGAAACCGGCGATGGCGTCGCTCATGTACTTCATCGCGCGCTTCTCGTCGGAGCCCCACAACAGGTTCGCTGT
>Ga0075431_100001745_pt1 | contig 20457 bp, 24 predicted proteins | sample RhiMetdeltSRZDD5_FD_75297 | JGI IMG/M metagenome (GOLD analysis project Ga0075431, IMG submission 75297) | Populus rhizosphere microbial communities from Tennessee, USA - Rhizosphere MetaG P. deltoides SRZDD5 | ecosystem: Host-associated > Plants > Roots > Rhizosphere > Soil | place: USA... | reverse complement strand
GGGGAAGTTGGCGGGGGAGATATTGCGCCGAACATATCCCGACTGCGGGTCGCGCCACCGTGTTCGATCAGCGGGGCGGGACACCGGGTTCGTGGGAGCACTCGCGTCGTCGAAGAGGGTCGCCAGCGACACGCCGAGCCCCGAGGCGATCTTCTCCAGCACGACGGCGGTGGGGCTGCTCTCTCCACGCTCGACGAGTGAGATCATCGAGCGGCTGACGTCGCATTGGGCGGCGAGCGCATCGAGGGTCAGCCCGCGGTCGGCTCGCAGCGTTCGCACCCGGCTCGCGATGCGGGCGTTGATGTCGCGGGGCCGGTGGGCGACGGCGCCATCCTGCATGGTGGACATACTATCCAGTATAATGGAGGACGATGTCAACGACGCGCAACGGTATGTCGTCGAGATTCAGGATGCGGGCAAACCGGCCGACGTGACCGGCGATCGCTGAGCCCATGCCGCTATTCATCTTTGCGAGATTCCACGCGCGCCCCGGCCAGGAGAATGCCGTCGCCGAGGCCTTGCGCGATGTCCTCGCTCCCTCGAGCCAGGAGCCCGGCTGCCTCGCCATTCAGGCGTTTCGGTCGATCCGCGACCCGCGGCTGTTCTACATCCACTCGCGCTGGAAGGACGAGGCGGCGTTCGACTCGCACGCCGGCATGCCGCATACGGTGCGGTTCATCGAGCGCGTGACAGCGCTGATCGATCACCCTCTCGACATCACCCGCGCCGAGCAAATCGACTGAGCAGCGCCTTCCGTCGCGGCTTCGCACTGCCAGCAGAACGTGGACTGACGCCGCCGCCGGCTGTAGCATGAGAAGCCGTGGCGGAGCCCGGAATCTATCTCAAGCAGCTCGAGCTGGGTCCGATGCAGAACTTCATCTACCTCGTGGGCGATCCGGTGGTGCGCGAGTGCGTCGTCGTCGACCCCGCGTGGGAGATCGACGCGATCGTCGGCACGGCCGAGGCCGATGGCATGCGGCTCACCGGCGCCCTGGTCACGCATACGCATCAGGACCACGTCGGCGGGAGCCTCGCATCGTGGGGCATGCCGGGGCGCATCCCCGGCGTCGAGGAGCTTCTGGCCCGCGTTCCGCTCAAGGTTTACGTCCACAAAGCCGAGCGTGAGTTTCTCCCCGGGCTCGGCTCCGACCTCGTCAAGGTCGACAATCACGACACGCTGACGATCGGCCGGCTCACGCTGACGTTCATGCACACGCCGGGACACACGCCGGGCTCGCAGTGCTTTCTCGTCGATGGCCGCCTGGTCTCCGGGGACACGCTCTTCATCGGCTCGTGCGGACGGACCGACCTGCCGGGCAGCGATCCGAGCGAGATGTACTACTCGCTCACGCAGCGGCTCGGCGCGCTCCCCGACGACACCCTGCTGTTTCCCGGCCACAACTACGGCGGGCCATCGTCCACGATCGGCGACGAGAAGCGCCGCAACCCGTTCATGCGGTTCGCGTCGCTCGGTGAGTTCCTCCGGGTGATGGGCGGCAACCGGGCGACGCTGAGCTAGCCGCCCGCGTGATCTCCGGCCACGACGTCGCCGCGCTGCTCACACGCCACGGGTTCGACTTTTTCACCGGTGTGCCGTGCTCGCTGGTCGAGGACGTCATCGCCGTGCTCCAGACGGAGCGTGACGCGCCCTACGTCGCGGCCGTGCGCGAGGATGCGGCCGTGGGGCTCGCCGCGGGCGCATGGTTCGCGGGCCGGCGGCCGTGCGTGCTGATGCAGAACTCGGGACTGGGAACGAGCCTCAACGCGCTCGCCTCGCTCTCGCTGATGTACGGCCTGCCGGGGCTCATCGTGGTGACATGGCGCGGTCACGAAGGAAAGGACGCGCCCGAGCACATCCTGACGGGCAAGATCACGCCGCAGATCCTCGACCTGCTCGGGATACCGCATCGCGTGCTCTCCGCCGAGACCGCCGCGGCCGATGTCGCATGGGCGGCCAAGGAAATGGATACGCGCATGCAGCCGGTCGCCATCGTGGTGCCGCCGAAGGTCGTGCAGACGGGTAGTGTCCACCACAATACAGCGACGGATCCACGGTCGGGCGGCGGAGGCGCACGGCCGACCGACTCGACGGCGGATGACCTCGCGCCGACCATCTCGCGGCTGATCGCGATTCGTGCGGCGCGCAAGGCGATGGACGCCGAGCCGCTCGTGCACGCGAACGGGTACATCTGCCGCGAGTCGTTCTCCGTCGGCGATCGTCCCGCCAACTTCTACATGATCGGCTCGATGGGGCTGGCGTCGGCGATCGGCCTCGGCCTGGCGCTGACACTCCGGGATCGCGCAACGGTCATCTTCGATGGCGACGGCAATCTGTTGATGAATTTCGGCATCCTCGCCATGATCGGCGAGCGCGCACCGAGGCGCCTCGTTCACGTCGTCTTCGACAACGAGGTCTACGGCTCGACCGGCAACCAGCTCTCGCCGTCCCGCCGTGTGCGGCTCGACCGCGTGGCCGCCGCCGCCGGCTATCGCACGGTGCGCGCCGTCACCGCGGCGGTGGATGTTGAGCACGCGATGCGCGCGGCGCTCGACGGCGAAGGGCCACACTTCGTGCTCGTGAAGACGACCGCCGAGGAGGCTGACGTGCCGCGCATCCCCTACAGTCCCGCGGAAATCCGCGATCGATTCCGCGCCGCCCTGAACGGAGCCACGCGTGCCTAGAACAGACCACCCACGGTCGAAGCCGGCCTCGCGGGCACCGCTACAGTGACCGAGCGGCGCACGACCGCGCTGAAACGGCTCGTCAACCGTCCGGAGATTGCGTTCCTGATGGAGGCGCACAGCGGACTGTCCGCGCGCATCGTGGAGGAGGCGGGCTTCGAAGCCATCTGGGGCAGCGGCCTCACGATCTCGGCCGCCTTCGGGGTACGCGACAACAACGAGCTGTCGTGGTCGCAGGTCGTCGATCACGTCGCCTTCATGGCCGAGGCGACGTCGATCCCGCTGCTGCTCGACGGCGACACCGGCTACGGCAACTTCAACAACATGCGGCGACTCGTACGCAAGCTCGAGCAGGTCGGCGTGGCCGGCGTCACGATCGAGGACAAGCTCTTTCCGAAGACCAACTCGTTCCTGCGTTCTGAGCTGCAGCCGCTCGCCGACGTCGACGAGTTCTGCGGCAAGATCAAGGCGGGGAAGGACAGCCAGACCGACGCCCACTTCGTTCTCGTCGCCCGCGTGGAGGCGCTCATCGCCGGCTGGGGTCTCCCGGAGGCGATCAAGCGCGCCGAGGCGTACCACCGCGCCGGCGCCGATGCCATCCTCATCCACAGTCGCCGGCCGACCCCGGCGGAGATCTTCGGCTTTCTCGATGAGTGGAGCAATCGCGCGCCGGTCGTCGTCGTGCCGACGAAGTACTGGCGGACGCCCACCGAGGACTTTCGCGCGCGCCGCGTGAGCGTCGTGATCTGGGCCAACCATGTCCTGCGCGCGTCGATCTCGGCCATGCAGGCGACGGCGGCGCGAGTCCGCGCGGCGGAGTCGCTCATCGACGTCGAGCCGAACGTGGCCCCGCTGCACGACGTCTTCCGGCTCCAGGGCGACGAGGAGCTGCAGGAAGCGGAGAAACGCTATCTGCCGGCGGTCCGCGGCGCGTCGATGTCGGCCGTGGTGCTGGCGGCGGGCGGGACGACCGAGTTCGGCGCCCTCACGCACGCCGTGCCGAAGGCCATGCTGAAGGTGCAGGGGCGACCGATTCTCACGCGTCTGCTCGACGACTTCGCGTACTTCGGCTGCCGGAGTGTCACCGTGGTGCGCGGGCACCACGCGGGCGCTGTCGACGTCGCGGGCGCACGGTTCGTCGACAACGCGGAGTTCGTCGACACGGGCGAAGCGTTCTCGCTTGCGCTCACCGAAGACGCGCTCGTGCCCGGCACGCTCGTAGCGTTCGGCGACATCGTCCTCAAGCGCCACCTGGTGCAGGCGCTGCTCGAGGACGCCGGCGATGGGCTGACGCTCGTCGTCGATTCCACGCTGGCCGCCAGCAGCGCGCCCGATCGCATTCGGGCGTCGCGTCCCGATAGCGGCCGCTTCGAGTTCGACGAGGTCCGGCTCGTCGGGATCGGCGACGACGTTCCGCCGCCGGCGAGCCACGGCGCTTGGATCGGCCTCCTGCACGCCGGCCGCGACGGCGGCGCCTGGCTCCGCGAGGCCATCGCCGCCGCGCGCAGCGACGGCACCCTCCGTTCCGCGCGGTTGTCGGATCTCATCACCCGCATTGTGTCCGCCGGCCGTCGCGTCCGCGTCGTGTACGCGCGCGGTGGCTGGGTCAACGTCAACAACCTCACCGACCTCCTCGACGCCTCGGCGATCTGAGTTCGTCGGACGCGCGACGGCGGCGTCGCCCGTTGTCGCTCGCGCCCGAACGGCCGGCGCTGACCACGCGAATCCGACCCGTCACCGCCGGCGGGGACGCCGCGAAGCGCACGACCGCCGCGACGACGTCGGCGACGCGCGCGATGCGCCCGCGTGTGATCGCGCGCCAGCGCGCGGCCGGCAGATGCGCCGGCTTGAGCACGGGGCCCGGGGCGATGGCGTTCACGGCGATCCGCCGCGGCCGCAACTCGACGGCGAGCACGCGCGTGAGCGTCTCGAGGCCGGCCTTCGACGCGGCATAGGCTGACCAGCCCGCCGGCGCGCTGCGCGACCACGCGTCGGCGACGTTCACGACGTGACCGCCGTCGCCCATGTGCGGCACCGCGGCCTGGATGCAGACGAACGGCGCTCGGAGATTCACGTCGACCAGCGCGTTCCAGTCGGCCACCGTCGCGGTCGCCAGCGGCGTGCGCGCGAATGCGGCGGCGTTGTTGACGAGGACGTCGAGGCCGCCGAGTGCTCGCGCGGCCGTGTTCACGACGCGGCGCGCCGCCGCGGCGTCGCGAAGGTCGGCGCGCACCGCCAGCGCGCGCGCCCCGCGGCGCCGCAGATCACGGACCGTCGCGCGGGCGGCGCCGACGGAGCGCTGATACGCGATCACCACGTCGAAGCGTGCATCGGCCAGGCCGAGCGCGATCGCGCGTCCGAGTCTCACCGCGCCGCCGGTGACGAGCGCGCGCCCGCGCGTTTGGGGTTTGCGGTGCCTCATGTCATAGTCGGAGTAGTGATGAAGACGTGGCTGAAGGTCAGACTGATCGCCGGGTTCTTCGTCACTGTGCCTGCGGTCGCCACCGCGTGGATCCTCTACGCGTTCTGGAGCTGGATCGACGACCGGTTCGCGCCGATATACGAGCGCATCCTTGGACGGCCCGTTCCCGGCCTCGGCTTCCTGACCGCGGTCGTCCTCATGCTCGCCATGGGGATCATCGCCCGCAACGTCGCCGGCCGCCGCGTGCTGGCCTTCGGGGACCGCTGGCTGCACCGCGTACCGGTGTTCCGACTGCTGTACCCGTCGGTCAAGATGCTCATCGACTCGTTCTCGCCCGAGCGTCGCAGCTCGTTCAAGTCGGTCGTGCTCGTCCAGCACCCGCGCGAGGGCACGTACGCCTTCGGGTTCGTCACGAGCCAGGTTTTGCTCGAGGCGCCCGCCGGCAAAGGCGAAATGGTGACCGTTTTCGTGCCGTCGAACAACCTCTATCTCGGCGACGTGATCATGGTGCCGGACGAGGACGTGGTCCCCACCGGCCTCACCGTCGAGGAAGGAATCCGTATCATCCTGTCGGCCGGCACGGCGACGCCGCCCCGGTTGCCGCGGATCTAGCCGGCGACAAGCGCGTCCGCCCAGGCACCGACGGCATCGCCCAACGGCATTAGCGAGCCGAAGAAAAAGTGATCGGTGCCCTCGATGACGACCACGGTCGCCTCCGGCAGCATGGCGCGCAAGACCTCCAGCGCGGACGGAGGGCAGTACTGATCCTCCGCGCCGGCCACCACGACGATGGGTCCCGTCACGCCAATCGGCCGATGGAGTTCGGCGACGCGCATCGGGGGAGCGACCAGTGCCAAGCCCGCGACCGGGACGGACATGGCCGCGGCGGCGACCATGGCCGCGCCGAACGAGTAGCCGGCCAGCGCGACCCGCGCCCCCGCCCCGAGGACGTCCTGCAGGTGGGTCAGGCTCGCGCGAACGTCTTCCTGCTCGCCGCGTCCCTCATCGTGTCGGCCGGAGGATGCGCCAACCCCTCGAAAGTTGAAGCGAAGCGTGGCCACCCCGCGGCCGACGCAGACCTCGACCATCCGAACGACCACGGGATTGTCCATGGCGCCACCATAAAGAGGATGGGGGTGGCTGACGACGACACCGGTCCGGGCTCCCGACGCTACCGCGAGGCGCGCTTCGAGAGTCTCGGCCCCACTTCGAACGGTCGTCGGCCGCTCAGCTATCATCGTGCGACGACGAGAATAACGGCGTGGGGTATGACCGTCCAACCGACGTGCTGAGCCACTATCTGAACCGGAGACGACTGGGCGCCTACCTCGACGGAGCGCTCGACGAGGGGACGGCGCGCTCGACGGCAGCCCATCTGGCAACTTGTGGGGTCTGTCAGCGTGAAGCCGAAGGGCTGCGCCGTCTTCGAGCCCTTCTTCAGCAGGACGCCGCGGTCGCCGATCCGGACTGGACGGGGTTCTGGGCTGGAGTCGTGCGGGGCGTCGAGGCCGCCAAGACGGCCCGGCCCGCGCCCGTCGCCCGTCGCGCCTGGCGTCCGCAATGGGCGTTGGGCGGTGCGCTTGCTGCGGCTCTTCTTGCCTCGATCGGCATCTGGCAGTTCGGACCCGGTGGCGGCCCTTCGCAGGACGGTGTCATCGTGCGGTCGGCCTCCACGGGGGATCCCAGCGCCACGGTCATGGTGTACGGCACGCCGGAGCGTGACGTGGCCGTCGTCTGGGTGCTTGGCCTCGACGAGAAGTAGGTAAGGCTCAGCGCTGCCGCAGTGACGCGAGGCGCTCGCGCGCCAGCGTGCTTTCTTCCGACTGAGGGAAGGTCTCCACCAGGTACTGCAAGCGCTGCTGCGCGGCATCGGGCTGCTTCAATTCGAGCAGGGCCAGCGCTTCCTTGTAGAGCGACGCCGGCGCCTTGTCGCTACGCGGATAGTTGGCCAGGACCTTCCGGAACTCCTGCACCGCCTGCTCCAGCGCTTCCGCGGCCTGCGGCGCCTGACCGGCATTCGAGTATCCGCGCGCGAGCGCGAACAGCGCCTCGCCGATCCAGTACTGCGCGGCGCCGGCGAGCGGCTGGTCGGGGAACCGGCGCAGGAACTCGCGGAAGCCGGCGATCGCGAGCTGATAGCTGCCCTTGCTGAAGTCGAGATAGGCCGCCTGATAGATGTCCTGCGGCTGCAGCGGGTTCGTCGTCGGACGACTCGCGACCTCCGGGGCTGCCGGTGTCGCGGTGGATGGGGCCGACGGCATCGCGGTGGATGGGGGTGTCGGCATCGCGGTGGATGGGCCCGTCGGCGCCGCGGTGGACGGCGATGCCGTACCCGGCGCGGGCGCCGAGAGCGTCGGCGCCGACGGCGCCGGTACGGTGATGTTCGGCGTCGTCGGTGTCGCCGTGGCGCCTGTGGCCCTCGGACCGCTCGTCGTCGGCGGCGCGGCGGCACGCGGTTGCCGCGAGAGCGCGTCGAGCTTGCTGCTCAGCTCGTCGAGCTGAGCAGAAAGCGTGGTTACGGAGGCCGTGAGCGCGTCGACGCGCTGACTCAGCGCGGCGACGCGCTTGTCCGTTTCCGCATCACGCTCGCGGCGCTGCACCTGCGCGAGCGCCGCCTCGGCCTCGCCGAGCGCGCGTTGCGCGCGCTGCTGCGCGATGGTCACGTCGGTCTGGATCTGAAGAAGATCCTGCTGCGTGGCGAGACCGGTGACGTCCTGAACGTGCGCGCAGCCGCCGAGCAGCAAGATGGCGAGGAGCAGGCCGCGCCTCCTCCACGCCATGTGATCCAGATCTACCGCGGCTTGACCAGGAAGTGGGCCCGCCGGTTCTTGGCCCAGCATGATTCCGTGTGTTCGGTGCACTGGGGGCGCTCTTCCCCATAGCTGATGATGGTGATGCGATTGGCCTGCACACCCTGCGACACGAGGTAGTTCATCGTCGACTTCGCGCGCCGCTCGCCGAGCGCCAGGTTGTATTCGTTGGTGCCCCGCTCGTCGCAGTGCCCCTCGATGAGCACGAGGTGATTCGGGTTCGACTTCAGCCAGCTGGCATTGGCGTCGAGCGTCTTGGCGTCGGTCGGGCGAATGTCGTACTTGTCGAAGTCAAAGAAAACGTCCGTGAGGTCGGCCACGGAGGCGAAGTCCTGGACGGCGGGCCGCGCAGTCGTCGTCGGCGCCGGCGTTGCGGTGCCACCACGGGTCCCTTCGCCGCTCTGCATCTGCTGCGAGCCGCCCGCCGGCGCGGCGGCGGTGCTGGTCGCAGCCCCGGTCGGCGCGGGCGCGGCCGCCTGCGTGGTCGCCGGCCGTTTCGCGCAGCCGCTGAGGGCTACGGCGGCGACGAGCAGGAGCGAGAAAGCAAGATGCGAACAGCGCGTAAGCATGACGCCTCCTTTTGGCGTGCGCTGGAAAGTGCGCGTCAACGACAAGAGACTATCACGGTAGTCGAGGCGACCACGAGGGACTTGTCGCTTCGCCGGGCCCGCGTGTGATCGGTTCCGGCGCCGAGCCGTCGACCAGCATCGCGAAGATTTGCCAGCGCCCGGTGCGGTTCGACTGGAACGCGAGGTGACGACCGTTCGGCGCCCACGTCGCGCCCTCGCTGTCGCCCGTGCCGTTCGTCAGTCGTCGTGGATTCGAGCCGTCCACGTTCACGATCCACAGGTCGTGGACGCTCTGTCGCACGGTGTAGACGAGGCTGTCGCCCTTCGGTGACCAGCGCGGCTGAGTGTGGAATCCGCCCGACGTGAGCTGGCGCACGCTGGTGCCCTCGGCGTCCATCACGAAAACGTTCGGCGCGCCGTTGCGGTCGGAGATGAATGCGAGCTGCCGTCCCGTCGGCGACCACGTCGGCTCCGTGTCGATGCCGGCGTTGCGCGTGAGGCGTCGCATCGTCCCCGTCGCCAGCGTGAGCACATAGATCTCGGGATTGCCGTCCTTGGACAGCGTCAGCGCCAGGCTCTTGCCATCGGGACTGAACGCCGGCGACGTGTTGATGCCGATGAACGCGGCGAGGGTCTGATCCGGTCGACGCTCGAACGGGAAGGTGCGATAGAGGTCGGGATAGCCCTGCTTGTACGACGTGTACGCCAGCGAGCGCGCGTCGGGGCTCCACACCGGCGTTAGGTTGATCGAGCCGTTGCGGGTGACGGGCGCCGGCCCGGCGCCGTCGTAGTCGGCGATCGTGATCTCCTTGGCGCCGCGCGGGCCGAGAACGTACGCGATCTTCGTGTCGGCGATGCCCTGCTCGCCGGTGAACTGCAGCACGACCTCGTCCGCGATCTTGTGCGCCAGTCGTCGCGCCTGCCCGTTGGGCAGTTCGAATTTCTTGGTCGCGATAAGCCGATGCTCCGGCGTCACGAGGTCATAGAGCCGCATCTCGCCCTCGAGCCGATCGCCGCGCAGGGCGAGCAGCCCGTGCAGGCCGGCGTGGGCGCCGGCCGCCGCGAACTCCCGCCACGACTGCTCGAGCAGCGCGGGGTTGTTCGCCGGGATCGCGCCGGTCCCCGCGACGACGCTGAAGAGGCCGGAGAACGTCAGGTCGCCGCCGGTCACCGAGGCGATGAGCTTGCCCATGCCGGTGCTGTCCGTGCCCGACACGATGGTGAACTCCGGCACCGCGATGTTGAGCTTTTTGGTGCCGCCTCCCGTCACGTTCATCCACACATCGGTGGCCCCCCCGGCGCCTTGCTGCTGCTGCTGCGCGCGGGAGGCCCACGGAGCGGCGAGTGCGAGAAAGGCTACGAGCACGACGAGAGGAAATGACCGTCGAAGGGACACTAGTCAACCTCGCTCGGCAGAGAAGTTGAAGCCCAGGTGCACGCGCAACACCGGCCCGGGAAAGTCGGTCGGCAGCGGTGGAAACGGCGCCGCCTCGGTGATGGCGCGCAGCGCGGCCTGATCGTAGTACGGGTTGCCCGATGGCTTCTCGATGGCGAGCCCGTTGATGCGGCCGTCGCGCGTGATCTCGAACGTCGCCACCGGCTGCTGGCCGGGGATCGCCTTGCCGGCCCAGCGCTCGGTGATCTTCGCCTGCACGCTTCTCAGATACCACGCGAACGGAAAATCCGACACGTTCAGCGTCATCGCCCCCGCGCCCGCGGGCGAGCCGTCGGCACGGCCGAGTGGCGCCGGCGGCGGCGGTGCCGCTCGCGCGACGGTCTCCGTCGGCACGACACGGTCGGGCATAGGCTTCGACGTGCTTGCGCCCGTCATTGCCGGCAGCTCCTTGTCGCCCGCGCGCGGCGTCGCCGACGGCCGCGGCGTGCTGGCGCGCTCAGGCAGCGACGGCAGCTCGCGAGGGCGCGGCGGCATCTCGGGGGCGGTGGCGGTCCGCGGCGTCTCGCGCTGCGGGAGATCGGCTGGACGCGGGGGCTCGGGGCGCGCGACTTCCTCCGGTCGCGGTGGAAGTGTCGGCGCCGGCGTCGTCTGACCGCGCGGGGAGCCGACCGCCGCGATGGCGGGCACCAGGTTGACGACGTACGTCTTGGGCTGCGATTGCGACCACGCGCGCGCTCCCAGCACGACGGCGAGGGCGAGGACGAGGTGCAACAGCCCGGAGACGACCGTCGCCGTGAGCGGCAGCGGGGCTTTCCCGAGTGCGGGGCCGCGCGCCGGACGGATCCGGATTGTGGCGGCGGCGATGCTCACGTCAACGCTCGCGGACGGGCTCGGTCACCATGCCGAGGCGCTCGATACCGGCGCGCCGCACCATGTCCATCGTCTCGATCACTGCACCGTAGGCAAGACCGGCGTCGGCCTTGAGATAGAGCGTCTTGTCGTTGCGGCTGCGGAATGCGTCACGCAGCATGCCTTCGAGGCCCCCGGGCGGCACGCGCTTGTCGTTCAGATAGAGCGCGCGCTCCTTCGTCACGGTGAGCACCATCCGCTCCTCGACGGCGGTCGGCTTGGCTGCCGCGCGCGGCAGGTTCACGTCGATTCCGCGGTACATCATCGGCGCCGTGAGCATGAAGATCAGCAGCAGGACGAGCACCACGTCCACCAGCGGGATGATGTTGATCTCGGCGAGACTCGTGCCGATGCGGCGCCCGCCATCGGACGGCCCGACGTTGAATGCCATCGTTAAATGCCATCTTTCGCGGGCCGCGCGAGCTTCGGCGTGGGCCGGCTCAGCACGTTCAGCATGTCGAGGGCGAAACCATCCATTTCCGTCGCCCAGTGCTTCACACGGTTGACGAAGTAGTTGTAGCCGATGACGGCTGGGATGGCGGCGCCGAGCCCGGCCGCGGTGGCGACGAGCGCTTCGGAGATGCCGGGCGCGACCACGGCGAGGCTCGCCGATCCCTGGGAGCCGATGCCGTGGAACGAATTCATGACGCCGATGACGGTGCCGAACAGACCGATGAACGGGCACGCGCTCGCTGTCGTGGCCAGGAACGGCAGATAGCGCTCGAGCTGCGCCACCTCCAGGCCCGCGGCACGACGCATGGCGCGATCGGCTGCCTCCACGCGCTCCGAATTGACGTCGTCTTGATCGTCGACGAACGACTCGACCTCGTGGCCGCCGGCCATTTCGTTATGGGCCGCCATGTAGAGCTGCGCCAGCGGGCTCTCGCGGAACTTCTTCGCGGCGGTGACGACCACCGCTGCGCGCCGGCTTTCGCGAAAGATTCGGAGAAAACCGAGCGTCTGACGCCGCACGCGGCGGAATTGCCACCACTTCTCGACGATGAGCGCCCAGCTGATGATCGAAAAGACCGCCAATACGACCAGAACGGCCTTCGCGACGGGACCTGCGCTCAGGATTAATTCGAGGACGCCACCGGTCAGGGTGTCTGGGGAGGTAGGCACGCGCGCTCCTTGGTTTGATTGGATGATACGGACGAGGCGGAGCACTGTCAATATTTTAAGCCTAAAAACGCAGGGTTTTCATTGACTTCTCGTGCGCCTCGCCCGTATAAGGAAACGGTGGTTCGCGTCCTGCTCGGGACGATTCTCCTCGCCGCGCAAATCCCCGCCACGGCCGTCTCTGGAGCCGACGCCCGCTCCGCCGTCGACGCGTTCCTGGCGCACCTCGGCGATGTGAGGGTCGCGGATCTTGTGGTCGAGCAAACACTCACTCTGTTCGATCCGGCGGGGCGTCATCCGCAGTCGAGTGGGGAGCAGCGTGTGTACGTCAAGCTGCCGCGACGGCAACGCGTGGAGCAGACGATCGACGGCCAGAAGGAAGTGCGGCTGACGGTCGGCGATCGGGTCTGGATGCGGGGCGCCGACGGCAAAACCTTCGAGGCGCCTCCCGCCGGGACGCGTGACGTCACGCACCTCCTCGTGCCGCTGCGCCGTACGGGCGCGGATTTGCTGGCGGAGTGGAGGGTGCTCGGTGTGCGCGACGACGTCAGCTACGTTACCCGCGCCGGCGACCGTAGCGTGACCGTCATCGGCGCGCGCCCCGGCGAGCGCACGGTGCCCCAGGTCTGGCTCGATCCCGACCGTGGTGTGGTGCGCTTCGTGACGCGCGAGAAGCTGCCGACCGGCGAGGGCGTGATCGACCTCACGCTGACCGAGCACCGCCCGCTCGTCGGCGGCTTCCCGCTCGCACACCGGCAGGAGGCGTACGTCGACGGCAAGCTCGTGGTCCGCGTGCTCGTGCGATCGGCGGCGGTCAACACCGGCCTCGACGACGCGCTCTTCGACCCCGACGCCCTTCGCCGCGGCCGGTAGGGCGTGGCGCGGGTCACGATTCGCCGCGTCGGTCGTCGCGACGTCGCGATCATCCGGCGGCTGGTGCAGCTCTACATCTACGATCTCTTCGGCGAGCGCTGGGGCGTCGAGCGCGACGGCACTTACGCTCCGCGCGCGTGGCACCGTCAATTCTGGCGGCGCGACGATCGTCATCACTTCGTCGTGCGTGTGCGCGGTCGGCCCGCGGGCTTCGCGCTCGTGCGCGAGCTGCCGGCGGTCGGCAGCCTGCGAACGCGGGAGATGACCGAGTTCTTCGTGCTACGCACGTATCGGCGTCGCGGCATCGGCACGCGCGTCGCCCGCGCCCTCTTCGCGCGCTTCCCCGGTCGCTGGGAGCTGTCAGTGCTCACCTGGAACCTCACAGCGCGGCCGTTTTGGCGCCGCGTCATCCGGCGCATCGCCGTCGGACGAATCACGACACACGCCCGCCGCAAGGGGGACCTCACATCCGTCGTCTGGCACTTCGAGACGGCGGGCCGACGGAGACGCTCGGATGGCCGGCGATCCAGAACCGCAGCGGCAGGTCGACCGAGCGCGTGACCCCGACGCGTGGGCCCCGCGCGATGCGGAAATCGCGCGGCCGGTCCGGCGGCAGGATGACGAGCGCGCCCCGCGTGAGGTCGGCGCCGTTGTCGCGCGAAGACAGCCCGAGCGCGCGCGTGAGATTCCCCGGACCGCTGGCGAGACGGCGCGCGCCGGGCGACACGCCGCGCCGACGCGCCATCGCGATCATGCCGGTGCGCGGCTCGAGCGCGCGGATGAGCACGCAGCCGGGACGCCCCGCGGGGTTGGTGATCGCGTTCAGGCAGTAGTGGACGCCGTAGTTGAGATAGACGTACGCGTGGCCCCCGGCGCCGTAGAACAGATGATGGCTGCCGGGCCGGAACGCGGCGTGCGAGGCCTCGTCCTCCGGCCCGAGATACGCCTCCACCTCGGCGATGCGACCGGACGTCGGTGTGCGCCCTCGCCGCGAGACGACGATGCACCCCAGCAAATCGCGAGCGACGGCGGGCGCGGGACGAAGATAGAACGCTCGTGGAAGCGGCCTAGGTACGACCGAGCTTCTCCGCCACCAGCCGCTCGAGTGACTCGAAGTCGAACGCGGTTGCCGTGCGGCTGGGCGGCGGTGCTTCGGTCTTGAGGCCCGTCTCGCTGATGATGACGCAGTAGGACTGCGCGGGATCGAGCTCTCTGGCCGCGAGCATCCGGGACAGCACCGCCAGCGTCGCCACGCCCGTGGGGCCGGCCCACACGCCTTCCGTGCGCGCCAGCATTGTTTGCGCTTCCAGGATCTCCTCGTCTTCGGCGTCGCCGGCGGCGCCGCCGCCCTCGCGTAGCAATCGAAGCACCCACTCGCCCTTGCGTCCGGGATTGCCCGCCGCCAGCCCCTCCGCCACCGTGTAACCGATCTTCAGCGGCTCGAGCGCGCCTCCGGAGCGGAATGCGCGCGCGATCGCGTTCGCGCGCGTGGCCTGTGCGGCGACCATGCGCGGTATCCGCGGGATCCAGCCCGCGTCGCGAAGCTCGCGGAAGCCGCGCGCCGCGGCGATGAACGTCTCGCCGACGGCCACGGGCGCCACCACGACGTCGGGCGGGCGCCAGCCGCTCTGCTCCGCGATCTCGTAGCCGATCGTCTTTTTGCCTTCGTGCTTGTAGGCGTTGCGTGACGCGCCGCAGTCGAAGAACAGGCGCGACTCCACGAGCCGGTCCCAGTGCGTGATCAGATCGTCGTAGACGCCCTTGTAGAGGACCAGATCGGCCGTGGTCGCGGCCATGTGCAGGAGCTTCGGCGCCGACGCGCGCTCGTAGGCGAAGATCAGCGAGCGCAGGCCCGCGCGCGCCGAGTACGCGGCGATGGAGGAGCCGGCGTTGCCGCTCGACACGACCGACGTCGCCCTGAATCCGAACTGAAGCGCGGCGGCGACGCCCGTCGCCGACGAACGATCCTTCACAGTACCGGTGGGATTCGCCCCCTCGAACTTGATCGCCAGGCTGCGCACGCCGAGTGTTTTCGCGAGTCGCGGGCAGTCCAGGAGCGGCGTGCCGCCCTCGCCGAGCGTCACGCGATGCGCCGGGTCGGCGATCGGCAGCACGGGAGCGTAGCGCCAGAGACCGTAGCCCTGGAGCATCTTCGGCCCATCGCGCCGCAGCGGCTCCAGGTCGTAGCGCAGCTCGAGCAAACCGCGGCACTTCTCGCACTCCAGGCAATAACCGAGCGCGTGCACGGCGCCGCAATCGATGCAGGTGAGGTCGCGCGCGAGCGAGGACGTCGTCACGGCCGGGTGCCGGTCTTGAAGCGCTCGTCCAGCACGTGCAGCATCTCGTCGACACGATGGGCGAGCGTGTGCTCGGCCAGCGCGCGACGTCGCGCGTTTTCGCCGATGTCGCGCGCCTCGTCCGGCCGAGCCAGAAAATGATCGAGCACGCGGCGCAACTCGCGGAGATCTCGGTATACGAGGACCTCGTCGCCAGGCTTGAAGAGCGGCGCCAGCTCGTCCTTGGCGTCAACCAGCTGGCAGGTGCCTGCGGCCGCCAGCTCGAACGTTCGCGTGTTCACGCCCACGATGTCGTTCATCGGGTGATGGTGGTTCAGCGAGAGCGTCGAGCCGGAATAGACGCAGAGCTTGTCGTGGCCGAAGACCGGCCCGCCGGCGACAAGACCCCGGACGACGGGATCGGGGCTCCGGCTCCAGCCCGCGCCCCAGAGGCGCAGCGGCGCGTCGGCCAGCTCGCGTACGAAGCGCTCACGGTAGTCGTAGCGGCTGCCCACGAAGGACACCGCGGCCGCGAAGCGTCGTTTCTCGTGGGCCGACAGGACGACGGGATGATGCTGCGCGGGCACGCAGTACATCGGCAGATAGTGGAGATTGCGCAGCCCGACCTGCTGCAGGCTGCGCATGGCATACCGCTCCTTGGTGAAGAAGACGTCGTAGGCTTCGATGCAGCCGAACGGGATCATCCACAGCGGGTTGTCGGGGAAGAAATTGACGAAGAGCGTGTCGCCGCGCGCCTTCACGCGGCGCACGAGATTCGGCGTGATGGGCCCGCCCTTGATGACGAACACGACGTCCGGGCGCCAGGACGAGCACGCGCGCTCCAGGAGTCGGAGGATCCACAGCTGGTAGGCGGCCTTCGTCGACTTGTTCTTGTAGAGCGCGTTGTCGCGCCGATACTCGAACAGGCGCACGGTGTGACCGCGCGCGGCGAGCTCGTCGCCGAAATCGACGCCCATGAGCCCTGCGCGATTGAACGGAACGACGACCAGCCAACGCACGGCCGGTAGCGTAGCACACGGTAACGAAGCGAAAGGGGGCCCGGGGGTTCAGGCTACGGCGGTGGCGCGGAGCTGGCGGAACCGAACGCCGAACAACGGATCGAACAACGCGGTGGTCGCGATGAGCGCCACGTCGGCGCCCTCGCGCAGGAGATGATCGGCACGCTCGACCGTGGTCACGCCGCCAACCCCGAGGATCGCGCGATCCCAGGCGCCGGCCTTCCTCCACGAGAGCATCTCCTCGATCTGTCGCGACGCGAGCGGCCACGTGTCCGCGCCCACGATCGTGGCGCGATCACGGCCGGGTCCTTCGAAGGCGGCGTTGCCGTCCTCCTCGACGACGCGACGCCGCACGCCGTGGGTCATGACGAAGCCGCTCGCCCAGGACGCGAGCTTGGTGGCCGTCTCGTGCAACAGGCGCGGCGTGCGAAAGACGCCGAGCTTGGCGAGCACGGGTTTGGGCATCGTGGTCCGCACGCGATAGAGAATCTGCGCGGCGAGCGGGATGTTCTCGTAGATGAGCTGCGGCTGCTCGGCGAACGGATCGCTCACCGCAAGGTGCACCTCGACCGCGTCGGCGCCGGCCTCGGCCGCCCACGCCGCGCAGCGGGCGTAATCCTGGATGAGCTGTTCGGCGTCCATGCCCGGCGCCCACGTTCCGACCACGCTCACGATCAGCACCTGGCCGTGACCGATGCGGTCCTTCGCTCGTCGGATGTCCTTGCGCCAGACCTCGGGCTCCGCCGAGGGGATGCCGAGCGAGACGGCCAGCGTCGGCTGACTCTCGATCGACGTGCGCTTGGTCGCGATCGCCGCGTGTTCCCGATTTTCGACGGCCCTGATGTTCGGCAGCGGGTGCGCCGGCATCGCCATCGAGCGCACGGTCTTGTAGGTGAGGACGTCGAAGCCCAGACGCGAGTACGCCTCGACCCACTTGCTGTTGAGCAGGGGGCCGGCGGCGATGCCGATCGGCGAATTCAGAACGTGATCGAGGAACTGACCGCCGGGTCCCGGCGGTACGCGGCGGACGCGCGGCAAGGTAGGGGAGTGACTGTAATTCCACGAGTACGACCGATCCAGACGGTAAATGGGCTGCGCGATGACCTTCACTCCCCAACGCGAAGTCAGCGGCAACCGCCACTATATCAAATAGTTACGAGGCGCTCAAGGCGTAAGCTCGTGTCAATGAATACAAATAGATAGGTCTGACCGAACCACTCGCGTGCCGTCGCTATGTTACCGTCGCTATGTGTTGAAGCTCGGGTCGCGCGGCACCTTGAGGATCGAGGCGACGGTCTCGACGAACTGATTCATGTCCACTGGCTTTTGGAAGTATGCCGCCCAGCCGGGGACGTCGCCGAGCGGGTAATCCTCGGAGAAGGCCGTCACAACCACCGCAGGGATCCGGCCGCCACGGTCTCGCGGCTGCTGGCGCAGCCATTTCAGGAACGTGGCGCCGTCCTCCCCGGGAAGCGCGAGGTCGGTCACAACGAGGTTGAGCTTGTGCGCGCCGACGTATGCCTTCGCCATGGCGATATTGTCGGCTTCGAGCACGATCGCGTCGCACGCGCGCAACACTTCACTGAGGAGCGTGCGATTGTCCTTGTCGTCGTCCACGACGAGGATGCTCAGACCTGAGAAGCTCAGACGCTGCCGGACAGGCTCGCTGGTCACGCGTGTAAGTTTATAACTCGCCTGCGGTGCCGATGCTAGGTAGAGCTACCGACGCACGCCGACACCGCTCACAACGTCGCCTATCTGAACGCGGGCATGACCTCGCGCGCGATCAGATCCAGCTCCTTCATGATGTGCGAGTGCGGCATCCCGGGAAAGAACGTCCGGCAGATCAGATGTGTCATGCCGTAAGACTCGACGAACGCTCGGATCTTCGGAATCACCTGATCCGGACCACCGATGAGAAAGCGATCGGCCATCAGCTTGTCGAGATCGGTGGCGATCGAGACGTCGATGAAGGGATGGCGCCAGCCGCCCGCGTATTCGCGGCGGTAGGCGACCATGATGTGCTCCTCGGCCAGCTCTCGCGCCTTCTTGTCGGTCTCCGCGATGATCAGATCGCGCGTGAGAGGCCACTCGGTGATGGCCTCGGTGCGTCCCGCCGCGCGGCGATTGGCGAGAAACTGCTCCTTGCCGCGGAGAAGCCGCGCCAGGTCCGCCGTCGGCCCGGGAATCCAGTTGTCGGCGAGCGTGGCCGCGCGACGAAGCGTGATATCGCCCCAGCCGCCGATCCACACGGGTGGGTGCGGTTTCGTCACCGGCTTGGGCTCGATGCGCCCCTCGACCGTGTAGTACGCGCCTCTGAACGACAGCCGCTCCTGCGTCCACAGACCCTTCATGATCGCCAGCTGTTCTTCGAACCGCGCGCCGCGCTTCTCGAGGTCGACACCGTACAGCGCGAACTCGTCGGGCTTGTAGCCGATCGCGATGCCGAGCGTGACACGGCCGTTCGACATCACGTCGAGCATCGCGACGTCTTCGGCGAGTCGGACCGGATGGTGAAACGCCGCCACGACGATGTCGGTGCCGAGCATCATCCTGGACGTGCGCGTGGCGAATCCGGCCAGCACCGGCAACGGGGACGGCCAGTAATGGTTGGTGACGGCATGGTGCTCCTCCATCCAGACGGAGTCGAATCCGAGATCCTCGGCCCGGATCACCTCTTCCAGCGCTTCCTTGTAATAGTGTCCGCCCTCGATCGGGATGAATCCGATCTTGAGTCGCGCCATCCGTCCTCCTAGGCGATCTTCCCGGGGTCGTAAAGTCCGGCGAGCGTGTGCAGGGCCTCGAAGAGGTAGTAGCTGCCCCAGATGAGCTCGTGGCGCGTGGCAAGATCGATGCGTGGGCTGTAGCAGCCATCGGTCAGCATGCCATCCGACCTCACGTGACGCTCCACCAGCGCGGCGGCGATGGCTTCGGCGGCCTCGCGGTAGGCGCGCGCCCGCTGCGGTGTCGAGGCGCGCGGCGCCAGCGTCAGCAGGCTCGCGGCGACGATCGCCGTCGCCGACGTGTCGCGGAACGTATTCGGAATTCTCGGGTCGTCGAAATCCCAGTAGGCGATCCGATCCGCGGGCGCGTGGGCGAGCCACCAGTCGGCGGCGCGCTCGGCGGCATCGCGGAACCGTGGCTCGCCCGACCAGAGGTGTGTGAGCGTCCAGCCGAGGATTCCCCATGCCTGCGCGCGCGCCCACGTGCTGTCGTCGCGAATGCCCTTGTGCGTGTAGCGTCGTAGCATCCGGCCGCTCGCGGGGTCGAACGAGGCGGACTGACACACCGAGCCGTCGTCGCGCAGGCAAAACTCGATGTGGCGCGCGGCATGGCGTATCGCGATGTCGCGCAAGGCGATGTCGCCGGTCTCGCGATGCGCCCAGAGCAGCAGCGCCGACGCCTGGACGGTGTCGACGTTCGCTTCACCGGCGCCGACGTCGGAGGCCTCCTCGGCCGCGGCGCCCAGCGGCAGCGCCTCTGCGCGCGCGTTGTAGGAGGACGCGAGCCCATACGCTCCGGCCAGCGCGACCTCGCGAGCCGATGCGTCGCCGCAGAGCAGCGCGCCCAGCGCCGCGCCGTAGTAGAAGAGGAAGCCGCGGAATACGGTGTCCGATCCGGCGCGCGGTCGTAGACGCGCGGTCCACTCGGCGGCCCACGCGCGTGCACGCGGATCGTCGCCATAGCGGGCAGCCAGCCACAGCATTCCGTTCCAGAACCCGCCGGTCCAGTCGCCCGCCGGCGACGTCGTCCACGCGCCGGTGGCGGGATCGGCGAAGTGCGGGAAGCCGGTCGTCACTGTCTCGGCGGTGTGTGCCACGCGCGCACGCATGGGGGCCAGCGCGTCGGTCCACCGCTGGGTCATTGCGCGAGGATACTACCGCTGCTAGCTTGTGGCACCACGTCGGAGGACACCAGTGATGATGTCGATGAAGGGTTTTCACACGCTCCGCGACCTGCCCGAGGAAAAGGTCACCGATAAGATCAGCCGTCGCATCCTCGTCGGCGACAAGGAGATGATCGTGTGGTGGTCGATGAAGGCCGGCGCGCATGCCGCCGCCCACCGCCACCCGCACGAGCAGATGTTCTGGATGATCTCCGGGCGCATGGACTTTCGACTCGGCGCCGAGCGCCGCACGTGCGGGCCCGGTGATCTCGCCGTCGTTCCAGGCGGCGTCGAGCACGAGGCGTGGTTCCCCGAGGACACCGAGGTCATCGACGTCTTCGCGCCGCCGCGCGAGGACTTCTTGCCGGGCGCCGGAGCGCCGGCGTACATGAAGCAACCCTGAGGGGCATCCCTCGGGCCGCTGCTTGACACTCGAGCAGGCGGCGCGCTATGTTCCCGGGCCGGTGGGGCTCTGCGCTCGCGAAGTGACCTGTTT
>Ga0075431_100001744_pt1 | contig 20460 bp, 20 predicted proteins | sample RhiMetdeltSRZDD5_FD_75297 | JGI IMG/M metagenome (GOLD analysis project Ga0075431, IMG submission 75297) | Populus rhizosphere microbial communities from Tennessee, USA - Rhizosphere MetaG P. deltoides SRZDD5 | ecosystem: Host-associated > Plants > Roots > Rhizosphere > Soil | place: USA... | reverse complement strand
CCGCGCTCTGGCAAGCCGACGACCACGAGCCGGCGCTCGCCGAGGTGCGACGCCAGATCACCCTGACCAGCGGGCGGTTCGGGGCCGGCAGCGCGGAGGCGGCGCGCTGGCAGCTCACGCTCGCGGGTTTGCTCATGGACACGTCGCGAGTCGCCGAAGCCGTGCCGCTGGCACGCGCCGCCGTGGCGACCCTCGAATCCGCGCCCGGCACCAGCGGCCTCGAGCTCGCGCGAGCCCGCGTCGCGCTCGCCAACGTCCTCGACACCGCCGGCGAGTCGGAGGCAGCGGTGCGGAGCTTTGCCGCGGCGATCGCGCTCCAGCGCCAGGTGCTCGGCGCCAACCACCCGGAGGTCGCCTTCACCGAGATCCCCTACGGCTTCGCCCTCAACGTGACGCACCAGTACGAGGAGTCAGAGCGCGTCCTGCGCCACGCCATCGCGGTGCTGCGCCCGCTCGAGCACTTCGAGCTCGCCTCGGCGCAGCGCTACCTGGGCTTCACCCTGATGTCCCGGCGCCGGTTCGCCGAGGCCGCGACGTTGTTCGGGGAAGCGGAGGAGATCTTCCGGACCAGTCCCGGGATCGGCCCCGACCATTCGCTGACTCGTGCCGCCCGCCTGTCGCGTGGGTGGGCGCTGGTCCGCCTCGGTCGCCTGGAGGAGGCGGAGCCGGTGCTGCGCGCGGCCACCGCCGACACCGAACGCGTGGAGGGCCCGCAGAGCAATGGGCTGCGCAGCGCGCTCAAGTACCTCGGCGAGGTGCGCCGCCTGCGCGGGGATCCGGTCGAGGCGCTGGCGCTGCACCGCCGCGCCCGGGCGATCGAGCTCGCGGTATTCGGCACCACCGAGCATCCCGGAGTGGCCGCCTCCAACCTCGAGATCGCGCTCGACCTGCTGGTGCGACCGACTGCCGCCGGGCTCGCCGAGGCACGTCAGCTCCTCGACCAAGCCATCGCCTTCCAGCGCCGCCACGACGCCGAGAGCTCGCGCCTCGACGAGCTACTGGAGACCAGCGGCCGGGTGGCGTTGAAGCAGGGAGCCCGCGAGCGGGCAGCCGTCGAGCTCGGCGAAGCACACCGCCGGCTGGCAGCACGGCTCGGCCCCGACGCCGCGGAGACGGTGGCGGTGCGCGAGCTGCTGCGCGACGCCGTGCCGCGCTGAGCCCGCGTCGGATCGCGCACCCTCCGAGCCGGCCCCTCCGGCCGCGCCGCGTCGAGCGCGCACGCACACACCGCCGGATCCTGGCCCCGGTTGGCCCTCCGCTGCGCATCAACCAGCAGAAGCCTGCGGAACGTCAACCAGGAGACGCTCATGAAATCCGGTCCACGTCGCGCCCTCATCGCCTCGGTCCTGCTCTCGATCTCCCTCGACCCGCTTGCCGCGCAGACATCGGGAGCCCTCGACCCGTCCTACGGCGGCGGCGACGGTATGCGGCCCTTCCAGCCTACCCTGGCGTCCAAGGCCACCAACGTCTTGGACGCCGCTGTCGCCCCGGACGGAACATTGTGGATAGGCGGCAGCGCCCTGGTGGGGAACTTCGACTCCTTCGCCTGCCGGGTGTCCTCCACTGGAGGAGGGCACAGCTGTCTGGTCGTGCCGTTCGACCTCGCCCCCAGCGGAGTCGACGGCCTGCGGGCGGTGGCGGTCGCACTGAACGGCGGAGCGGTCCTCGCCGGTAAGGCCGACGGACCGGCCGGCGACCCCGACACGCGCGCCATCTTCATGCGCCTGACCAGCGCCATGACGCTGGACTCGACGTTCGGCGGTGACGGCAAGGTGGACCTCAACCTCTCCGCTCCCCTCGCCGCCACCGCCGTGGCCGCGCGGTCCAACCTCACCTTTGTCTGGGCAGGGTACATCGACCAGTCGCTGTTCGGCATCCCCAACCGCAACATGCTGGTCGGCGTGCTGCTCGACACCGGTGTGCCATCGCCGGACTTCGACGGCGACGGATTCCGCGTCGTGAGCTTCGACGCCGGGGGCGACCTTACTGATGAGGCCCACGACATCGTCGTGCAGAGCAACGGCGACTTCGTCGTGGTCGGGAAAGCGAGAACGGGCAACAACGACGTTGACTATGCGATCGCTCGTCTCGACTTCTTCGACGGCAGCCTGGACACCAGCTTCTCCGGCGACGGCAAGGTCCTGGTCAGCTTCGCCGGCGAGGGGGAGCCCGACAGCGCCACATCGGTGGCCATCGACCGCTTTCGTCGTATCGTCGTCGCAGGGAATGCCGGCGGGGGGGTCGGCGTCGTGCGCCTGTTGTTCAACGGCGAGCTCGACCCGTCGTTCGGCATCGGCGGCAAGACGACCTTCTCGATCCTCGAGACCGGTGACCCCCGCGGCGAGCCGGACGTCCTGATGATGCCCGGAGACCGGATCCTCGTGGCGGGCGACTTCGACCCTGGCGGCAGCGACCTCAAGGACAACTACCTGGTCATGCTCGAGCCCGACGGCGACCTCGATCCCACGTTCGGCAACGGCGGCAAGGTCACCTTCGCGACGCTGCCGGAGCTGTCGGATCCCGCGCCCTCGCTGGGCGGCGCCGCGGTCTTCGCAGGCAAGGTCCTGATCGGCGGCGACGCGGGTAACGAGCAAAACGAGCTGGGGTTCGCGCTGCGGGTGTGGATGAGCCGCATGTTCCTCGACGACTTCGAGACCGGCAACACAGCGCAGTGGTCGGCGACGAACTGAGCTCCGGCCACGGAACGCTCGCCTTCTCGCTCGCTCGCTCGCTCGCTCGCTCGCTCGCTCGTGAAAGAGGGCCCATTGATGCGATTGCTTCGTTCGGCTCTGCTGGCGACTCTTGTCTTGGCCTGCAAGGGAACCCAGCCTATCGGCGCCGACCCTTGGCTCAATGACGCGCCGGGCTTGTTTGGCGCGGGATGGGTGCGGGTCTCACCACAGGACATTGAGCCCGTCTGGCCGGCCGAGCGGCTCGGCGCCGCTCAGCGTCTGCAAACACAGCCATGGCTCGTCATCTCGCCGACCCAGGCGGAACGGCTGACGGGCGCCACTCGCAAATCCGGAAAGATCCCGTACCTGTTGCGCGGTCTCTGCATCGGCTGTAGCAAGGGCGACTTCATGCTCCTCCGGAGGGGAACCGAGTTTGCCGTTCACTACGCCGGCGCGGTGATCCTGGACAAGCGGGTCAGGCAATGGCCTGTCGTCGCGTGGTTGGACCAGGCACCGACTCAGCTCTACGTCAGCTGCAGCGCAACTTGATGATGGAAACCACGACCCAACCAACCGCCGACAGCGATCGGCCGCCGAATCTCGGTTGTGGCTTCGTCGCCGGGGCTCTCGCCGGGGCAACCTGCTTGTTCACCGGCGGGGACTGGCCTGTCCTGGTAATTGCCGGGCTGGTAGCGGGTATCCTCGGCGCCAGGTTCGGTGACCACTTCTGGCGATTCCTGGCGAGGTGGATCCAGTCCCCCCTCCTCGCAAAGTCTTCGGCCGTTCTTGGCCTTGGCTTGGCCGTGCCCTACACCGGTTTCCTCGCCCTCATCCTGTACGGCCTCTACGGCCCGACACCCAAGCCCTGCGGCACTCCCGAAGTGCTGGCACTCACCGCCGGCGCTGTCGTCGTCGCTCCGATAGCTGTTCTCTTGGTGGTCGCCAATGCTCGATTCCGAGCCGCGCTTCCAGCTCAACGGGCATGGCAAGCGGCCTCTTGGCTTGCAGTCGTTTCGCTCCTCGTCGCCGTCGGCACCAACTGGGCCATCCTCCTTCGAGTCATCACGTACTAGGCCTGAAGTGACCGTGCTCTCCCGCCCTACCGCAATCCTCCGAGCGCTGCCACAACTGGGAGTCTGCTTGCTGGTACTCGCGGCGCTGGCTGCATGCTCTCGCGGCGAAGACCATCACATTGCGGTCTGGGACACCGATGGCCGCCGGCTCGTCACGGCATTCGCTTCCCAGACCAGGGAGGGCTACTCCTGCGAAGACCTCCAAGGCAACGAGTTACCCTTGACCGCACCCGCAGTTCCGACGATGCCGATGCAGGTCTTCTGTCGCAACCCGGAGCTCAACGTCGATGTGCATGGGACCTTTGAGGCGCACTCCGCTCAGGTCGCCATCTACTCTCAGTCAACTCTCGCCTCCAACCCAGGCTACGACCTGGCCCAGAGACTCGCCGGCTCGTTCCGTGCCATGGCTGGCGGGGACCATGTCAGTGTCCGATTCGGTCCCGACTAACTCTCCGACCGGCAACCCTGAACCGAAACTCCAACAGTGCGCGGGTGTTGCCCAACCCCTCGTTGCAGCGGACGACACCCGGGCATTTGCCCGGGTATTGCCGCTGAGCTCATGACGCCGTTCGAGGCGACGCTAACGAACCAAGACCATCCATGAAGATCGAGTTCCCGTTCTCGGAGGAGCTGCTCCGCCGCGCCGTGTGGGCCATAGTTTCTCGCTCGGCCTTCTGGCCGCTCGTGGCGAGCTCCATCATTGCTGGGGTCACTTTGGGCAGCTACCTCACAGGGCTGGCGGGTCCCCTGTCTCTCGTCGCCCTGCCGCTCCCTGTCATCGTGCTCGTCTGGATGCTCTGGGCCTACGGTCGCGCAACCGCCCGCGCAAGGTCGCTCCCCGCCGGCAACGTCATCGCCTGCATCACCGACACCGGACTGGACATCCGTTCGTCCGAGCGTCAACGGGACATACCCTGGGCCACCGTTCGGGAGGTTTGGTGTCTCCGAGATGTGTGGCTCCTGTTCCTCTCCGGCCGGCCTCATGGACAGTTCACGTTTCTGCCGACCTCCGCCATGTCCCAGCCCTTCCGTGACGCATTGATCGCCAAGCTCACCGTGGCCCGCGGGGGCAAGACCGCACGCGTCACGCGCGTGCTGGCCTTGGCTCTCGCCCTCGCGGCGAGCGGTTGCGGAAGCTGCGGCCGCGCCCAGGAACTGTGGAGGACCGACGGCACGCCGACGGGAACGGCGCTCGTCACCCGGCTTCCGGCCGGTCTCTGGCTGAGCTGGTTGTCGCCGGTGCCCGTGGGAAGAGCGGTGTTTTTCATCCTCACCGACGGTCGTCACGGCGAGGAGCTGTGGACGAGCGACGGCTCGGCGGCGGGCACCCGCCTCGTCATGGACCTCTCCCCCGGCCGGATGGCAACCACTGCCGTCGGCGGCGAAGACGTCCTGGCAACGGTCGGCGAGACATTCTTCTTCTCGTTCGACGACGGGGTCCACGGCGCCGAGCTGTGGAAGAGCGACGGTACTCGCGAGGGCACCGGTCTGGTCCGCGACATCCTTCCCGGAGCGGAGGGGGCGTTCCCCCGCCAGCTCATGGCGGTCGGCCCCAGGCTGTTCTTCTTCGTCGGACTCTCACGGACGGAGAGCATCGAGCCGGGCCTTTGGACGAGCGATGGCACCGCCGCGGGCACCATCCTCCTCGCGCCTGTCGAGGGATTCCTCGGCGGCTCGGCGGCACTGGGGGATGCCCTCCTCTTCATGAACGGCCCGGAGCTCTGGCGCAGCGACGGCACGATCCCCGGCACGGCGCGCGTCCGGTCGATCCCCGGCGGCACGGGCCCCTGCGCGACGGTGGGCGGCACTCTCTTCTTCTCCAACCAGCAAGAGCTGTGGAAGAGCGACGGCACCGCGGCCGGCACGGTCATGCTGAAGCAGGTCCCACCCGTCTGGTCGCTGGGTTCCGCGGGCGGGAGGCTGTTCTTCGTTACCGCCAAGGACGAGGGATCGCTAGGGCCGTTCGTGCTGTGGACAAGCGACGGCACGACCGAGGGCACGGTGCCGCTGAAGGAGTTCCCGCGCGACAGCTCGGACGACAGGCTCGTGCTCCCCCCGGCCGACCTGACCGACGTCCACGGAACGCTGTTCTTCGCCGGTTTCCAGGAGGCGACGGGCACCGAGCTGTGGAAGAGCGACGGCACGCCGGAGGGCACCGTGCTGGTCGAGGACATCCGTCCCGGTCCCGACTCTCTGGATCCGATCGATCTCGTGGCGCTCGGAGGGACGGTCCTCTTCGATGCGCGCATGGCGAGCGGCCTGTGGAGGAGCGACGGCACGGCCGCGGGGACGACGTCGATCCACCCCGTTGGCACCGGTGTCATGACGGTTGCGGGCAATGCCGCCTATTGGTTGCGGTTGCCCTGAATTCCGAGATGGCCAAGGCCCGGCACTGCGCCCGCTGCCTGCAACCGCTGCCCGCGGGGGCGATCGCTTGCGCCGTCTGTGAGCTGCCGGTGACGGCGTCCGACGATCGCACGCGGACGCGACTGATCCTCCTCGCCTTGGGCTCGGGATGTCTGCTACTGGCGCTCGCCCTCGCCGGTTTCGTCGCCATCCTGATGCGCGGCGCCAGCGCCTTTCCCTGAACGGTCGGTGCGCCCAGGCCCAGGGCACGAAGAGTAGCCGCGCCCGTGCGACTCTGCTTCCACGTTGCCGCGAGCCGCTGTCACGAGGGGTTAGGCGACCCGGCACTTGCAGTTCAGCTACGTCCAGAGGAACAAATACCACTTCCCTGAGAGGTGGCGGTAGCACGTGTCCTCGAAAGTCACGTCGCCTGGATGGGAGCCCGGTCCTTCGCACGCCGCGACTGGTGGGTATGTGAAGTACGCGATCCCCTTGGTGGATCCGGAAACAGACAAACCGATGCAGCTTCGTCGGAAGTGGATGTTTCCGTCCGCGATCGAGATGCCTTCGTCGAGCTGAAGCACGTCGAAGAGCCCACGGTACTGACTCCATCGCTGCTCGGAGAGCAGTCCGGCGTGAGGCGACTCGTAGTAGTCCCCAGCTTGGGTCCGGTACCACGTACGGTTGACGGTCTCGAGGTGTCTGTCCTGCTCCGCCAAGACGACGAGTTGTTCATATTCGGCCCGATGTCGTTCGAAGCCGGCGATCACATGGCGATCCGCCGGGTGGCAACCATAACTGCCCGCTAACGCCATTCCGATCGCGGCCGTCGCCGGAAGGAGTGCTCTTCGCATGGGGTGCATCAGATATCACCTTGATGGCTATCCGACGGCGATCGTTGGGCGAACCACGATCGCCAAGGCGGGTCGCCAAGAGTCGAGCTTCCGGGTGGTCTGGGAGCCGTGGAGGAGCGACGGTCACCGCGTCAGGGACGGCGAAGGTGTCGAGGTGGCTGTATGATCGCGCGTCTCCGGCTGCCACGCGCAGGCGCGCCCGGTGCCCCACCTCGATTGCTGGCTCACTCCAGAACGGATTCATGCTCGAGCCCACGACAGCCACCCGCAGCCCGGCGACGCCCGCCGCCGCGCTCCAGCTCGTCCGCTACGCCTTCATCCGCCTGACCCGCGAGCTCGACTCGCGCTTCGAGAACCTCCTGCTCACCGGTCGCGTCGCCAAGTGGTACAGCGAGGTCGGCAACGAGGCGACAACCGTGCCGGCGGGGCTCGCGCTGCGCTCGGGAGACGTGCTCTGCTCGCTGCACCGCGACCTCGGCGCGATCCTGGCGCAATACCTCGACCCGGCGCGGACCTTTCCCGGCCTCGGGCTCTCCGCCGGCGGCTTCGGCACGCCCGACACGCGCCCCGAGCCCGAGGAGATCCTCTACCGGCTCGCCTGCCAACTGCTCGGCAAGGGCGACGGCTTCTCCCAGGGGATCGAGCGCTCCTTCCACTACGGCTACCTCGATCCCGAGCGCGGCATCCGCCACGTCGGCATGATCAGCCATCTGGGCTCGATGATCCCGGTGGCTGCCGGTGCCGCCTTCGCGCTCAAGCAGGGTGGCAGCGCCGAGGGCGAGGGCTACGGCGTCGCCGTCAACTTCATCGGCGACGGCGGCACCTCGACCGGGGACTTCCACGAGGGGCTCAACATGGCGGCGGTCTGGCGGCTGCCGCTCGTGCTCGTCGTCGAGAACAACCACTACGCCTTCTCGACGCCGACGCAACTCCAATACGCCTGCCGCCAGCTCGCCGACCGCGGCCCGGGCTACGGCATCGCCGCGGTCACCGTCGACGGCAACGACCCCGACGCCATGGCGGCCGTCTTCGAGACCGCCTTCGCGCGCGCCCGCTCCGGCGGCGGGCCGACGCTCGTCGAGGCGATGCTCGGCCGCATGCGCGGCCACGCCGAGGGGGACGGCTCGCTCAAGGTGGTGCCGGAGGCGGAGCTCGTCGGGTACCTCGCTGCCGATCCGGTGCCCGCGTACGCGCGGCGACTGGAATCAGAGGGAGTGCTCGCGCCCGAGCTGCGCGCGGAGATCGACCGGCGCGCGGCGGAGCTCGTCGAGAGGTCGCTCGAGCGGGCGCTCGCGGCGGCGCCGCCGTCAGCGGAGGTGGCGTGGCGCGAGGTGTTCGCGCCGGTGGACGAATCGTCCCTGCGAGACGAAGACGGGCGGGGACAGGCCCCGCCGCCACACCCGGACCGCACGGCCAGCGGCAGTGAGACGGGCTCCGCATCCCGCCCGTCCGGCTCCGCCGATGGCACCACCGCCATGGCAGCCTTCGCTCCCGACGCCGCTCCCGCCGTGCGGGCCGCGAAGACGGGCGACGGCGAGCTCTCGACCTACCTCGACGCCATCCACCAGGCGCTGCGCGAGGAGATGGAGCGCGACGAGCGCGTGGTGCTCATGGGGCAGGACATCGGCGCCTTCGAGGGCGCCTTCCGCGTCACGCGCGGCCTGCACGCGCGCTGGCCGCAGCGGGTGCTCGACACGCCGATCGCCGAGGCGGGCACGGTGGGCATCGCCGCCGGGGCGGCGCTGCTCGGCTACCGGACGGTCGTCGAGATGCAGTTCGCCGACTTCGTCTCCAATGCCTTCAACCAGCTCGTCAACGTGGCGGCGAAGCTCTACTACCGCTTCGGTGTCCCCTGTCCGATCGTGGTGCGGCTCCCCTCGGGCGGTGGCGTCGGCGCCGGTCCGTTCCACTCGCAGAACCCCGAGGGGTGGTTCGCGCACGCCGGCGGCCTCAAGGTGGTCTGCCCGGCGACTGCCGCCGATGCGCGCGCGCTGCTCAAGGCGGCGATCCGCGACCCCAACCCGGTGATCTTCTGCGAGCACAAGTTTCTCTACCGGCGCATCAAGGAGGTGCTGCCGGCGACCGCCGCGCTCGAGCCGCTCGGCCGCGCCCGCGTGGCGCGTGAGGGGAGCGACGTCACGCTCGTCGGCTACGGCGCGACCACCTGGACGTGCCTCGAGGCCGCCGAAACGCTGGAGTCGGAGGGAGTCGTGGCCGAGGTCGTCGACCTGCGCACGCTCGTTCCCTACGACGAGGCGACGGTGCTCGCCTCGGTCCAGAAGACGTCGCGCGCCGTCGTCGTGCACGAGGACCTCTTGACCGCCGGCTTCGGCGCCGAGGTGGCGGCCCGGCTCGCCGACGCCGCCTTCCCCTGGCTCGACGCGCCGGTCAAGCGCGTGGCGTACCCGGACCGGCCGTCGCCGTACGCCAAGGTGCTCGAGGGGCAGCTGCTGCCGGACCGCGAGAAGGTGCTGGCGGCGGCGCGCGAGGTGCTGCGCTACTAGGAACCGGGTCGGATCGTGCGCGGTGCGCACCCTACGGTGGAGCCGGGTGTGTGTGGCGGGTGGAGACTCCTGGTAGGGTGCGCACCGCGCACCATCTGGTTCCGGAGCGTGCGCAGGAGGTACCCCATGGCGTACTTCACCTCCGACTCGCTGGCGTTCTTCTCCGGCCTCCGCGAGCACAACAGCAAGGCGTGGTTCGAGGCCCACCGCGAGGACTACGAGGTCCACGTCAAGGACCCGATGCGGTCGCTCGTCGCCGCCATGGACGCGCGCTTCGCGCGGTTCGCACCCGAGATCGGCGGCGACCCGCGGCGCTCGGTCTTCCGCATCAACCGCGACATCCGTTTCTCGAAGGACAAGTCGCCGTACAAGACCCACACCGCGTGCTGGTTCTTCCATCGCGCCGCGCACGGGAAGGTCGGCCAGGATTCCGAGGGGGGAAGCGCCGGCTTCTACTTCCACCTCGCTCCGGGCGAATCCTTCGCGGGCGGCGGCCTCTGGATGCCCCCGCCGCCGATGCTCGCCCGCTTCCGTGAGGCGATCGCCAAGGATCCGCGCGGCTTCGAGCGGACCTTCGCGGCTCCGGCGTTCCGCAAGCGCTTCGGCGGCCTTTCCGAAGAGAGCATGCTCAAGCGCATGCCGCGCGGCTACGCCGAGGACCACCCGGCGGCCCGCTGGCTGCGCTTCCAGTCGTTCACCGTCGGACGCAAGCTCACGGACGCGCAGGTGACGAGCTCGCGTCTGCCGGCGACGCTCGAGGCCGACTACGCGCTGATGCTGCCGCTGGTGCGCTGGCTCAACACCGTGATCGGCCACAAGCGCCGCGCGAGCTAGCGCGGCTGCTCGGTCGCCCTAGCGGGTGAGCTCTGCCGCCGCCGCCCGCAGGTCCTCGAGCGCCATCTCCATGCGGTCGCGGTGCGTGCGGAACGACAGCACGCAGATGCGCCCCGCGAACCCGTCGGCGACGTCGGTGCCGGTGAGGTAGACGCGCTGGCGCGCCGCCACGCGGGCGAGCAGCTCGCGGTTGAGGCGGTCGCGCTCGGCGCGGTCCGTGCCCGGCGGCTCGAGGCGGAAGGCGAAGAGCGAGAGGTCGGGCGGCGCGAGCAGCCGCAGGTGCGGGATGCGCGCCGCCTCCGCCGCGGCCCAGAGCGCGAGGTCGAGCTTCTCGTCGAGGGCGTCGCGGAAGGCCTGCGTGCCGCAGAGCTGGAGGGGCAGCCAGAGCCGCAGCCCGCGGAAGGGGCGCGACAGCTCCGGCGAGAGCTCGGAGAAGTCCCACCATTCGGTCCCCGGCGGGCTCGGCGGCAGGTACGCCGCGTGGAGCGCATGGGCGCGGGCGAGGGCGGCGCCGTCGCGGACCAGGAGGCAACCCGTGCCGTACGGAAGGAAGAGCCCCTTGTGCGGGTCGAGGGTGACCGAGTCGGCGCGCTCGATGCCGGCGAGAGTCGCCCTGCCGCGCGCGCTCAGGACGAAGCAGCCGCCGTAGGCGCCGTCGACGTGCAGCCAGAGGCCCTCGCGCGCCGCGAGGTCGGCGAGCGCCGGTAGCGGGTCGACGGCTCCGGTGTTCACGGTCCCTGCCGAAGCGACGAGGAGGAAGGGCTGGAAGCCGCTTGCGCGGTCCGCGGCAATCGCGGCCTCCACCGCCTCGGGCCGCAGCCGGAACGTCTCGTCGACGGGGAGCGCCCGCACGTTCTCCGGCGGCAGGCCGGCGAGCAGGGCCGCCTTCTGCAGCGAGTGGTGGACCTGGTCCGAGGTGTAGACCGTGCCGCGCTGGAAGTCGGCCGGCAGTCGCTCGCGCCGCGCCACGACGAGCGCCGAGAAGTTGGCGAGCGAGCCGCCGGTGGTCAGGAAGCCGCGCGCGGCCTTGTCGTAGCCGACCTCGGCGCAGAGCCAGCGCAGGACGTTGGCCTCGAGCTCGACGAGCGCCGGAGCGGCTTGCCAGACGCCGGTATAGCGGTTGATGGCGCTGGCGAGGAGATCCGCGACGGCGGCGTGGAAGAGCCCGCCCCCGGGGATGAAGGCGAGGTAGCCCGGCACCGGCGTGCCGTAGCTCTTCGGCACGGCCCGGTCGAAGAGGATGTCGAGCGCCTCGTCGAGCGGGCGGCCGCGCTCCGGCATCGGCGCGGTCAGCGCCGCGGCCGCCTCGGCGGCGCCGTCGACGTCGCAGGCCGGCTGCTGCCCCAGCGACTCGAGGTACGGCAGCAACCGCGCGAGGGCGCCGTCGACGAGGGCGCGCATCTCCTTGGCATCCGGCTCGAGCGGATACCCCACAGTGGCGGAGCGGGAGCTCCGCTCTCCGACCGGTCGTGCGACGTCCGTGCTCACGCCGGCGATTCTACGGCGGAGGCGGCGGGCCTGCGGGGAGCGGTAACCCCTGCTCCTGACGTGGCCTGCGGCCAGTAAGCCGATTCGTAATGTCGGTCGCAGAGACTGTCCGGCGACCCAGCGCGCGGTATGCGCCTCTCGACACGAGGAGGGATGGATGATTCCCACGATCCTGGTCATCGACGATTCCGGCACCTCACAGATCATGGCGCGCATGCTGCTCGCCAGCCTCGAGGTCTCGATCGAGACCGCGAAGGACGGTGTCGAAGGGCTCGAGCAGGCGGAGAAGCTGCGCCCGGATCTCATCCTGCTCGACGTCGTCATGCCGCGCATGGACGGCTTCGAGACCTGCAAGCAACTGCGCGCGCGCGACGCCACGCGCGAGACCCCGATCTTGATGGTGACCACCCGCGGCGAGGAGGCCAACGTCGAGAAGGGTTTCGCCCACGGCTGCACCGACTACATCTGCAAGCCGTTCAACGCGGTCGAGCTGCTCGCCAAGGTGAAGAGCTACCTCGGGACGTGAGGAGGCGGCGTTGAGCCAACCGGTCGACTACTCCCGTCGCGTGCAAGCGGAGACCGAGGGGTACATCCGCGAGCTGCTGGACCAGACCCAGCGGCTGCGCACGCTGGCTTCGTCGCTGCAGGCCGAAAAGGAGTCGCTGCAGGAGGAGCTCTCGTCGCTGCGCGTCGAGCTGGACAAGCGCAGGGAGGAAGAGGAGACCCTGCAGCACCAGCTTGCCGAGATCGCGCGCGCGAACCAGGAGTCGCTCGATCGCTACCAGGACGTGGTGATGCAGAACGCGAGCATCTCCAACCTCTACGTGGCCACCTACCGCCTGCACGGCACTGTCGATCGTGAGTCGGTGTTGCTCGCGATCCAGGAAGTCTCCGCCAACCTCATCGGTTGCGAAGAGCTCGCCGTGTTCGTCCCCGACGCCGCCGGCGAGACGCTGGTGCCGCTGCCGGCTGTCCCGTTCGACGGTGTGGCGCCCAGCCCGGTGGCGATCGGCGAGGGACCGATCGGAACCGCGGCGGGCAGCCTCGAGATCTTCTTGAGCGAGTCCCCCGGCACCACGCAAAGCGACCCCGCGGGGGACGTCTCGGCCTGCGTGCCGCTTCATGTCGAGGGCCGGCTGCTCGGCGTGGTGGCGTTCTACCGGCTCCTGCCGCAGAAGTTCGACGGCTTCACCAGCCTCGACCTCGAGCTCATGCGGCTGATCGCCACGCACGGCTCGATGGCGTTCTATTGCACTCAGCTGCGCGAGCAGAGCGCGCAGCGCGAGGGGTCGTGACCAACAACGGCTCTGCGCCCGCGGTCGCTTCCCCTCTCCACTTCCTGCACTGGGGGCAGATCGTCGTCGACGCCGGTGGCGCGCGCCTGGCGACGATCGTCGGCTCCTGCGTCGCGGTCTGCCTCTGGGATGCGCGCCGTCGGGCCGGCGGGATGAACCACTACCTGCTGCCCGATGCGCCGCGCCTCAGGTCCCGGGTCGAGAAGCCCTGGTCCTACGGCGAGCTGGCGTTGCCCCAACTGCTGGAGCAGCTCAGCGCGCTCGGCGCCTCGCCGCCGTCGCTCACAGCAAAAGTGTTCGGCGGCGCGGCGATCACCAGCACCGACGATCGCAGCGGTCCCGGTGCCCGCAACGCCGCGCTGGCCCGCGCCTGGCTCGGCGAATGCGGGATCGAGATCGCGGCCGAGGACCTGGGCGGCAGGCGCGGCCGCAAGGTCGTCTTCGACACCGCCAGCGGCGAGGTCACGGTGCGCCTCCTGTGAGCGAGACCCGCCCATGAGCGAGCACCAGGGCTTCGACCTGCGCCAGCTGGTCGCCGTGTTCGTCGCCGAGGCTTACGAGAGGCTGGAGGCGATGGACGAGGCGCTGCTCGCCCTCGAGGAGCAGCCGGGCGCCGAGGCGCCCTTGCGCGAGCTCTTCCGCGCCGTCCACACGCTCAAGGGCGACGCCGGCTCGGTGGGGTTCGACGACCTGCAGGCGGTGGCCCACCGCGCCGAAGACCTGCTCGACCGCGCCCTCGCCGAGCGTCGTGCGCTGGCGCCGCGAGCGATCCAGGCCCTGCTCGTGGCGACCGGTCACTTCCGCCGCCGGCTGCAGGCGGTCGAGGCGGCCGATCTCGAGATCACCCCCGAGGCGCCCCCCGCCGCGATCGTCGCCGAGCTCGAACGCGCGGGCCTCGAGGAAACGGCGCCGTCGGCAGCCGCGGCAGGCGACGACGAGCGGCCCGGTGAGCTCCGTGCGGACGACGCCAGCGTGCGCGTGCCGATCTCGCGGCTCGATCGGCTGTTCGACCTCGCGGGCGAGCTGCTCATCGCCCGCGGGCGGCTGCGCGAGGAGCTGGTGAGGCTCCCCACCGGGGTCGCCGCCCGCGCCGTGGAAGATCTCGACTCGACGATCGGTCTCGAGCGCGAGCTGCAGGAGATGCTGCTGGCGGCCCGGCTGGTGCGGCTCGGTCCCATCCTGCGCGGGCTCCAGCGGGTGGTTCGCGACACGGCCAAGGCGACGGGCAAGCGTGCGCGCCTCGAGATCGACGACTCCGGTGTCGAGGTCGACGCCCGCGCCGCCGAAGTGCTGCGGGGGCCGCTCGTCCACCTGGTACGCAATGCGATCGACCACGGCATCGAGAGCCCCGAGCGTCGGCAGGCGATCGGCAAGCCCGCGGTCGGCCGGCTGCGCCTGACCGCGCGTCATCGCGGCGGGGCCATCCGGCTGGTGGTCGAGGACGACGGCGCCGGGCTCGACCTGGAACGCATCCGTGCCCGGGCGATCGCCGACGGCGGCGCCGACGTCCCCCTCGACGATGCCACGCTTGCCGCCCTGGTGACGACCCAGGGGTTCTCGACCGCCGCCGAGGTCACCGAGATCTCCGGCCGCGGTATCGGGCTCGACGCGGTCAGCGAGTGCGCCCGCCAGCTGGGGGGCAAGCTGACGCTGGAGAACCGTCCGGGACATGGGCTGCGTGTGGCGCTCGAGTTCCCGCTCACCGTGGCGATCGTCGACGCGTTCGGCGTCGAGGTGGGAGGCACGGCGCTCTTCGTGCCCGCCGTGGCGGTCGTCACTTGCTTGGAGGCTCCGGCGCCGGAGACCGGCCAGGGCCGCGCGACCTATCTCCACAAATACGAGGATCAGCCGCTTGCGGTGGTCGACCTCGGCGCCCGGCTCGGTCTCGCGGGCGATGCCGCGGCGCGCACCGCCCTGCTCGTCGTGACGTGGCGCGGGCGGCGCTACGGCCTTGCCGTCGATCGGCTCGACGGCCTGGCGTCGCGCATCGTCAAGCCGCTCGCCAGCTCGCTCGCCGGAGGCGAAGGCTTCGTCGGCGCGACCGTGCTGGCCGATGGCCGGGTGGGGCTCATCCTCGACTTGCGATCGATCCTCGCTCCGCTCGCGGCGTCGCCGGCGGCGGCGGCGTAACCCAGCGAAGACACAACATGGCGAAAGGAAGGTTGGAGATGCACGGCACCTCACGATCGAGCGAGACGGCGATCCTCCACGGCGGGGACCGCAGGGAAGCAGAAGGCAGGGCGTCGCGGAGGAGCGGCACGGCGGGCCGGGTGTGGCGGCTGCTGCTGCTCGCCGGGGTCTGCGGCGCGGCTGTCGCCCCGGCCCAGGAGCTGGGCAACCTCACCATCCACGGGGCGGGCGGCATCGCGTACGGCTCGACGAGCGGGCCGAACGCCTACACCTCGGGAACGCCGGAAGGGTCCTGGGACCTGCGCGACATGTCGCTGACCGTCCTGAGTACCCCGAGCGATCGCCTGATGGTGGGGGCGCAGGTCTACTGGGGGGTGCGCAATATCTACAGAACCGACCAGCTCGAGGTGAATCTCACCCAGGCATTCGCCCAATACAAGCTGTCGGATGCGCTCAAGGTGCGCGCCGGAGTGTTGCGCCAGCCGTTCGGCCTCTACTCCGAGACGCTGGAGATCGGCACCCTGCGGCCGTTCCTCAACCTGCCGCGCGGGGTGTATTCACCCGGCATCTTCCAGTGGGACGGGTACCGGGGTCTCGGCCTCACTGGTGTCCTCGCCGGCGAGTCGCGCTGGCCGGTCGAATACGACCTCTACGGCGGCGACTTGACGTCGTCCAACAGCGGCGCCAGCCCACTGTTCGGACCCCTCGGCGGCGCCAGCACAGGCTCCGGGACCCAGACTCTCAGCGATCTGGCCGGCGCCCGCGTCCGGCTGCGCACGCCGGTCGAGGGGTTGCAGATCGGCGTCTCGTCCTACTCCGGGACGCCGAAGGTGGGACTGCTCGGCTTGCCGACGAAGCGCCAGCTCGCCTATCTCGGCTCGCTCGAGCTGCTGCGCGAGCACTGGTCGGTGCGCGGCGAATATGGCCACCGTGACGCCGGCAGCGGCGCGGTGGGCGAGGCCGCCTACCTCGAGGCCGCCTACCGGCCGGGCGCGCACTGGGAGATCGCGGCGCGCTGGGACTGGTTCGACGCCACCCTCGGACCGCTTCGCCCGCTGCCGTCCTTCCTCTCCTCCGTCCTCGACCACCGCGACCTCGCCGTGGGGATCAACTACCGGGTGACCGACGGGCTCGTGTTCATGGCCTCCGTCCACGAGGTGGAGGGGAACTTCTTCGCCGCGCCGACCGCCGGGGTCGACTTTGCCCACGGCGGCAGGCTCGAAACCGACACCCGACTGATCCAGTGCGGCGCGCAGTTCAGCTTCTGAGGCACATCCGATGAGCACCATTCTCCGCAACTCCACCCTGCTCGCGATCGTCGCCCTGCTGGCGCTGGCCCTCGGTCAGCCCGGGGGCGCGCGCGCGGCCGGGGGCTACAAGGTGATCGTGCATCCGTCGAACCCGGATTCATCGCTGTCGCGCGACCACCTGGTGCGCTACTTCCTCAAGAAGTCCACCGCCTGGCCGTCGGGCAGAGCCGTCGTGCCGGTCGACCAGGAGAAGGGCGCTGCGACGCGCGCCGCCTTCTCCCGGGATGTCCTCCACAAGTCGGTCGCCGAGGTGACCGCCTACTGGCAACAACAGATCTTCTCCGGCCGTGCCGTGCCGCCTCCCGAGCGGCGCAGCGATGCCGAGGTGGTGGCTTTCGTGGAGGCCGCGGAGGGGGCCATTGGCTACGTCTCGGCGGACGCCGCCGTCGGCGACGCCAAGGTCGTGCGCCTCGTCGACTGACGAGCAGAGCTCGCGAAAGGAAATCCCATGCTGTCCCGCCTGAACTTCGCAAGAAAACTCCTGCTCCTGCCGCTCATCGCCGCCACGGCGCTCCTGCTGTCGCTGCTGCTGACCGCCTGGCTGGGCAAGCGCAACGGCGAGCTGATCGATCGCGTGGTGGAGGGCTACTACCCATCCTTCGAGGTGAGCCTCCAGCTGCAGGACCTGTTGGGCGGGATTCAGCAGGGGCTCCGCGACGCGGTCGCGGCGGGTGAGGCGTCGGGCTTCAAGGACACCGACCGGATGCGCGACCAGGCGCTCCAGGCGCTCGAGTCGGCACGCTCGAACCCGACCCGCACGGCGGCAGAGATCGACGGGCTGAAAAGCGCCTTCACGAGCTACTACCAGCTCGCCCGCTCGACCTCGGAGCGCATGATGGCCGGCGAGACCGGCGAAGCTCTGCAAGCAGCGCTCGAGGGGATGCGCAACCAGTACCGAGCCATCGACAGGCAGCTCGCCGAAGGCTCGACGGCCAAGAAGAAGCAGATGTTCGAGGCGTTCGACGCCGCCAAGCGGGCCCAGAGCCGGACGACGATCCTGCTCTCCGCGGTGGCCGTCGCCTGGATCGGGCTGTTGCTGATGCTGGCACGCTACCTGGCGCGCTCGGTGACCGGGCCGCTGGCGCGAGTCACCGAGGTCGCCGCCGCCCTCGCCGAGGGCGACCTCGCGGCCGGCGCGCTGCTGGGCGAGCTCGACAGCACGCGCCGCGACGAGATCGGCACGCTCGAGTCCGCGACTCGGGAGATGGCCGAACGTCTGACGCGGCTCCTGGTCGACGTGCGCTCCGGCGCCGACGGCCTGGCGTCGGCCGCCAACCAGGTCGCCAGCACCGCGCAGGCGCTCTCCCAGGGCACCGGCCAGCAGGCGGCCTCGGTCGAGGAGACGACTTCGAGCCTGGAGGAGATGAGCGCCTCGATCGAGCAGAACGCGGGCAACAGCCGGGAGATGGAGAAGATGGCGCTCGACTCGGCTCGCCGCGCCGGGGAGAGCGGCCGCGCGGCGGAGGAGACCCTCAGCGCCATGCGCGACATCGCGAGCCGCATCGGCATCGTCGAGGAGATCGCCTACCAGACCAACATGCTGGCGCTCAACGCCTCGATCGAGGCCGCGCGTGCCGGCGACCAGGGGCGCGGCTTCGCGGTGGTGGCGGCGGAAGTTCGCCGCCTGGCGGAACGCAGCCAGGGCGCGGCGAAGGAGATCCGCGCCCTGGCCGCGCTCAGCCAGGAGCTCGCCGAGCGGTCCGGCAAGCAGCTCGCCGAGCTGTTGCCGGCGATCCGCGGCACCGCCGACCTGGTGCAGGAGGTGTCCGCGGCCTCCAACGAGCAGGCGGCCGGCGTGGCGCAGGTCAACCGCGCCATGGCGAGCGTCGACCAGGTGACGCAGCGCAACGCCAGCGCCGCGGAAGAGTTGTCGGCGACGGCGGAAGAGATGTCGGCGCAGGCGGAGGCGCTGCAGCACGTCCTCGCGCGCTTCCGCACCGAGGCGGTGGGCCAGCGCGCCGTCGACCAAACGGCGCCGGCCTTCGCCTCGTCTCCCGGCACGCATGCGGTCGCGCCGGTCAGGAAGGTGGGCTGGCGCCAGCCCGTGGAAGAGCCCGGGGAGTTCACCAGCTTCTAGCGCGCGCCATGACGACGACCACGGAGCCGAAGACGACCGAGGCCAATGCGGCGGAAACCAATCCGGCGGGAATCAAGCGGCCGCATCTCGTCTTCGCGCTCGGCGGCGACGACTACGTGGTGGCGATCGCGCACGTGCGCGAGCTGATCGCGGCCGCGCCGCTGACGACGCTGCCCGGCGCGCCGCCGTGGGTGCGCGGGATCTTCAACCTGCGCGGGGCGGTGGTGCCGCTGGTCGACCTCGGCGTCAAGCTCGGCGTGGGCAGCTCGGCGGCGACGCTGCGCACGTCGTGGATGCTCGTCGAGCTGGTGGTCGAGCACCGCCGAGAGCTCGTCGCCGTCGAGGCCGACGAGGTGCGCGCGATCGTCGAGATCGCGGACGTGGAGCTGCTCGAGACGCCGGCCATCGGCATCCGCATCGAGCGCGACTGCGTGCGGGGCGTCGTGCCCTACGGCGACGGCTTTGGGCTGGTGCTCGATCTCGAACGGGTGTTGACCGGTGAGGCGTCGGCTCAAAAGCCCGGAGCGTCCCGGTGACGACGTCGAACCGGCGGCCCCGCCAAGGCAAGATCCGCGTGCTCGTCGTCGACGACTCGGCGGTGGTGCGCACCGGTCTGACGGCGATCCTCTCGGCCGACCCCGATTTCGAGGTCCAGACGGCGAGCGATCCGGTGCTCGCCGAGGCGCGCACCCGTACCTTCCCGCCCGACGTCGTGATCCTCGACCTCGAGATGCCACGCGGCGGCGGCATGGTCTTCTTCCGTCGCCAGATGCAGACCCGGCCGGTGCCGGTGATCCTCTGCTCGGCGCTCGCCGGGCGCTCTGCCGCCGACGCAGTCGAGGCGTTGCGCGAGGGCGCCGTCGAGCTGATGGAGAAGCCGCGCTTCGGCATCCGGGACTTTCTCGAAGAAGGCGCCGTGCGCTGGCGTGAGCTGGTGCGGGGTGCGGCCGCGAGCCACGTGCGGGCGATGCCACCGCCGGCGAGGGTGCCGAGCCCTGCAACGCCGCCGCCGATGCCCGGCGGCGGCGAGGGACGCGAGACGTTCACGTCGATCGTCGCCATCGGCGCCTCCACCGGCGGTCCGGAAGCGATCGAGCGGGTCCTGCGCGAGCTGCCGGCCGACTCGCCGCCGGTGGTGGTGGTGCAACACATGCCGGAGGGCTACACGGCGGCGTTCGCCCGCCGCCTCGACGGCGTCGTGGGCATGGCGGTCAAGGAGGCGGCGAGCGGCGATCGGCTCGAGAGGGGGCGCGTGTTGGTGGCGCGCGGCGACCACCACCTGATCGTGCGCCGGCACCGCGACCGGTTCCTCGTCGAGCTCGACCATGGCCCGCGGATCGGTCACCACCGGCCGAGCGTCGACCGGTTGTTCGAGTCCGTCGCCGAGGTCGCCGGCGACATGGCGATCGGGGTCCTCCTCACCGGGATGGGTAGCGACGGCGCCCGCGGGCTGCTCGAGCTCCACCGCCGCGGCGGTCACACCATCGTGCAGGACGAGGCGAGCGCCGTCGTGTTCGGCATGCCGCAGGCGGCGATCCGGCTCGGGGCCGCCGAGGAAGTCGTGCCGCTCGACGCGGTGGCGGGACGCATCGGCGCTGCCGTCGCGGAGCGCCCCCGCGCGCGCGCCGAGCCGTCGCGATGACGATGACGCGGTCGCCCGGAGCCGTGCTCCAGCTGCTCTCGTTCCGTCTTGGTGCGGACGAATACGGGGTGGACCTCGTGCGAGTGCGCGAGATCGTCCCCTTCGTCGGCGCCGCCTGGTTGCCGGGGTTCGCGGTGGCGGTGCGCGGAGCGGTCGACCTCCGCGGCGAGGCGGTGCCGGCGATCGAGCTGGCGACGGCGCTGGGCCTTCCAGCCGCCGAGGCGACGCCACAGAG
>Ga0075431_100001739_pt1 | contig 20484 bp, 16 predicted proteins | sample RhiMetdeltSRZDD5_FD_75297 | JGI IMG/M metagenome (GOLD analysis project Ga0075431, IMG submission 75297) | Populus rhizosphere microbial communities from Tennessee, USA - Rhizosphere MetaG P. deltoides SRZDD5 | ecosystem: Host-associated > Plants > Roots > Rhizosphere > Soil | place: USA... | reverse complement strand
AGGACGTGCACGAGGCCGGCCGCCGTCACCGGGCCGAGGTCCTCCTTCGGCACGCCGATGGCGAGGTCGTCGATGCCGTCGGCGTTGAAGTCGCCGGCGGCCAGCGCGCTGCCGAATTCGTCGATACCCTCCGCATGCTCCGGCGCGAGGTCGTCTTGCAGCCACAGCGTGTGGCCGTCGCCGTCGAAGTCGAGGACGGTCACGGCGCCGGCGTTGGTGACCATCGCCGCCTCCAGGTCCTCGCCCGGCGAGCCCACCGCCAGCTCGGCGATGCCGTCGCCGTCGAAGTCGCCGCCGGCGAGAGTGGCGCCGAACTGGTCGAACGTCTCGGCGAGGCCGGGGACGCCGGTAGTGGCCTGTGTGTATTCGGCGACGAAGCCGCTGCCCGTGATGTCGGAGAACAACAGCACGCGACCGCTGTCGGCGACGTCGCCGGCGGCGCTGCTGGGGGCGCCGATGGCGAGGTCGGCGCCGGGGAAGAGCGGGTTGAAGTCGGCGCTCGCCAGGGCCGTCGCCAGCCCCTCGCCTGTTTCGGGCGTCCCCGGCAGGCCGCTGCCGCGGAAGAGCACCAGGTCGTCGTCGCCGGTCAAGCCGGAGACCGAGCCGAAGAGCACGTGCAGGGCGCCGGCGCCCTCGGCACTCGCCGCCTCGATGTCCTCCCCGGGTGCGCCGAGAGCGAGGTCGTCGATGCCGTCGGCGTTGAAGTCGCCGACGGCCAGGCTCTGTCCGAAGCGGTCGAAGTCCTCGGGTGCCGCGGTGATGCCGCCCGCGCCCTGGCGGAAGAAGGTGTTGCCCGTGTCGGCGAGGCCGTCGCTGCTACCGTAGATCAGCTGCAGACCTCCGGCGTCCGTGAGATCGCCGATGTCCTCGTGGGGCATGCCGACGGCGAGGTCGTCGCAGCCGTCGTCGTCGAAGTCGCCGGCGGCGAGCACTTCGCCGAACTGGTCGCCGGCCTCCTCGCTGGCGGCTGCCAGCGATTGCTGGTCCCAGAGCTGGTGGCCGACGGCGACGAGGCCGTCGCTGCTGCCGTAGAGCACCAGCACGTAGCCGGTGTCGGCGAGGGCGCCGTTGTTGTCGTCGTCTTCGGGGACGCCGACGGCGAGGTCGTCGAAGCCGTCGCAGTTGTAATCGCCGGCGGCGAGCGCGGCGCCGAAACGAACGTGCTCCTGCAGGCTGGAGACGAGGTCCGGCGAACCCTCGTTCCAGAACTGCACCGGCGGCGCGTGCAGCTGGGCGGCGAGCGGCTGGTGGGCGAAGGCGAAGGCGCAAGCGAAAGCGAGAGCGAGAGCGACTGGGGTGGTGGTCGCGAGGCGGCGTGGGGCATGGCTGTTGGGCATGGGTCCTCCTCCGGTCTCAGGGAGGAGGTCGGATTCCGGGGCCAAACCCCGCCAGCCGCTCTACGGCTGCGAGCTCGCCATGGCACCCACTACTTCGGAATCCTCTCGCGCAGGCTTGCCAGCATCTGCTCGAAGGCGTCCTCGACCACCTTGAAGCGCGGATCGGAGGCGCGAAACCGCAGCCGGGCCTGCAGATCGCCGTCGCGCACCGCGTCGAGGGCTCGGTGCACAGCGATCCAGGGCCCTGCCAGTCGATGGGTGGTGAACACGGCGAGAGCGACCACCGCGGAGATGGTCAGCACGGTCTGGATGACGAGGGCCTGCCGAAGGCCCGCCGCTCCGGCTTCGCCGACCCGCTCGACGAAGAGCAGGTAGGTCGTCAGCGACGCCACCAGCACGGCGGTGATGGTGACCACCAGCCAGAGGGCGGCGTAGCGAACGAAGTAGGGAAAGGTGTGGCGGAGGCCCGAACCGCGGATCCTTCTCTCCATCCGATCACCTCCTTGTGGGGACGTCGGATTCTACCCTCGTGGCTGTCACCGCAGCAGCGACGGAGGCCGGCTCAGGCGGCGAGGTCCACCGGGCCCGAGCGCCCGAGGAGTGGGGCCACCCGACGTGAAGTCGCCGCGGATCCTCGTCCTCGCCCCGACACTAGGGCGGCGCGGAGGACGACCACGCCGCGAGGGTTGACGTCCCTCGGTTACCGGTCGATGACGGCCATGTTCCCCTCGTCGTGACGTTCGCCGGCGGCCGGGGTGAGATGGTTCAGCCGCTCGATCTGCGCGGTGCTCAGCTCGAGGCAGTCCGCCGCGGTGTTCTCTTCGACGCGGGCGACGCGTTTCGTGCCGGGAATCGGGGCGATGTCGTCGCCTTGCGCGAGCAGCCAGGCGAGAGCCACCTGGGCCGGCGTTGCACCGGCCTCGGCGGCAACGGCCTGGACCTCGTCGACGATGCGCAGGTTGCGCTGGAAGTTCTCGCCGGTGAAGCGCGGGTTGGTCTTGCGCCAGTCGTCGTCGGAGAGCTGCTCTGGCGAGCGGATCGCGCCGGTGAGAAAGCCGTGGCCGAGCGGCGAATAGGGAACGAAGCCGATACCCAGCTCGCGCAGCAGCGGTAGGAGCTCCGCCTCCGGGTCGCGGGTCCACAGGGAGTACTCCGTCTGCAACGCGGCGACCGGGTGCACGGCGTGAGCACGGCGGATCGTGGCGGGGCCGGCCTCGGAGAGGCCGATGTACCGGACCTTGCCCTCGGTGACCAGCTCGGCGAGAGCGCCGACGGTGTCCTCGATGGGGGTGTTCGGGTCCACGCGGTGCTGGTAGTACAGGTCGATGCGATCGGTGCCGAGGCGCTTCAGGGAGCCCTCGATCGCGACACGAAGGTTCGGCGGACTGCTGTCGAGGATGCCGGGACCGCCCCCGGCATGCGAGACGATGCCGAACTTGGTCGCCAGCACGACCTGGTCGCGGCGGTCCTTGATCGCGCGGCCGACCAGCTCCTCGTTGGCGTAGGGGCCGTAGATCTCGGCGGTGTCGATGTGGGTGACGCCCAGGTCCAGTGCCCGGTGGATGGTGCGGATCGACTCGGCGTCGTTGACTGCCGCGATGTTGTAGTAGCCGGCCATCGACATGGCGCCGAGCCCGATGCGAGAGACGTCGAGTCCGCCGAGCGAGATGTGCTTCATGGCTATGTGGCTCCGTTCTCCAGAGATTGCGAGTTGTGCATTACTACTTCACTAGAGAGACGGTACTCCTCTTGGCCTAGGCGGTCTCTGCCAGATCGTCGGCTCTTCTTGCCTATTCCTCCACACCCCTGGAAGAACCGTCAGCGCACCTGTATCGTCCCTGCAGATGGTTCCCACGGCAGCGACGCGCACCAAGAACCCGAGCTCCGGTAGACCTGGTCCGGCTGCGCCGCGCGCGGAGGCCATGCCCGTCGACGCGCTTCGGGGTGAGCTCGCAAGGCTCCTCGAGCGAAGGACGGGCTCGGATGGCCGGCACGAGACGGCGATTCCGGAGCTGAAGCTCTATCGGTTCTCCAATCCGACAGAACCGGCGCCGGTCCTTCAAGAGCCGGCGGTCTACGTGGTGGTGCAGGGCCGCAAGCACGTGAACGTCGGCGACAGAACCTACGTCTACGACCGCTCCCACTACCTCGCGGTTTCGGTGGACCTTCCCGTCATCGCGCATGTCCTCGAGGCGAGCCCGGACGAGCCGTACCTCTGCATGACGCTCGCAGTGGACCCCCGCGAGCTCGCGGCTCTGATCGTGGAGATCGGAAGGCAGACACCCCGCGACGATCACGACGGGCTAGCGCTCTACGTGAGCGCTCTGCAGGCGCCACTCCTCGACGGATTCCTGCGACTGGTGCGGCTCCTCGATGCGCCGCAGGACATCTCTGTACTGGCGCCGCTCATCCTGCGGGAGCTGCACTACCGGCTGCTGCAGAGCGAGCAGTTCGGACGCCTGGCCCAGATAGCGATCGGCGACGGCCGACTGCGCCGAGTTTCGGGCGCGATCGCCTGGATCAAGGAGCACTACGCGGAACCGCTACAGATCGAGGCTCTCGCGGAGCTGGTCCACATGAGCCCCTCGGCCCTTCATAGCCACTTCAAAGCGGTCGCCGCGGTGAGCCCGATCCAGTACCAGAAGCGTCTGCGACTCCAGGAAGCGCGTCGCCGCCTGCTGGCCGGAGCGACGAGCGCGGAAGCGGTCGCCTACGAGGTGGGCTACGCCAGCGCATCGCAGTTCAGCCGCGAATACGTCCGGCTCTTCGGTCAGCCGCCGAGGCGAGACGCCGAGCGCATGCGTGAGGCCGTGCAGGGGAGCTCCTCGACGAGCTCCTGAACAGGCGTAGGATCCATCGATCCCCTACGAGGAGGTCGCCATGCAGAAGACCCGGCGCTGGTTCCTCTCGCTTTCCGCCCTCGTTCTCCTCCTCGCCGCGGCGCAGCCCGGCCTCGCGGCGCAGCTCTTCGGCGTCACCTCCGGCGGTGGGCCGGCGACCTTCGGCAACTCGGCCGTCTCGTTCACCGGCTCCGGCTCCGACGACCTGCGCACGATCGACCCCGCGACGGGCACGGCGGCGACGGTCGGCGCCCTGCTGCCGAGCGGCATGCACAGCTACAACTCGGCGCTCGACACCCCCGGCGATCGCTACTTCTACGTCACGAGCGCCGGCCTGCACGTCGCCGACAGCACGACCGGAGCCCTCATCGCCACGCACGCCCTGGCGCCGAACGTCGCCGGCCTCGAATACGACCCGGCGAGCGGCCTGCTCTACGCAGTGGCGCTGGGCATGGGCCCCGGCACCTTCGGCAACTCGGCGCTCGTCCTCGACGGCAGCGGCGCCAACGACTTCGTCTCCATCGATCCGGGCACCGGCACCGTCACCGTCCTCTCGTCGACCCTGCCGTCGGGCTTGCGGAACTTCGGCGCCGCGCTCGACTCCGCGGGCGGCCGCTACTTCTACCTGACCGCGAGCGAGCTCCACGTGGTCGACCTGGCGACGGGCGCCGTCCTCGACTCGCTGGCCCTTCCCGACAACGTCCACGGCCTGCGCTTCGACCCCGTGACCGGGCTGCTCTACGGCGTCGTGCTCGGCCTGGGGCCGGGCGTGTTCAGCAACGTCGAGATGGCCTTCAGCGGCGACGGCGACAACGACTTCGTCTCCATCGATCCGACGACCGGCCTCGCGACCGTGGCCGCGACGAACCTCCCGAGCGGCAGCCAGAACTTCGCCGCCGCCCTCGACCCGGCGGCCGGCGAGTTTTACTACCGCACCGGCGGCAGCCTCGTCACGGTCGCGCTCGCCACCGGCGCGGTGACCACCACCGTCGCGGCGCCCGACAACTTCTACGCCCTCGAGGCACCCTTCCTCCCCGTCCCGCCGGTGCTCGTGGTCGCCATCGACATCAAGCCAGGCAACTCCCAGAACACCATCAACCCGGGCTCGAACGGCGTCATCCAGGTGGCGGTCCTCACCACCAGCGTCGCCGATGGCGACGCCGTCGACTTCGACGCCGCCGACGTCGACCCCGCCACCGTCGCCTTCGGGCCGGGCGGCGCGACACCCGTCAACCCCATCCGCCTCAAAGACGTCGACCACGACGGCGACGCCGACCTGCTCCTCCACTTCAGCATGCCGGCCGCCGCCATCCCGTGCGGCGCCACCACTGCCAGCCTCACCGGAGCGACGTTCGCCGCCCAGCTCTTCACCGGCACCGACGCGGTGAGGACCGTCGGCTGTCACTGAACCACGCGCCCGCGTGCAAATGGAAGGAACCTACGTGAGCGAGAAGATCAACCTGGCCGCCAAGCTGGCGACCTTCCACGACCACTTCAGCCCCAAGGTCGTCGCCGAGCTCAACGGCCAGCAGGTCAAGCTCGGGAAGTTTCAGGGCACCTTCGTCTGGCACCACCACGAGCACGAAGACGAGCTCTTCCTCGTCCTCTCCGGTCGCTTCCGCATGGACTTCCGCGACCGCGAGGTCTGGCTGGAGACCGGCGAGATGCTCGTCGTTCCCCGCGGCGTCGAGCACCGCCCTCACGCCGACGAGGAGGTCTCCGTCATGCTGTTCGAGCCCGCCTCGACGCTGAACACTGGCAACGTGGTCAACGAGCTCACCGTGGAGACGCTGGAGCACATCTAGTTGCGATGGTTACGCGCGCCCGCTCGCCGAGGTAGCCGTCACCAAGGCGATGCTCGGCTGCCCCGAACCGCCGTAGTCCGGGCGCGTCGGCGCCCTCTCACGTCGGGGTAGCGGATGGGCCGCCAGCCGTGGCCTCGACGTAGGCCATTGGAATCGTGAGCCGCAACTCGCCGGCCCGGCGCGCGACGGCATCCAGTCGTGCCAGCAAGCGCTCGAACGTGAGCGACGGATCGGCCGGAGCGATCCCCTTCCAACCGTCGAGGAACCCGAGCTTGATGAAGTGGTGGTTCAGCAGTGCCGTTCCGTCGGCGAAGCGCATGAGACCGTCGCGCTCGACGATCCGGCGGATCGTGAAACCGTGCCGCTCGAGCAGCTCTCGGAGGCCGGGCACCGTCGCCCGGTGCTCGATGTGCTGCTGGAGGCGCCCGAGGCTCTCTTCGTCGCCCTGTTCTCGGAGCACGTCGGCGAATACGGCGTAGAACTCGCTCATGTGTCCCTGAAGGTTCGTCGTGAGAGCGATCGTGGCTCCACGGCGCGCCACGCGCCGGCATTCCCCGATCGCCGCCTCCCGGTCGTCGAAGTTGTTGACTCCCAGGTTCGAGAGGATCAGGTCGAAGCTCTCGGCCGCGAACGGCATCGCAGCGGCGCTGCTCTCGTGCAGCGCGACATTCGGTGTCCCGCGCGCGACCGCCTTGTCCCTAGCCCTTCGAAGCCCCGCGGCCCAGACGTCGACGCCGTGAAGCTCGACCGTGGGTCCGAGCCGTTCGGCGATCTCGATCAGCGGGAACCCGGTTCCACAGCCGACGTCGAGCGCCGCACGCACGCCGTGGAGCGGCACCTCCTCGAGAAGCAGAAGGCCGAACATCGCCGACCACAGCGGAAGCTCGTCGTAGACCGCGACAAGCTCAGGCCGCGAGAAGTCCGCCTCGAACGCGAGAAAGTCGAGCGAATGCCTCACGTCAACGGGCCACAAGCCTGCCGGCGGCCTCAGCCCTTCTTGTGGCTGGCATAGTCCCGCGCCCCCAGCAAGTGCAACGAGACGTACGGCTCATCGCCCACCACGGAGCTGTCATGGCCAGGCGGGATGTAGAAGAGGTCGCCTTCCCTCATCTCGATGACGCGGCCGTCGTCCATGGTGACGTCGGCGCACCCCGACAAGACGATCCCCACGTGTTCGACGTCGCAGCTCTTCTTTCCCAGGGCGTCGCCGACGTGAAGTGACCACTTCCAGCCCGGCTCGTAGGTCGCGCGGCCGATGGTCACCCCGGCGAGGGTCACGAGCTCGAACTTGCCCTTGGGGAACGTCCGGGTCTCGTCGGGTGCCTCGAACCGTCTGAGGATCGAATCCAGCATGGTCGCCTCCGCTTCCATCCGTTGCGAGGTCGGGCACCGGCACGGCCGGCGCCCTGCGTTCTCGACTCAAGATGGCAGGCTCGGCGTCACATGTCTTGTCGAACCTTGCTCAAGGTCTTGTAGACCTTGCTCCCTGTTGCCGACCATGCTGGCGCGGCGGTACTGGCCGGGGGTGATGCCGAGGAAGCGCTTGAAGCGGCGGGTGAAATGGCTCTGATCGGAGTAACCCGCCGCCAGCGCGGCCGAGGCGAGGTCCATCCCCTGGTCCAGGAGCTCGCGGGATTTCCGGATGCGAACGCTTTCCAGGTACGTATGGGGAGGAAGGCCCAGCTCTCTTTCGAAGGTCCGCGCGAAGTAATACGGGCTCAGCGAGACCAGATCCGCCAGCTTCGAGAGCGATAGATCCTCGTCGAAGTGGGCTTCGATGTAGTCGCGCGCGACTCGCACCGCGGCGTGTTCTCTGCCCGCGCCGGTCGGCCCCGTCGCGAGATCGCCGTGGTGGCGCACCAGGATATTCAAGGAGTCCAGGAGCAGCGACTCGAGGACGAGCCGCGGGGCTCGTCGCGCGAGGCGACCATGAAGTTGCGCCAGCCGGCGAGCGAGGAGCGGGTCGTCGATCACCGCCGATCGAAAGAAGGGAACCCTTCTCCCGGCGCCGAGCTCCTCGGCCACCCGGGCGAGAAGATCCACCGACGGATAGAGCGTCCGGTAGAGGTACCCGGACCGCGTGGCCGCTTCCCCGGTGTGGGGCTCGCCTGGGTTGACGAGGAAGACCTGACCGGTCGCCGTCAGGTGCCGCGCGCCGCGATAGGTGTAGGCCTGGACCCCGCTCTCGATGAGCCCGACGACGAAGTGGTCGTGTGCGTGTCGCGGGTATCGGTGCGTGACGAAACGAGCGTGGAGGGCCGCGGCGGAACCGGCGTCATCGAGGCGGTAGTACCGTGACCACTCGCCTTCGTCGGCAACCATCGCTCACCAGCGTAGCAGTCTCACGGTGGCCCGATCGGTGGTTGCTTCAGGCTTCGAGCGGGATCGGTGGCGGCTGACTGCAGTGGTGCCGGATGCGCTGCTCGATGTGCTGTGGGTCGATCGGCTTCATCAGCACTTCGGCGGCGCCGGCCTCGAGGGCCTGCCGGCAGGGGGGATCGCTCGGCTTGAAGGCGGTGAGCACGAGGATGGGGATGTCTCTGGTCTCGGGATCGGCCTTGAGGCGTCGGATCGCGCTGGCCCCGTCGAGGACCGGCATGGCGAGGTCCATGATGATGATCCCGGGCTTGAGCTGCTGCGCGAGCTCGATGGCCCGCAGCCCGTTTGCGGCGGTCTCCACCCGAAACCCCGCTGCGGCGGCCAGATACTCCGAAAGCAGCAGGCGCGCGTCGTCGAAGTCGTCCACCACCAGAACAATCAGACAGTTCGGTGTTTCCATCGATCGGCTCCGCGTCGGCGGCCAAGCACAGAACGTGCCCGTTGCCGTCACCGGACACGCCCCGCATTCTCACGCACCTGCGGCCCGAGGCGCGATGACCGGGGGAATTCGAGCTTCCGCGACCGTCTAACCAATCGATGCGAGCGGCTTCTTGCATCGCTCGCCGACGAGCGGAGGTCTAGACATCGATGGTGACCAACGACGACGAGGACGAGACCGAGGTCGACATCCGCTCACTCGGCTCGTACGACGGTTACGAGCTCCTCGCCACGCGACAAGCCCCCGGGGGCATCTGGCGCGTGCTGGCGATGGCCTTCCAGAAGGACGGCGAACGGACCAGCGCCGAGCGCTCTGCGTTCGCGGTCTCGAACCCGCTGCTCGATGCGGCGGAGAAGATCATGAAGGAGCGGATCGACCGGCTGCGAAGGGTGGCCAACGACTAGAGGCGCAGAGGGATGAGCCGCGAGCAGTTCGGCGACGAAACCCGATAGCGACGGCGACGAGCGCGCAGGCGAAAACGAGAACGTCACCCAAGCGGGTGTAGGCGGTCTGCGTGCGGCGCGGCTCGACGGCAGCGGGTACCCAGCTCTCCCCGCCCATCGTCGCGCTCCGCGCGATCACTCTGCCGCGATGGTCGACGACCATCGACGGTCCGGCGTTGGAGGCGATCACGACGGGCCGGCCGGTCTCGACCGCGCGCAGACGAACGATGGCGTGATGGAGCTCGCCTGCGCGTGTGCCGGCGAACCAACCTTCGTTCGACGCTTGCAGCAACACCTGCGCGCCGTCGAGCGCGAGCCGCCGCGCGTGGCCGGCAACGAGCTCTCGAACTTGACCGCCTGGGAGACGCCCACCACGAGCGTCGTCGACCGCCCGTTGGCCATCTCTTGCAGCGCCTGCAGACGTCCGGGCTCCGAGCCCGGGTTGAGGAACGCGGACTCGGGCGCGACGAGCACCTCGGCGGACGCTGCTACCTACTCAGAACCGGGAATCAACCCAAGACCGGCGACACCTCGCCCGTGGCGACCGGGGGGCTAGCGGGCGATTCCACGGCGCAGGACGAGCACCGCGGCTCCGGCGAGCAGCGCCACGGCGAGCAGCATGCCGAGCGGCGACAGGGTCGGGACGACCACGCCCTCCACGATGATCCCGGTCGCCGACGATGGGCTGCCGACGACGTAGGCCGGCGACGGCTCGATCGTCGCGATCACGGTCTCCGACCCTTCGGAGATGGCGTCGGCCAGCGGCGTGACGGGGAAGTTGGCAGAGGACTGGCCGGCCGGAATGGTGAAGGAAAGCGCAAAGTAGTCCGCTCCGGAGGTGGCCGTTCCGCTGAAAGCGAAGTTGACGTTCAGCGGAAATGGAGTCGCGCCGGTGCGGGTGACGGTGAATCCGATCTCGTCGCCTGCTTCGTTCCCGACGGGATCCGTTGTGACGATCGAGACGACGTTCAAGTCACTGCAGGTGAAGGTGAGCGACCAGCCATTCAGTGCCCCTGCATTGGTCGGCGCAAAGTCGGTCATCTGCAGGGACCAGGTGCCGGGCGCGGCGAGAGAGGCAACCCCCGCGAGCGCGCTTTCGGGCGCCACCGGATCGACGCCATTCGCAGGACTGGTGGCAGAACAGGCAAACGGTGGCGCACCATCCTGGAACGAGGCCACGATGTCGTCGCCGGAGCAGCCGCCGCTCAGCGCGAGCGGCCGTACGACGAGAGTGCTGCCGCCTGCCGGGGCCACGAGGACGATGTGCAGGTCGCCAACCCAGGGGTGCGACACGTCGAGTCTCGGCGCGACGGCCGAAACGAACTGACCCGGGCCGCAGAGCGACGAGACGAGCATGCTCGAGGAGATCACCTGGGGGACCCCGCCGACCGGGTCGGGGATCGGAGTCGAGCAGTTCGTGCCGGAGCTGGTGGCGCAATCGAACGTGAGCGTCTGCCCGTGCGCCCCGGCGGCGAGGACGGCCCCGGCGACGAAGACGACAGTCGCTCGCTGGACGGAGTGGGCGAACGGACGTTTGTTCATGACGGCTCCTTCGTGCGTCGGTGATCCACCGAGCCGAGACGCACGCTAAGCCGCATCGAGCCCGACGGGAACTACATGAATAGGTAGTCGCAGCGCCCCGACGAGTGCGCAGGGAGACGCGTCACGGCGAAGCGACTTCGCCGATCCGCCTCGCCCAGCCGACCCGCTCTTCGAGCAGTGCGGCGTAGGCTTCGTCGCGCCGCGTTGCGTGCAGCGTCTCATCGCACTTGGCTTCGGCCACGAGCTTCGCGAGCCGCGCCGTCTTCCCACTGCCGCCGGTGCGCTGCAGCAGCGGCAGGACCCGGGCGTCGCACGCGCTGCCCGACGCAGTGAGCAGCTCGTGGTAGGCCTGCAGCAGGTGAAACAGGTCGCGGGGAGGCTCCTCGATGGTGGCGAGCAGCTCGACGAGCAGCCGCAGGCAGGCGAGCTCGTGGAGCGACCCGTGCGGGCGGAGCTGCTCGATCGCCTCCGCCACGCGGCCTGGCTTGAGCAGGCCCTGTTGCCGCTGGATGCTGCCGTATACGCGCCCGAGCTCGTCGCCGCGACAGCGGCCATCGCGCACGAGCTGGGCCACCACGTCGAGCGCCGTCGTGCGGGCGTCGGCGTCCTGCGCCACGAGCGCGAGGCCGGCGAGTAGCTGCGCGAGCTCTCCGAACGGCGTCGCCGGGGAGAAGAGCGGCTCGAGATAGACGGCGGTCGGGGTGTAGGCGGAAGAGGGCCGGAACAGTCGGTCGCAGAGGGCGCCGCAGCCGGCGACAAGTGTCGGGCTGGGGTCGATGGGCCAGACGAGCTGGGCGAACCGCACGTCGGCCGTCGAGCCGAGGGACCACTGCTGCTGTTCGCGGCAGAGCAGCGCGAGCGGCCGGCTCGGCTCGCGCGGGCCGAGCGGAGGGTCGAGCTCGATCACGACGATCGGGTCGGGGCTGCCCCACTCCTTTTTCCTCCAGCGCACCTGCCAGCGATAGACGGGAGGCCGCGCGGCGAAGGCCTCTGCACCCACCGGCGTCGCCTCCATCTCGGGCACCGCGTCGAAGGGCCGGCGCGCGCGGGCGGCGGCGATCCAGACCGGCCAGCTCAGCGGGCGATCGGCAGGACCCTTGCCGACGCTGGTGACCACCGCCCACCAACCCTGGCGCGCCACGGGCTCGACGTCCGGCGCCCCGAGCGCGAAGCGGACGAGCTGGCCGATCGTGCCGCGCAGCTCGCGCGCCGCGGCAAGCGCCTCGGCGCGACCGTCGGGCGCCAGGCGGAGCAGCGCCTGGACGAGGTCGAGCTCGCCGAGAGGCGAGCCTGCGGCGAGGTGCTCGCGCACCCGGGGCACGAAGCGCCGCGCGTCGATCCAGCCGCCGCGATGGGTGGGCATGGCCAGCAGCCCGCACCTGGGCCCGGCCCGCGCCCGCGTCTCGACCTCGTCGAGGCGGGCCGCGAAGAAGTGCTCGGGCCCGGGCTTGCGACCGAGGGTGTACGCGAGGCGCCCCGCCGGCTGGGGTCCGTCGAGCCAGCCGAGGATGGCGCTCGCGAGCAGCCCCGAGATTGCGCTCATCTCGCCGAAGCCCGAGGCCGGCTGCCGCACCCGCTGCGCAAGCGCCGCAATGCGCGCGTCGAAGTCCGGGGGGCGCTCGCCGCCGAGGCGACAGAGCCCGTCGAGGGCACGCTCGACCTCGATCGAGTCCTCGCAGCTCTCGAGCAGCGCCAGCAGCACGTCGATGAGCTCGTCGAGGGAGCCGATCGGCGCCACCTCCGCGCCGGCCTCGCAGCGCGGCAGCTCGCTCGCCGGCGGAGCCCAGGGCGGCGGCTCCTCGCCGCGCCCGAAAGCCGCGAGGAGATCGTCGATCCCAGCGAGACGCCGGGTCTCGTCCGGCAGGGCACGGGCTCGCGCGAGGAGTTGCTGGAGGTCGGGCAGATCGGGCGGCGAAGCCTTCGCATCGGGGACCGCTCGCGGCGCTCGAGGCGCGACCGCAGCGGCGTCCGCCGGCGCGGCGGCCCCGCTCGAGCCCGCGAGCTTCGTCGCCAGCGCCTGGGCGCGCCCTCGCTGCGACGCCGCCACCTGATCGAGTCGCGTGGTGATCGACGAGGCCACGGCGGCGGACTCCGCCGGCGCCGCGGCCTCGATGAGCGACAGAGCCGCGCCTTGCACCTCGGGTTCGGCGTGGCCGAGCCCGAAGGTGGCGGCCTCGGCGGCGGCCGCCGCGAGCTCGGGATTCCGCCCGACCACCGCGCGCAGGGCCGCGAGCCCGGCAACCGCGGGGCCCTTGGTCTCTCGCTGGAGGACGGCGGGGATCCGCTCGACGAGCGAACGGCCGTCCACTCGTTGCGCCTCGATCAACGGAGCGAGCTGCCGCAGCGCGAACTTCGCCACGGCATCGACGCGGTGGGCGAGCAAGTCGAGATAGGCGGGCGCCAGGCGCTCGCCCTCGTCGAGCGTCGGCTCCAGCCGCTCGTGCAGGCGGATGTGGAAGCCGGTCCCCTTGATCTGGATGCCGCGACGGAGCGCCTCGGCGCTCGCCTCGAGCAGACGAAACCTGTCGATCGCACCTTCGGAAGCGAGCTGCACCAGCGCGGGCCCCCAGGACTTGCTGCCGGCGCCCGGATGCCATTCGCCTTCGTCGTACTGGAAAAGGTTGCCGTTGGTGGGATCGACTTCGAAGGTGCGCCAGATCTCCTCGGCGAGCAGACCGGGATCGGCTCGCAGCCCATCGGCGAGCGATGCGTCGCGCGCCCAGCTCCCGGCCCGGCAGCGCACCATCTGGATGATGTAGTCGTCGGTCGAGGGCGCCGGACAGGCGCCGCGGCGGACGAGCGCGCGCACGAGGGGCCACGCGCTGGTCCACTGAGTGGCGGCGAGCTCCTGCTCGACCCAGCGCTCGAGCCAGTCCGGCCGGCGCCCGGCGAGCACCTCGAGCAGCACCCCTTCGGCCTCCTTGGGCTCCCGATAGGCGGTACTCGTGCGAAGGCGGCGCGCGTCGCTCCACGCGCAGACCGCGGCGACGGCCGCGTCGAGACGCCAGTCGCGGTGTATCCAGCTCTCGGGGTGCGACGCGCGCCAGGCCTGGGCCACGGGCTTGGCAAGCCGGCGACGACGGCCCTCGTCGAGGGCGACCAGGCCGGCGATGAGCTCCTCGCGCGGGGCCGCCTCGACCCAGGCGAGGAACGGACCGGCGTCCTCAGCCGCCTTCGGCGCCATCTTCACCTTCGAGCGCGATGCGCGCGGCGAGGATGTGCTTGCACGGGCCGCGTTCGCCCTGGTAGCGGCTGAACCAGCGGCAGGTGCAGCGGTCGCCCTCGTCGGCGAGCCGCACGCGGTGCTCGACGGAGGTCCCCTGCACCATCGCCTCGCCGCCCGGCGTCGCGCTCCGCCAGCGCACCTTGCCGGCCGCGACGAGCTCGCGTGCCGCCAGCAACCGCGGGTGGAGCTGCTCGACGCGCTCGAGGTCGAACGGCAGCTCGCGATGGAAATACGAGCCGAGGTCGGGGTCGTAGCCGACGAGGCCGCGCGAGCCGAGCACCGCGAGCGCCGCCTGGACCTCGGCGAGGGCGAGCCCGGTGCGCTCGGCGACCGCAGGGGCGTCGAGCGATGCCTGCCATCGCAGGAGGGCGCGCACCTGCGCGAGAGCGCCTTCCCAGGACGAGCCGGCGAGGTCGGCGAGGACCTGCCCCTCGCCCGAGAAGCCGCGCGCGATGTCCGGGCTCACCGTCAGCCAGAGGCGACCGGTCTCGAAGGTGAGCTCCCAGGCGCTCACGCCGGTTTCCTCGTCGCCCCACACGCGCAGCCGTCGGGCGCGGCCCGCGAGAGGCTCCAGCAGACGCAGGCGGTCGGTGCCCAGCACGCGCACGCCATCGTTCGCCGGGCGCTGCGTGAGCCGCAGCCCGCGCTGGAAGGGGACGACCCAGGCCGCGCGCTTCGGCGAGCCGCCGCGCGGCAGCGCCCTCAGGAAGCGCTGCGCTTCGATCCCCGGAACCTCGAGCCGCGGCGTGAGCCGCGGCAGGTACGACTGCACCTCGGTGAAGCCCTTGAGCCAGCGCACCGGCAGCTTGACCTTCTTCTCGACGACCGCACCGCCGGCGGTGGTCAGGCGCACCTCGTCGGCGCCCACCGCGAGCCGCGCCTCGCCGCCGTGCCGCAGCCGCCCGAGCGTGCCGCGCATCGCGGCGTTGAAGTCGACGTTCGTCGTGCCGCGCCCCTTGAGGCCCGAGCCGAGCCCCTCGCCGGAGAAGTCCGCACGGGCGTAGACGCCGCAGCACGAAGAAAACCCCTCGAAGCGCAGCGCCTGCTCGCTGCAGGTCACGACGGGGTCGAGGTCGCGCATCGCCCCCGGCAGGTAGAAGCGGCTGCGCACCACCTCGGAGACCAGCAGCAGCAAATCGCCGAGCTCGTCGGGGCGCGCCACCGTGCCCTCGAAGAAATAGGGATTCGCGGTGCGGTCCTCGACGGTCCCGGACGTGGCGAGCCGCAGCCCCCAGCCCTCTTCGAGGTGCGAGGCGAACGGATAGCGATAGGTGTGCGCCAGCTGCGCGGCGGCGGCCATCGGTGGCTCGAGGTGGAGGCTCGATCTTAGCGGACGGCGATGGTCAGGTAGGCCAACCACCACGCGCCGCTCGATCCATGGACTGCGGGATGTCCGACGCGCGGCGAGGAACGACGCCGGGCCGGCGTGAGCGCCGGCGTTGTCGAGGTGTGCCGAGCGGTGAGCCTTCCCCGCCGCTCGGGCCGCGTAGTGGCCGGAGACCAACCAATCGAGACAAAGGGGAAGTAATGCACTTCATACCGAGACATCGACGCACATTCGCCACGCTTCTCGCGCTCCCGCTGATCGCCGCCGGCGTTTGCACACTGGGCAGCACTGCCGCGCAAGCGCAGGAAGACAACATCTCCGCACCGCCGCCGTTGCAGTTTCCGACTCTCCCAGGCCCCAACCCGACCGGCAGTTTCGGACTGGGCTCCCTGCGGAGCGCGCTCGAGCAGGGCGGCAACACCGAGCTCTGCAAGATCCTGACGAAGCAGGTGAACCCCAACGCCGTCTTTCCTCCCAACTTCACGTTCGCGCAATGCGACCCGGCGATCGCCGCCAAGGTGAATTCGCGCAGCGGCAGCGTGCGCTGGGCCTCCGGGGCCCGGCCGCGCGAATGTGGCAACTGCGTGGGACGCCCGTCGAACACGCGCACGCAGGCGCTCGACCGGCCCAACCGCCGCTTCGCCACCGTGCACGCACGGCTCACCTTCACCGTGGTCGACGCCGGGCCCACACCGTTCGACCGCGACGTGATCTTCCCGGTCGACGTCAACTTCGAGTGCCGCGTCGCCGGGGCTCAGAAGCGGGGGGAAATCCAGGTCACGAGCGTGGTGGGCCAGCCGTTCGCCGACGAGCCCGGCTTCGGCGAGAGCGTTGCCGACTTCCTCCTCGGCCCGCTCAACATCTCGCGCAGCATCGAGAACGGCATCCGAACGGCCCTCGGCGGCGGCGGCAGCACGCCGGGACCCAACCTCGGCCCGTGCACGTCGATCGGCGCGCGACTCGATCAGTCGCCGGCTTTCGACAGCTTCGTCTGGGACATTCCCGGTTCGCAGACGCTCCCGCCGATCACGACGACGCACGCCCTACCCGGCAGCGAGGCGACGGTGGTGTTCGACTCGATCGTGCGCAAGCCGACGATCGAGTCGCAACCGCCCACCGGCCCCTTCCAGTTCGTCCTCTTCGTCAACGGCAACACGGCGCTCATCCCCCGGATCGGGACCGTCGCCCTGCCGCCCGGCGGGCGACACGACCAGCGGTACTGCAAGACGATCACCGTGGCGAACGCCGAGGCGCTGCAGATCCTCGTGACCGACGGCGTCGGCGGCGCTGCATGGTCGCAGTTCCCGCGCGGCGTCGACTTCGGCAACGGCCCCTCGCGAACCATCACCACTGGCAGGCAATTCTTCCAGGCGCCCAACCCGATTCCGGGCGCGCCGACGCCACCGGGGGGCGGCAAGCCGCAATCCTTCTTCGCCCGCGAGTTCGAGGTGCGCTACCACGTCGTCTTCTCGCCGGGGGTGGTCGCGCAGCCGACGACCACGGGTGGTGGACCGCTCGCCGGCACCCATCCGCCGCTCGGCGGGGGCGTGTCGACGACCACCGGCACCGGCTCGCCGCCGCCGCCCGCCTGCATCAAGATCTAGGCTTCCGCACCTCCACGAAGAGCTCGGTGCCGCAACGGGTGGCACTTTCGACGGTGCAGCGAAGCCCGCGCCGCGAAGTGCCACCCGGTTCGCCGAGTCGGATGCGTCGAGGTTCTCAACGGATGCGCCGCAATGCCGACCCTGCCCTGGCCTGGCGCACGGAGCCGGATCAGAAAGCCGTCGTGTCCCCGGCGCTTGCGAACGCCCCCTTGGGGTTGTGATAGCTGCGCACTCGGCCTGTCGCCGTATCCGTCACGGTGAGCGTGAACTCGACGTTGGTCAGGGACCCGTAGAACACCCAGAACTTGTCGTTCAGCCCGCGCCCATCGAGGACCTTTACCGTGAGCTCCACGTTGTCCGGGTGGAAGAACCAGAAGGCACCGCTGTCGCCGCCGAGCTCCCGGCTCTTGCCCTCGCCGACGTTGCCGTCGAAGTCCTCCCACGAGACCTCTGCCTGGAAGCGGCCACCCTGGAAACAAAGCCGAGTCGGGCCGGGCGTGCAGGGCGCGAGCTCGGAGAGGAAGCGCGCGCTGAGGCCGCCTCCGCGGGTGGCGACGTAGAGCCTCTCGGGACTGATCGGGTCGACGACCAGCGCGGTGACGTCGCGGTTGCCGAGCCCGTCGCTCCACGACCTCCAGGTCCTGCCCTCGTCGTCGCTCCGCAGCAGGTCGTCGCCGTTGTCGACGACGAAGGTGCTCGGGTCGAGCGGGTCCACGAGCAGGGCCTGCAAGAACCCGGCGGATCCCGGTGCGCGCGCCAGCACGAACCAGTGGGCGCCGCCGTCGGTGCTCCTGACGATCTCGGAGCCGGTGCTCGCATAGAGCGTCGACGGCGTCCTCGGGTCGATCTGCAGGAAGGAGAAAAACCCCTCGCTGACGACGTTCCAGCTCGATCCATGGTCGACACTCTTCAATAGAAAACCCTCCGGCCGGTCCGGCGAACCGAGGATCACCTGGACGCCTGCAGCGTAGATCGCCGCAGGCGAGGCCGGATCGCGGACGAGCTCGACTCCACCGAAGAAGTTGAAGCCTTCAGACGTGCGCACCCACCCACTTCCCCCGTCGGTGCTGCGGAAGAGGCCTTCACTGGTCCCGGCAACGAGAATCCTCGAATCCACCGGGTCGACGTCGAGGTCGAGGATCTCGTCGTGTCCCGGTCGCGCGATCGATGCCCAGTGCTGGCCGCCGTCGAGCGTCTTGAAGGGGCCAACGCCCACGGCGGACGCGTAGAGGATCCGAGGATCCACGGGGTCGATGGTGAGGGTGTCGAGGACCACTCGATTGCTGCTCGCCGGCAAGCCCTGGTTCGCGGTCTGCCAGCTGGTTCCGCCGTCGACGCTCTTCAGGACGCCGTCCGTGAGGGAGAGCGCGTAGAGAGTCGACGAGGCCTTCGGATCGATGACCAGATCCCTCAGCTCGAAGGCGGCGATGCCCGTGCTGCGGAACGACCAGGAGGCTCCCTCGTCCACGGTCTTGAAGACGCCGGTCGCGGCGCTCGAGCTGCCGATCGCGTAGAGGCCTCCGCTCTGCGTCGAATCGATGGCGAGGGCGCGGACGAAGTCGAGAGCGCCGTTGGACACGCCCCAGTGCGCTCCTAGATCGACGCTCTTGAAGACGCCGCCGCCGACTCCGCCGGCATAGACGACGTCGGTCACCCCGCGCGGCATAGCCAGGCTGGTGATCCTCTTGTCGAGTGGCAACCCGGAGCCGGCCGCCGCCCAGGTCGAGCCGCCGTCGAGGCTGCGAAAGAGACCGGCCTTTCCCGTCCCGAAGTCGACCGCAGAGGCGAAGACGCGGTTGGACGACCGCGGGTCGACGGCGACCGCGTCGATATAGCGGACGCCCAGGACGTCTGCTCCGATCCGCGTCCACGTCTGGCCGCCATTCACGCTCTTGCTCAACCCTTCACCGCTGAGCCAGCCATAGACGGTCCCGCTCGCGTTGGGATCGACGGCGAGAGCCGTCGCGCCCCTGATGCCGGGGAGCTTTGTCCAGACCCCGCCCGCGTCGGTGGTCTTGAAGAGGCCTCCCGACGTCGCGGCGTAGGCCGTGCCGGGGACGCTCGGGTCGGCGACCAGGATTTCCGTGTAACCGATCAGCCCAGAGTCGGCGTGCTGCCACGTCTGGCCGCCGTCCAGGCTCTTGAAGATGCCGTGAAGGAGCACGCTCGCGTAGAGAGCTGCCGGGGATCCCGCATCGACCGCGAGAGCCATCACCCAGATGCCGCGCGCTGTACCGCTGACCGGCAGGTTGCCGTTCGCCGACGCCCAATGGGCGCCGCCGTCGGTGCTCCCGAACACTCCCGCCTTCGTGCCGACGTAGACGCTTCCGCTCTGCGGCTCCACGACCAGGGCGAAGGTCGTCCCGCCGTCCGGCCCGAGGGACGACCAGCCGTCGAGAGCGGCGGCGGCTGACTGGGTCCCGAAAGCGAGCAGCGCGGCCGGCACCAACAGCCGGATCGCCCGGATCGAGCGGTAGGGTCTCGTCGCTGCCACGAATGCGGTGCGCCAGGCGATGAGCTCGAGCATGGGCCCCTCCAGGTTTTTCCGCTGCGGGGCCACTCTAGGAGCGCACGGTCATGCTGTCAAGACATATTCGGTTCCGGGGCGCTTCCGCCCTTGACCGGTGCGCGGCACCGTCTCCCCAGAGCACCGTCTCCCCAGATCCCAACTACTCGCGGCGTGCGGCGACGCGGCCCGCCGTCTCACGCTCCGTCGCCGCGGAAGCGGTCGGCGTGGTCGCGCGCGAAGTCGTCGATGGTCCCGGGCTGCCGGCCGAGTAGGTGCGCGACGTTGTCGGAGACCGTCGAGGTCGGACCGCCGGCGCGCTGGTAGGTCAGGATGGCGAGGAGCGCGTCGATCGACTCCTGCGGCGTGCCGCGTGCCTCCTCCCGCGCCCGCGCCTCGTCCATCGTGATGGGCCGGTAGACGACACGCTGCCCGATGGCCCGGCCGATCGCCGACGCGACCTCGGCGTAGCCCACGGCCTCGCCGCCGGTGAGGAAATACTTGCGCCCTGCGTGAACCTCGGCGTGCAACAGGACCTCGAGCGCCACCGCCGCGATGTCGCGGCTGTCGATGAACGGCACCTTGGCGTCGCCGATCGGCGACTCGACGATTCCCTCGCGGCGCACGGAGTCGGCGGCCTCGCCGAGCCAGTTCTGCATGAACGCGTGCGGTCGCAGCAGCGTCCAGGCCATCTTCGACTGCTGCAGCGCCTGCTCGGCCTGCCAGTGCTCCTGGGCGATCCACGAGTTGGAGTGGTCGGAGGCCCCGAGCGCCGACAGCTTGACGACGTGCGAGACGCCCAGTCGCTCGGCGGCGCGGAGGACGCCGATCTGCACCTCGCCGAGTCCCTTCTGGTTGTCGGTGAGCAGGAAGAGGCGATCGGTGCCGGCGAGCGCGGGCTCCAGAGCGCGCTCGTCGCGGAGGTCGACCTGCGCGTGGACGACTCCGGGCAGCGGCTCGGGCTGTCGATGATGGAACAGAGCGCGCGTGGGCGTCCCCGCGCCCGAGAGGAGGCGCACGAGCTCGCTGCCGATCG
>Ga0075431_100001735_pt1 | contig 20509 bp, 20 predicted proteins | sample RhiMetdeltSRZDD5_FD_75297 | JGI IMG/M metagenome (GOLD analysis project Ga0075431, IMG submission 75297) | Populus rhizosphere microbial communities from Tennessee, USA - Rhizosphere MetaG P. deltoides SRZDD5 | ecosystem: Host-associated > Plants > Roots > Rhizosphere > Soil | place: USA... | reverse complement strand
AAGTCCCAGATTCTCGTTGGGGCGCTGGTGGCGGCGGTCCTCTGGGTGTTGGTCACGGTGCTCTTCCGCGCCTACGTCACCAACTTCGGCTCCTACAACAAAACGTACGGCGCCATTGGCGGCGTGATCGTGCTGCTCACCTGGATGTACCTGACGATGCTCGTGATCCTCAGCGGGGGCGAGCTGAACGCCGAGCTCCATCACGGAACCGCATCGATCCACCCGCGAAAGGGAGCGGTGTATCTGGGAAGGGTGGTGACGTCGAGCGACCCGTCGCGGCCGTCGAACGAGCGGGTGGTTGCGGCCAGGTCGTCGAGGTAGTCAAGGTCGTCGAGGTCGTCGAGGTGAGGTCGTCAAGGCGGGATGAAGTCACCTTGATCACCCCGACTACCTCGACTACCTCGACTACCTCGACGACCTCAGAAGTACCACCGTCCCCCGCACCAGCGACAGGCTCTGCGCCGCGTTTCCATCGCGCACCGCGATCTCGAGCAGGCCTGACGAGCCGCATAACGCGACGGCGCCGAGTGGCTGCACGTCGGCGTATGCCCGTGCCACGGGAATCGTGCGTCCTGCGACTTCGACGAAGGCCTGCTCCCCTTCCCGCGTGTGGGTAGCGGGAAAGGCCACGATGTTCGTGATCGCGTTCCCGTACCGATCGATCGAGATGACCTCGCCCTGGATCGCGCCATCCGCGATCCGGCGCGCTTCCGGCGTGCGGCGAATCACGGGCGACGGCGCGGCGGGCCCGAGCGCGTCGATGGGCGCACCCATCGCGACGCGGGCGGCGGCCGGCGCGAACACGTCACGTCCGTGAAACGTCGGGGAGGCGGATGCCGGCACCGGCATGCTCACCGCCCGTGCTCCGGCGACGAGCAGGGCCGGCGACAGCACGCCGTTGTCGGGACCAATGAGCACTCGATCCTCGCTGCGCACGGCCAGTGCGTCACGCGGCGATCCCACACCGGGATCGACGACGACGATGTGAATCGTCTGCGGGGGAAAGCGCCGCCAGTAGCGGGCGACCGCGAGGCGTGCGCTCTCGACGTCCTGCGGCGCGATCTCGTGCGAGAGGTCCACGACGCGCGCTTCCGAGAGGAGGGAATACAACACGCCCTTCATCTCGGCGACATATCCGTCGGCCGTGCCGAAGTCGGTCAGCAGCGTGATCAGCGGTCGCATGTCAGAGGGATGTGCGCTTCCAGTAGCCGAGACGCCAGAGGACCATCATGGCGATCCCACGGGCGGTGGCAGTGAGGGATATCACCCACCAGATGCCCATGACTCCCCACCGCGACGCCGCCCACGCGGCCAGAGGGATGCGCAGGGCGGTGAGCGTGGTGGAGGCGAGCATTGGCGGAAGGGTGTGGCCCGATCCGCCGAGAGCCCCTTCGAGCACCAGCTCGGCACCGACGAATGCCTGCGACATCGCGCAAATGCGAAGATAGCCGGCCGACACCGCGATCACCGCCGGGTCGTCGGTGAACAACGACGAGAACTCCTCGGCGAAAATGATCTCGACGACGGCCGCGAGCACGCCGACCACACTCGCGTAGCCGGTGGTGATCCATCCGGAGCGCTCGGCACGTCCGACCTGCCCCGCGCCGAGATTCTGTCCGACGATCGCCGCCGCCGCGGCGCCGAAGCCGACGCCGACCATGTACGCCCAGCTTTCGACCCGATGGCCGATGCCTAACGCCGCCAGCGCCGGCGTGCCGAACTCGGTCGTCGTTCGCGTCATCAGCACGTAGATCAGGCTGAACACCACGCCGGTCGCCGCGGTGGGCAACCCGATCCGCGTGATCGTCGGAAGCACGTGCCCACTCGGGCCGGCGAGACGCACCATCGAGCGGCGGGCGAGCAGCGTCAGCCCCAGGACGAATGCTGCACCGCGCGTGAGAATCGTCGCGATCGCGGCACCGGCGATCCCGAGGGCAGGCGCGGGCCCCAGACCGAGGATCAGGATGGGATCCAGAACCAGGGCGGCGACCACCGACACCGCCAGCAGCATGAAGGGGGTGCGCGTGTCTCCGGACGCACGGAACGCGGCATCGATCGCGAAGTACCCGAAGATGAGCGGGCAGCCCGCAAGGTACGCGGTGAGGTAACGCCTGCCTAACGCGGTGACGTCCGGCGGCGTCTGCATCACCGCGAACAGCCAGTCGAGCATGAGGAGGCCGATGATCGCCACGGCCACGCCAAGCGTGAGCGAGAACAGCAGTGCCGAGCCGACCGCGCGCGCGGCTTCGGCGGGGCGTCGCGCACCATGCCGGCGCGAAGCGACCGCGGTGAGCCCGACCGCCACCATCTCGGCGATCGCGATCAGCATCCAGATCCAGAACACCGACGTCGACACCGCCGCCAGCCCGGTGGAGCCGATGCGCGTCCCCACCCAGAATGCATCGACGCTGGTGAACAGCGTCATGAGAAGCGCCGACGCGACCGCGGGAACGGCAACGCGCACGATCGTGCCCGAGAGCGGATTGCGAACGAGCGCCGCCGCCGCAACGTGCTCACCGGTGACGCCGATCGCGGGAACGCCCTCGTGAGCATCCAATGGCAACGCGGCCGCCGGCATGTCATCGCCTGGCGGCCGCGTATCGTCATCGCGTGGCAGAGGGCTCGCCGAGCTCATGTCGCGATCGCCGCTCCGTGCTTGTCGAGTACCTCCCGCAGCTGCGCCGCGGTGCCGGCGAGCGCGCGCGCCGCCTGCGACTCCGGCTCCGACACCACGATCGGCCGCCCGGTATCCCCACCCTGCAGCACGTTCGGATAGAGGGGAATCTCGCCGAGCAGAGGCACGCCCAACTCCTGCGCGAGCCTCGCCCCTCCACCCGATCCGAAGAGCGGGCTCGGCTTTCCGCAGTGCGGACAGGCGAAGAAGCTCATGTTCTCGACGATGCCGAGCAGCGGCACGCCGACCCGCTCGAACATCCGGCCACCGCGCAGCGCGTCGCCGATGGCGACCTCCTGGGGCGTGGTGACGATCACGGCGCCGTGCACTTGCGTCGCCTGCACGAGCGAGAGCTGTGCGTCGCCCGTGCCCGGAGGCATGTCGACCAGGAAGTAGTCGAGCTGACCCCAGAGCACATCGCGCAGGAACTGCGTGATGACCTTCATGATGATCGGACCGCGCCAGATCGCCGGCGCATCGCGCTCCACCATGAACCCGATGCTCATGAGCTTCACGCCGTGCGCCTCGAGCGGAATGATGCGGTCGTTCTCCACCGGCGGCGGCTCGTTGATCCCCATCATGCGCGGCACGTTAGGCCCGTAGATGTCGGCATCCATTAGCCCCACGCGCGCGCCCGAGCGTGCGAGGGACACGGCCACGTTCGTCGCCACCGTCGATTTTCCGACGCCACCCTTGCCGCTCGAGATCGCGATGATGCGGCCGAGGTTCGGATACGCCACCGGCGCCGGCGGAGCGGGGCGTTGGGGTCCCGGTGCGGCGCGCGGGGGCTCCATCACCGGAAGCGCGCGGGGATTCGCGGCCGGCGTCGGCGCCCCTCCGGCGGGTCGCTGCGCCTGCGAGGGGTCCTTCACGTCGACGCGAACCTCGGTGACGCCTTCCACGCGCTCGATCGTCTGACGGACCTCGCGCACGAGTGACGCCGGGTCCTGCGCGCCAAGCAGGAACGTGAGACGCACCTTGCCGCTGTCGGTGAGCGCGAGGTCGCGGATCATCGCCGCCTCGATGACCGTGTGCCCGGTGCGCGGGTTCGTCACCCCCGACAGCGCATCGACGATTCGCGCGCGCAGTGTCACGACGCGTCCGTCTCGAGCGACCGCACGCCCCGAACTTCCGGCACGCGCATCTTGAGCTGCGCCTCGATGCCGTCGCGCAACGCGCTCACCGGCATTTCACAGTGCGGACAATCGCCGCGCAACCGGAGCACCGCGACGCCCGTCCGCCGCTCGAACTCGACGAGCTCGATTACCGCGTCCTCCAGTCGGAGCATCACGGCAACCTGACTGAGCGCATCGCTGATGCGTGCTTCGATCGGCTCTCCGGCGCGTCTGAGTCGCTTGGCCATTCCTCAAGTTACCTAGCGTACGGATTTCGGGCCAAGGCCGTCGTCCGCGGGCTCGAGATACTCGCGCGCCGCTTCCAGCACTCGATCGCGCACAGAGTCGAGCGTCCCCGAGATGAGCGCACCCGCGGCCTTTGCGTGCCCGCCGCCGCCGAAACGCTTCGCGAATCGATTGACATCGACGGCGCCCGCGCTGCGGAACGAGACTTTCACCTGGCCGTGCCCGAGGTCTCGAAAGAAGATCGCCATGCGCGTCCCCGCGATCGACCGCGGATGCTCGGCGATGCCGTCGAGCTCCTCGGACCGAAGGGCGTACTTCTCCATGACACCAGCGGGAAGCGAGATCCACGCCAACCCGATCCCCTCATCGACCTCGAGTGTGTGCAGCGCATCACGTAGCAGGTGCAGCCGTCCCACGGGCACGGAGGCGTAGATTCGCCGGTACATCTCCTCAGGATCCACACCCGCCGACAGCAGCTCGCCGGCGATGGCGTGACATCGTGGCGACGTGTTGCTGAACCGGAAGCCGCCGGTGTCCGTGAGGATCGCGGTGTAGAGCGCACGGGCGATCTCGGCAGTGATCTCGAGCCCGAGCACACGCGCGAAGTCGAAGACGAGCTCCCCCGTCGCGCACGCGTCCGTGTCCGCGAGGACGATGTCGCCCGGCGGCTCCTCCCCCGGCACATGATGGTCGATGACCAGTCGCGGTCCCCGCATCGCGCGCACCGGCTCGGCGAGCGTACCGAGCCTGCGGATGTCGCTGATGTCCAGCACGATCAGCAGATCCGCCTTACCCAGCGCTCCGGCGCCGCGCCGGCTCTCTTCCCGCACGCCTGACAGCAGAAAACCGAACATCTCCGGCCACGGCGTGGGATTCACGATGCGCGCCGTGATGCCTCGCTGCGCGAGGAGCATCGCGAGCGCCGCCTCCGATCCGCACCCATCGCCGTCCGCATTGACGTGCGTGGAGAGCACCGCGGTCGTCGCACCGTCCAGTGCCGTGCCCATCCGCTCGATGATCTCGCGCCGCGTTTCCGGAGTCGCGAGCAGCGTCGACGGTTTCAGCGAGACCTCCCAGCCGTGAAAGCAACGCGGCGCCCCGTTCGGGCGCCGCGTTCAAGATAGCGAGTTCGGCGACGCACGTCAGCGCGTCGGCGTCCCCGCGAAGCGCGATTTGCGAACGCTGTACGTGAAGTAGATCACCAGTCCGATCGCCATCCACACGAGGAGCCGAATCCACGTGTCGAGCGGCAGCCGGGCCATCATGTACCCGCAAATGAGAATGCCGAGAATGGGGACAATTGGCACGAGGGGCGTCTTGAACGGCCGCGGCAGCTCCGGGGATCTCACCCGCAACACCCAGATCCCGGCGCACACGATGATGAACGCGAGGAGCGTTCCGATCGACACGAGCTCACCGAGAATTCCGATCGGGAACAATCCCGCGACGACGCCGGCGACGACGCCCGTCACGATCGTCGTGATGTACGGGGTCTGGAAGCGCTGGTGCACCTTGCCGAACACCGCGGGGAGCAACCCGTCACGCGCCATCGAGTAGAAGATGCGCGGCTGTCCCATGAGCATTACGAGCACGACCGAGGCGAGACCCGCCATGGCGCCCACGGCGATCAGCTTCGTCAGCCAGGCCAGGCCGGGGCCGGCCGCCGCGAGGGCGACATAGACGGGATCAGGAACATTGAGCTGCGTGTACGGCACCAGCCCCGTCATCACCAGCGACATCAGGATGTACAGCACCGTGCAGAACGCGAGAGAACCGAGGATGCCGATCGGCATGTCGCGTTGCGGGTTCTTCGCCTCCTGCGCCGCGGTGGAGACGGCGTCGAATCCGATGTAGGCGAAGAAGATCACGCCCGCTCCGCGAACGATCCCGTCCCACCCGTATTGGCCCGGTCCCTGATTTGGCGGAACGAACGGCGACCAGTTGTCGGGGTTGACGAACATGAAGCCGAACCCGATCACCAGGAAAATGATCGCGACCTTGATCGCGACCACGATGTTGTTGAATCCCGCCGACTCCTTGACGCCGATGACGAGGAGGATCGTGAGGACGGCGATGAGAAACATCGCCGGAATGTTGAGAATCGCGCCGGTGCGCGAGAGCCCGTCGGCCGCCGTGTAGGCGAACGGGGCCTGCGTCCATTCCATCGGCATCGTGACGCCGATGCTCTTCATGAAGGAGACGAAGTATCCCGACCACCCCACCGCGACCGTCGACGCGCCGAACAGGTACTCCAGGACGAGATCCCAGCCGATGATCCAGGCGATGAACTCGCCGAGCGTGGCATACGAATACGTATACGCGCTCCCGGCGATCGGAATCATGCTCGCGAACTCGGCATAGCAGAGACCGGCGAACAGACAACCCAACCCGGCCAGGATGAACGAGAGCACGATCGCCGGGCCCGCATAGTTCGCCGCGGCCGTTCCCGTGAGCACGAAGATGCCCGCGCCAATGATCGCGCCGATGCCGAGCAAGGTGAGATTCGTGGCAGTGAGCGCACGCTTGAGCGTGGTCTCGTGCGACTCACCGCTCGCCTCGGCCTGCAGGAGGGCGATGCTCTTTTTCGACCATAGACCCATGGTGATTCTCCGGGGGGAATTCGGGCGGGAACTGGCGAATGGAAGAGATGCCGGCCCGGTTTTCAAAGACGGGGCAAAATCCCGTCGGCCTCAGGGTTTGTCAATAGAAGTTCGGGGCGGACGGCAAAGACGTCAGGCGTCAGATGTCAGACCTCAGACCTCAGACCTCAGACAAAAACCCGGGCAGCCGATGTGTGGCTGCCCGCGGTCGTTTCTGAAATCTGAAATCTGACATCTGACGTCTGACGTCTTTGCCGTTCTTACAACGAGTAATTTGGCGCTTCCCTCGTGATGATGACGTCGTGCGGATGCGACTCGCGCAGTCCCGCCGACGTGATGCGAACAAACTCCGTGGCGCTTCGCAGCTCGTCGATGTTGCTGCATCCCACGTAGCCCATGCCGCTTCGCAGACCACCGACCATCTGATACAGGACATCGACGACGGGGCCCTTGTACGGGACGCGCCCTTCGATCCCCTCAGGCACCAGCTTGCGCAGCGACATCTCGCCTTCCTGGAAGTAGCGGTCGGCGCTGCCGTCCTGCATCGCCGAGAGTGAGCCCATTCCGCGGATCATCTTGAAGCGCCGTCCCTCGAGCAGGAACGACTCGCCCGGGCTTTCCTCGGTTCCGGCGAGCATGGAGCCCATCATCACGCTCGACGCGCCGGCCGCGAGTGCCTTCACGATGTCTCCCGAATACTTGATGCCGCCATCGGCGATCACCGGAATGTCGCCCGCCCCCTCCACCGCGTCGAAGATCGCGGTGAGCTGCGGGACGCCGACGCCCGTGACGACGCGTGTCGTGCAAATCGATCCCGGACCCACGCCGACCTTGACGGCATCGACCCCGCGCTCCGCCAGCGCCGCCGCGCCGTCGCGCGTCCCCACGTTCCCCGCGATGAGCTGCGCGTCGGGGAACAGCTCACGCACCTGCCCCGTCGCGCGCAACACCCCATCGCTGTGCCCGTGCGCGGTGTCGATCACGAGGACGTCCACCCCCGCGTCGACGAGGGCCCGCGCGCGCTCGATGAAATCGCCGCTCGCGCCAACCGCGGCCGCGACACGCAAGCGGCCGTGCTGATCCTTGTTGGCGTTGGGATGCTCGCGACGTTTGTGAATGTCCTTCACGGTGATCAACCCGCGGAGCAGTCCCTTCGCATCCACGACAGGGAGCTTCTCGATGCGATGACGCCCGAGGATCCGTTCGGCTTCCTCGAGCGTCGTTCCCTCGGGCGCGGTGATGAGGTTCTCCTTCGTCATCACATCGCGAAGCGGGCGGTCGAGGTTCCGCTCGAACTGGAGATCGCGATTGGTGATGATCCCGACGAGCCGCCCGTCACGGTCGACCACGGGGACGCCGGAGATGCGGAAGCGCCGCATCAGCGCGTTCGCCTCTCGCAGGGTGGCGTCGGGGCCAAGCGTGATGGGATTGAGGATCATCCCGCTCTCGGAGCGCTTCACGCGATCCACCTCGGCCGCCTGCCGGTCGATCGACATGTTCTTGTGAATGACGCCGATCCCGCCGGCACGGGCCATCGCGATTCCCATCTCGCTCTCGGTGACCGTATCCATGGCCGCCGAGATGAGCGGGACGTTCAGCGAGATGCCGCGGGTGAATCGGGAGCTGGTGTCGACATCCTTGGGATGCGTGACCGAATGACGCGGTACGAGGAGAACGTCATCGAACGTCAGCGCCGCATCGGCGCGCACACGAGCCAATCCGCTCGAGGGGTCGATGCGCGACGGCCCGCTTGCCGGGGGTGCCGGCGAAGCGGGCCGCGATGGTGGTCGAGTTGTGGTCGCCATAGCCAAAAGTAGGCGGCCGTCCCTCCAAAGTAAAGCCGCTCAGCGCCCTATGGCACGCAGCCGACGGCGCATACGGCGCGGGAGGAAGAACGCCGCCGCCAGTAGCACCCGCCGGAGGTTCCCCAGGCTGAGGTCCGACAGGTTCCCGACCCAGTAATCGGTGACGACACGACGACCGGCGTTCGCGATGAGGCGCTGCAGCGCGAGAACGAGCAGGTACACGTCATCGACTTCACCGAGGAATGGGATGAAATCGGGAAGCAGATCCATCGGCGAAACGATGTACACGATCGCCGCGCCGACGAGCAGCTTGTCGAGACCGGCGACGCGCCGATCGGTGAGCAGACCGCCGAACAATCGGAGGTACGCCGGAATCTGCTTGATGACATCGACGAGCGTGCGCTTGGCACCCGCTCGAGGCGACAGCGCTTCTGTCTCCGCGCGCGGACGGCGCCCGGCGCGACCGCGGGCTTCCCCTTTTCGTCCCGGTGTTTCGGCTTGGCTACTGGCCACTACACATCTCCAGCGTCGCTAGGCGGCGGCTCGGCAGGTGGCGCCGGAGGCGGCTGGCTGTCCCGCGGCTCAGGCGGGCGAGTCGGCGGCTTCGGCGCAGTGCGCGTACGTCCTTCGGTGCGCGCGCCACTGACCACGTCCGATGCAACGGACTTGCCAGCCGCGGCGACGCCGGACAGCACACCCATCGCCCGGTTCATGATGCTCATCGTTTGCGCGATCGTGTCCGCCGACAGGCGACCTGCGCGCATGGTGTCCTCGAGCCCTTCCGTGAAGCGCTGAAAGACGCTCGCCGGCGACGGTTGGCGCTCGGCGTAGCGCGACTCGAGAAACTCGACGTAATCGAGCACCTGGTAGAGCCGCTCGTTGGAGAGCGTCTCGAGCTTGCGCAGGATCCGGTCACGCAGGAACGGGTGCGTGTCCTGTCCGGGCTTGTCCCCGTTGGCCATCGGCTATCCCCGCCACCGCGCGCGCTTGCCGCGCGTGTCGATGTGGACGTACGGCTGGCGATAGCGGCCGCTGACGTAGAGGCCGAGGCCGCCGGCGAGATCGGGGTTGGACTGCTCGACGATTTCGACCGCCGCCGCGACCAGGTTGGCGTCCTCACGCGTCACACGACCATCGCCGTTGGCGTCGATCACGACGTCGGCAGCGTCACCCAGCTGATGACGGCTGTCACGGGCCGCGCGAGGAACGCGCCGGTTGTACCACGGCGTGCGGAACCCCGAGTTGACGGAGATGGCGAGACGCACCGCGGCCGTGTCGGTACGCCACCGCGATAGCTGCTGGAACACCAGCTCGAGCTTGTCGAGGAGGCGACGATCGAGCGCCGCATAACGGGGCCATGTCGTCTGCCCGTCGGGCGCCACGAACGATCCGAGGCGGAGATGCTGCGTGAGCTGCAGGTTCACCAGCTCCGGGAGAACCTGCACGAAGCCATCGGGACGCGGAGCCGTCACCCCGCGCCGCTCCGCGCGAAAGGTGCCGATGCGATAACCATTGAGAATGCCGCCGCGTTTTTCCTCGAACGGGACCATGACCGCGAGCGTCAAACCACCGAGGATGCGGCGCTCGACGCCTCGAACGAGAGCGAGGCGGTAGAAGCCGGGCACCGAGGGAGCGACGAGCGTGTCGCCAGCGAGCGGTCTGATGGAGTCGACGCCGACCGAGTCGGTGACCCGCACCCAGGCGTACTCGAGGGATGTGGGATCACCCTGAACCTCGAGCGGATATTCCACACCCTCGTTCGGAAGAGCGAAGCGCACCTGCACTGCCCCGCTCCGCCCAAAGGCGGTGGCCGAGGGCGATGCGGGCGGAACGAGTGGAAGTGTCGGGGTGCCGAATCGCGACTGAAGCAGGCTGGCGGGAGGCTCGTAGAATCGGAGGACCGCCAGCGCGGCCACGATGAACATCGCGGCCGTCATCCAGCGGGACGAGAGCGCCGCGAGCAGGCGCGCTTTCAAATACGGCCCCACCGCGCGCGGTTACCGCGAGCGTCGATGTGGGTGAAGGGACCGTGCGCTCTCGTCGCGGCGTACACGCCGACGCCGCCAACGAGACCGGGATACGCCGCCTCGACGCGCTCGACGGCGTCGAGCAGCATCCGCGCGTCGCGTGTGTCGACCCGGCCATCGCGATTGAGATCGTCCATGCGCCCGTTGCGATCGTTGTCGATGAACACGTCTGCCGCATCGCCGTACTGGTGACGGCTCGCCTCGGCCCGTCCGCGGCCCACACCCTTCTGGTTGTACTGCGGAGTGCGGAAGCCCGACATCACCGACATGTACTCGACGTCGTACCCCTGCCTCTCCAGCTCCGCGATCACCAGCTCCAGCTTGTCGATCAGCTTCGTATCGAGCACGAGGTACTTCGGCCAGACGTCGCGCTGGTCCTTCGTCAGGAAGTCACGAAGCCGGAAATGCTCGGAGACCTGAGTGTCCTGGTTCTCCGGCGTCACCTCGATGAACCCGTCGAGACCGGCGTACGCCTCCGAGCGCATCCTGCGGCGCTCGAACGGCCAATACCCCATCCGGTAACCACCCACCCGTCCTCTCACCTTGTCGGAGAACGGACGGAGCGTGATGAACGTGAAGAGAGATGATGCGCTGCTGTCGCGCAAGACGTGAACGCCTGGCGTCTTGGTGACCGAGTCGTTCAGCAGGGCGTTCAGGAAGGGCAGGTCCAGGCGAGCGAGGTACGGAAGGAAGCGCGCTCTCAGCTTTCCGCTGCGACCTCGCAGAGTATCCAGTCCGGCCACGTCAGCCAGGGATGTGGCCGAGGCGACGCCTGCCTCGGACGTGAGGGCGCCAGTCGTCTCGTCGGCCCCGGCGAAGGCGGGGTGCGCGAGTGCCAAAATCAGTGCGGCGGCGAGCGACCGGACGAGCGGTCGCGAGCCGGACGAGGCTGCGAACACTGAAGCTCCCTCCTAATGAAGCGCGTGCAGGACGTTCGTATATTTAAGCCCGATCAGGGCTTCGGGCCATACCTCTATCGGTCGACTCCCCTGCTCGACTGACCCTGCGGTCAGTCAGTAGATGAAAACCGGGGTTCCGACCGGAACGATACTATACAGGTAGGCGATGTCTTCGTTCCGCAGGCGGACACATCCGTGACTGACGGCCTGGCCGATCGAGGAGGGCTTGTCCGTCCCATGAAGGGCGTACCCTTCGCCGAGCAGGAGGCGGTGGGAGCCCAGGACGCCCCGGAACTTACGCTGGTTGGTGCCGAAGGGCGGGATGACGACATTGCCCCCCGCAACGATTTCACGCCCCTCACCCGATTCCAGGGGATAAGTGCGGCCGTCCGGGTACTGTCTGACGACATCATTCCCTTCGACGGTGATGAAGCCGCCATCGGGGGCCTCCAGCTGCTCCCCCCGCTTCAGCTGCTTCACGCCAAGGCCTCGCCTCTTGGCGTACTCGAAGAAGTGCCAGTCGGGCGGAACCCAGACGGGGTCGATTTCCTTCCCCTGCACCACCAGCTTGCCGCGCGGCGTGTCGAATTTCCACTCGTCGCGACCGCCGTCCTTCACCAGGGTCTTTCCGCTTCCCGTCGCCACCCGGGTCGTGAAGATCGTCTCGTCGCCCTGCTTGTACCACAGGCGGCGCTCCTCGATGCTGACCACGATGAAGGGCTGCTCGCCCGGCGGCGCCGGCGCCTCCTCCAGGGCCCGCTCGAGGGAGTCGCTCACCATGCCGAGCCGCTTCCGGATGTCGTCGAGGACCTCCCAGTTGTCGTTGAAGGCGATCCGGTTCACGTCGCGCTCGTAGCGCACCATTGCGGCGCGCTGAACGAGGAAGCCGCTCGCCCCCAGCACCAGCACCACGAGGGCGGTCAGGCTGAGGGCAATGCGGAGATCGTCGCGAAATGCTTGTACCAGGCTCATCCACCAGACTCCGGATCAGAAGAAGTAGACCTTCGTCCCGCGCGCGAGGTTCGGAATGACCGCGCGCAGGTCGTCGGCCTTTGCTCGAATGGCTCCGGGCATCACGTACGCGGAATCGCTGAGCGGGCCGCGGGTTGGCGCCGAGTAGATGACGGTCCCACCCTCCAGGACGATGGCCGCTGGGCCGAGCGCTCCCTTCACCGTCCGCGTCTTGGGCACTGGCAGCCCGCGCTCCTCGTACACCCAGCGAGGGACCTCCCAGGCATCATTGGCGCCGAGCATCCGTTGGACGGAGCGCGTGCCCCGCGGAATCGAGATGTGCACGGTGTCGGGCGCGGCGCCCACGGTCTTCTCGGGACCGATCTCGACGCGCATGTCGCGCAGGATCGCGCCTTCCTGCTCCAGCCCCATCAGCGCGCTGTCCACTGACACCGCGAGGTGAATCTCCTTGTCGATTTTCGACTGGCGACGCAGGAGCTCGACCATCACCTGCAGCTGTTTTTCCTCCGAGGCGAGCGCCGCATCCGCCCGGCCCTTCTCGAACTCGCTCATCCCCGCGCGAAGACGCTGGATCTCCGCGCGGTACCTCGCCTGCTTGCGCAGGAGATAGGCGTCGATGCCAATGACGCCAAGCAGCACGATGACGACCGCGACAAGAAAGCCGGGGTGGCGGCGTCGAAACTCACCAAAACGACTGCGGGAGCTCACCGCCGGACGATCGATACGAGATCCAGGATGGGAACACCTACCGGCGAGCTGCGGCCCGTGCGCACACGGGCCGTGATGACCGTAGGTGTGAGCGGGGGAATGGAGGCCACCGCGTCGAGCAATGACGGTGGGATCGCCAGATAGAGCAACGCACTTTCCATGTCGGGACCGCGGGCGATGAGATAGGGCTCGTTTTCCGCGAGCTCGCGCCGCAACGGGTCGGCGCGCTGGACCGGCGACAGCACCTGCACGTTCCAGCGGACGAGTACCCCGCGCGTCCCCTCCGGGTCCGCTCGAAGGTCGGCCGCGCTCACGCGCGTCTGGACCGTCGAGTCGAGGGCATGCAGCTCGTTCTCACGGACCCAGCCTTCGACGCGAACGCGAACCCACTCGCGATCGCGGGCCAGCGGAACGAGCACGGCGCCGGGGCGCAAGGCGCCTATCGAGTCGCCGTTGGGGGCGAATCGCATCGACGTCGCGCGCATTGGCGTGAGTGCCTCGAGCGGCGCCGCCGCCGTGTGCACGGGAAGCGAGTCCTGCTTCGTCTCCACGGATCCGGCCACCTCTCGCTGTTCCGCCGCCGGCTCGGTGCGCAGGCGCGACGCGGCGATCCAGGCGACGCGACGAACGCGCACCCATTCACCGGTTCGCGAGACCTGTGTGAGACCCATCCCGTCGCGCAGGTGCGCGATCGTTGCTGCGCTCGCCGTCGGCGATGCGCGAAGGCGCGCCCCCGACGGAGCGCGCACCGATATCGGGAAGCTGTCGCGCCTGGCGCCGAGCAGGTCGCGATGGATGAAGCCTTCGATCGTGACCCGCGCGTTCGCCCCCCGACGGTCGCGAACGCGCACCTCCACTCCCGACCGCAACGTCGCGATGGCAGGACCACGTGGTATCGCGCGCATCTCGGTCGCCGCGGTCACTGTGGTCTGGGCGAACAGTGAGGGGGCGCAGAGCAGCGCGAAGAGGAGGGATACGACGAGCATCGCTGGTTGCCGTATGTAAGGGCGCGTTACATTCCTGTGGCGCCCGACGCGCCGAAGTTATCCGCCGTACACCAATCAGCAAAGATGCCGAATCGACATCGGCGCCCGGTGGTGCTCGTCGTCCTCGACGGATGGGGCTACCGCACCGAGCGCGAGGGAAACGCTATCGCGCTCGCGCGGACGCCGACATGGAGCGCGCTCTGGTCGCGCGCCCCGCGTACGTTGATCGAGGCGTCGGGCCTCGCCGTTGGACTGCCCGAAGGGCAAATGGGCAACAGTGAGGTCGGCCACCTCAACCTCGGGGCCGGCAGGGTGGTGCCAACCGACCTCGTCCGGATCTCCCTCGCCGTTCGGGACGGGTCGTTCTTCGAGAACCCGGTCCTGAAAACGTTATGCGCGGAGGTGCGGAAGCGCGGAACGACGCTCCACCTGTGCGGGCTCATCGGGAACGGCGGCGTTCACGCGGTGGACGAACACCTCTTCGCGCTGTTCGACCTCGCCGAGCGGGAGCGCCTTCCACACGTCGCCTTGCATGCCCTGCTCGATGGGCGTGACACGCTCCCCCGCTCGGCGCAGGAGTTCATGCGTCAAACGGTCGACCGCTCGCGCGGACGCGTGCCGGTCGCCTCCCTCGGCGGCCGCTACTACGGGATGGATCGCGACAAGCGCTGGCCGCGAACGGAGCTGTGGTACAAGGCGATGGTGCGAGGTGAAGGCGGGCGCGCGACCGATCCGGTGAAGGCGATTCAGGAAGCCTACGACCGCGGCGAGAGCGACGAATTCATCAAGCCGATCGTCGTCGAGCGCGATGGCGCGCCGGTGGCGCGTGTGCGCGATGGCGACGGACTCTTCTTCTTCAACTTTCGCGCGGACCGCATGCGTCAGATCGTACGGGCCTTCACCGACGAGGGCTTCGACGGGTTCGACGTCAGCGACCGCCCTCGCGTGAGCGTCGCGACCATGGCGATGTACGACGAGACGTTCACCGTGCCCGTCGCGTTTCCCCCATTCGTGCTCTCGCGCATCGTGGCCGAGGTGCTGAGCGAGCGCGGGAAGACGATGTTCCGAACCGCCGAGACGGAGAAGTACGCGCACGTGACGTATTTCTTCAACGGAGGGTTCGAGGTGCCGTACGCGGGCGAAGAGCGATTGCTCGTGCCGAGCCAGAAGGTCGCGACGTACGATCTGGCGCCGGAGATGAGCGCTCCCGGTATCACCGACGTGCTGTGCAACGCGATCGAGAAGCGGGAGCACGACTTCATCCTCTGCAACTACGCCAACGGCGACATGGTGGGCCACAGCGGTGTGTTAGGCGCCGGCGTGAAGGCGGTGGAGACGGTAGATGAATGCCTGGCGCGGGTGCTCGCCTCGGCCGAGCGCTCGGCGGCGCGCCTCATCATCACCGCGGACCACGGCAACTGCGAGATGATGATCGATCCGGTGACGGGCGGGCCGCACACGGCGCACACCACGAATCCCGTTCCGCTCGTGATCGTGGATCCCGATGGCGACCGCCGGCTGCGATCAGGCGGGTCGCTCCAGGATGTGGGTCCGACGGTGTTGGCGATGCTCGAAGTCGAGAAGCCCGCGGAGATGACCGGTGTCGACCTGCGCTCGGGAGTAGATTAGTTGGTGTCAGGGCCTTGAGACCGCAGAGGCCGCGGCACTGCTCGGCCGCAGAGGACGCAGATAGCGGTGAACAAGATTGTCCTGGAGCTTCGTCTCGAGTGAACACGTCGACGGACGTTTGAAACACCTGCGTATTCTGCGTTCATCTGCGGCTCAACAACGAATATTGCTGCGGCCCTCTGCGGCGTCTGCGGTTCCGGTTTTCACGAGCTAAGGAGCGGAGTAGTGAACAAGTTCGCACTCGCGGCAGTCGCCAGCATTGCACCGGCGGCGCTCAGCGCGCAGGTGGGACATCTCCCACAGGAGAGTCCGTTTCGCGACGTGCCGTATCGTCAGGAGATCACGACGTACTCGGGGTGGTACTCCGGCGCCGAAGGATCGGCGGGCGTCGGGCCGCAGGCCGGGCCGATCGCCGGGGTGCGATACGAGATTCGCATTGGCGGGCCAGCCTTCTTCAGCGTGCACGCCGGCCACGCGTTCTCGCAGCGTGACGTCATCGACCCGCTCAATCCGCCGGAGACCCGACATCTCGGAACGAAGGACGTGTCGCTGATCCTGCTCGACGCCGGCATCACACTCAATCTCACCGGGCAGAAGAGCTGGCACGGCATCATCCCGTTCACGCGCTTTGGCGCCGGCGTGGCCGCGAACGTCGGGAGCCGGCGCGATCCCGGCAATTTCACGATCGGCACTCCCTTTGCACTCGTGCTGGGAACCGGCGTGCGATGGACGGGCGGCGGGCGTTGGCAGCTGCGCTTCGACGTCACCGATCATCTCTTCAGATTGAACTATCCCGCTTCGTACAGCGCGATCCCGCAGGGCGGCGGACCACCGGTGCTGGCGGACAAGACATCGGAGTGGAAGCACAACGGCGTTTTCAGCGTGGGAGCGTCGTACATCATCTCTCGCTAGGCAGGAGCGGCCCATGGCGCGCGATTACGAGGACATCTTCCGGCTCGAGGACCTCAACGACGACGATCTGCGCGCCCTTGTTCGGGAACAGCTCGCCGAATACGAGACCGTGGACGCGGACAACATCCTGGTGACCGCGACGAACGGGGAAGTGGTGCTGGCCGGGCGCGTCGGCACCGAGGAGGAGCGGCGGATCGCCGAGCGTATCCTCGCCGACGTGATCGGGCTCAAGCGGTATCGCAACGATCTCGTGGTCGACGAGATCCGCCGCGACGAGGAGCCGGAAGCGATCGACGATCACCTGGCGGAATCGCGCGAGCGGACCGGGGAGCCGATCGGTCGCCGGCCCGAGAACGTCGACGACGAAGCCGAACACCTCGAAGAAGATCTGGACGCGCGCATGTTTGGCACACACGACGTGCAGTCGGCGATCGAGCGCGGCACGGCGTGGAATCCGCCGGACGAGCCGACGCCGGAGGGGTTCGAGCCCCGGGAGGAGCCGTAGGAAGAACGGGCCAAGGGCCAGGGGCCAGGGGCCAAGGGGAAGGAAAAGCGCGGCGCCGCTTCGCGGCAGCCGCGCTCATCAGATGAGCGAGCGGCGGCGCACTGCGCCGCCGCTCGCATTACCGCCCCCTTGGCCCCTGACCCTTGGCCCTTGGCCCCGCTCCTAGGGGTCTGGCCCTTGGCGCGCCCTCCATGCACTATGCTCTCGTGTCCCTCAGCCCACTCACCACCCAGCCCCTCGACGCGGTCGAAGAGTCTCCCGTCTGGCTCGAGGTCAACGGTGCGCCCGCCGTAACCTGGATGTGCACGCCCGCCCAGCTCGACGAGCTCGTCGTGGGATGGCTGCACGGCGAGGGGTACATCGAGACCGCGAGCGATCTGCTCTCGCTGCGTCCCTGCGCGAAGGAGCTGGGGTTCTGGGCCGACGTGCCCCCGGCGCGGTACGAGGGCGTCGAAGCCGCCGATCGCCGCCGCGTGCTCGCGTCCGGATGCGGTGCGGTCACCACGATCCTCGGCTCCATGAGCTCGCTGCCGCGGCGCACGGTGACGGCGGTGGACCTGGATCTGGCGCGCACGCGCGCGCTCTTCAAGGAGCTCTTCGCCCGAGGCGAACGCTACAAGGAGACCGGTGGCATCCACGCCGCCGCGCTCACCGACGGGGAGCAGCTCCTCCATCATGCCGAGGACATTGGCCGGCACAACGCGGTGGACAAGGTGATCGGCGCCGCGATCCTCGGTGGTCGCAGACTCGACGGGCTCACGCTGCTCGTGACCGGACGCATCTCCGGCGAGCTCGCGTTCAAGGCCGCTCGCGCGCGGCTCGGCGCGATCGCGACGCCATCGGTGCCGTCCACGCTCGCCGTCGACATCGCCCGCACTGCCGGCACGCTGCTCATCGGGCGCGCGGTGAGCGGACAGCCCCAGTTTCATCGACCGTGACGCGATGCACCGGCGTCATTCTCGCCGGCGGGGCGGCGTCGCGATATGGAGGTCGGCCGAAGGGGCTCGAGCGAGTGGGAGGGCAGAGGGTCATCGACCGCGTCGCCGAGGCGCTGCGCGAGGCGACCGACGATCTGCTCCTGATCGCGAACGATCCGGCCGCGGAATCGTGGCTCGACGGGGTCCCCGTGGCGTCCGACGTCCGCAGAGATTGCGGAAGCCTCGGTGGGATTCACGCCGCGATCGTCCGCGCGGGCGGCCCGGTGGTCGTCGTCGCGTGGGACATGCCGTTCGTGCCGCCGCCGCTCCTGCGGGTGCTGCGCGATGCTGGCGCGCGCGCCGATGCGGTGCTGCCCGAGAGTGGGTCGCGACGAGGCGTGGAGCCGTTGTGCGCGTATTATTCACCGGCATGCGTGCCCGCGATCGAGCGCCGGCTGGACGCGGGCGACATGCAGGTCGTGTCGTTCTTCGCCGACGTTCGCGTCGAGCGGATTCCGGAGCACGAGGTGCGCCGCTTCGGCGACCCCGCCCTGCTGTTCATGAACGTCAATACACCGGATGACCTCGCCCTCGCCGAACGGCACGCCACCCCTGCTTTCGATCGTCGGCCGCAAGCATAGCGGAAAGACGACGCTCGTCGTGCGACTGGTGGCCGAGCTCGTCAGGCGCGGGCATCGCATCACCACGATCAAGCACGGTTCCCACACCTTCAACCTCGACCCGGCGGCGACCGACACGTACCGGCACTATCACGAGGGGAACGCGGAGAAGGTGGCGATGATCGCGCCGGACAAGTTCGCGCTCGTCGAGCGGTGGAGCGACGAGCTCGCCCCGGAGGAGATCGCCGCGCGTCACATGAGCGACGCCGACCTCGTCGTGTGCGAGGGATTCACGCGCACGTCGCTTCCCAGAATCGAGATCTATCGCCGTGAGGCCCACGCGACGCCACTGTGGAACGCTGGGGACTCGCGGGCATCGGCCTGGCGGGCGGTCGTCACCGATGACAATGACTTCCGCGCGCCGATGCCTATTTTTCGTCTGAGCGACGCACGGTGGCTCGATGACCTCGCCGCTTTCGTCGAACGGGACTTCATTCGCCGGCCATGATCAGATCCGTCATTCTCGCCACAGCCATCCTCGCCGCCTGCGTGCCCGCGACGCCCTTGACCGTCACGCCGACCCCCGAGCGTCAGCGTGCTGCGCTCCGCTGGTGGGTCGACTCGGTCGTCACGGCGACGGAGTTCCGGAACGCGCACTGGGGAATCCTCGTAGTCGATCCGGAGCGCGGCGACACGCTCGTCGCCCAGAACGCGAGCAAGCTCTTCATGCCGGCTTCGAACATGAAGATCGTCACCGGGGCGGTCGCGCTCGCGCAGCTCGGCGCCGATTTTCGCTTTCGGACGACGCTCCTCGCGACGGGGCCCATCGTGGATGGAACGCTGTTCGGCGATCTCCTCGTCGTCGGTCGCGGCGACCCGAGCCTGAGCGATCACATGCGTGGGGACGCAATGCTCGGGATGCTCGAGATCGCCGATTCGATCGCGGCCCGTGGGATCGTCCGCATCGAGGGACGCATCCGCGCCGAGGGGGATGCGTTTCCCGGCGCGATCTACGGGTACGGGTGGTCCTGGGACGAGGTGGACGAGGCGTATTCGGCGGGCGTCGACGAGCTGTACTTCAACGAAGGGTTCTCACGCATCGTGATTCGCGGCGGGGCGTTCCCCGGCGAGCCCGTCACGGCATCGGTCTTTCCGTCGCGAGGCTACCCTCGCGTTCGGGTGGAAGCACGCACCGTGGCGCCTCCCGATTCCGCGATCACCGCCGGCGACGCGGTCTTCACCCCGCTGTCACTTCGCGTCGAGCGCGACACCGCGGCGGGAACGGTCGTCGTCCGCGGCGCGATGGCGCCGCGCGACAGCCAGATGGTGCGATTCGCGCATGCGTCGCCGCCAACCGCGTACATCACGGCGCTAATGGAAGCACTCGAGGCTCGGGCGATGTCGGTCGCGGGCAACGACTCGGTGTCGCGGAGCGCCGCCCAGGGACGCCGGGACACGATCGCCGTCATCCTGTCCCCGCCGCTTCGCGAGATCATGCCGGCCTTCGAGAAGCCATCGCAGAACCAGATCGGCGAGATCCTCCTGCGAACGCTCGGACTCGAGCGAACCGGGGTCGGCACTCCCGACAGTGGACGCGTCGTCATCGAGCGGCAGCTCGTGGAGTGGGGCATTTCACGAGACGGCTTCGTCGTGCGCGACGGCAGCGGGCTCTCCCGATACAACTACCTCTCCCCCGAAACGATCGTACGTGTGCTCGACGTGATGCGTCGCGACACGCTGTTCGATGTCTTCTACGAGGCGCTCCCGGTCGCGGGAGTCGACGGGACGCTCGCCAACCGCATGAAGGGGACGTACGCCGAGGCCAACGCTCACGCCAAAACCGGCTTCGTCTCCCAGGCCCGTTCGCTTTCAGGCTACGTGACGTCCGCCGATG
>Ga0075431_100001731_pt1 | contig 20534 bp, 15 predicted proteins | sample RhiMetdeltSRZDD5_FD_75297 | JGI IMG/M metagenome (GOLD analysis project Ga0075431, IMG submission 75297) | Populus rhizosphere microbial communities from Tennessee, USA - Rhizosphere MetaG P. deltoides SRZDD5 | ecosystem: Host-associated > Plants > Roots > Rhizosphere > Soil | place: USA... | reverse complement strand
CGCTTCCCCCGCTACACCTACGACGACATGGTGGTCGCACAGCACGAGCTCCTCACCGAGGGTCTCCGCGTCGACCACCTGGTCCTCGTGATGGGCACGTCGATGGGGGGCATGCACACGTGGCTCTGGGGCGAGCGCTATCCCGCATTCATGGACGGGCTCGTGCCGCTCGCGAGCGCGCCCGCGCAGATCGCCGGACGCAACCGCGTCATGCGCAGGATGCTCATGGACGCGATCCGCGACGATCCCGGCTGGGAGGGCGGAGACTATCGGGAGCCGCCTCGCCGCGGCCTCACGACGGCGCTCGACATCCTGATGCTGATGACGAGCAGCCCGTTGCAGTGGCACAAGACCGCCCCGACCCGCGATGCGGCGGATGCGTTCCTGGCGGAGCAGATCACGCGGCGGCTCGCGACCACCGACGCCAACGACCTGCTCTACGCGTTCGACGCGTCGCGCGACTACGATCCCTCCCCCGCTCTCGAGTCGATCCGGGCGCCGCTGCTTGCCATCAACTCCGCCGACGACGTCGTGAACCCGCCGGAGCTCGGGCTCATGGAGAAGCTCGTGCCCCGGGTCCCTCGCGGCCGCTACGTCCTGATTCCCACGGGCCCCGAAACCCGCGGCCACGGCACGCATTCGTTGCCCGACGTCTGGGGCGCGCATCTCGCGCGCTTCCTCGCCGAGATCGGGGACCAAGCCGCACCTTTGCCGCGTTAGGTCAACTTGCGCGCCCCCTCGGACGGTGCCACGCGCCGTAGCGCGGGCGGGTCGGCACGCCTCCACGAGCCGCCGCGTCACGCGCCGGGGGGTAGAGGTGCCACCCACTTCGCAAGTCGCCTGTGTTCAATGGGATAGCCCGCGGATCGGCGGACGCTCCCGTGTGGCTGGCACCCCGAGACCGAGACCCGGGCCGAGACCGAGACCCGGGCCGGGCCCACCCCGGGACCCGGGCCGGGCGACACCCGTGCAGTCTACGGGCTCCGCCCTACCCGCACCGTCTGCCGGCGCACCGTCAGACGGGCGCGGAGCGTGTCGGAGCCGAGCGCCCGCGCCCGCTGATCAATACGGGTTGCCGGAGAGCACCCCGCCCGTGACGCTGATCGTGTAGTCCGGCGTCGTCGGCCGGTTGCGCATGTTGAAGGTCTCGCCCGGCGAGCGGCGCCACATCTTGTAACCCGAATAGCTCAGGGGCTTCCTGGCCTGACAGAGCTCGGGGAAGTGGTCGGCGAGCACGAAGTAGGCGTTGCCCTCTCCGTAGACCGTCGCGAGGCCGTTCTCGTCCACCACGATCGACGTCACCTCATCCGCCGCCACGCCGAGCGCGGAGGGAGTCTTGCCGTCCTGGATCTGGCGCGCAAGGAACCCGAAGAGGCGGCCCATGCGGTCGCGGGTGACCAGGTGCTGCTCGGTGAGCACGTCCCCCATGTCATTCCACGAGAAGTAGTCGTAGGTGAAGGTGGCGTTGCGATGGAAGGGGTTCGCGAGGATCTCGGCAGACGTGGCGCTGCCGGTGCATCCGTCGTAGATGAACTCGCCCTGGATGGCCATCCCGGCGCTGGTGCCGCCGATCGAGCCGCCCCGGGCATAGACCGATTCGACCGCCGCTTCGAGCGCGCCACCCTTGAAGAGCTTCACGTAGTTGCACTGGTCGCCGCCGGCGAAGAAGACCACCTCGGCGTTGCTCACCGTGGCCACGACGGCGGCGGAGTTGGCCTCCGTCGCCTTGGTGATCACCAGGCTCTCCACCGAATCGACGCCGTTCATGGCAAAGATGTAGTCGTTGTAGCCGTCGGCGCCCGAGGCCCGCAGGATGACCACGTCGACCTTGGTCGCGCAGCTCGTGCAGCCGCGCGCCAGGTCGATCATGACCTGCAGCGCGGCATCGACATCGGTGCCGCCGCCGCCCAGGTTGAGGGCCGGGCCGGCGAGCGGGCCCGCGGCGACGTCGCCAGGGTTGCCAGTCAGATAACGGGTGATCTTCGCAGCGGCGGGCGCGGCGACGAGCGTCAAGGCGAGGACCAGGGCGGTGGATCGCATGGTGATTCCTCCTCGACGAGTTTGCGAAGGATCTTTGCGCCGCGCGATGGAACCGTCAAGGGAGCGGTCTCCCGCTGGCCGCGGGCGAATGACCGCACGGCGCCGTGACGGCTCGCGTTGGCCGACGCCGTGCTCGCCCGCATCGCCGAGAACGGGGGGAACGTGCCCAAGGACCTGCTGGACTGGCTCGGAGAGGTGCCACCCACTCCGCAACTCAAGGCAGCCGAGGCAGATACGAGCGCCGCCGCCGAGAGGTGCCACTGCGTCCGCTGTCCGGCCCAGCAAGTGGGCACGCTAGCTCTCGTAGACTCGTTGTCCAAAACCACGGCCTTTGGACGCGCATCGGCTCTTGAATCTCCGTAGCTACACGAAGCCTCAGAAGCGCGAGCTCCGAGAACTCGTCGATATGGCCTACGAGATCGAGCTCGGCCATCAGCTCGACGAGCTGCTCCGCCACTTTCAGGAGTGGAAGGCTGGCCGCATGCTCGCGAGCGAGCTCGCCACCAGGATTCACGAGTACCACCAGGGACCCAACCGAGATCTCTGGGCGTTCTACAACCAGTTTCGGTCTCGCGACGATGATCTCCTCGTCGCCCGGGGAATCCTGCTGAGCATCCTCGACCCGAAGAGCCTCAGCGCCGATCTCTTGCGGTGTCTCGAGCCTGCCATCGCTCTTGCGGGCGAGCTCTTCGGAAACGACATCCCATCCGCCCGCTAGCCCCACGCCGGGGTGTGCCCACGGCCCACGCCGGGGTGCCAGCCACCTCGGAGCCGCCACCTCGGAGCCGGAGCCGGGGTGCCGCCCACTGCCCGCTCCGGGGTGCCAGCCACTTCGGAACTCGGCGGTCCGCGGTCGCTAACCGTCGCCGTCCGTCCACCTCCCACCAGGCTGCCACGCACCAGTCAGGCGGCGCGATCTGGGACTGTAAGGATCGCCTCGGCGCCGCATCTAACGGTACGTGAAAGGGATGATGGACGAGAGCGAGCGGGAACGGCGCTTTGCCGCGTGGACAACGGCCCATGCAGCGATCCTCCACCGGGTCGTGAATGGGTTCGCTCAGGGTGCCGATCGGGACGACTTGATGCAGGAGATCCTGCTCGCCACCTGGAAGGCGATCCCCGCATTTCGCGAGGGCTCGTTGCCGTCGACCTTCCTCTACCGCGTCACCCACAACGCGGCGCTCACCTGGAAGCGCGGCGAGAGATCGCGACGAGAGCGCTTGGAGCGCTTCGAGAGGCTCTCCGACCGCAACCCTGGCGCCGCCGCGGCGGCGGAGGGCGAGTCGGTGAGCGAGCAGGAGAGGCAGCTGCGGCGGCTCTATGAAGCGATCCGGGAGCTCCCCGCCGTCGACCGCTCCCTCGTGCTCCTCTCGCTCGACGGCCTTCCCTACGCAGAGTTGGCGGCGATCCACGGGCTGACCGCAAGCAACGTCGGCGCGCGGCTCACCCGGGCCCGACAGGCAGTCGCCCTGAGACTGCAAGGAGAACCCACGTGACACCCGATCCCCTCGAGACCCTCTGGCGTTCCGCCGCGAATCAGCCGACCGCCGCCCAGATGGAGATCCACCGGGCAGCCTTCGCGCGGGCGTTCGCCGCTCGCTTCCGCCGGTTCGCGGTGGCGATGTCGATCGCCGCCGTGGTGCTCGCCGCGGCGACCATCGCGCTCCTGCTCCCGCTCTTGCAGTCGGAGACGGTTGGCCGGGCAGAGACCCTCGGCCTCGCCGCTCTTCTCTTGCTCCCCTGGATCGCGCTCACCCTCTTCGTGCGACGCCAGCTGAGGCTGCGGGACGAGCACCCCGACTATGCGCGCTCGATCGCCGATGGGCTCCGCGCCGCGCTGGCGGACAATCACTTTGCCCGCGCGCGCCTACGCACGATCGCCATCCTGCATGCCGTGTCGCTACCGTTGCTCGGGCTCGCCGTTTTCCGCCTCCGCGAGGCCGGCAGGGCCACGACGACGGAAGCGATTTCCCTGGTCGCCGTGCTCGCCGTGCTGCTCGTGGCCACCGGCGTCGTTCTCGGCGTTCGCTACTTCGCGCATCTGAAGCCGCGCGAACGCCGCCTGCGAGAGCTCCTCGCGAGCTACTGACGCGTCCGCCCCCACCGAACGACACTGCAACCCACGAAGGAGATTCGACGATGCACTCTGTGCTTCGCCTGGCTACCGCTCTGTTCGTGCTGCCGGCTGCGGCGTCGGCCGCCAAGCTCGACCGCGAGGCCCTCGCCGCCCGTCTCGCTCCGCAGATGAGGAACGAGATCCTGCAGGCGGTCTCGGTCGCCGTTCTCACCGCCGAGGGCGAGGTTTCGGCGCACCTGGGGACGTTGGCGCCTCGTTCGCAACGAGCGCCAGACGATCGCACCTTCTACGAGATCGGCTCGGTCACCAAAGTCTTCACGTCGCTGCTCCTTGCCGACGCCGTGGTGCGTGGCGAGGTGACACTAGACACACCACTCGCGGCGCTCCTGCCCGAGGACTTCGTGTTCGCGGACCCGTTGGCAAAGGCGGTTACGCTGCGCATGCTCGCCACGCACAGCTCGGGCATTCCGCGCCTACCCGCCGAGCTCGACGCGACGGCCTTCGGCAATCCGTACGCGCGCTACTCCGACTCCGACCTCTTGCGCTCGCTCGGCGCGATGAAGCTCGACTTCCCGCCCGGCGCTGGCGTCGGCTACAGCAACTTCGCGGCCGGAGCTCTCGCCACGGGTCTCGCTCGTCGAGCGGGTCTGTCCTATGCCGAGTTGCTGGCGAGGCGAATCACCCGGCCGCTCGGAATGCACGACACCATGGTCGAGCTCTCGGCGGAGCAACGAGCGCGCTTTGCCCCTGCCTTCGCCTCAGCCGGAGAACCGGTCGCGCACTGGGACTTCCAGTCGCTCGCCGGCGCCGGTGGCATCCGCTCGACGCTCGCCGACCTCCGTCGCCTCGTCGCGGCGCTGCTCCACCCCGAGGAGTCGCCACTGGCGGCAGCGATCGAGCTTGCATGGGCGAAGCAGCCGCTCGAGAAGACCCTCGGCGGCGGAGGGCAGGCGCTCGGCTGGATGATCGCGGACGACGGGGAGACCCGGTGGCACGACGGTATGACCGGGGGATTCCACGCCGCGATCTACGTCAACCGACGGATGGGAATGGCGTCGATCCTGCTCGCCAACCGCTCGACTCCGATCGGGTCGACGATCGCCGAAGGTCTGTTGCGTGTTGCCGCCGGCGCTGCCGAACGCCCAATCCCCAACGGCGATCGTCGGGAGGTCGCGCTCACCGACGCCGAGCTCGACCGCTGCGTTGGCTCATACCGGCTGAGCCCGCAGCTCGCGCTGGCGATCGAGCGGCGGAACCGCCATCTCTTCGTCACTCCCAGCGGTCAATCGGCCGACATGCTCTACGCCGCCTCGGCGGTAGCCTTCTTTTCTCGCCGCGTCGCCGCGGAGATCACCTTCGACCTGCCAGCCGACGGCGGATTGGCGACCGCGCTCACCCTCGAGCAGGGAGAGCGGCGTATGCGGGCGTCGAGGGAGTAATCGTCTGGCCGCGTGGCGGCTGCGGTGTCGGTCCCCGCCCGGGGCAGGCAAGTTGTGGTCTTGCCCGGTGCAGGCTAGTCGGCGCCCGCCTTGAGCTTGGAGAAGTCATCCTCGAAGTATTCGTCCGGCCTGCGAGTCCCGCTCTGCCGTCGTTCTGCTTCGAGCTGGCGCAACTCGACGCGGCGGATCTTTCCAGAGGTCGTCTTCGGCAGCTCGGTGACGAATTCGAGGCGGCGTACGCGCTTGTAGGGCGCCAGCCGCCGGCGGGCGAAGGCGAGAATGTCCAACGCCAGGTCGCGGCTCGGCGGGGTGCGAGCCGTCAGAGTCAGGAAGGCTTTGGGTACGGCCAGCCGCAGTGGATCCGGGCTGGGCACCACGGCGACCTCGGTGACGGCGTCGTGCTCGATGAGCGCGCTCTCGAGCTCGAAGGGGCTGATGCGGTAGTCCGACGCCTTGAATACATCGTCGGCGCGGCCGACGAACGTGATGTAGCCCTGAGCGTCGCGTTGTGCGACGTCACCGGTGTGGTAATAGCCTTCGCGCATCGCCTCGGCAGTTTTGCCCGCGCTGTCCTGGTAGCCTTGCATGAGGCCGAGCGGGCGCGACGCCAGCGGTAGGCAAACCTCGCCTTCATCTGCCTCGTTGCCATCGGCATCGAGCAGAGCGACGCGGTAGCCCGGTAGGGGCCGGCCCATGGAGCCGGGCTTGACCGCCTGTCCGGGTGAATTGCCGATCTGCGCCGTCGTTTCGGTCTGGCCAAAGCCGTCGCGCAGTGTCAGGCCCCAGGCCTCGCGAACCGTGTCGATGATCTCGGGGTTGAGCGGCTCTCCGGCGCCGATCACCTCGCGCAGCACTAAGCGTCCGCGATAGGCGGCCAGATCAGCCTGAACCAGCATGCGCCACACCGTCGGCGGAGCGCAGAAAGTAGTTACGCCGTGGCGCTCCATGGCAGCAAGCACTCCAGCGGCGTCAAAGCGGTCGGCGCTGTAGATGAACACACAGGCGCCGGCGTTCCAGGGCGCGAAGAAACAGCTCCACGCATGTTTGGCCCAGCCCGGCGAGGAGATGTTCAGGTGCACGTCACCGGGCTCGAGCCCAATCCAGTACATCGTCGACAGGTGACCGACCGGATAGCTCTCGTGCGTGTGCAACACCAGCTTGGGCTGCGAAGTCGTTCCCGACGTGAAGTACAGGAGCAGCGGGTCGCTGGCCCGCGTCGGGCCATCCGCCACGAACGCGGCGGAAAGCCCGTACGCGACATCGTGGCTCGACCAACCCGGCTGCGACGCGCCCACGCAGATGCGCGTGTACGTCCCGGGCAGCTCGGCGAACTTGGGCACCTGCTCGCTGCCGGCAACGACATGCCTGACCCGCCCGCGCTCGATGCGGTCCGCGAGATCGTCCGGCGTCAGCAGCACGGAGGCCGGGACCACCACCGCGCCCAACTTGATCGCTGCCAGCATCGTCTCCCACAGCGCCAGCTCGTTGCCCAACATCAGCAGCAACACGTCGCCGCGCCGTACGCCAAGAATGCGTAGATGGTTCGCCACCCGTGAGGAGCGCTCGGCCATCTGTCGGAAGGAGTACTTCTGCTCGCCGCCCTCCTGGCCGACGATCCACAACGCCGGCCGGTCATTGTCCTCTGCCATCGCGTCGAAGTAGTCGAGCGCCCAGTTGAAGTTGGTCATCCGCGGCCAGCTGAAGTCGCGCAGCGCTCCCGCGTAGTCCTCGCGGCGGGCCAGGAGAAAGTCGCGAGCGTCGAGGAAGGCGCGGGCGCCGTTCATGGTCTCGTGACGTCCACGATATGCGAGTTCAATCGTGCCCCGGACGGTGCGCTCGGGCCCCCCGCTGAGAGGTGCACCCACCAGGGTGCCATGCACCAGTCAGGCGGCATTCCGGGGTGTCAGCCACCTCGGAGCAGCGGAGCAGCCGTCGGGTAGGTAGCGAAGGCGGCGACCCATGCCTCTTCAGACGGATTCGCCGAGCACACTCTTGCAGCTTTCCGCCGCTAGACTGTGCGTGGCACCGCTGCCCACAGTGAGGTCACCCGCATGAATACGAGAACCGTCGGATTCGGCGTGCTCGGTGTGTTTGTGCTCGCGGGCCTCGAGGTCACCGCTGGCGTGGCTGCGGGTCAGTCCGTTTCCGTGTGGCTGACGAGCAACGACCAGAAAAAGAAGATGAAGGCGCAGCGCTCTATCGCGTTCTCGACCGCAAGTGCCGGAAGCAACGTCGTCTTCGTGGACGAGACGCAGGTCTATCAGGAGATCGAAGGCTTCGGCGCGTCGTTCACCGACTCGGCCGCTTATCTGCTGAACCAGGTGGCCACACCGGCCGCCCGTGCCAGCGCTATGAATAACCTCTTCACTCGCAAGGGCATGGGCATCGGGGTGAGCTTCGTGCGCAATCCCATGGGCGGCTCCGACCTCGCGCGGTTCCACTACTCATACGACGATTTGGCTGCGGGACAGACGGATCCCGACCTGGCCCAGTTCTCGATCGCCCACGATCAGGTCGACATCATCCCGCTCATGCTGCGAGCGCGCCAGCTCAACCCTCAGCTCAAGGTCATGGCGAGCCCATGGAGCCCGCCGGGATGGATGAAAAACTCCGGCTCGATGATCGGTGGCTCCCTGCTCCCGAGCATGTACGGGCCCTTCGCGAGCTACTTCGTGAAGTACATCGAAGCCTACGCGGCAGCGGGCATACCCATCGACTACATCTCACTGCAGAACGAGCCACTCTACGTTCCGGCTGACTATCCAGGAATGCTCATGGACGCCGCCACGCAGACCCTGGTCCTGCGTGATTTCGTACTCCCGGCGTTGGCCGCAAACAACCTCTCGACGCGCGTGCAGGTGTATGACCACAACTGGGACCGTGGCGACTATCCCGACGCCGTGCTCGCGGACACAATGATCTCCTCGTCGCCCCACGTGGCCGGCACGGCCTGGCACTGGTACGGCGGCACGGCCGGGGCCATGACCACGACCGCCGACAGGTATCCGAGCATGGGGAACTGGGTCACGGAGGCGTCCGGTGGCACCTGGATCTCCGATCAGGTCCAGGCCGATTTCACCGCCATCACGCACGCGATGAGGAGTGACGCCAAGAGCTTCGTGAAGTGGGGCCTGGCTCTAGATCAGAACCGCGGCCCTCACGCCGGCGGCTGCGGCGAGTGCACGCCGCTCGTCACCGTCAACAGCAATTCCGGTAAGGTCACATATCCCATCGACTTCTTCACGCTCGGCCACTACAGCAAGTTCGTGCTTCCCGGCGCCCGCCGCGTCTGGTCGAGCAACGGCACCGGCATCGTGAGCGTCGCCTTCGTGAACCCGGACGGCTCGCGCGTGCTCGTCGCCTTCAACGACACGACCAGTAGCAACAGGTTCCAGGTGCAATGGGGCGAGCGGTCGTTCACCTACTCTCTGCCCGGCCTCAACGGCGCGACGTTCCGTTGGAGCGGAAGGCAGACGGGCAGCTATGCCATGAGCGCCAAGACCCAGATCCAGGCCTCGAGCTTCAACGCCACGTCAGGGCTGCAGACTGAAGGCACGACCGACACGCTGGGCGGCTACAGCGTGGGCTACGCCGAAGGTGGCGACTACGCTGTCTATCAGAACGTGGATTTCGGCTCCGGCGTTGCGGGCGTCGATGTCCGGGTGGCGAGCGGGGGAACCGGAGGCACGCTCGAGCTCCGCGTCGATGCAGTGACGGGGCCGCTCTTGGGCGAGATCCCCATCCCGATCACCGGCGGCTGGCAGAGTTGGGTGACGGTCTCCGGAGCGGCTTCGGGAGCGTCCGGCGTTCGTACGCTGTTCCTGGTCTTCCGGGGCACGACCCAGATCGGAAACGTCAACTGGTTCCGGTTCAAGTAGAGAAGGCGGCGGAAGAGGCGCCGCCTCCACACCCGCGAAGAGGGTGGCACTCTCCCTGCTGCACTCTCCCTGCTGGCCCCTAGTACCGGGGCGAGGACTTCGTCGACGGGCTCACCCGTCTTGTGCTTGCGGTTCTTTCGGGACTTTAAGCTCTGCGCCGCGATCCCAGGTGCCAGCGATCCCAGGTGCCAACCACTTCGCAAGTCGCGTCAGCTGAGTCGCATGCGGCCAAGTCGCCGACGATAGCGAGTCTCGGGCCGGTCACCTTCTAGGGCCAGCCCGTCGGATCCGGGCTCCCAATTGGGCCGCAGCCGATTCCGGAGTGGCTGGCCCCTCGGAGTCTGGCGCCTCGGAGTCGCCCCTCGGAGTCTGCCGCTGGAGCTTTTTCTAGGCCGGTGCTCGGGGCGTTCCGGTCTGCGGGCGGCGGGAACGGCCCAATGATCCCTGCTGGCGCACGGTTGCGCGTAGCTGTCGAAGAGAAACGTGGCGTTCACGGCCGTCTAACGTATTGGCCCTCGGTCACACGAGCAATGAAGGGCCCAGGGTCGAGTCGGCCGGGAGCGGCTCCGTGACGGGGCGTCTCTCCGGGTCCCCTCTTTGAAGGAGCGGCATGGTCAGTGTGGCTGGAGCTGGTCGCGGAATGTGGAGCTGTACCACCCTCGCCGTCGTCCTCGCCATCGCGGTTGCGGGCGGGCTCCGCGGACAGACGACCGATCCCCCGAGAGAGCCGGGCACCAAGCCCGTCGCCGAGGAACGTCGCGCTGACGAGCTGGCCGACCTCGTCGCCGCCGAGCTCGCGGTGTCGCAGCCGTTCCCTCTCCCTGGCGAGACCCTGACGATCACCGCCCGGGTGGACAACCGGGCGGCCGAGGCGGTCCGAGGCGTGCTGCTGCGGTTGCTCGCCGACGGGCGTACGGTCGCCGAGGCTCGGGCCGACGTGGCGGCTGGTGCGTCCTACGAGCTGCGCGCCTCGTGGCCGGCGCCGGCCGTGGCCGGGATTGTCACCCTGGCGCTGGTGGTCGACCCCGAGGGCGCGCTCAGCGAGTCGGACCGCAGCGACAACCGCCGCGAGCTGGAGGTGGCGGTCTCGCCACGGCCGTCGCGCGGTACGGAGCTCGCGGTGGTCAGCGTCGAGCGCGTCGCGGAGCCGGAGCGGCCAGGTGCGATCCGCGTCGTGGTGAGGAACGGCGGCAAGGCGGCGGTCGCGGCGCCGGTGGTGGTGCGCGTCGACGGCCGAGCGGTGGCGACCCGGCTCGCCGGCCCGCTGGCGCCGGGCGAAGAGGCGGTGATCGAGGTGCCGTGGCCTCCGAGCCGGCCGATCACCGAGCTCGCCGCCGAGATCAATCCGCGCTTCCGCCGCGACGAGCGCGAGCCACTGGACAACGAGCTACGCCGCACCCTACTGCCCGGCGCCAATCTGCGCATCGAGGACCTGTCGGTCGACGCGCGGCTGGTGCGCGACACGCCGGAAGAGGCGAAGCGGCCGCGACGCGTCCGCGTCACCTGGCGGCTGGCGAACCGCGGCGTCGAGGCGGTCCGGCGCCCGGTCCGCGTCCGCCTCACTCCCGGTGTCCGCGACGCCAAGGGTTGGCACCCGATCGACTTCACGGCGCCGCCGCTCGCCGCCGGTGAGTCCGTCGCCTTCTCGCACCTGATCGAGAACGCCGAACACGACTTCGAGATCGTGGTCGAGGCGGACGTCGACAACTCCGTCGATGAAAGCGACGAGAGCGACAACCGGGTCGTCACCCACTACAGCAACCCCGCCCCCGACGTCGACCGCTGGGTGTCTATCGGCCCGGAGCAGATGACGGACGAAGAGGACCACGGCTACGGCTGGGACGACTCCTCCGGGCGGCTCTCCACCCTGGTCATCGACCCCACCAACTCGGCAACGATGTATGCCGGAGCACAAAGCAGCGGTGTGTGGAAGACGGTCGACGGCGGCTCGTCGTGGCAGCCGGTGTCCGACGCCGCGACGCTCAGCGTCGCGGGGCTCGTGCTCGACCCGTCGCTGCCGTCGCGCCTTTACCTGGCCACGCGCAGCACTGGCGTCTACCGGTCGATCGACTCCGGCACGAGCTGGACGCAGATCTCGACCGCCGACCTCCGGGCGGTCGTCCATGCCGGCGCGTTCGTCATCCATCCGGCCGACCCGACGCGTCTGTTCGTCGCCTCCGACCAGGGCGTGCAGCGCTCCACCGACTCCGGCGCCACCTGGGCGTTGTCGCTCTCTGGCGGCCTCGCCACCGCGCTGGTCGTCGACCCGGCGGTGCCGGGCCGTCTCTACGCCGCGATCTTCCATGAGACCGACGAGACCGTCGCCGGCGTCTTTCGCACGAACGACTTCGGCGACAACTGGGTGCAGCTCACCGGCTGCCCGGGCGGCGCGCTACCGCTCGCCGCCGGCGCCACCGTGCGCTTCGCCCTCGACGGCGAACGTCTCTACGCCTCCTTCCGCGGCGACAGCGACTTCCGGGTGTTTCGCACCACCGATCTCGGCTGCTCGATCGGTGGCCGCCTCGAGTCTTCGTGGGAGCTCGGGTTTCACCCCGGCGGCGACACCTTCAAGATCCTGTGGAGCGGCATGTGGGCGAACCCCGCCGACCCGGGCTTCGTGTACCTGGGCGGCACCGATTTCTGGCGCTCGACCAACTCGGGAGGCAGCTTCTCGGACGTCGCCTCCCTCGGCGGGCCGCAACCCGGCGCCCACTCCGATCACCACTTCTTCGCCGCGGATCCGACGTCCCCGAAGGTCATCTACACGCTCAACGACGGCAGCATCTACCGCTCGTCGGACCGCGGCAAGGCCAGCAGCTTCGCATGGGTCGGCCAGGGCCTGCGCAACGGCGAGTACTACGACCACGCGCTGGCGAAAACCGATCCCGACCTGGTGATCGGTGGCACGCAGGACAACGGCACCCTGAAACACGGCTCGGCGAGCGACGTCTGGCGCATGATCCAGGGCGGCGACGGCGCCACGGTCGCGGTGGACCCCACCGACTCCGACGTCCTCTACGCGATGTTTCAGTACGCCTCGAGCATCTCGCGCTCGACCAACGGCGGCGACAGCTTCTCCAACATCGCCGACGGCCTGCCGGAAGGGTCGACCTGCTTCAACCTCCACTTCCAGGTCCACCCCGGCGACCCGTCGACGCTGCTCGCTTCGTGCAGCTTCAGCGACGACGACGGCAATCGGTTCGGCGGCCTTTGGCGGGCGAGCCCCCCGGGCTCGACCTGGTCGGTGATCTTCATGCCGCCCACTGGCGGCATCGGGCGCTCGGAGGTCGATCCGTCGGTCGACCTCTACTGGGCCGGTGCGAGCGACGGAGTCGTCTACGCCGGACCGTCCGGTTCCGGCTTCCGCGCCGTGTTCGCGAATCCCGGCGGCGCCTCGGTGACCGACCTCGACGTCGACCCGGCAACGCCCGCCGTCACCTACGCCGCCTTCGCCGGCGGGGGCGCGCGGCGTGTCTATCGCCTGTGGCGCGGCGATCCCGCCGCCATCGTGCTCCTCTCGCGCGACATCACCTCCGATCTGCCGACGGGCCTCGCGGTGAAGACTCTGTCGGTCGACCGCATGCAGCCGGACACGGTGTTCGTCGGTACCAACGCGGGGGTCTACCGAGGGCGCTCGCTCGACGGCGGCGTGACCTGGTTCTGGACGCCCTACAACAACGGCCTGCCACTCCCCGACGTGCGCGACCTCGAGGTCCACCCGACCACCGGCGTGATGCGCGCCGCCACCTTCGGGCGCGGCGTCTACGAGGTCAACACCGACTTCCCGCTCGGCTCGCTGCTCGCGATCGAAGGCGTGCCGATCTTCCTGCGCGCGCACGACGTCGGCACCGGCTTCGGCCCGCCCGGCGACCAGATCGACGGCGAGGCGGTGGTCCAGCTCGACGTGGCGCCGCATCGCGCCTTCGGCTTCCAGCTCCGCACCGACGGCGGCGAAGGGGTGCACCACGGGATGCTGGACCTGCTGCGCGACGCCTTCGATCGCCGCCACGTGGTCCGCATCGAGTACATCCGCACTGGCTTCAGGAACGGCCGCATCGTGCGCGTCATCGAGCCCAAGTGAGGTTCAAACCAAGTGAGGTTCAAACCAAGTGAGGTTCAAACCGAGCGAGGCTCAAGGAGAACGACCATGAAATCCGCTCATTCGGCAGTGACCGCCTTGCTGCTGGCCGCTCTGCTCGGCGCCGCCAGCAGCGCCGACGCCGCGTTGTTGCAGCGGCAGGGCAAGGTGACCTTCCTGCGCGTCCACGACGTCGGCACGGGCTTCGGGCCCCCCGGCGACCAGATCGACGTCGAAGTCGTCTTCCAGCTCGACACCGCCCCCCTCAAGTCGTTCGGCTTCCAGGTCCGCAACGACTCCAACCGCGCCGCCCGCCAGGGGATGCTCGACCTGCTGCGCGACGCCTTCAACAACGGCTGGACGGTGGTCGTCGACTTCAACATCGACGACCCGGTGAACGACAACAACGGCGTCGCCATCCGCGTCGCGCTCACCGGCAACCAGTCGGCGCCGACGGCCCACCAGTACGCGGGCAAGTTCGTCTGCGGCAAGAACGACGAGGGCAAGGTGGTCGCCCCGGGCGAGTACTTCACCGCCATCAACGTGCACAACCCCGGACGGGAGCCGGCGACGATCCGCAAGCGCTTCGCCATCGCTTTGCCGAGCGAGAAGCCCGGGCCGGTGTCCGGAGTGGTCACGGAACGACTGAAGCCGGGCGAGGCCTTCGAGATCGACTGTCCCGACATCGCCACCCACGTGCCGGTGAATAACTTTGCCAAGGGGTTTGTCACCATCGAGTCGCCGCAGGATCTCGAGGTCGTCGGCGTCTACACGGCAGCCAGGCTGGCGAACCGCGAAGTGGTGAGCGAGCACCTCGAGCGGGTGCCGTCGCGGCTCGTGGCACTCGCCCTCCCCGACCTGCTGCCGGTGCCGGGCCCCGAGGGCCACTTCTGCCGCGTCGTGAACAACCGCATGGTGGTGACGGTGCGCAACCAGGGCACCGCCGCCGCTGCGGCCACCGTCACCGAGATCGACTACCTGCAGGGGAGCCGCGAGAGTGTGCCGACACCGGCACTGGCCGCCGGCGCCGCGGCCGACGTGTCGTTCGCCATCCCGGCCGGCTTCCTTTCCGGCGAGGGCAACCACCCGTTCCGGATCACAGCCGACAAGGCGGCCACCGAGGTCGAGTCGAACGAGACCAACAACGTCGTCGCCGGCAATTGCCAGATCATCCTCTGAGCACCCCAGAGCCAGCACAGCCTGGAGACCTCCGGCTCGGAGAGGTGCCACCCACTTCGCAACTCAGCTCGGAGAGGTGCCACCCACCCCGCAACTCACGCCACCCACCCCGCAACTCACGCTGCTTGAGCGTGATGCGGCGGGTCACGCGACCCCGGGCCCGGCCGCAGGCGGTGTCCGCCGCTTCGGCTACCGCTTCGGGCTACCAGCCGCGAGGCGAGGGGCCGCCCGCTACTCAGTCGCCTCGCGGAGCCCAGCCATCCCGCTGCCGGATGAAAGCCACGGTCGCGCCATCGTTGGCCACTAACCTGGAATCCACCAGGGGCAAGGCGATGTAGGAGTGAGACTGCTACGGCCTTCGGGGCACCGAACCGGAGAGCGAACTTTGCGGCACCTCACCAGGCGACTCGTGCTGGTAGTTCTGCTGGGAGTGCTGAGCGCTCTTGCGCTCGTGCTCCTCGGCCGATGGGCGAACGCGACGAAGCGCGGCGGGCAGGAGCCCGCCGAACCGTTCCGCATCGCCGGCAACTTCTACTACGTCGGCGCGAACGACGTCGCGGCCTTCCTCATCACCGGGCCCGAGGGCCACGTTGTGCTCGACGCCGGCTATCCCACCACCGCGCCGATGATCATGGCGAGCATCGCGAAGCTCGGCTTCGACATCAAAGACGTCAAGGTGCTCCTGAGCTCGGAGCCCCACCCCGACCACGCGGGCGGGCTAGTGGTGCTTCAGCAGGCCTCGGGCGCCGAGTTGTGGGTGAGCAACGCGAGCGCCGACGCCATCGCCTCGGGCGGCGACGACCCGGACATGATCCTGCCGTTGCGGGCTCTCTTTCGGATCGGGATCTTCGGCTACCCGGCCCCCCGCGTCGACCACCGGCTCCAGGACGGCGACACGATCCGTATCGGGTCGAGCGTGCTCACCGCACACATCACGGGCGGCCACTCGCGCGGCTGCACCTCGTGGTCGTTCCCCGTCCGCGACGGGAGTCGGGTGCTCAACGTCGTGAGCGCATGCGACCTGGGCGTGATGGCTGGGATGCGGTATCCAGAACAGCGGGCCGATCTCGAGCGCAGCTTCCGCACACTGCGGAGCCTCCCCGCGGACATCTGGGTGACTTGCCATGCACGAAAGTGGGGCAGGTACCGCAAGTACGTCGCGAGCGTCACCGCGAAAAACCCGGTGGACCCGTTCCTCGACCCCGAGGGCTATCGCGCCTACATCGACAGCGCCGAGGCGGATTTGCGCCGAGGCGTGGTCCACTAGCAGCGCACGGCGCTGCCCGCGGACGGTGCCATGCACCAGTCAGGCAGCTCGGAGAGGTGCCACCCGGCCCGGAGAGGTGCTGCGGGTCGAGGCCGCGCCCTGCGAACCCAGAGGAAGGAGGGAACAGGGAACGGGAACGCCGACTCGATCGTTCCTCTCCGGAGGAACCAAGATCCGACGACCCCTGCACCGCCGCCTCTTCGCCCTGTCTCCCCGAAGCCTCTGTGCGCTCGTCGCCATGGCGGTGGCCGGCTGCCACCACCCGATCGGAGCCGCAGCACCGGCCTACCCTTCGAGACCACCCGCCACCTTCACCATCCGCGACGTCCAGGTCTTCGACGGCGAGCGGGTGCTGGAACATCGTTCCGTCGTCGTGGTGGAGGGACGAATCGCGCGCGTCGTCGGCGGCGAGCGCGCGCCGAGCGGCTCCGGCCGTGACGCCGCCACCATCGACGGCAGGGGACGCACGCTCCTCCCGGGCCTGATCGACGCCCACGTGCACGTTGGAGAGCAGGTCGAAGAGGCTCTCGCGCAAGCCGCTTCTCTGGGCGTCACGACGATGATCGACTTGTGGAACGGCGGCGAGCGGCTGCGGAGGATCAAGCAGGCGGCCGCCGCGGACGCCCCGCATCGCGCGTCCGTGCTCACCGCCGGCACCGGCGCGACGGCGCCCGGAGGGCATCCGTCGCTCGTGCGGGCGGTCCGAGGGCGCGAGCTTGCTGGCCGACGACGATCTCGGACCGTTCGTTCACCCGAGCTGGAGAGAGTGGCTGGCCAAGAGCATCAAGGCCGCCACAGCCGTGCAAGGCGACGGGCGGGGCGGTTCGGGAGCTCGACGCAGCCGGGGTGCCGATCCTGGCGGGCACCGACGCGCCCTCGCCCGGCACCACGTACGGCGCATCGCTCCACGGGGAGCTCGCCTTGCTCGTGCGCGAGGGCTTGACGCCCGTGGAGGCGCTGACGGCCGCCACCTCCGCCGCTGCGCGCGCATTTCGCCTTCGCGGCCGCGGCTTCATCCGGGCCGGCTCGCGAGCAGATCTCGTCCTCGTCGATGGCGACCCGACGACGGACATCGTCGCCACGCGAAAGATCGTCGGCGTCTGGAAGGCCGGCGTCGAGGTTCAGCGGCAGCGTATGTAGCGCCCGACGCAACGCTCGATGTGCGCCTCGCCTGCCCGCGTCGCCGCCGCGCCGCCGGCCGGTGAGGGAGTTCTCCAGCGATTCCCGCGTCCCAAGCGACAGGGATGCGCGAAGGTGCGCTTCCCGGGAACCGGAGAACGGCGATGGCCACGCAAGAGACGGAGAGGAAGCGGATGCGGCCGCGGAGCGGCGGCCGGCAGAGGCGGGGCGGGATCCTCTGGACGGCCATGGTGGCGTGGTGGACGTTCGGCGCCCTCCAGGGGTTGCCCGTGGGAGCGCAGGAAGGGCCGTTGACGACGATGAGCGTGACCACCGAGCCCTCCTCCTTCGTAAACGGCGAGCGGCTGGTCTACGTCGTCACCCTTCAGAACACGGGGCTCGTACGGCTCGACGGCGCCGCCATCTGGACGTCCGTCCCGACCAACTCGAACCGGCGGGCCGACCTCGCCGACTGCCGGCCCGAGAACAGCCGTTGGCAGGAACACCCGGACGGCACGTGGGTGCAGACATTCGGCTCGATCGCGCCCGGTGAAAAGCGGATCGTGCGTTTTTGCGTCGTGCCCGAATCCATTGGCTCGTGCGAAGCGACGCAGAACTTCGACGGCAGCGTGACAGCCACTCGGGGCAACACCTCCACCCTCCGCTTCGACCACGCGATCGCCACCGTCCCCGGGGCGAGTTGCTCGAACCCCTGCTTCGCGGCCCCGGGTGGCGACAACACGCGCACGGCCTGCTGCGTGGCGGAGGCCATCAACTGTCTCTTCCAGCCTTCGGATCCGCTCTGCGGCGGTACCACGTCCCCGACACCATCGCTCCTGCAGCTGGCGAGCCGGGCGCTCGAAGCCGGCTCCAGGTTCTTCGGCGTCGCGACCGACATCCGACGGCTCTACGCCCTGCGCGACGTCCTGCGCACCACCCCCGGCGGGCGGGCTGCGGTGACCCTCTATACCGCGCACCAGGGCGAGCTCAGGCGCCTGCTGCTGGACGATGCCACACTGCGCGAGCGGGCAATCGACGTGCTGACCGCGTGGAGCCCGGTGATCGACGACGCCATCTCGTTGATCGGCCCCGAAGCGACGATCACGCGCGCCCAGATCGACGAGCTCGAGTCGTTCCTCGACGAGCTGCGAGCCGTGGCGAGCCCCGGCTTGCGTGCGACCATCGATCGAGAGTCGCAGGCCCTCGGCATCGAAGCCTTTGCCGGCCTATCTGCACGGCAGGCCAGCGGCCGCCTCAACAAGCTCACCTGCGCCCCGGACGCCCAGACGCTCTGCCTCTCGCAGGGTCGCATCCGGGTGGAGACGACGTGGGAGACGAGGGACGGGCAGCGCGGTCGAGGCCGGGCCGTACCGCTGACGAGTGACACGGGCACGTTCTGGTTCTTCTCCGCGGCCAACGTGGAGACGATCGTCAAGGCGCTGGACGCCTGCTCGTTCAACGACCGGCGCTGGTTCTTCGCCGCCGGCCTCACCGACGTGGGGGTGGAGACCACCGTCACCGACACCGCGACAGGCGTCGTGAAGACCTACCGGAACCCACTCGGCCGGCCCTACGCCGCCGTCCAGGACACCGACGCCTTCGACTGCACACCTTGATGCCCCCAAGGACGGCGCCCCGAAGACGGTGCCATGCGGCCTTGGCAGACCCTCTGTGCAGCCATCGTCGAGACCGCTGAACAGGGCCACCATCTCGGACTCGGAATGTCGGCGTAGGTGAGCGGCCGCCCAACCCCTCGTTGCTCGGATTCCGGTCTCGGCCACATTCGCGGAGCGCGCAGCCAGGTCGGGCACTCCGCGGATCCGGCGTCCCCGCCGCCCGATGCGAGGGAACCAGGAGAGACGGAAGGGCAGAACCACGCCGGCTCACCCGTTCTCGGTGCCGGGTGACCAGAGACCCCGAAGGGTCTCGCACCTTCGGGCATCGGCTTCATCAACCGGCGAAGCTGATGCGTGCGGCATAGGTCCCCGTGCGATTGGAGTCGATGCGAAGCGAGTGGGTCAAGGTCGACGTTCCAGACCACCCCTGTGGCTCAAAAGGCTGCGACGCGGTCAGAGCTGGCGGATCAATTGGCGCACGAGCGAGAGCAGCCCCGAATAGCGCAGCTTCGGGTCGACATAGGTGTGGATCACGTAGAACAGGAAGTAGTACGAGCGGGCCGCGGACCAGATGAGCACGGCGATCAGGAGGACGGTGCGAATCGAGGGAGCGCGGAGCCAGAGGCCGACGACGCAGACCGCAGCCAAGAGTACGAACAGCATCGCCTTGAGCGCCATCGTCCACGGGGATGTCAGATCCCGCATCGCAATCGCCGTTCGACCGGGGCGCCGAGTTGAGATACGCCACCGCTGATGGAGTTGCCTCGCGGAAGCACTACGGCCATGCATACGGGCGACACAGGCGATCCGCCCCGAAACTGGGGCGTTCGGTGCGCTGGACAGGTGCCGCTGGACAGGTGCCACCCACTTCGCAACTCACGCCGCTTGAGTCAGATGCGGCGGGTCTCGGGCGGAGTGCGTCTCGGGCGGAGTGCCAGCCACTTCGGAGGCGTGTGCCACCCACTTCGGAGGCGTTTCCTGCGCGTATAGTCGCCGCGTGCTCCTCCGCGCAGTTCTCTCGGCTCTCCACGTCCTTGCCCTTGCCATCGGGCTCGGCGCCGTCGCGACAAGGGGCGGTCGCCTCAGGGACTTGCGCCGTGCGCCCGAGGATGCCGCCGTGGTGGGACGCCTACTGCGGGCAGACACCTTCTGGGGTGTGGCCGCACTCCTATGGGTCACGACCGGCATGATGCGGGCGTTCGGACACCTCGAGAAGACACCCGACTTCTATCTCCGCAACGGATTCTTCTGGGTGAAGATGGGGCTCTTCGCGCTCGTCCTGGCGCTCGAGGTCCGGCCGATGCTCACGTTCATCCGCTGGCGGATCGCCCGCTCCCGCGGCCGCGCCCCCGCCACCGTTGGCCTCGGCGCCCTCATCGCGCTCAACGACGCGGAGGTCGCAATCGTCCTCGCGATTCCCTTCGTCGCCGCTCTGATGGCCCGAGGGGCCTGGTTGTTCTGACCTGCTGAGTCTCAGGCGAGAGTGGCTCCGGCGCCTTGCAACGGCTTCGTCCGCTGCGTCTCACTGCTGGGCAGGCCGGATGCAATCTCGTCGACAACCTCGTCCACGGGGCGCATCGTCTCGACCTTCGCCGCAGTGAGGGCCATGTAGATCGCGTAGCGCTCCCGAATGACTGCTTCCTCCCTCTCGCGCGAGCGACGAAAGGGTCGCGTCATTTGACGGCGGACGGTCTCGGCCACACACGCCTCGGGATCGAAGGAAGGTAAGAGGACGAACGTGGATCTGGACGACGCGATCTCCCTGCGCAGGGCGCAATAGACGGGATGAACCCGCTCCGGGTACGTCATGAACCCGGACGAGAGGGCCACAACGCCGCGGC
>Ga0075431_100001730_pt1 | contig 20540 bp, 12 predicted proteins | sample RhiMetdeltSRZDD5_FD_75297 | JGI IMG/M metagenome (GOLD analysis project Ga0075431, IMG submission 75297) | Populus rhizosphere microbial communities from Tennessee, USA - Rhizosphere MetaG P. deltoides SRZDD5 | ecosystem: Host-associated > Plants > Roots > Rhizosphere > Soil | place: USA... | reverse complement strand
CGTTGGATTAAAAGCATTGAGAGCGGCAATTGCTAATCCTGTGCGGTCGCTACGCGCCGAATGAGGTCGTGTACGAAAATGTACGTAAACTGTCCGTTTTCGTACACCTGTGGGGGCAAACCATCCATGAAACCCTGTGTAGCAGCGGGTTTTGCCATTGGCACAGGTGTTGGGTGATGAGGGCAGCAATCCAAAATAGCCATGTTCAAAAACTACCTTCTTTCAGCATTCAGGAGCGTCGGCCGCAACAAGATATTCTCCATGATCAATATCCTGGGGCTTGCGATTGGGATCAGCGCTTCGCTTGTTATTTGCCTTATTGTTCGTTACGAGTTCAGTTACGAGGCGTTTCACCAGGACCGTGAGCGCATTTACCGCGTGGTTACCAACATGCATTTTCCTGACCAGGATTTTAAGAATTCAGGAGTTCCCGGTCCATTACCGGCTGCTATGCGGAGTGAGGTAACAGGTATCGAATCATCTACCTTATTTGTGCTGGCTAATGAAACGAAAGTTAAAGTGCCGGCAAAACACGAGAATAATGGATTGTTCAGAAAACAAAAGTTAATTGCTTTTGCCGACGATCAGTATTTCAATTTTATAAAGTACCAATGGATTGCTGGTGTGGCTGCCACCGCATTGAACGAACCGAATAAAGTAGTATTGACCGAAAGCCGCGCTAAAGAGTATTTTGGTTTTAATGATCTGAGCCAGGCAATCGGGCAAAATATTATTTATGATGACACCATCACAGTAGCTGTATCAGGTATTGTAAAAGACCTGGATCAGGTAACGGATCTCGTGTCAAAAGAATTTGTTTCATTACCTACTTATATTAACCAGTTAAAAGAAACCAATGGCTGGGATGAATGGGGTAGCGTAACATCTTCCACTCAGTTTTTAATTAAGCTTAAAAAAGGAGTAAACCGGGCTGCAATAGATAACCAGCTTATTGCACTCAGGAAAAAGCATGAAGCAGAAGCTTATCTTAAAACTGATCATTTTTTACAACCATTAAGCGATATACATTTTAATTCGGACTTCGATGCCTTCGATCAGCGACTGGGGCATAAACCAACCTTATATGGCTTGCTTGCAGTCGCTGCTTTTTTACTCGTATTGGGATGTATCAATTTTATTAACCTGACAACAGCACAAGGGTCACAAAGGGCAAAGGAAATAGGCGTTCGCAAAACAATGGGTAGTACTAAGACAAACCTGGTAACACAATTTTTGACAGAAACATTTTTACTTACAACTGCTGCGACCTTACTTTCGCTGGTATTGGTTCCATTTATCCTGAAAATTTTCCGCGGCTTTATTCCGCCGGGTCTTAGTCTTGATATGCTCAGCGAACCGGTTATTATCGGGTTTATGATTTTGCTGGTTATCGTGGTAAGCCTGATCTCAGGTTTTTATCCCGCGCTTGTTTTGTCAAAATTCAAACCTGTAACAGTTTTAAAAAATGTAGCCTATGCAAACACTTCACAAAGTCGCAGGGTTTGGATTCGTAAGACCCTTACCGTATCCCAGTTTATGATCGCTCAATTCTTTATAATAGCAACCCTTGTTGTTGGACAGCAGATCCGGTATTCCTTGAACAAGGACATGGGTTTCAGAAAAGATGCGATTGTGCATTTTAACGCGCCCTATAATTATTTTGCGCCGGATAACAAACAATTTATTTTGTTGCAGAAAATAAAAACTATTCCGGGGATCGACAAGATCAGTCTTGCCGAAGCGCCGCCGGCTTATGCGGGAATGAATTCCACAACAATGAAATTTAAAAGGAACGGAAAAGAGCTTGAAACAACAGTAGAAGTAAAGCACGCCGACACGAACTACTTTTCGCTTTATAATATGAAATTGGCCGCGGGGAGAAACCTGGTGGCAAGTGATACAACCAAAGAGTATGTGATCAATGAAAGCTATTCCAGGTTTTTGGGATACACCGACCCGACAAAGATCATTGGGGAATCACTTGAGCGAAATGGAAGACTTATCCCGATCGTTGGAGTGATAAAAGACTTCAACAGCAAATCGCTTCATAAGCCGATCGGCTCGCTGGCGTTTACAGCAGCCCAGAAAAACGATCATTTTTTTCATGTCCTTTTAAGAGGAAACAGCGCTAAAGAATGGAAAACCACCATGAACATGATAGAAAAGGAATGGAAGCAGATCTACCCTGAAGAGGAATTCAATTATAATTATTTTGATGAAACAATTGCTTTCTTCTACAAAAAGGAAAAGGATGTTTCCCGGCTGTTGAACTGGAGCGCGGGACTTGCCGTTTTTATTAGTTGCCTTGGTTTGCTTGGACTTGTTATTTATACAACAACACAGCGTGTAAAAGAAATAGGCGTTCGAAAAGTATTGGGAGCTTCGGTTTCCCAGATAGTAGGATTGCTCTCAAAGGATTTTTTAATGCTGGTTGTACTCGCATTTTTAATTGCGGCGCCACTGGCATGGTGGGCAATGAATAAATGGCTGCAGGATTTTGCTTTCCGTACCAATATCAGCTGGTGGGTCTTTGCGGTTTGCGGTATATCGATGATGATCATCGCATGGCTGACCTTAAGCATACAAACCTTTAGATCGGCAACGGTGAATCCGGTGAAAAGTTTAAGAACAGAATAATTTGCTGTCCATGATAAAACATTATTTCAAAATAGCGTGGCACAACATCCGGCATCAGAAGTTGACTAGTGTGATAAACATTTCAGGTTTGTCAATCGGCATTCTTGCCGGAATGATTACATTATTAATAGCTTTAGCTACCGTAAGTATTCATGCAGTGAAAGCTGCGGTAGCAAATCCCGCTAAATCCCTAAGAACGGAATAAAACACTAATATGATCAGAAGTTATTTTATTATAGCATGGCGCAATCTCTGGAAGAACAGATTGTTTTCATTTATCAATATTATGGGATTAGGTTTGGCAATCCCGTTTGCTTTGCTCTCGCTGATACAGGTAATAAATGTGTATGAATATGATAATTTTCATCCCTACCCCGAAAGAACATACAGGATCATTACTGATGTAAAAGATGATAATGGTAATAAAACCAAATATGCAGCAACTCCCTATGAACTTGCCGATAAATTAAAAACTGATTTCCCTTTCGTTGAGCAGTCAACAAGAGTGACGGGGCAAATGGGATGGGAGCTCACGAACAGGATCAAAAATATACGGGTAAATGCTTTATTTATTGAGTCTTCATTTTCTGAAATTTTCGGATTTTACCTGGAAAAAGGTGCGTGGCCTTCATCGCCAAATTCAATTGTCCTGACACATGAAAAAGCCGAAGTTTTCTTTGGAGACGCCGATCCTATTGGAAAAATACTTTCTCATGCTGATTATGGTGATTTCAAAGTTGTTGGTGTATTAAAACCATTCAAAAAAAATACACATTTAAAAACAGATGTGATCGTCTCCATGGTTGCTTATGAAAAATTTAATAAGAACATATCCAAAATGTTCTTGCCGGTTTATACCTATGTCTTGCTTAAGGACAATACTGGTGTAAAAAACCTTACAAGCTCGTTGCATACACTTGCCATTAATATCAATAAAGAGAATGCTACAGCAAAACAAACGATAAATTTCCGGTACCAGCAATTATCCGATATCTCTCCTGCATACGAAGAGTTAAAAGGAAACCTTGGAGTTCAGTCTGCTTGGGAATTGCTTATAAACCTGGGAATTGCATTGGCCATTATTCTGCTCGCCGGGTTTAATTATATTAACCTGACACTTGCCCGTTCGTTAAGCCGGGCAAAAGAAGTTGGTATACGCAAGGTGGCAGGTGCATTACGCGGCCAGCTGGTCCGCCAGTTTGTGTGTGAAGCTATTTTGATTGCATTGTTATCGCTGTTAGTAGGCGTTGTTGTCATGGAGCTTATGCAGCAATTTGTTTATGTAAGTTGGATAACCTGGGAAGTTGACAACAAGTTTATCTTATGGATCGTTTTTATTGCTTTTGCAATTTTCATTGGTGTGATAGCCGGAATTATTCCCGCAAGGGTTTTATCATCGTTTCAACCCATAACAGTTTTAAAAGGAACAATAGCGCCGGCATCTTTTGGTAAAATAAACTTCCGTAAAAGTCTTGTCGTTATCCAGTTCGTGGTTTCAGCATGTTTTATTTTCCTGATCTCAAATTTGTATAGCCAATTCCAATACATGGCTACAGATAACGAGAATTTCAACCGGAAGAATATTTACAATATTTCCGTCAACGGAGACTATAACTTATTAAGAAATGATATTTCAAACCTCAAAGATGTTGATCGTATCGGGCTAGTTTCAACTCCCTTTGGGGGCACCAGTGCGGGCTGTGGTATAAAATACGGGAAACAAGGTCAGTATAGTGCAGCCAGTTATTACGCAGCAAATGCAGACTTTATTTCAAATATGAATTTGAAGTTTGTTGCCGGTAATAATCTTCCTGAAACGAATATTGATTCGGCAACAAATTTTGTGGTCATCAATGAGCAGGCCGTGTTTGCACTTGGGCTCGGTACGCCACAGGAAGCAATAGGAAAACAAATTATTTTGAATGATGCAGAAGAAGTGATGATCACCGGGGTGGTTAATGATTTTTGTTATTTCCTCTATCAATTCAGGGTAGCGCCGCTGGTAATGCAATATAACCCCACACAGTTTCATGTATTAAGTATTAAAACAAAAACGGGTGTTGACGAGCAATCATTGAAAGCGAGTATGCAAACTATCTGGAAAAAATATAATCCTTATGAAGAGCTGGCATTTTCCAATTATGAGAAGGATATGTACCAGCGTTATTATCCCGGTGCCGATATGAAGTTTATGGGTATGATCTGCTTTGTGATTTTTGTAATTGCTCTTATGGGATTGATAGGAATGGTAACTTATACAACGGAAAAACGTATTAAAGAAATAGGGATACGAAAAGTGATGGGTGCATCGATTGCTGCAATAGTCAAAGAGCTTTCCGGTAGCTTTATAAAGTTGATATTGATTGCTGCTGCTATTTGTATCCCGTTAGGTTATTTATCAGGATATTTTTTTATAAATCTTTTTGCATTTAATAATGGGGTAAATGTATCGCTGATGGTATTATTGTTTCTTGCAATATTTTTTATTGCTTTATTTGCGATCGCAATAAAAACTATCAGGGCAGCATCAGCTAACCCCGTAAAATCTTTAAGAACAGAGTAAACGATAATTTACGTTCCGTTCGTCATTGCGGGCGGGGCGAAGCCAATAAAAATAAAACTATGATCGAACTAAAAGGAATTTATAAGTGGATAAACACAGGCAATAACAGGACATTTTTGTTACGGGACATTAATCTTTCGATAAAGGAAGGAGAATTTATTTCCATTATGGGTCCTTCAGGCTCCGGTAAAACAACATTGCTGAACGTGATCGGGATGTTAGATGAATTCAATGAAGGCGAATACACGTTTCTTCATGAATCGGTGCATAAGCTAAAAGAGAAACAGCGAACTTCTTTATATAAACAATATATCGGTTTTGTATTCCAGGCTTATCACCTGATCGATGAGTTGACTGTCTATGAGAATATTGAGACGCCGCTGATCTACCAAAATGTAAAAACGTCAGAGAGAAAAGCAATGGTAGCGGATATACTTGACCGCTTTAATATCGTAGGAAAAAAAGATCTTTTTCCCACACAGCTTTCAGGTGGACAACAGCAATTGGTTGGGATTGCAAGGGCCCTGATAGCCAAACCAAAATTATTATTGGCTGATGAGCCAACGGGCAACCTGAATTCAAAGCAGGGCGAAGAGATCATGGACCTTTTTAAAGAATTGAACAATGAAGGTGTCGCGATCATACAGGTAACCCACTCTGAGAAAAATGCATCGTATGGAACAAGAATAATTAACCTGCTTGATGGCATGATCGTAAAATGAGGGTATTAAAATATTATCAATTAATAAAAGCTATGAAAAGATTCTTTTTAACTACGGGGATTTTGTGTGCGATGGTTATTTGTTCATTTTCCCAAAATACAGTCACAGGAAAATTAACGCTGCAACAGTGTGTGGAAACAGGTATAGCCAATAATCTTGACGTATTGCAAAGCGACCTCCAGGCACAGGCCGACGAGGTCAACTGGAAACAGGCAAAATTGAATTTGTTGCCTGACCTGAACGCGTCAGCAAGTCATGGGATAAACACAGGTAGAAGCATTGACCCTTTTACCAATACGTATTTGAACCAGAACAGTAATTATGCAAGTTATGGTCTGGGCAGTAATGTTACTTTATTTAATGGAATGGTACTGCAGAATGTGATCAGGCAAAACAAGCTTACTTACGAAGCGTCAAAGATGACATTGCAGCAACGCAAGGACAATCTGACGTTAAATATCATTCTTGCGTATTTACAGGTTTTGAATAATGAGGATATACTTGCCCAGTCACGCAACCAGGCTGAATTGTCGAAGAAACAGGTTGAAAGGCTTGATGTTTTAAATAATGAAGGGGCGATACAACCCTCTCAACTTTCGGATATTAAAGGGCAATATGCCGGCGATCAATTAAGCATCTTAAATGCGCAAAACAGTTTAGAGACATCGAAGATCACCTTATGTCAATTTATGAATGTCCCGTATACAAAGGATTTTTCAGTGGAAAGGCTGGATGCTTCAGCTTTTATGGGTACATATGCAGATACACCTGATAAGATCTATGAAACGGCTTTACAACAATTCGCACAAATAAAGGCGGCAGATTATACGTTGCAAAGCTCGGAGAGAGCGGTAAAGGTTGCGAGAGGAAGATTGTTCCCGACACTTAGTTTTAATGCAGGATTTGGCACTAACTATTCCAATACTGCCAGTACGGCAACATTAATAAATACTACTGATGTGGTAAGTACCGATTATGTGATCGTTAGTGGCAGTCCCACTAATGTAATTAAGAAGCAAAACAATTTCTCCAGTCAAAAAATAAGTTACGCTGATCAGTTGAAGAACAACCGTAATTCTGGTTTTAGTCTGGATATGCGCATTCCGATCTTTAATAGCCTGTTCCAGCGAAACCAGATCAAGCTGGCAAAATTGACCCAAAAAAGTAATGAGCTTGCATTTAAGACTACAAAAACACAATTGCAGCAAGCAATAGAACAGGCTTATGTAAATATGACAACAGCATCTGATCGTTACAAAATATTACTTGAGCAGGTTGAGGCGTATAAAGAATCTTTCAGGGCTGCTGAGATACGCTTTAATGCAGGAGTTGGCAACTCGATCGATTATTTAACCGCAAAAAATAACCTGGACCGTGCCAATATTAATTTGATCAATGCTCAATATGATTATGTACTTCGTACAAAAGTGTTGGATTATTATAAGGGAATGAGATTGTGGTAGTACTTTAAATGTTCAACAAAAAATTGGGTCTATAATATTAAACTCCTACGGAATTACGAAATCCCAAAAATAAAAAAGCAGGATGGCTGGAAAACCCCCTGCTTGGGTCTTTTTGACCCCCACATGAGAAAACTGTATTTTTTAACTGCGCTTGTCGTTAAGCATAACTAACAATTCAAAATTAATCTTATATACCAAGCAGTCTTTGATAAGATAACTGAAGCATGAAAGTTGTATACTGAAGCATTAGTAAGGTTTAATCTTTTCTTAATACAAGTTTATACTCGCCAAAACTTCCTGCTGCAACAGTATGTTTCAGGATCACACTGAATGTGCCTGAACAGGGTGCCACAAAATTGTCAACGCTTGGTACACTTTCAGCAGAAATATTTCCATAAGGCCAGCTGGCGCCACCATAACCACTTCCGTAAACCTGTTTGGGAACTGTTACTGCATTTGTAATCGGGTTCACAGTAACAACGATCGGTAAAGCTCCATCAGCGGCATACTTAAAGGAAAAGTGCGTCGCGTCGATCATCGTTACCTGTACAATGTCTCCTGCCCCATAATCTCCCCATTCATCAGTTACTACTTCAAACGCACCCCGAAAATTATCAGGAGCATATTGGCACACTGCTTCATAACGTACAAAGGTGCTGGCCCCAGGCTGTGCCGCGACACCCGCAGCATAAGAGGCGCCTGTAACAGGAAACGCCTCAAACTTTGCGCCTGTATAAGTGGTAACATCTACGCCAATATCAAATTTATCACCCAGTACAATCGGCGCATTAAATAAGTCTTCCAGCTGTTGTCCTGTGATGGTTATTTCAGTCGGAAAACTCGTTACGTCTGCTTTAAGCAGTTTTACACTTGCCTTGTCATTATTCTTCATCACCACCACATCATATTTCTTTGGAGGAGCATCATTAGGAAAATAACGGTCGACAGTGAATTTCCCGGTAAAGGCATCCGGATCCAATGCAGAGATCACTTGTGTTGATCCCGCAACCTTCACAACCAATGGCACCGGGAATCGTGAGAGCTCAGGGAGCTTTTCAAACCTGTCTTTTTTGCAGGCTGTAAACAACGCCGCTATTGAAAATATATATAAGCTAAGAATGATTATTTTTTTCATATTTCATTTTTTATTGGTGTTTGTTATGGCATCCAGAAAACTTTATAAGTACTTGGATTTTTTTGAGCCGGCGCATTAGGATTACTTTCCAGTTCGGTTTGAAACCAGGGAAGCGCTAAAGCAAATGTTCTGCTCAATTGTACCGGAACAGATTTCTGATTTCCCGGGTTTACCGGATCGCCATTAATAGGAGGTTGCACTCTTCCACCCGGCGCCATCGTTGGATCAGAAGGATCGAATACTACCGGGTAACCTGTTCTCCTGATGTCAGTGTATTGATCAACTGCACTGCCAACAGACGATAGCCATTTTTGCGTCATGATGATCTCTAATTTTTTTGCTGCGGAGGCCGCATCGTATTCTGCCAATACATTCGCCGTATATGTATTTACTGCTGCTGATCCCACCAGCGCAGGAACATTTTGAGTTGGGTGGACATAGTTTGATATTACATAATCGACCTGCTTGAACGATTCGGCCATGGCAGCTTCAAGTTTTGCTCTTGCATCGCCGGTAATAACTCCTGTACTGATCAATTCAGCCTCCAGGTAAAGACGGTCAGCATAAGTAATGAACCTATAAGGAGAAGCACCGGTACCACTGTTTGCAGTTGCTACGGTGGCACTGCCATCATCGTATTTACCACCAACAGGGTAAATACCAAAAAGACTGATCGTGTTTTGCTGCGACCTGTCACGATCAGGACCCACCGAACCAAAATAAATTGAAACAAACGGCCCGTCACGATATTCCGTTTGATTTCCTTCTCTTGTAGCCTGTGTTGCATTTACCTGGTTATAGATATAATACCTGATGCGTGGATCGGGGTTGCCGGTAAAAATTCTTGGATTATATCCTTTTAGTATTTCATAAAACCAGGGACTGACATGATTGCTGCGTTGCGTTGCAAAGTAGGTATAGAAACCAGGATTCCTGTCGTCAGTTGCACCATTTGGTCCATATGGTAAAAGAAAGCTTTCACTTGTTTGACTGATGAGGTTGCCACCGCTGATCAATGCACCTACTTCTGCAGAAACATTTTTTACTTTTCTTATCTGCGTGTACATTTTTAGTTTCAGCGTATTCGCAGCTTTTACCCACCTTGTAACATTGCCACCATAGACAAGATCGTCAGTGCCGGGGCTCTTCGGATTCGGGGCATTTGCATCATTCAGGTCTGCAATGCCTTCGTTGATCAAAGCAAAAAGACTTTCATAGATGGCAGCATCATCATCAAACTTTGGATAGAGTATTCCCTCCTTTAATTTATTGGCCTCTGAATAAGGAACATCACCAAATACATCGACAGCAATACTGTATGCATATGCTTTTAAAATTTTAGCAATACCCGCATAACGCAGATTGCCTGCGGCAGTTGCTTTTGCAATGATATCCTCCAGGTTTTGCATTACTCCATACACAGGAAACACTGTACCGGGGTTTGCGGTTGATGAAAACAACTTAGACCATGCTGTTTGAATATTTGGGTCAACACCGGTGATACCATATTTGTCTGCTTCTTCCCGGGTACTCATCTGGTGGGTATACACGGCAAGTATTTCAGACAAGCCGCCGTTTTGTTCATCCATTGACAATGCATCGCCAAGTGTTCTTTGGGTTGTCGGGAGCAACTTTGATACTTCAACCGCTGTTGGGTTGTTGGGATCCGTGTTGATGTCTAAGAATTTTTTACACGACACTGACAGCAAAGCAACAAGCGGGATGATGAATTTTATTTTATGTGTCATAGTTTTTAAGATTAGGTTTTTGATCAGAATGTAACATTGATATTAAATCCAATTCTCCTTGTTGTAGGAGCTGCTGATAATTCAATTCCCTGAACTGCAGTAGAACCAAAGCTGTTCACTTCGGGATCAAAATTTGTGTACTTCGGCATGTTGGGTGCAAGATGCCATAAGTTCCTGCCGCTAAGGCTTAGTGTAACTCCTTTGATAGCGGGTACTTTCTTCAATAATGTCTTTGGAATATCGTATCCCAGTGTTACCTCTCTCAAATGAAAAACAGTTGCATCATACACTGACCATTCAGTAGCAGAATTAATTCCAAACGAGCCTGAGGGGCCGCCTGCAGAGAAATAAAGATCATTTGTAGTAATTACCGTATGGTTAACAACTTTTTTGCCACCAACCAATAATGGCTGACCTGGATTATTAGGATCGCCATACACACCAGGAATGACCCATGCCGTTTCCCTGTCCCTTGTATCCTTTGTTACACCTCTTCCCAGTAATTGATTCACGGTCACAGAATAAATATCGCCGCCCTGTGTCCAATCCCAAAGCACATTTAATGAAAGTCCTTTGTAACGAAGTGTATTGGTGAGACCCAATTTAAAATCGGGTGTAGGATCACCAACCATTGCTTCCTCATCCGCCGTGATCATCCAGCCTGTTACAGGATCGATCAATAAATTGCCTTCTTCATCACGTGCAGATACAGTTCCTCTTAAATAACCAAATGGTTTGCCTGGTTCCAGGTAAGGATTGATACCGGCAATAATTCCTGCCATTTGTATCCTGTCAACACCGCTGGTTAATTCTGTAACGATATTTTCATTGTGTGTAAAAATCCCATGAACATCCCAGCTGAAATTCTTGCCTCTTACAGGGCGCACCAAAAGATCTATTTCAACACCCCGGTTCCTGATGCCGCCAAAGTTTGTTACCTGTGCTAAATAACCTGATGATGGCGGCGTAGTAATGATGGCAATAAGATTGGTTGATTTTCTATTGTACCATGTAAAATCAAGCTCAACTCTTCTTTTTGCAAAGCTTAATTGAGTACCTAACTCGATCTCTGTAGTAAACTCCGGTTTAAGTGACGGGCTATTTGCAGTAGATGGAAGTGTGGCGGAAGGTATTCCTAAAAAGCTTGGATTGATCGTGTATACATCACCTAGTGAGTAAGGAGGAGCATCACGACCCACTTTTGCCCATCCGGCTCTCAACTTTGCATAATCGAGTACATTGCTTTTTAATTTAAAAGCATCGGTAACGATGAATGATCCTGATACAGAAGGGTAGAGGTAACTCCTGTTTTCCACCGGTAGAGTTGAAGACCAGTCATTACGCACTGTTCCATTTAAGAATGCATAGTTTTTATAGCCAACAGTTACATCACCAAACACACCAATGATTCTTTGTCTTGAATAAAAATCGTTGGTGAACTGTTGCTGTGCAGTATTGCCAAGTGTATAAACTCCTTTTGTGATGAACTGGTTACCAGTTTGTGTGGCATCGGTAATAGTGCGTTGATTGATATTGTTACCAACAAGCACTTTCAGGGAAATGTCCTTATGGATGTTGGGAGTAAGTGTAACGAGCAGGTTTGATTCAAGTTCCTGTTTCCTGTAATTATCCAATACCAGTCTTCCAAGTCCTGATGCAGCTCTTGAACCAATCTCTGTTACTTCTCTTCTGTCGATCCTTGCGACATTGCTTCCAACGGTATAGTCAAAACGTATCCATTTATGTATGGTAAAATCAAAATGGGCGCCTGCTACGATCCTTTCTTCATTTGTAGCAATGGTATTATATTTTGCTGACCAACGCGGATTATCATAGCCGGTTACATTAGGTTGTAATGGCAAACCATTTTTATCTTCAAAAGGCAGATTCATGTCCCAGTTACGTGCAAGAAATAATGAACGGGCAAAAGAAGATGCGGTACCACCTACCTGGTTTTCACCAAAGAAACCACCATGCTGGTTAGCTCTTGCGTAAGAAAAATTTCCGCTTACATTTACCCCAAGATCTAATTTGGTTGAAGCGCCGAGGGAAATGTTAGCTCTTTCAAGGTCTGAATTGGATACATATCCTTTATGAAACAAATGTGATGCTGTAACGCCTACAGAACTTTTTTCATCGCCTCCGCTTACGTTCAAAGAATTCTCATAGACAAATCCGTTTCTGAAAAGATCTTTTACATTATTAGGATATGGCCTGAAAGCAATATTGGCTGACGGAAACAATTCAGGATATGCTGCCTTTAATGAAGGCCACGCCGCGATAGAATCCAATGTAGCAAATGCAGGTCCCCATGATCCGTTTGCATTTGAGTAGGCCAGTTGCGATCCTGCACCATATTCGTTTTGATAATCAGGAAGGTTGGCAATTGTTTCATTGGAGAAAGAAGATTTAAATGTGATCTCCGTTCCTTTGGCGCGGCGTGCACTCCCCGATTTTGTTGTAATAACTATTACGCCATTCGATGCTCTGGATCCGTACAATGCCGCAGCGGATGAACCTTTTAAGACGTTCATGCTTGCAATGTCATTGGGATCAAGATTGGCAATGCCACTTGAATAAGCACCACCATTCGATACCTGGCTTGTTGTTGTTACCTGGTCATTACTATAAGGTATGCCATCAACAATGATCAATGGCTCACTGCTTCCAAAGAATGAATTGTTACCACGTATCTGTATCCTGGTTGCAGCTCCTGGTGTTCCCTGTGAACTACGAATGTCAACACCTGCAACTTTTCCCTGTAAACTTTTTAAGACATCTGGTTCAGATTTCTGTAAAAGATTATCAGGATTTACTTTCGAAACCGAATAACCCAACCCACGGTCAGAACGCCGGATACCAAGCGCTGTAACGACGACTTCAGTTAAAGCACCAGTGCCGGAAAGTGTTGCGTTCACTGTTGTTTGCGTACCGATATTTACTTCATTCGCCTGGTAGCCTGAAGAAGTAAAAACAAGCACTGCATTTGCAGGCGCCTGTATGGTGAAGTTTCCATTTTCATCGGCTGATACTGCTGTGGAAGTGCCCTTGATGGTGACCGTTGCAAACGGTACTGGTCTTCCTTCAGCATTGATTACCCTACCGGTAACCGTTCTATTTTGCCCGAACATGATCAACACGGACAAAAAGAATAATGCAGTAGATAAGATTTTTTTCATGCAACATTAATTTTTTATAGAATGAATAATGGGAAGGCATAAATTTTCATGAAAAAGCTTCAAATGAAAATTGCTTAATTACTGAAGCATGAATAACAATAACTGAACTGATGATTTTTTCAATTAAAAAGAGGTCGTATTAAAGGGAGCTCAATGGAACACAACGAACACAAAGAAACACGAAGGACACAAAGGATGATGATCAACAAACCATCTTTGTGCCCGTTGTGAATACTTCGTGTTCTTTGTGTTATTTCATTTGTCTACACAAAGGCACCATCCACTATCAGTACCCGGAATTTTGGGAAATATTTGGATTCGCATCTCTTTCATCCTGCGGTATCGGGAATATCCTCCTGAAATTATCTTTCGGAATTGAAACCGGCGTAACGCCAACATAGTTGTTATTGATATTGACCCTGGTGACGTCCACATTCAAGCGTTGCAGATCAAGATACCTCATGCCCTCAAAGGCAAGCTCTTTTCTTCTTTCGATCATAATGTCGGCCAGCAGCAATTCACCTCCTGAAGCGTAACCTGCAAATGAAGGGTCCCTTTGCTTAGCAACCTGGTTAAGATAAAGTCTTGCATTGACGTCATCTCCCGTACGATTATACGCTTCAGCCAGTATCAGCAACACTTCGGCATATCTTATCACTTTTGTATCATCCTTGTCGGCTGCGGTATTCGTATTCGGATATTTGTTAACGATTCGAACAGTTTGCCCTGCTCTTGTGCCGGTAATAAAAAGACCTTTCCTGGCATCGGTGGCTGTGTAACTGTTGTAGAGATCGTCTGAACCGATAGCATCACCATAACCCGCCTGGTCAAAGAAATAAGACAAGGAATTACTACCATTATTATTCACTGCATCGCTTGTTACTTCAAATATTGTTTCCAGCTTATTAGAAACAGGCGCAGCACCTTTCCAGTAGTTCACCACGTTTGCGGCAGTTGCTAAAGTATACCCGCCATTGTTTACTACATCAAGTGCTGCTGTTTTTGCACCAGCCCAGTCTCCTTTGAACAATGCTACTCTTGCCTGTAAAGCCCGCGCTGTGAATTTGGTAACATAGGAAGAGTTCTTTGATGTATTTGTCATTGTCGAAAATGCACTTGCAAGATCTGCATCAATCAGCGCATACACTTCTGATACTTTCGCACGGGAGGGTTTTAATAACGCGTCGTATGTCGTAACAACAGGAACGCCTTCCGCGTTAGGATCAACCGTATACTGTTTAGCAAACCAATTTACCAGGTTAAAATACATCAGGGCTCTGATTGTCATCGCTTCACCTTTTAATTGGTTTGAATTTGCAGAAGTTACCGGAGAATTGATGATGTTATTTGCTCTTAAGATGGCATTATAAGCCGATGCCCATGTTGCAGAGCTGTTAGGGTTAGTGCTTATAAATGTGAAATTGAACTCAGCAATATACCTGTTTGAGTTTTGTGTTGAAATAAAGGCATTGTCTGCCATCAGGTCGCCATACAAGGGTAAAGAACGACCATATAAATTCACACTTCTCAATTGTGCATATAATCCATTAAGCGCCGCTACCATTCCGGCTTCATCAACAATTGCTTCATCTTGCGGTACCTGGTCATAAGGAGAAAGATCAAGAAAATCTTTTTTGCATGAAGTAAAAAGCAATGTTATGATCGATATAATTAAAACTATTTTTTTCATTTTAGCTTTTTTAATGTTCATAATTAGAAACCAAGAGTCACACCAACAGAAACTGTTCTCTGGATCAGGATCTGCAGGTCGTTCGTACCATTGATCGGCTGTTCGGGATCAAACGTGATGTCTTTATCAAAGGCTTTTGTCCAAAGATTTGTTCCGCGAACATAGAACCTCACGTTGTCCATTTTCATTGTGCTGGCAACTGATCTTGGCAGTGTATAGGAGAGTGTAAGATCTCTCAGGCGGATAAAATCACCTTTGTAATACCAGCGTGATGATTCAGCATTGGAAACATTGGCACCTCCATATACATATTTTGGGATATCGGTAACGTCACCTGCCTTTTGCCACCGACCCAATTGCTTCCTGATCTTATTCAGTTGTGGATTAAATCCGTCGCTCCATGAAATAAATCCCCAGTTGTCGTACACAAGATTTCCATATTGGTAATTGAATTGTGCATCGAGTGTAAAGGATTTATAATTAAATGCGGTTGAAAAACTTCCAAAACCTTTAGGTGACGCACTGCCTATGATACCACGCTGTACGGTTGTTACATTGCTGGTAGTTTGTGTTTTTGTATCATCAGTATACCACAAAGGATTTCCATTTGCAGGATCGACGCCGGCCCAAAGCCGCGTGTAAATGGCCTGGTAATCTTCACCAACGCGACGGATATAGGGAAGGGCAAGAATATCGGCATTGTTGCGAAGGGAAGTGATCTTGTTTTTATTCAATGCTATATTAAATGTAAAATCCCAGGTAAAATCTTTTGTTCTTACCGGTATAACATTCACCTGGAATTCCCATCCCTTATTTTCCATCGATCCGACATTGGCGGAAACACTATTAAACCCCGAGGTCCTTGAAAGAGGATCATTAAGAATAAGGTTTTCTGTTTTCCGGATATAATAGTCTGCGTTTAGTGTTAGTCTTCCATCCCAAACCACTGCGTCGATACCAATATTGAGTGGCTTATTTATCTCCCATGTCAGGTCGGGGTTTTCCACCTGGTTTGGTGCACTGCCCGGCTGCTGGTTATAGTTTGCATTGAAAATATAGGTCCCTTTCCATGTATAGTTGCCGATCTCTGCGTTTCCATTTACACCATATGATGCTCTCAATTTTAAAACATTGATGAAATCGATGTTCTTAATAAAATTTTCCTGGTCAAGATTCCATGCACCGCCTACCGACCAGAACGTACCATATTTATTATTGGCACCAAAACGTGATGAGCCATCACGACGGACGCTTCCCGAAAGAATATATTTATTCTTATAACCCCATTGCATCATAGAGAGAGCTGAAACAAAAGAATAATCGGTCCTGGCTCCATTGGCAACACTTGGTGAGCTCGGCACAGGAAGTGGAATGGAGGTGGTAGCAGGAACTCCTTCGCCCCGCGTGGTTATATTATATTGTTTTGATTTCTGTGCTTCATAGCCAACAGTAAAGTCAAGTGAAAGGTCCTTACTGCTTAAAAAGTCGTGACGATAGTTCAATAAATTACTCCATACCCAGTTGGCTACCCTTGTGTCATAATTATACATTCTTCCGCCAACTGTTCTTGAATCGCCAAAAAACGGATTATCGTAGCGTTCCTCTTCAATATTAATAAAGTCGACACCAAACTTAGTTGTAAACTTCAGGTCTTTGTAAAACTGGTATTCGCCATTCAGGTTGGCAAGCACCTTTACATTATTTAATAGGATGCGATCATATTCAGCGATGGCTAAGGGGTTATAAAGTTGGTTAAAGGTTGTTGTGCTGTAATTCAAAGTGCCATCAGGATTATAAGCATTCTGTGAAGGACGCAGCCAATATGCATCGGCAACGGGATTTCTGAAATTGCTTGATTGTGACGGTGAGTTCTGTTTGATATAAGAACCCGTTGTATTAATACCAATGGTAAACTTATCGGTTGCTTTATGTTTGATATTGAAAGCGCCTGAATAACGTTTAAAATCGGAGCCAATCACAACAGCCTTTTGGTCAAAGACTCCAATTGAAGTATAAAAAGTTGTTTTGGGATCACCACCGGAAATAGAAGCATTGATATTTTGAGTTGTTCCCTGGCGTGTAACAAGGTCAACCCAATCTTCATTTGCCGTATTACTAAAACCAAGGTTATTTAATGTCGCGTCCATTGTCGCCTGGGACACACCGGCATTTACAAGACCTTCCCTGGTCAATGCAAAATATTCTTCCCGGTTCAATGGCCTGGCCGCATCATTTATATAAGCCGTATTGCCAAATCCAAATTCTGAGTCGATCCTTATTTTGCTTTTGCCCGCCCGACCCTGTTTGGTGTTAATTAATATAACTCCATTTGCCGCGCGGGAACCATAAATCGAAGCGGAGGCTGCATCTTTTAGTACACTCACCGATTCGATGTCATTGGGATTTAACCCGGCAAGTGCATTGGATGTATTATTTAGCCTTGAGAAATCACCGGAATTCACAGGTATACCGTCTATCACATATAGTGGTGCGGCACCTGCCGTAACCGAACCGATGCCACGGATACGTATCTGTTGGATACCTCCCGGCTGGCCTGTAGGAGATGTCGACAAGAGTCCGGGCACTTTGCCTTGCAACATCTGGTCAACAGAACTAAAGGGTTTATTTTCCAGTTCTTTCCCGCTGACTCTTGAGATAGACCCGGTCACCTTCTTTTTAACTTGCGTACCGTATGCTACAATGACCACTTCATCCATGCTGCGGCCCTCCTGTTTCAGGCTCACATCAACAGAGGTCCGGTTGCCAATGGCTATTTCCTGGCTTGCCCAGCCAACGTAAGAGAATACGAGTGTTTTTGCCCGCGAGTCCACCTGTATTGAAAAGTTCCCATCCATATCGGTAGTGCCGCCGGTGCCGGTCTCTTTGATCATAACGGTGGCATTGGCGATCGGGCGTCGGTTCTCATCTGTCACTTTGCCGGTAATGGTCCGGTTTTGTGCCAATACAAAAAGTGCAAGTGTAAGAAATGAGAATAGCAGTCCAATTTTTTTCATTGCATAAAATTTTGTTGGTGAATTTTGAAAAAGGCAACAATTCTCTACATACCGCTTCATTGCATCAACGCCAACTTACCGAATCATGAATGTTTGTTATCAAGGCAGGAATAACCAGCACCGAAATTCAGGTCTTTGTAATTTTTTATGAGTGATGCAGCAATATGAAACAGGTTGAAGTCAGCATTATAGATTCACCTTCACTACCATGACTATCATTAGATTTTAGTTTGCCTTTTGTAATGGTATTTGTCCATAAAACAATATTTTATATTGCTTAACATGATTGACAAATAATTTGAGTGAAAATTCCGTTTACAGATTTTCATGACTACACATTACGAAGCCGGAACATTAATTATTGACCACAACCGCCGCTGCTATGGTAAGAGACTTTACGTTAAGGCTTCTTTTTATACCCCTGCTTGGAATACTGATCCCGTTTGCGTCGGGTATCATTACCTATGAAAAATATTCTGCGCTGCAGATAATCATCTCTAATTGTTATTTCATTCTTACCTCGTTCATCATATGGGGAGGATGTAACTGGATCCATATGCGGCTGCGTCCTATGTTCCGGAAAAGTCCAAACCCTTCTCTGAAAATATTTTTCATTTCGATAATATCGGCCTTATACGGTGCGGCGGCAGGTGGCACCATGACCATGATCTGGTTCCGGATCTCATACAATGCCTTTTCATGGGATAAATTTTTTGCTTTTATAGCTTTTGCCGTAATGGCTGTGCTGGTCTTCACTCTTATTTATGAAATTCTTTTTTTAAGCAAGGAAAGAGAGCTCGATACCAAGATCGTTGAGGAATTAGACAGGGAACGGGTTCAGGCTGAATTACATATTCTGCACAACGAGCTTGATCCGCATTTTATTTTTAATTCACTTAATACGTTAAACCACCTGATAATTACAAGTCCCGAAGCAGCTCACTTGTTCAACTCGAGATTGGCGGAAGTGTACAAATATGTTTTGGTGAATAAAAGCAAAGAGCTTGTTTCTATAGTAAAGGAACTTGAGTTCATAGAAAGTTATTTGTTCCTGCTGCAGGTAAGACATGAGAATAAATTGTCATTCGAGTATGATGCCAAAGAAATTCTGACCAGGAAAGTGATGATGCCTCCCTGTGCGTTGCAGACCGTTGTTGAAAATGCGATCAAGCATAATGAATTCAGCGAAGAGAATCCATTGAAAATAAGACTGACCTTGAATGGCGAGTATTTGAAAGTGAGCAACAATAAAAGGCCAAAGCCTTATTTAGCTGATTCCACCAAGATCGGCTTGCGGAACCTGAGCTCTCGATACAAATTGATCTGTAATAAAAATATTGTTATAGAAAATGAAGGATCCAATTTTCTTGTGAAACTGCCATTGATTAGTAACGTTTAAATTTTTAGCCATGTTAAACACTATTATTATTGAAGATGAACGACCGTCGAGGGAAAGTTTATTGCAAACGCTGTCCCGTGTGTCGGCAGATGTAAATCTCGTCGCATCGATCACTTCCGTGCAGGAAGGTATCAGTTACCTCAGTCAGCCGCGGCAGGTTGACATTATTTTCAGCGATGTGCAACTGCCGGATGGATTGTCATTTGAGATATTCCGTCATTGCGTGATCGATGCACCGGTGATCTTTGTTACGGCCTATGATGAATTTATGATGAATGCCTTTGAATACAATGGCATTGATTATTTGCTAAAGCCTGTTGATGAAAAAGAATTGGACAAGGCATTGAAAAAATACAACATGCTCCAGCATCATTTTGCATCAAAGACCGATATCAGCAAGCTCGTAAGCCCATTTTTGCAAACAAAGAAAACAAGACTGGTAGTGAAAAAAGGAATCGAAAGCATTGCATTGCCTTTTGACGATATTGTCCTGTTCTTTACCGAAAATAAAGTGGTGTATGTAATTGATAAGTTGGGGAAGAAATATCTCTGTGATAAAAACCTTGCTGACCTGGAAATAGAGTTGGACAAGAACCGTTTTTTCAGGGCCAACCGGCAATATATCGTTAATATAAATTTTATACGCAGCTTCAAGCCTTATGAAAAAGTAAAGTTGCAGATCGATCTTGCTACATCAGATATCAATCATGCGATTATTGTAAGCCAGGAAACAGCGCCTGCATTTCGGAAGTGGGTGTATGAGGCGTGAGATCGGTAAGTGACTGCGATAAATCTCTCCTTCCAATTTTGAGCTATGTCGGTGCAACGTCAGACGAAGATGCGTTTAGCATGCAACATGATTGGTGTGTTTTGTCTCCGTTAGGAGACAAATGTTTATAGAGGAATCGTCAATATGAATATTCAACTCCTATAGGAGTTGAATGTCCCAATACGAATTGATCCTATAAATATTAAACTCCTACGGAGTTT
>Ga0075431_100001727_pt1 | contig 20549 bp, 18 predicted proteins | sample RhiMetdeltSRZDD5_FD_75297 | JGI IMG/M metagenome (GOLD analysis project Ga0075431, IMG submission 75297) | Populus rhizosphere microbial communities from Tennessee, USA - Rhizosphere MetaG P. deltoides SRZDD5 | ecosystem: Host-associated > Plants > Roots > Rhizosphere > Soil | place: USA... | reverse complement strand
AGCTGCGCGTCGTAGTGCGTGTGGGGATCGACGAACCCGGGCGCGACCACCAGCCCGGTTGCGTCGAACGTCTCGGTGGTGTCGCCCACCTCGTCAGGGCCGATGTCCCCGACGGCGACGATCCGCCCGTCCCGAACCCCGACGTCCGCCCGCCGCCCCGCCGCGCCGGTGCCGTCGACGACAGTCCCTCCACGAATCACGAGATCCAGCATCGGCTACCCCCGACCAGTTTCTGACGAACCGTCAGATCCTAACCCGGGGGCACCACCAAGCCTCAGCTCTGAGCGGCAGCAGCGGCCCGGGCCTGCTTCTCGACCTCCGCCTGGAGCGCTGCGGCGACTTCCGCCAACTTCCGCTGGTCCGCGCCGGCGCTGGCCTGCTGTTGCTTTTCGACCTCCGCCTGGAGCGCTGCGGCGACTTCCGCCAACTTCCGCTGGTCGTCGCCGTCGGTCTGCCTCTGCTTCTCGACCTCGGCCTGCAGCGCTGCGGCGAGCTCCGCCAACTTCCGCTGGTCGTCGCCGTCGCCGGCGGTCTGGGCTGCCACCTCGGCCTGGACCGCCTCGAGGGCGTCCTGCAAACGCTGTGCGTCGGCGTCGGCCGCGTCGTCGCCCGGCTGCGCCCGGACGTCGCCGGGCCCGCCGACGCTGTCGGGGTCCTGCCCACTGCCCCGGTCCACGACGGCGAGGGCGACCGCCGCGATGCATGCGGCCGCCGCCAACCCACCGACCGCCGCCAGGTAGCGGCCTCGGCGTCGCGCCCAGGGTGCTCGTACACCCGCTGGGGCGACGACCGGTTCGTGATCGAGCTGCTCGAGCTCAGCCCACAGGCGATCCTCGAACTGCGGCAGGTGGATCGGCTTCTCGTCGATGATGTTCATCGGGCTCACGCCTCCTCGCGGATGCCGGTGGTGCTGGTGCTCATCTGCGACAGCACACGCCTGCGGGCGCGGAGCAGCCGGCCCCGCGCCGCGTTTGCCGTGATACCGAGGGTCGCCGCGGCCTCGCCCGGCGATGCCCCGGCCGCCACGAGCCGCAGGATCTCCTCCTCCGGACCGGTGGTGGCGGCGAGCGCCCGTTCGGCCGCCGGGGCCGCTCGGGCGGCATCGATGGCCGCCTCGACGACCTCGGTCTCGTCGACGCCCAGCAGGTCGCGGCCGGCCAGCCGGTGGACGAGCGCCCGCTGGCGACGCCGGGATCGGTAGTGGTCGCGCAGGGTGCTGCTGGCGACGGCGTAGACGAACGCCCCCGGGTCGCCCCGCGAAGGTTCGTAGTTGGCGACCACTCGCATCAGTCGCACGAAGGTCTGAGCGACGACGTCACCGACATCGGCCGCAGCGTCGCAGCGGGCCACTGCGAACGCAGTGACGTGCCCGACGTAACGTCGGTACACGGCTTCGAACGCACCGATGTCGCTGGCGGCAGCCGCCAGCAGTGTGGCTCCGTCGTCGTCTGCCCTCATGCTCTACCTACGCCGTCGGTCGCCGTGGCGTTACGCCACCGCCACTCGCTAACTTAAGTACAAGTCGAATACAAGTTCTCCGAGAGGATCGACCTGATGTCCAAGATCGCCGTTGCCAACCCCGTCGTCGAGCTCGACGGCGACGAGATGACCCGGGTCATCTGGCAGTTCATCAAGGACAAGCTGATCCTCCCCTACCTCGACGTCGAGCTCCTCTACTACGACCTGAGCATCCAGAAGCGCGACGAGACCGACGACCAGATCACCGTCGACGCCGCCAACGCCATCAAGGAGCACGGCGTCGGCGTCAAGTGCGCCACGATCACGCCGGACGAGGCCCGGGTCGAGGAGTTCGGCCTGAAGAAGATGTGGAAGTCGCCCAACGGGACGATCCGGAACATCCTCGGCGGCGTCGTCTTCCGGGAGCCGATCATCTGCAAGAACGTGCCCCGGCTGGTGCCCGGCTGGACCAAGCCGATCGTCATCGGCCGTCACGCCCACGGCGACCAGTACAAGGCAACCGACTTCGTGGTCCCCGGCCCGGGCACGGTCACGATCAGCTACACCCCGGCCGACGGCAGCGCAGCCGAGCCGATGGAGTTCGAGGTCGCCAACTTCCCCGGTGGCGGCATCGCCATGGGCATGTACAACTTCGACGACTCGATCCGCGACTTCGCCCGGGCGTCGTTCCGCTACGGCCTCGACCGCAACTACCCCGTCTACCTGTCGACCAAGAACACGATCCTCAAGGCCTACGACGGCCGGTTCAAGGACCTGTTCCAGGAGATCTTCGACAGCGAGTTCAAGGCCGACTTCGATGCCGCCGGGCTCACCTACGAGCACCGGCTCATCGACGACATGGTCGCCCAGGCCCTGAAGTGGGAGGGCGGCTACGTCTGGGCCTGCAAGAACTACGACGGCGACGTGCAGTCGGACATCGTGGCCCAGGGCTTCGGGTCGCTCGGCCTCATGACCTCGGTGCTGCTGACCCCGGACGGCCAGACCTGCGAGGCCGAGGCCGCCCACGGCACCGTCACCCGGCACTACCGGCAGTGGCAGAAGGGCGAGAAGACCTCGACCAACCCGATCGCCTCGATCTTCGCCTGGACCCGCGGCCTGCGCTTCCGGGCGAAGCTCGACGACAACGCCGAGCTCGACCGCTTCGCCGCCACCCTCGAGGACGTCTGCGTCCAGACGGTCGAGGGCGGTCAGATGACCAAGGACCTGGCGTTGCTGGTCGGCGGCGACACGCCCTGGCTGACCACTGACGAGTTCCTCGACGCCCTCGACGCCAACCTCCAGACCGCTGCCAAGTAGCGCTGCCCTGGCCCCTCGCCGCGCTCAGGTGAGGGGCCAGTAGCCGGGGATCCGGTGGTGAGGCGTGTCGAGGTAGACCTTGGCCTCGGGGCGTTGGGCGAACTTGCCGTGGCTCCAGCGGATCTCGACGTGGCCCTCGATGGTGCACGTCTGCAGCGACCGCCGGTTGGTGACCGTCACCGTCCACTGGACGACCGGCTGCTCCCGGGCGGCCGGGGTCACGGCGAAGTCGTCGATGCGGAAGTGCTGGCGCCAGTCCCAGGCGGTGCTGATCCTGAGGCGCAGTGACCCGCTCGCTGCGGCGCCGAGGACGAAGTAGGGCGCCGAGCCGATCCGCAGCAGGCGCCACAACACCCGCTCCAGGTCGGCACCCGCCAAGGCCTGCTTCCAGCGCTGGGCCGACGCCTCGGCCACGGCCCAGGAGAACTCCATCGCGGCCGGCCGCAACTCCGCCGGCCACCGTCCCTTCCCGAGCCGGGCCTTCAACGCCTCCCGATCGACCGCCGTCAGCTCGTGCACCGACCCCGGCAACCCTCCGGGGTCGGCCGAAGGAGAACTTGGGAGCGTGCCCCGCACTTCGGAGGCAAGTTCCAAGTGGTGGTGGAGGGTGGCCTTGTAGAGGTGGTCGTAGGCGTCGGGGGCGACTTCGCAGTACCAGTCGGTGGCGCCGGGGGTGGTGCCGTGGCCGCCGGCGAGGAGGCGGTCGAACACCGTCGTCGGGGACGTGTTCGTGACGATGTGGGACAGGTACTTGCAACTCACCAGGAAGACGTGGTCGATGCGGAGGTCGGCGGGGACCGGCTCGTCGCCCGGCTGCTTCTGGGCGCCCCGCCACTCGATGGTCAGGGGTCGCCGGCCCCGCAGGCCGTCGGCCGCGGCCAGGAACGCCACGCCGTTGTTCCACGCCCCGAGGAACTCGGCGCCGAAGGCTCCGCCTCGACGCAGCTCGTCGAGCAGGCACCACTGCTCGGGCGACATGCTGACCATCTCGGGCGGTCGGGCCGCCAGTGCCTCGTCGAGGTCGGCGAAACCCAGGGTCCCGAGCCCAGTCACCAGCTCGGTGATCTTCGTTCGCTGATCGGCCACGGCGCCCGCTCCGCAGCTACGCGTCGGGGTCGGTGGGCAGGCCCTCGGCGTGGGCGCGTAGGCGCTTGACGGACGTTTCGTCGAGCAGGTCGATGACGTCCCGGATCGTCTTGCCGGGCTCCGGTCCCCACACCGCGGCGAGCGCCCGGGCGCCCGGGCTGCTCGGCGCCGGTAGCTCGGTCGTCAGGACGACCAGGCGGGGCGCCGCACCAGGCGCGGAGGGCGACGTCGACGCAGCCAGGACGCTCGCCTTGCCGATGGTGCGCCACAGGGTTTCGGTGCGGCGGAGGCCGGGGTTGGTGGCGGCGAAGCCGCCCGCCAGCTCGAAGCACCACAGGTCGCCGGCACGGTCGCGGGCGCGGAACGTGACGTCGGCGCCGGGGACGGCCTTCACGTCACGGGCGATGTCGGTGAAGCCGGCCTCGGACAGCAGCATCTCGGCCACGTCCTTGGCCTTGCGGCCCCACCGCATCGCCGCGGTCGGCGACGCCTCCACCGCCGGGTCGGGGTCGCCGGGGGGCACCACCACCCGGGGCAGGTCGGACAGGCGGGCGCGCTCGTCCTCCAGCCGCTGCAGCGAGCGGGACACGTAGTCCGGATCCGTGTCGAAGCCCACGTAGCGCCGCCCGGTCCGCAGCGCGGCCACTGCCGTCGAGCCCGACCCCATGAACGGGTCGAGCACAACGTCGCCCTCGTAGGTGAACAGGTCGATGAGCCGCCGCGGCAGCTCGACCGGGAACGGTGCCGGGTGCCCGACCCGGGTGGCGCTCTCGGCCGGAACCTCCCACACGTCGGTGGTGAGGTCCATGAACTCGTCGGCGCTGATGGTGGCGTCGGACGGCAGCCCCTCGCCCGCCCGCACCCGCGCGCTGCGGGCCCGGTCGAACCGACCCTTCGACGCGATGACCACCCGCTCGGTGAGGTCGCGGAGCACCGGGTTGCCCGGCCGCTGGAACGTGCCCCACGCGCACGACCCCCCGGCCGCCTTCGCCTTGACCCAGATGACCTCGCCCCGCAGCAGCAGGCCCAGCTGCTGCAGGATGTCGATGACGTCGGCCGACAGCGACCGGTACGGCTTGCGACCCAGGTTGGCGACGTTCACGGCGATCCGGCCACCTGGCTCCAGCTTCCGCACGCACTCGGCGAACACGTCGCGCAACATCGCCAGGTAGGCCACGTACGACCCCGGCACATGCCCCTCGCCGATGGCCGTCTCGTACTCCTTGCCGGCGAAGTACGGCGGTGACGTGACCACCAGCGCCACCGACCCGTCGGCCACCGAGCCGTAGCGGTCCATCTCCCGGGCGTCGCCCACCCAGATCTCGTCGACCGCCACGGGTGGGCTGACGGTGTCGTCGCGGCTGACCTCGGGCTGGGGGAACCGCTCGTAGAACTCCGAGGCGTCGTGGTTCTCCCGTCGCGACACACCGAAGCGAGAGGTCGCCGTCGGGCGACGCACGCGACCTGCGCCGCCAGGGCTGTTCCGCTCGCTCGTGTATGCCATGGATCGCAGAGTACGCAGCCCCTGTGACAGTGAAGGCGATCCTTGACAAAGAAGCCCGATGAGCAGGGTTTTGACCGGCTTGAGACCCGCAGCGGGCAGGGTTGGGGCGATGCCGGTCACCTACTTCGTGCGCATGCACGCCACCGAGGGCCACGAGGAGGAGGTCGAAGCGATCCTGCTCGAGAACGTCGAGCGCATCCGCAACGGCGAGCCGGGCAACCTGGCCTTCGCCGTCCACCGATCGCGTGAGGACCGCGGGGAGTTCTGGCTCTACGAGACCTGGGTCGACGAAGCCGCCGTCGAGCGCCACGAGTCGGGCGAGGCCTTCCAGTCCTACAAGGAGCGCATCCGCCCGCTGACCCACGACGTCCTCTTCGGGAACTGCACGCCGGTCGACGCGGTCGGGTTCCAGTTGCAGGAGAGCACCCTGCCCGAACGGTTCGTCCGGGCCCTCGGCTCCAACGACAGCGAGCTCCTCGACGAGATCTACGACCCCGAGGTCCTCCTCTACACCCCGCTGGGCTGGCCCATCCGGGGCCGCGACGCCGTCAAGGAGTTCGTCGGCCAGTTCCACGCCGGCTACCCCGGCCTCCGGGTCACCCTCCACGACCACTTCGCCTCGCCGGACGGCACCCGCCTCTGCTTCCGCTTCGTCATCCACTTCGAGAACACGGGTGTCTTCTACGGCCAGTCGCCCACGGGCGAGCAGGGCACGATGAGCGAGACCCATGCCGTCCGCCTCCGCGACGGCCGCATCGTCGAGCAGTTCGTCGGCGACAACAACTTCTCGATCCCCCACCAGGAGCTGGTCAGCTGGGGCCTCGACTTCCCCCGCGACACCCCCGACCCCAACCCGGTGCTAGCCGAGGGCAGCTAAGCGGAACCGCAACGCGTCGACCCGGTGCTGCAGGTCGGCGATCCATTCGTCGTGCTCTTCGCCGCCCGCGATCCGGTCCGCCAGCCGGTGGGCGGCGTCGAGCACGGCCCCACGTGACGGCGACGACGAAGCCAGCAGCGCCTCCGCCGCAGCAACGGCATCTGCCAGGTCGCACTCACCCGGCCGCATGAGCAGCGTCACCCGAGCACCGGTGCGCCGCAGCCGCCCCGCCACCGGACCGAGCGCCCGCCGCACCTGCCACAGGGAGGTCTTCAGCCGCCGAGCCCCGACATCCCGGGCCGCTTCAGGCCACAGCCAGGTGTGGAGCGTCTCGGCCGCCAGCCCCGACGGACCCGCCGCGGCCAGTGCCAGCACCGCGAGCCGGGCGTGCCGGCTGGGGAACGACACCTCCACGTCGCCGACGACGACCCGGGGCGGCCCCAGCATCCGGACCGTGAACGCCACCGACCCGAGGAACAGCCGCTCGAACGCCGGATCGGGGTGGGCCAGTCCGTGGGCACGCTCCCAGTGACGCACGCGCGCCGAACTGTCGAGCTGCGCCGCGACGGCACAAGCGCGGGCCGCCCAGTAGTCCGCGCCCGCCGCCAGCAGGGCATCCCGCGCCGACAGCACCAGCGGCCACGCAACAGCCGGTGCACCCAACCGCAACCGCGCCTCACCCAGCAGCAACGTGCACCGAGCCTGCTGCAGCGGGATCAACACGCCGTCCGCCAGCACCGCATCGAGGACGTGGGCCGCCGCCGAATCGTTGCCCGAGCCGGCGAGGGCGACACCGGTGGCGACCCGGGACTCCCCCAGCCACCACTGGTCCTGCTGGGCGTCGAGGATCTCCCGCGCCCGTCGAGCGTCGGCGAGTGAGCGCTGCGCCGCCCAGGCCGACATGTGCTCCGCCCGCAGGACGAGGACCATCGCCCGGACCCACGGCGCGTCAACCAGATCGGCGGCCACCAACGCTTCGGTGAAGCACGCCTCGGCCCGACCGCGGTCGCCCCGCAACGAGGCGAGGACGCCGCAGACCGCCGGCCCGATCGGCCACTCGTAGCGCTCCGCCGGGTCGACCACCTGGGCGAAGCTCGCCCGAGCCAGGTCGATCGCCGACGTCACCCGGGCGAAGTCCCCCGTCCACAGGCTGAACGCCCCGATGTAGACGCCCGCCGCACCGGCGGCCCGGAAAGCGCCCCCGGCAACGCTCGACGCGAGCCCCTGCTCGGCCAGCGCCAGCGCGGTCCGGAGGTCGCCGGCCGCATAGGCACCCAGCGACGAGTTGACCAGGGCATGCGCGTAGGCAGAAGACTCCGGGCCGAGCAGCGCACGCCCCGCCTCCCACAGCGAGGTCGCCGCCGCCACCTCACCGGAACCGATCTTCTGGTTGCCCAGCGTGTACAGCGCGAAGCCCTCGCCCCGCGGGTCACCCGACGACCGGAACAGCTCGAGGGAACGTTCGACCAGCGCCGGCGCCCCCGCGTCAGCGAAGTCCGCGTCGTGCCGGGCGAACCCCGACACCAGCAGCGCCCACGGATCCCCTCCCGCTTCCAAGGAACGCAGCCGGGGCACCAGCGGCCGGAGCAGCCCGCCGTTCGAGCTCAGCAGCGTCGGCGCCCACTCGCGCACCAACCCCAGCAGGTCAGCAGGCTCCGCGGCGGCCAGCGCCGCGACGGCGGCGGGGGCGTCAGGCGTCGTCGGGTTGGGGTGCCAGGCCCAGGTTCTCCACGATCTGCATCGACGACTCCGAGCGGTTCATCGCGTAGATGTGGAGGCCGGGCGCGCCGGCGTCGAGCAGGTCGCGGGCCAGCTCGGTCGAAACCTCGACCCCGATGTGGCGGACCTCGGCCAGGTCCTCGCCCGCCGCCTCGAGCCGGGCCAGCAGGTCGGGTGGGATGTGGGACTTGTTCATGTTGGCCATCCGCACCAGGCCGGCCACGTTGATCGGCGGCATGATCCCCGGCAGCACCGGCTTGGTGGTGCCGGCGTCGGCCAGCTCGTCGACCATCTGCAGGTAGTCGTCGATCCGGAAGAAGAACTGGGTGATCCCGAAGTCGGCGGCCTCGAGCTTGGCGGCCAGGTTGCGGCGATCGGCAACGCGGTCGCCCTCTGAGCGGGGGTGCAGCTCGGGGTGCGCCGCGACGCCCACCGAGAACCCCGCCGGATGCTCCCGCACCAGCTCGACCAGCTCCAGCGCGTAGCGGAAGTCGCCGCCCGGGTCGCTGCCGTCGGCCGGCGGGTCACCCGCCAGAGCCAGGATGTTCAGCACCCCGTTGTCGTGGTACTCGTCGAGCAGCGAGCCGATCTCGTCCCGGCTGTGGCCGACGCACGTGAGGTGGGCCATCGCCGGGAAGTCCTGCTCCCGGTTGACCTGGACGACGATGTCCCGGGTGCGTTCCCGCGTCGACCCCCCGGCCCCGTAGGTGACCGACACGAACGTCGGCCGCAACGGCGCCAGCTCGTGGATGGTCTTCTCGAGCTGGCGTTCCATCTCGTCCGTCTTGGGCGGGAAGAACTCGAAGCTGAGCGTCGTACCGGCAGCCAACAGATCGGCGATGCGGCTCATGGAGGAGGCAGGGTAGACGCGGCGCCTCGGATGGGCGTCGAAGAATGCTCCGGTCACGACGAACTGCCGTCGAGCGCCCGCTCGGCGATCCCGACCGTGTTGCGCAGCAGCATGGCGACCGTCGTCGGTCCGACGCCGCCCAGCCGAGGCGTGATCCACGACGCCACCTCGCCGACCGACTCGTCGACGTCGGGCAGCAGCTTGCGACCCTCCCACGAGATCCCGCCGCTGACCACCACGGCGCCCGGCCGCACCATGTCCGGCGTGACGAACGACGGCACCCCGACGGCGGACACCACGATGTCGGCCCGCCGGGTGTAGTCGGCCAGGTCGGGCACGCCGGTGTGCACCACGGTGACCGCGGCGTTGGCCCCCGCCTCCTTCGATGCCAGCAGCAGCGCCAGCGGCCGGCCCAGCGTGGGCCCGCGCCCGACCACCACCACGTCGCGGCCGGCGACCTCGATGCCGTAGTGGATGAACATATGCTGGATGCCCGACGGCGTGGCCGGCACGGGACCCGGCTCCTGCAGCACGAGCTTGCCCAGGCTGGCCGGGTGGAGACCGTCGGCGTCCTTGGCGGGGAGCATCCGCTCGAGCGCCGCGCCGAAGTCGAACCCGTCCGGCACCGGGTGCTGGATGAGGAAGCCCGACACCCGCGGGTCCTCGTTGAACTGGTCGACCGCAGCGAGCAGGGCGTCCTGGCCGCCGGCGGCTGGCACGTCGATGTGCTGGCTGCGCATGCCCACCAGCTCGCACGCCTCGTGCTTCTTCCGCACGTAGCCCGCGGACGCCGGGTCGTCGCCCACGATGATGGTGCCGAGGCCCACCGAGTGCCCGTCCTTCGCCAGGACGCGGACCCGCTCGGCCACGTCGACCAGGACGGCTTCGGCAACGGGAGCTCCGGCGAGTAAGCGTGCGGTCATCGACGCCGAGGTTACCGGCGGATGACTTCTCGATCGGCCAGCAGAACCGACCTGATCACGTGACATCTGTCGGGTGTGACGTTCTGGGAAGCGGTCGACACCACCTTCCAGCGGCTGACGGACGACGAGGCCGGCGACGAGCACGACGACGAGCGCCCGGCGACCCTCGCCGTCGTGCAGTCGATCCCCGACGACCTGTCCGCGCTGCTCGACGACCTCGGGCCGTCCGCGTTCACCCTCGACAACGCCTCCCAGCTCTACCACCGGCTTCAGAGCCTCGGGCGCCGCGTGGGGCGGACGCTCAGCGGCTACCTGCACCTCGCCACCCTGCTCGGGTCGCTGGACGACATCAGCGCGCTCGAACACGTCCGCAAGCTCCCCGTCGTCGGGCGCCCTCGGGTGGCGCTCGGACGGGTACGTGAACCTGCCTCCGACAGTGGGAATCCGCCGACCCTGTCGGAGGCAGGTTCCGGCAAGCAACCGCTGCTCGCCGGGTTCGCCAACGCCCTCGGGCGCGCGCCCAAGCAGCCCAGATCCAAGGTCTCCCCGTCGGGCAGGGTCTCTCCCACTCCCACGACCCTGCCCGACTCTCCTCTCGACCCTCCGGGCGAGCTGACCGACGAGGTCCTCGCCCGCAGCGTCGCCGCGGTTCAGGCGCTCCGTGAAGCCGCCCGCACCCAACCCGACCAGCACCTCCCCGGCCTCGCCGCCGCGCTGCACGAGCACGCCCTGCTCCTGGCCCGGGTCGACCGGCTCGACGAGGCGCTGCGGCTGGCCCAGGACGCCGTCGCCATCCGCCAACACCTGGCCAAGCACGATCCCGCCCGTCATCTCGGCGAGCTGGCGACGGCCCTGCGCACCTGCGGCCGCCAGCTCGGCGCGCTCGGCCGCCACGGCGAGGCCGTGCAGACCGTCGAGGATGCCGTCGCCGTCCGGCGCCACCTCGCCAACGAGGATCCCGCCCGCCACCTGCCCCTGCTTGCCGCCACGCTGGACGACCTGGCCCGGGAGCTCCGGGCCGCCGGCCAACCCGACGTTGCCCTCGCCGCGGTCGAAGACGCGGTGACCATTCGCCGCCACCTCGCCGCCTGCCTCGCCGAACGCTTCCTCCCCGACCTCGCCGCCACGCTGCACGACCTGGGCCAGGGCCTCGGCGCCGCCGGGCGCCACACCGAGGCGCTGGCCACAGTCGAGGAGGCGGTCGCCATCCGCCGCGGGCTGGCCGAGCAGGCGCCCGACCGTTACCGGCCACACCTGGCGGCGTCTCTGCAGGCGTTGTCGATCGGCCTGGGGGCGCTGGGCCAGGCGCCCGAGAGCTTGGCCGCCGGCGAGGAGGCCACCCAGCTCTACCAGGACCTGGCCCACCGGGCGCCCGGCCCCCACCTCGACGGCTTCGCCACCTCGGTGGAGAACCTGGCGATCAGCCTCAGCGCCATGGGCCGCCACGCCGAGGGCCGCGCGGCCAGCGAGAACGCCGTCGTGCTCCGTCGCCTCGCCGAGCATGCGCCGCCCGACGACGTCGTGGGCCTCCTCTCCGTCCCGGTCGCGGGCCGCGTGGCGCGCTGCTGGTGCTCGTGCCACACGACCCACGCCCCGGCCGCCGAGCTGCCGCCGGTCGACACGACCGCGATCACCGGCCCGACGCCGATCGTCCGTTGACGCCCGCGGGGCGTCAACGGGGGTCAGTGGAAGAAGTGGCGCTCCCCGGTGAACACCATCGCCAGGCCCAGTTCGTCGGCCCGGGCGATGTTGACGTCGTCGCGCACCGAGCCGCCGGGCTGGATGACCACCGCGACCCCGGCGTCGGCCGCGGCCTCGATGCCGTCGGGGAACGGGTAGAAGGCATCGCTGGCGCACGCCCCGCCGGCAGCCCGGCCGGCAGCCTTGGCCGCCGCCAGCTCGCCTGACTCCACCCGGTTCTGCTGGCCGGCGCCGATGCCCCAGGCCACGCCGTCCTTCGCCAGCACGATGGCGTTCGACTTGACCCAGCCGCACACCCGCCAGGCCAGGTCGGCGTCGGCCCACTCGGCGTCGGTGGGCTGGCGCTCGGTGACGACCCGCCAGTCCGACCGGTCGGCGACGAAGCCGTGCTGGTCCTGCACGAGCAGGCCCCCGGTGACCGGCCGCAGGTGCCAGTGGTCGGGCGTCGGCGCCGGCGCTTCGAGCAGCCGGGTGTTCTTGCGCTTGGCCTGGAGGGCCTCGAGGCTCCCGGGCGCGTAGCTCGGGGCGATGACCAGGTCGGCCTGGGCGGCGGCGACCATCCGCTCGACCGTGGCTGCGTCGATCTCCTCGGTCACGGCCACGATGCCGCCGAACGCCGAGCGCTCGTCGCACTCGAACGCCCGCTGGTACGCCTCGGCCAGCGTGCCGGCCACCGCGGCGCCGCAGGGGTTGGCGTGCTTGACGATGACCGCGGCCGGCTGGTCGAACCGGGCCGCCAGGTCATGGGCGATGAGCCACGCGGCGTCGGCGTCGTAGATGTTGAGGTAGCTGAGCGCCAGGCCGCCGTGCTGGATCATCTCCGTCCACCACGGCTCGGCCCCGTCGGCCCGGTAGAGCGCGGCGCGCTGGTGCGGGTTCTCGCCGTAGCGCAGGTCGAGCGGCGCCTTCCAGTAGGTGAGGTGTTGCGAGGCCGGCAGCTCCGCCTCCTCCTCGACCGAGGACGCCATCCAGCGCGCGATCTCGGCGTCGTACGCGGTGATGACGGCGAACGCCTTGGCCGCCAGCCGACGACGGGTGGCCTCGGAGAGCCCGCCCTCGGCCCGGATCTCGTCCAGCACCGGTCCGTAGTCGTGGGGGTCGACGACGACGCCCACGTGGGCGAAGTTCTTGGCCGCCGCCCGCACCAACGTCGGCCCACCGATGTCGATCAGCTCGATGCCCGGGTCGACCGAGAAGGGATAGAGGTTGGACACCACCAGGTCGAACGGCTCGATGCCGTACTCCTCCATCTCGGCCACATGCTCCGGGTCCGAGCGGTCGGCCAGCAGGCCGCCGTGGATCTTGGGGTGCAGCGTGACCACCCGGTGCCCGAGGATCGGCGGGAAGCCCGTGATGTCGGCCACCTCGGTGACGGCGAGCCCGGCCTCCGTCAGCGCCGCATGCGTCGACCGCGACGCGACCAGGTCCCACCCGGCCTCGGCCAACCCCCGCGCCAGCCCCACCACACCCGACTTGTCGTACACCGAGAGCAGCGCCCGGGGCATCAGATCTCCTCTTCTTCGTGGGACTCGAGATAGCGGCGGATGGTGTTGGGGTAGAGCTGCCGCTCCACCTCCTTGATGCGCTCGTGCAGCGACTCCTCGGTGTCGCCGGGCAGCACGTAGACGGCCTCCTGGGCGAGGATCGGCCCGTCGTCCATCTCGGCGGTCACGATGTGGATGGTGGTCCCGGTGACCTTGACGCCGAAGGCCAGCGCGTCCCGCACGGCGTGCCAGCCCTTGAACGCCGGCAGCAACGCCGGGTGGCTGTTGAGCACCCGCCCGGGGTACGCCGACGCGATGGCGGGGACGACCGTTCCGAAGCCCGCCATGACCACCAGGTCGATGTCGTAGGACTTCAGCACCTGCACCAGTCGCTCCGTGTACGCAGCGCGGTCGAAGGCGGCACCCCACTCGGTGCGCTCGACGAGCTCGGTCGCCGTGCCGTGCTGATCAGCCACGTCCAGCGCACGGCAAGGGCGGTCGGTGATCACCACCGTGACGGGGAGCGCGTCGGCCAAGATCGCATCGAGTAGCGTGCCGCTACCAGAGGCAAGGACAGCAATCCGAGCGGCTGGCATCGGGGCGATGGTAGCTGGGTACGGTCCCAGCCCCGGACGCTCGGGATCGCTGACGGGCCGGGTGCCGGCGCGTTAGCGTTTCCAGCACTGCGCCTCATCTGAGTACCTACAGAAAGGGCGGTTAATCCGTGGACCTGAATAAGTTGTCCACTGCGGACAAGGTCATCGCGGGGGCAGGCATCGTCTTCCTGATCTCGCTGTTCCTTCCGTGGTGGGGCATCGATACCCCCATCGGCGATTTCGCCAACAACGGGTGGGACTACTTCCTCACCGGGATCCTCCCGTTGCTGATCATCATCGCGATGGTGGGGCAGATCGCCATCTCGAAGTTCACCACCACCGAGCTGCCCGCTCCGCCCATCCCCTGGTCGCAGATCCATGCGATCGGTGGTGGCGTCGTCGCTGTGCTGCTCGTCCTGCGCACCCTCATCGGTTCCGACAAGGGCACGCACGGGCTCGTGGACCTCGACCGCAAGTTCGGCCTCTTCATCGCCCTGCTTGCCGCCATCGGCGTCGCCGTCGGTGCGTTCCTGAAGTTCCAGGAGGGCGACGAGGCGACCGCCACCAGCGCAGCGCCTCCGACCCCGTTCTGAGCGCCAGCGCAACGACCGCAAGGTCAGCGAACGAGAAAGGCCCCGCTCACCGAGCGGGGCCTTTCCATTTCTTCGCCCTCCTCAGGGCGTTCGTTGACTTCGGGCGTCGGCCGAGCGCCTAGAGGCCGCGAACCACCTCGACCATGAGCTGCCCCGCCTCCGTGGGGTTCAGACCCACCTTCGCACCAGCCTCGCGCAGCGCATCCATCTTGGCCTGCGCCGTGCCCTTGCCCCCCGAGACGATGGCGCCGGCGTGGCCCATCTTCTTGCCCGGCGGGGCGGTCACCCCGGCGACGTAGGACACCACCGGCTTCGACATCTTGGCGGCGATGAACTCGGCCGCCTCCTCCTCCGCCGAGCCCCCGATCTCGCCGATCATCATGACGGCCCTGGTGTCGGGATCGGCCTCGAAGGCCTCCAGGCAGTCGATGAACGACGTCCCGGGGACCGGGTCGCCACCGACGCCCACGCAGGTAGTGACGCCGATGTCGTTGAGCTTCAGCTCGTAGAGCGCCTGGTAGGTGAGCGTGCCCGAGCGGCTGACGATGCCGACGTTGGGCGACCCCGGGACCGGCGGCTTGGCGATGTGCCCGGCGGTGATGCCGATGTTGCACTTGCCGGGGCTGATGATGCCCGGGCAGTTGGGACCGAGCAGCCGCACGTTCGGGAAGTCGCGGCGCAGCTTGTTGAAGAACCACGCCTCGTCCTGGGCGGGCACGCCTTCGGTGATGCACACGACGAAGGTCACGCCGCCCTCGGCCGCCTCGATGACCGCGTCCCGCACGCCTGGCGCCGGGATGAAGATGCACGAGGCGGTGGCGCCGGTCTCGGCGACCGCGTCCGCCACCGAGGCGAACACCGGGATGCCCTCGACGTCGGTGCCGGCCTTCTTCGGGTTGGTGCCGGCCACCACCTGGGTGCCGTACTCCCGGTTCAGGAGCCCGTAGAAGCGGCCCTGGCTCCCGGTGAGGCCCTGGTAGACGACCTTGGTGGTCTCGTCGACGAAGATGCTCATGACTGGGGCCTCCTAGTTCCCGGCCCCGGCCAGCTCGACGACCTTGCGGGCGGCGTCGACCATGGTGGGCTGCATCTGGAGCTTGTCGGACAGGTGGGGCTCGAGGATCTCGCGGCCCAGGTCGGCGTTGGTGCCGTCGAGGCGGATGACGATCGGCACGTCGATCTGCACCCGACCCAGCGCCGTGACGATGCCGTTGGCCACCTCCTCGCCCTTGGTGATGCCCCCGAAGATGTTGATGAAGATCGACCGCACCTTCGGGTCGTTGTTGATGACCTCCAGGGCACCGGCCATGACCTCGGCCGACGCGCCGCCGCCGATGTCCAGGAAGTTGGCGGGCTCCCCGCCGACCTGGTTCACGATGTCGACGGTCGACATGGCGAGGCCGGCCCCGTTGGCGATGACGCCGACGAACCCGTCGAGGCCCACGTACTGCAGGCCCTTGTCGTGGGCCGCCTGCTCGCGCTCGTCACGGACCTGGGTGGCCTCGTACTGCTCGTAGTCGGGGTGGCGGAACACCGCGTTGCCGTCGAGCGTGACCTTGGCGTCGAGGGCGTGGACCTCACCGGTCGGCTTCAGGATCAGCGGGTTGATCTCGACCAGGTCGGCGTCGCCGTCGACGTAGGCCGTGTAGAGCTTCTGGAGGATGTCGACCGCGCCCTCGGTGGCCTCGGGGTTGAGCTTGGCGGCGGCGATCCAGGCCCGGGTGGCCTCCTCGGTCAGGCCGTCGACCGGGTCGATGTGGATCTTGGCGATGGCGTCGGGGTTCTCCTCGGCCACGGCCTCGATCTCGACGCCGCCCTCCGCCGACAGCATCCCGAGGTGCTTCTTGGCCGAGCGGTCGAGGGTGAAGGAGGCGTAGTACTCCTCGGCGATGTCCGAGGCCAGCTCGATCCACAGGACGTGGACGACGTGGCCCTTGATGTCCATGCCGAGGATGTTGGTGGCGTGGGTGCGCACCTCGTCGGCGTCGTTGGCGAGCTTGATGCCGCCGGCCTTGCCTCGCCCCCCGACCTGCACCTGGGCCTTGACCACCACGGGGTAGCCGATGCGCTCGGCGGCCGCGACCGCCTCGTCGACGGTGGTGACGGCATCGCCGGGGCTGACCGGGATGCCGAAGCGGGCGAAGAACTGCTTGCCTTGGTATTCGAACAGGTCCAAGGGCGGGGGCCTCCCAGTGCGCTGAGCTGTGGCTGCGTTGCTGCGTGTCGGCTGGCGATACTACGGCCAGCAGGTTGTGGCCCTGAAAGTCGGGAGTTTGCAGGCCGCCGGACCGGTCGAGTCGACTATCGGGCCATGTCGCAGAGCGTGTCCGCATGAGCCCGGTCGCCCGGAGCCAGGGCCACGCGGGCCGGGCGCTGCTGATCGCCGCGGCCGGCGTGGTGCTGACGCTGGCGGTCGCGTGGGGGCTGTCGGTGCTCGACAGCAGGGGCCAGGTCGACGTGAAGCTGGGCGACGACACGTTCGCCGACCTCGACGCCGAGCAGACCGCCAAGACCATCGCCGAGTCCGGCCCGTTCGTGCTGGCCGACGCATCGGCCGGCGGCGACCGGGACATCGTGCTGCAGCACCTCGGCGGCGACGACGAGACCGGCTGGCTGGCCATCGCCGCCCGGCCCAACGGCGTCCCCCGCAACTGCAGCATCCAGTGGCAGGCCGACGACCAGGTGTTCCGGCTGTTCGACGACGACCGCAAGGCCAGCGACGAGTGCGACGGCCGGGAGTACCCCGCCGACGGAGGCGACCTGGAGAAGTTCCCGGTCAAGGTCGTCGACGGCACGCTCGACATCGACCTCAACGCCGCCGACCGGGCGTCGAGCACGACCCGCTGAAACCGGTACGCGCGTGTTCACGTTGTGCACGCGGAACTTTCCTAATCCTTGAACCTTTGGGCGATGTGACTCGTCTCAGCGGACGTGACACTCCGCCACGTCGTGTCCGGGCTGATCGTCAGCCCACTCACGGTCGCAGCCCTCGTCTGCCTCGGGCCCGCTAGGCCCGCGGGCGCGGGCGGCACGTGGCTGAGCCCCGTCGAGGACCGCTACGAGCCCGGCGAGAACGCGGCCATCGTCGGCTACGTCGACGGCCCGGCGACGAAGGCCGGCACCCCGGCCGGCGGGCCGTACTTCGGCTACCTGCGGGTGAACCCCACCGAGGCCTACCGGGGCATGGGCGAGGCCGACGCCCACCCGACGTGGCCCTTCGTCGACCGGACCGACCTGCCCCTCGGCGAGGTCGACGCCTCACCGCCAGTTGCCGAGACATGGGCCGGCCGCTGGCGGATCGCGCTCGAGTTCACCGTGCCACCGGATCTCACACCCGGCCCGTACGAGGTGGTCGTCTGCAACGACCCTTGCACCCAGGGGTTCGGTGACGTCATCGGCGCGACTGTCTTCGTCGGTGTCGACCCGGCCACGCCGATCGTGCGGGAATGGCCGTTCGAGGAGCCGGCCTTCGAGAAGCTCGCCGACGACGCCCTCATCGCCGGGCCGGGGTACACGCTCACCGCCGGGCAGATCCGCGCTGGTGATCTGGACCCCCAGACCTTCTCGGACCTGCCCCACGTCGACACCTCGGTGCCGACCACAGAAGCCGCCCGGAACGACCAGGCGGCCGCCGAGCCGGACGTGCGCTCGGTCGCTGCCAAGCCCTCGACCACCCGCCGAGCGCTGCCGTGGGTGGCCGGGGTCGCCGCCGTCGTGCTGGCCTTCCTCTTCGTGCGGCGGGGCGGGCCAGGGCGCAAGCACGTTCAGGCCGGACCGCAGACGGGGAGTGGACAGCGGGCGTCGGGCAGATCAGCATGGCCGGGACGGGTGGCGCGACCGTGATCCGGCAACGAGTGCCGATCGATGCGCTTGCAAGGGGCAGAGCAGGTGCAGGAGACAGAACCGGCCCTGATTCGGGCAGCGGCGGCGGGCGACGTGGACGCATTTGCCCAGCTGGTGCGCGCCCACCAGCAGCACGTTTGGCGCTTCCTGCGCCGGCTGCTGGGGGACGACGCCCTGGCCGAGGACGTCACCCAGGAGACCTTCGTCCGGGTCTTCACCCGGCTGCAGTCGTTCACGTTCGAGGCGAAGTTCTCCACCTGGGTCTTCCAGATCGCCCGCAACGCGGGGATCGACGAGCTACGCAAGCGACAACGCCAGGCGCGGCTGACCGACATCCTCGGGCGGCGGGCGCCGACCACCACGTCGGGGCCGGACGTGGGGGTCGAGCTGCAGGTGGCGCTGGACAGCCTGCCCGACGACCAGCGGGCCGCCCTGCTCCTCGTCGAGGTCTTCGGGCTGCGCTACCGGGAGGCGGCCGAGGTGCTGGGCATCCCCGCCGGCACCGTCAAGAGCCGGGTGTTCAACGCCCGCACCCGCCTGCACGCCTGGGCCAGCACCGGCCAGCGACGACGACCTCGCGCCGCGACGTCCCCCGCCGAGGACTGACCCCATGAGGTGCGACGCGGCGCTCCGCGCCATCTCCGCGGCCGTCGACGGCGAGCTGGGCCCCGGTCACGACGACGACGGCTCGCGGCTGCGGGTCGTCGACGACACCGACGAGCGGCTGGCCGAGCACATCGCCCGCTGCCCGACCTGCGCCGACTTCCAGCGCTACAGCGCAGCCTTGCGGGCTCAGCTGCGCTTCGAGCCGGTCGCCGCCGCGCCCGACGTCGTCGCCGGGGTGCTGGACCGGATCTCCTCGCTGGGGCTGGAGCCGGGGCAGGGAGTCGCGGTGGTCACCCCGCTGCGGCCCCGACCGCCGCTGTGGCCGATGCGGGCGGCAGTCACCGCGCGGGCGACCATCAGCGCCGCGGCCGCGGTTGGGTTCCTGGCGGGCATGACGTTCGTGGGCGTCGGGCCCGACGCCAACTCGCCCGCTGCCGCTGACGTGCCGGCGCGGATCGGATCGGTGCAGGCGTCGGTCGACAGCGTCAGCGCCGACATCCGGGTCGTCGAGTACGGGCGGCCCGACCGGGACGGGAGCCGGGACCTCGTCGGGCACCTCGCCTACGGCGGGCCCGAGGAGCTGGAGCTCTCGCTGACCGAGACCGGGCCGTCGCGGGACCGGGCCCAGGGCGGCGGTTCGCCGGGCGACGGGGACGTCCGGCTCAGCGTGCTGGCCGACCGCTGGCTCCTCGACGCCGTCCGCACTTGCACGCCGGCGCCGGGGCGGGCCGCGTGCCCGGCGGGCGCCACCCGGTTCGTCCGCGAGGTCAGCGGGCGGGAGCCCTTCTCCGAGGCCGCGCCGCTGCCGTTCGAGCTGGTCGCCCCGGTCGACAGCTTCGCTCTTGCCGGGCAGCCGCCGTCACTCGGTGAGCGGACGGTCGCGGGGCGCCGGGCCGTCGGCGTCAGCGCCAGCGCGGCGCAGATCGCCAGCTTCCTCGACGGGCTGTCGCCGGCCGACGACCTGCGGGCCGTCTACCCCACCGACACCGTCGAGATGTGGCTCGACCGCGACACCCTGGTGCCGCTGGCGCTGGTCGTCTACGCCGCCGACTCGCCCGAGCGGCGGAGCTGGGCGGCGTCGCAGGGCTACGACGACGAGCCCGGTGACCGGGTGCTGGCCTTCACCACCGAGAACGTCCAGATCGACGACCCGACGACCGCCGACTCCGCAACGCGCGATGCCGCCGCTCGGGCCAAGGCCCAGATGCAGGCCGAAGCGCGGCGGGTCGAGGCGGCCGCCGAAGCCCGGGTCCGCTACAACGGCACGGCGGGGTTCAGCCGCCGGGAGGACGACGAGGGGTTCCGCTCCGCGCCGACCACGCTGCTGCGGTCGGTGCCGGCCTCGGCCCTGCCGGACGGGTTCGTGCCGGCCCGTTCGGGCGTGGTCGACAACGGCGGCGGGCCGCTGGTCGAGGTCCGGTCGTGGTCCGACGGGCGGGCGTGGGTCAAGGTCGAGGCCACCAAGGTGTGGCTGGCCAACCACCTGTTCGGCGACCTCGGGCCGGCGGTCCGGGGCGTCGACCTCGGCGACGACGCCGGGCGGGGATACGTCAGCGCGGACGGGCACAAGATCGGGATACACGGCGAGAAGGTCGACCTGGTGGTCTCGGGCAGCCTGCCGACCGAACAGCTCGCCGAGATCGCCGCCCAGCTGGGTGTGCGGGGGCAGAAGGCGCCACGGCTCTGGCGCGAGTCACGGGCCACGTCGCTGGCGGCCGCCGCCTCGTCGACGCCCCGGCTGCTGATTCCCACCGGCCTCTCCGGGTTCGGGGCGCCGGCCGTGACGGTGCTACCGGACCAGACGGTCACCCAGGTGTACGCCGGGCCGGGCGACCGGGGCTTCGTGCTCACCCAGACGTCGATCCCGGTGCTGCCGCCGCCCACCGACGATGCCGTCGGCGTCGAGGTGCGGGGCCATGCCGGCCGCTACAGCCCCGCCCAGTCCCAGCTGGAGTGGAGCGAGCGCGGCGCGTCGTTCAGCCTCGTCAGCCC
>Ga0075431_100001721_pt1 | contig 20582 bp, 12 predicted proteins | sample RhiMetdeltSRZDD5_FD_75297 | JGI IMG/M metagenome (GOLD analysis project Ga0075431, IMG submission 75297) | Populus rhizosphere microbial communities from Tennessee, USA - Rhizosphere MetaG P. deltoides SRZDD5 | ecosystem: Host-associated > Plants > Roots > Rhizosphere > Soil | place: USA... | reverse complement strand
GCGAATGGCGTCCAGCACGCGCGTAACTTGATAGTCGTTCAAGCTGTCCGTGGCCTCGGCTAGCTCGGCACGCGCGCCGAGCGAGCGAGCCAGCACCGTGAACGCCACATTGTCGCGAGGGAAGCATGGACCGCCATAACCGATGGCGCCGCGAAGATACTTGGTGCCAATCCTGGAGTCGCAGCCGATGGCCTGTGTAACCACGTCGACGTCGGCTCCAGGAAGCCGGTCGCACATGTCAGCCAGCATATTGGCATACGAAATCTTTGTCGTGACGTAGGTGTTGACGGCGATTTTCGTGAGCTCCGCGTTTACGAAGCTCATACGCCGGATCAGTGGCTTGTTGTCGCAGGTCTCGTAGTAGATCGACTCGAGGATGTCTCCGGCTCTTGGATCCGATTCCCCAATCAGGATCATGTCGGGTGAAAGCATGTCGCGCACGACGCTGCCGAGCGCGATGAATTCCGGGTTGTAGCACAGGCCCAGCGTGTCGCCGACACGCCGCCGCGCGTGCGCTTCGAGTGCAGCCCGAATCTCGCCACCGGTCGAGCCTGGCATCACGGTGCTGGTGATGACGACAACGTGATAGCCCGCTTTTCGCCGTATTCCCTCGCCGACACTCTCCAACGCCGCGAGGACGAACTGATTGCTGAAACGTCCTGTCGCGTCGCTCGGCGTGGGCACGATGATAAAGGTGGCATCGGTCTCGGCGACGGCCGCGGCTGAGTCCACGGTCGCATGCAGGCGGCTGCGATTTTCGTCGATCAATTCCTGGAGTCGCGGTTCATCGACTGGCGCCTTGCCGCTGTTGACGGCGTCCACGAAAGCCGGATTGACGTCGGTGCCGACGACCCGAAAGCCCTTGCTTGCGAGCACGGCGGCGAGCGGCGCCCCAAGCTTGCCGAGCCCTACCACGGAAATCTTCATCGGGATGCCCGGCCCCCTCAGCCGGTCGACTTAACAGTAGCGTGAACGCGCGGGACCGGTCTACTGGCCGGGCGACCCTCTTGTGCTCACAAACGGTCGCGTATAATGACGCAACCTCCGAGTGAAGCACCTGCTCGGCCGAGGGAGCCGGGTTGCCCCAAATATCCGCAATGATCCAATACAGGTATGAAGGCGAGGGCGTCGAAGGATTCCTCCGACGTGGTCCCGCGTATCCGCCAGAGTTTCACCTCAAGCTTTTTCGCGACATGTTCCGGATCCGGCTGATCGAGGAAGAGGTCGAGCGTCGATACCATGAAGATCAGATGAAGACGCCGATCCACCTCGTGATTGGCCAGGAGGCGACATCGGTTGGCTGTTGTGTCTCCTTGACGCAGCAGGATCTCCTGTATTCGAGTCACCGAACCCACGGGAACTACCTCGCCAAGGGCGGCGATCTGCGGGCGATGTTGTGCGAGATGTTCTGCCGGGCGAACGGATGTGTCGGCTCGCGTGGCGGGTCGATGCACCTGATCGACAAGAGTGTTGGGATGGCGGGGACATCTGCCATTGTCGCGGGTGCGATTCCCATCGCGATCGGGGCGGCACTTGCGGCCAGGATCAAACGCGAGCCGCATGTCACCGTTGTGTTCTTTGGTGATGCGGCAACCGAAGAGGGCGCAGCGTCAGAGAGCCTAAATTTTGCGGTTCTCAAGCAGTTGCCGGTGATTTTCTTCTGCGAGAACAACTTCTACTCGGTGCAGTCTCCACTGTGGACGCGACAGCCGCCGCGCTCGCTCTCGAAGTGGGCTGCCGGTTACGGGCTGCCGTCGGTGCAAGTGGATGGCATGAACGTGCTGGCGGTGCACGAGGCAACGCGCGCCGCGGTCGAGCGCGCGCGGAGTGGCGGCGGCCCCACCTTCATCGAGGCGTTGTGCTATCGGTTCCGTGCCCACGGTGGCGCCGGCGACGATACCCGGACCGGATATCGTGAGCAGGACGAACGGCAGGCCTGGGACGAAGTCGATCCCCTCGCCCTGCACTATCAGTACTTGACTGGTGCTGGACTGCTGTCAGATGCCGGCCGCGACACGATGCGCGATGAGATCGTCGCCGAGATCATGGACGCCTTCGACTTCGCGACGAACAGCCCGAACCCCGTTGAGGCGGACCTGTATCGACATGTCTACGCCGTATAACTGCTGACGCTCCGACACCGACGAAGAGGGAAACCAGCGAATGCCCTGGGATGAAGGACTCGTCAACTCGCTCGTCTACGACGCGCCTGATCCGAAGGAAGGACGGGTGTTGAGTTATGTAGCGGCGCTTCGAGAGGCGCTCGATCTTGCCCTCGAGGCGGATCCCGCCGTCTTCATCCTTGGTCAAGGAGTTGACGACCCCGGCAGCATGTTCGGGACAACGAAGGGCTTGCATCAGAAGTACGGTCGCGAGCGCGTCTTCGACACACCGCTGTCCGAGGAAAGCATGATGGGTGCGTCGGCGGGCGCGGCCATGAACGGTATGCGGCCGATCTTCATGCACAATCGACCTGACTTCATCCTGCTCGCGATGAATCAGCTCGTCACCCACGCCGCCAAATTTCATTTCATGGACAACGGGCAAACCACTGTGCCCATGGTCGTTTGGGCCGCCATCGGCCGAGGGTGGGGGTCGGGCGCACAGCACTCACAGGCGATCCAGGGCATCCTGCTGGGCGTGCCCGGCTTGAAGATCGTCATGCCGAGTACACCGTTTGATGCAAAGGGCCTTATGCTCTCGGCCATCTCAGACAACAACCCGGTGCTCATCTTCGAGCATCGCTGGTTGATGAAGAAGGACGGGATAGTGCCTGAGGGCATCTACAAGGTGCCGATCGGCAAGGGCATCTATCGACGACGGGGGGCGGATCTGACGATTGTCGGCGCCTCACACGCGATCGAGCTAGGACTCAACGCTGCGAATAAAGTCGCCAGCGAAGGCATCGAGGCGGACGTTATCGATCTCCGTACATTGAAACCGATGGACGTCGACATCATCGAGGAGTCAGTCAAGAAGACTGGCAAGCTTCTGGTGGTGGATACCGGCTGGTCGATGGGCGGTGTCTGCGCCGAGGTCGGGTGTCTTGCGGCGGAACGCTGGCTCGATCATCTCAGGGCCCCCGTGCGTCGCATTGGTCTGCCCGACATCCCGACTCCCGCGGGCTTCACGCTCGAGCAGTTCTACTATCCCGACGTGGAACGAATCTCGGGGGCAATTCGCGACCTGGTGCGGACGCGGTCGACGGTCACCGTCCCATGACCCCGCAGATGTTCTACGACCTGGCCAGCAGTTCGTGGGGACAGGAAGAGTTGGACGCGCTCCAGCGCGTGATCGCGAGCGGGCAACTCACCATTGGTCCATATGTCAGGCAGTTCGAGGAAGCCTTTGCACTGAAGTTCGGCATCAAACACGCGCTGATGGTGAGTTCGGGGTCGGCCGCCAATCTGGTGGGCGTGGCGGCTCTTTTCTACAAGAAGCATCGTCCCCTTCGCCGTGGTGATGAAGTCATCGTGCCGTCGATCTCCTGGGCGACGACCTACTATCCGCTCCAGCAGTACGGGCTGCGCCTCCGGTTCGTCGATGTCGATCTGTCTACGCTGAACATCGATGTGTCGCAGCTCGAGCGAGCGTTGACCCCCCGTACGCGGATGGTCGTGGCCGTGAGCATTCTGGGTAACCCGTGCGCGCTGCACGACCTCCGTGCGTTCTGCGATCGCCAAGGTCTATATCTGTTCGAAGACAATTGCGAATCGATGGGGGCCACGCTCGAGGGAAAGCCGTGTGGTACTTTTGGTGACATCAACACGTTCAGCTCGTTCTTCTCGCATCACATCTCCACGATGGAGGGGGGCGTTCTCGCAACCGACGATACTGAGCTCTACCACCTTGCGCGTTCGCTGAGGGCGCATGGCTGGACTCGCGATCTCCCCGAGGACACGACGATCTACGAGCGTCGCGCCGACGACTTCTTCGAGGCCTACCGCTTCATCCTTCCCGGGTACAACGCCAGGCCCCTCGAGTTGGCGGGCGCGGTCGGCGTTGAACAGTTGAAAAAACTCGATGGGATGATTGCCGTCCGCCGCGCTAATGCCGCCGTGTTTCAATCGCTCTTCGAGCACGACGAGCGCTTCATCATTCAGCGTGAATTGGCGGGAGCACGCAGCTCGTGGTTTTCGTTCACCGTCATCCTCAACCCCAAGCTCGACATCGATCGGCAGCGGGTGATGGCGGCGCTCAAGGACGCGGGAATCGGCTACCGCATCATCACCGGCGGGTGCTTCCTGCGCCACGACGTGATCAAGCATTTCGACTACGACACGGTCGGAGAGATCGTGAACGCCAACATCGCCCACGATCGTGGCTTCTTTGTCGGTAACCATCCGCGCGACCTGCGACCGCAGATCGAACGATTGCGACAGGTGCTCGATCGAACTGCAGTAGCGCCCCGCCAGGCCGTGGTGCCCGTGTAGGTCGATCGAGAGCCACGCTCCGTTCGTTCCTCGAAAGGACATACAGCCGTGCAACGTGTACTCGTGACCGGCGGTGCCGGATACATCGGTTCGATCCTCGTGCCGAAACTGCTGGAACGGGGTTTCCACGTGACCGTCGTGGACAATTTCATGTTCGGTCAGGACAGCCTGTCGGCCGTCTGTTATCACCCCTGCTTCGAACTCATACGCGGCGATGTTCGCGACCGCCAGCTGATGCAACCGCTGTTCAAACATGCTGACGTCATCATTCCGCTTGCGGCCCTGGTGGGCGCGCCTCTGTGCGATCGTGATCCGCTCGCGGCTACGACCATCAACAAGGACGCCGTTGTCTGGATGGCGAAGGAACTGTCACGCGCGCAACGTATCGTCATTCCGATCTCGAACAGCGGGTACGGCGTCGGCGAAACGGGGAAGTTCTGTACCGAAGAGACACCCATGCGCCCGGTCTCTCTGTACGGCCGCGACAAGGTGGAGACCGAGCGTGCGGTGCTCGACAGTCATCCGAATTCGATCAGCTTGCGGCTGGCGACCGTCTTCGGCATGTCGCCAAGAATGAGGCTGGATCTGCTGGTCAATGACTTCACCTATCGTGCGCACAAGGACCGCTTTATCGTCTTGTTCGAGGCGCACTTCAAGCGGAACTATTTGCACGTCCGCGACGCCGCGGCGGCATTTCTGCATGCCATCGACAACTTCGAATCGATGAAGGGCGAGCCGTACAACGTCGGTCTGTCCGATGCGAACTTGTCGAAGTGGGAACTGTGCGAACGGATCCAGAAGCAACTGCCGAAGTTCGTCTTCCTCGAATCGCAAGTCGGCAAGGATCCCGATCAGCGTGACTACATCGTGTCGAACGACAAGATCGAACGTACCGGTTTCAGGCCGGGACTCTCGCTCGATGACGGCATTCGCGAACTTATCAAGGGCTACGCGATGTTGCGGAACGGGCTCTACTCGAACGTGTAGTAGCCTTCACGCTGATGTCCTACCAACGCCTGGCCCGCGCTCTCCTGCACGGCCGTGAATACTACGGCCGAGCGCTCGAGAGCCTTCAGGGACTACCTGAGCGGCATCGCTGCATGCGTCCGGTGGTCGAGAAGGCCGCGGAGTTCAACGCCGGGCGCTCGCTGCAGATCCTCGAGATTGGGTCCTGGGCTGGAGCCTCCACCGTCTCGTGGGCTAAGGCCGTGAAGTCGTTGCCTCATGCCGGCCGCGTCGTCTGTGTCGATCCCTGGCAGCCGTACTTCGATCTCCACGTCGAGCGTGGCTTCGTCTACGCGGCGATGAACGAGGTGGCTCGGCAAGGCGATGTCCTTCAACTCTTCGTTCACAACATTCGGTCCGCCGGTGTGTCCGACATCGTGGACTATCGTGTCGGCGCCAGTGGGGAGATTTTGCCGCAGCTGGAGACGGCGTCGTTCGATGTCATCTACATCGATGGCTCCCATGCCATGGACGACGTGATGTCCGATTTGTCGAACGCAGCTCGGCTCATCAGGAACGGCGGAATCATTTGCGGTGACGACCTGGAACTGCAACGCGATGCGATCGATGTTGCGGAGCACGAGGCCGCATTGGCGAGTGGACGAGACTACGTCAGATCCCTTTCGGCCGGGGATTATCACCCGGGCGTAACCGAGGCAGTCGCGCGGTTCTTCGGACGCGTTTTCAGCTGGAACGGTTTCTGGGCGGTCAGGCGCGTGAATACGGGATGGGAGTGGCTAGAGATCCAACCCGGCGAGCTGCCAGCTCATATCGCTCGAGCACTCGACGAATCCGCCGCTGATGTTGCGATCGAAGGAACCGACGACGAGAAGCCTCGGATCGTGGCAGAGCTGGTGGGCGAAACGCCGAACTACAACCTGGTTCGACTCGGTACTGAGTATGTCGCTGCCGCGAAGGCGTTGGGACCCGTGGCTCTTGGAATCGAGCGACTCGGCGAGCGGAGTCTCGACCCCGTGTTGCTGGTCGGCACCACTCTCGACGATGTTCGCGCGCGCGTCCGAGAGCGAGAGGCGCTCTTCGAGCCGCAGCCTTCGCCTGAACTCATGGGTGAGACGTCGAGTTACAACCTGGTTCGCCTCGGCGGGCGATATATAGCCGCAGCGAAGGCCCTGGGTCCCCTCGGATTCGGAATCGAGCGGATCGGCGAACGAGACATCGAGCCGGCACTGTTTGTCGGGGATACCCTCGAAGAAATACGTGCTCGCGCTTTGGCGAACGAGCCAACCGTCGCGGACGTAGAGCTCGTGGCTCAAACAAAAAACTACAACCTCCTACGCTTTGACACTCGGTATGTTGCGTTCGCTCGAAGCCTCGGCGACGTAGCGGTGGGTTCGGAGAAGATAGGTGAGCGGGAGCTACCGCCTCAGGTTTTGTGCAATTCCACCTTGGAAGCACTGCGGGTTCGTGTTGGGCAAACGGAAGACCAGACATTACTTGTAGAGCCAGAGCTTGTTGGTGAGACCGGAAGCTACAACCTTGTTCGGATCGGCTCGCGATTCATTGCCGTTGCCAAGGTGCTCGGTTCTTTGGCGCTGGGCACTGAACGCGTCGGTGATCGGGAGCTCGCGCCCCTGATTCTCGTGGCCACCACTGTTGACGAGATCCGTTCTCGGGCCGAGGCTCACGAACCGGCGCCGCCTCCGGATATCGATCTGGTTGACCAAACGCGGAGCTACAATCTGGTACGCTTTGGGTCCCACTACGTCGCCTTGGCTCGCTCATTGGGAACCGTTTTATTGGGCCTCGAAAGGATTGGCGAGCGCGAGCTGCCACCGCACATCTTGCGCGGCACCACACTGGAGGAACTGCGCGAGCGGATCGTAGGTGCCGATCCACCACGCGACGGCGCCGAGCAGCGACTCTAGCTGATTGTCACCGAGACATCGTCATGGAAACTGCCAGGAGGGCTGCCCCGTTCCTGTCTCTCATCCTGCCCACGCGTCAGCGCCCTGAAGGACTGACGCGGTTTCTGGCCAGCATCGCAGCGACGGCAACCAGTCTCGACAGGCTTGAAGTCGTTCTCGTCGTGGACGATGACGATCCATCGTCGGTCGAGTACGTCGCGGACTCGTCGATGCGGGTCGTCCGAAAGATTGTGTCGCCCGGAATGACGATGGGCCAACTGAACATGGCCGGCTATTCCGTCAGCTCGGGCGAAAACGTCATGCTGGTCAACGATGACATCGTCGTCCAGTCGCCAGGATGGGACGAGCAGGTATTCGACGTCATCCGGCAACATTCCGATGGCGTGTTCCTGGTGCACGTCAACGACGGCATCTTCGAGGACAAGCTGTGCACGTTTCCACTGGTCTCGAGACAATACTGCGAGCTGGCTGGTGGGATCTGCCCGTCCGAATATCGCCGCTACCGAATCGACGATCACATTTACAACGTGTTCAATCTGCTCAGCGTGCTGGGCAAGAACCGAATCCTGTACCTGCCGGACGTGCGATTCGAGCACAACAACTACGTGCGGCTGGCTGGTGGCGCGATTGAGTACCAGCCCGACCCGGTCATCCACAAATCCGACACGGACTTGTTCAACGGGTGGTTGGACGCTCGAAAAGATCTGGCTGTCCGATTACTCGATCACGTCGATCGCCACCGGCACAGCGAGCGGGCTCGCGTGCGACGCGATCGTCTCGCCCCGATTACCGACTCGGTCTCTCTCCGCAAGCCTGAGTACGTCAAGAAGGTCGCTCCTTATTTGAGACCGACCTCCAGGCAGAACCGCGTAACCGTGGCCGTGGTCAGTGCCGATATGACCGGCGATCACGCTCGCGCGTGCGTGGCGGCGCTCAAGTCATACACGGCGAATTTCGATCTCGTGGTCGTCGACAACAATCGGGCGCGTGGTTTCAATCATTCTCACGAGATGAACAAGTTGCTCGATCAGTGCCGAACGGATTACCTGGTACTGCTCGATGACGACGTGATCATGGAATCGGGATGGCTCGACAGTCTGCTCGCCGCTATGGGGCCAAAGGTGGGTGTAGTGACACCGGCCCACAAAGACATTAACGGACGCCTCTCGTACATGGGTGTGGTCATGCGGCCGGATGGCAGCGGTCACCACAGCCACGATCTCAGGCCGAGCGCGGAGCCGGTGCGGGTACAAACCCTCTGCAGCGCTGCGCTTGTGGTCGACATGTCGAAGTGCGGCTCGATTCGCTTCGATGAGCGGTACTCGAAGTACTTTCTCGACATCGATTACGGCCTGTGTATCTGGGAGGCGGGATACGAAGTCGTGTGCGCGCCCACAGTGGTCACCCACATCGCCGGGGCGACCCTCAAACAAGGCAGCGACAAGTCGAACGAGCTGTTCGAGGCGCAGCGGCGCCAGTTTGTACGGAAATGGATGGACACCGGGAGATTCGATGCGATCGCCTGGACGCGGTGGCAGGCGGTGCCCGAAATCGCCACGATTCTCGAGATTCCAGCCGAGCTCGACGCGCTGATGGAGCAGCCCCGGATCCGTCGCATCGAACCGTTCCTCTCGCGCGCCCAGCGCCTGTTCGAGGAGATTCGCGACATACCGACGTTGCACCAGTGGGCCGCCACCCGATTGTGGCAGGTCGTCGGTGACCGCCGGCCAACACTGAGTGATCCCGAGGGCTGGCACGTCGCGTGTCTTCTCGGCTTCACAAATCACCCGGTGCTCGTAGAGGCCGACCGCGAGGGCTTCAATATCGTCCTCTATGGCGGTGAGTACTTCGCGTTGCCCGTCACCGCGGGATCTGTCGACGTTCGTAGTCTGTCCGCCAACGATCGTCATTGTCTGCGCGCGCGGCGCTTGGACGTGCTCCGGGGGGTTATCGCTGCGACCGTGCCGTTCAATGTGACGACAGCGGGCCGCGATAGTCTCTCTATCCCTGAGCCGGCAAACGATCTCGATCGACCCCGTGACTCGAAACGATGGTTACAACGGAGCCCGATCAGAAGCATCATTCCGATCGATGGGTTCGATGTCGTTGCGCTCGAATACAAGTTCTTTGCGGTGCCGAGCGACGAAGCTCCATTCGATTATCAAAAGTACATCGCCGGCAAGTACCGGAATCACATCGTCGGGCACTCGATTGGCGAGGTCCGCCGAAAGATCTCGGCTCTGAAACAAACCGGTCGGGTCCTCGTGCTCAGCAATTCCTTTCCGCCCACCCTGCATCGTGCGGTGGAGGACTTGCTTGGTCACAACGAGGGCACACACGTGTTTGTTCTGTCTTCGCTTGACTCACCCGCCCTGCAGACCCCGCATTGTCTGCCGATCGACGCTGCGGTCGCGCCTGCCGATGCTGTGCATCTGTTGTATGCCGATCCGTCGAGTTCGATCGTCGATCGCCTGAAGGCGCAAAGCTTCACACAAGTGATGCTGTCCTGGGACGAACCGCGCGCGCTTGAAAGCGCGGCGCTCGAGCGGGCGGCCGCCGCCATTGCACCTTCAGTCGAAGTCGTATTTCCGGATGGCGTACGGCGGACCTACTCCGACGAAGACAAGCATCGTCTTGGTTACAACAAGGCGTACCTCGCGAGCCTTTTCAACACGGTGGGCCTGCCGACAGGCAAGGACGTGCTGGAGGTGGGCTGCAGTGATGGGCTCGTGTGCGACATCATGTCTCACCTGGGAGCCCGACGCGTGATCGGCATCGATGTGATGGAGACGACCGGGTGCGCCTATCCAAGTCCGTCGATCGACTATCGATCGATGGACGCGACGAAGCTGGCGTTTCCCGATTGTTCATTCGACCTGGTGTATTCGATAGCGACGTTCGAGCACCTCCCTCGTCCGGCGAAGACGCTCGATGAAATGCTCCGGGTCCTTCGTGTGGGCGGCGTCGGGTATGTCCAGGCTGGCCCCTTGTACTATTCACCGTTTGGGCACCACATGTTCGGGTACTTTGGCAATGAGCCGTGGATTCATCTACGGTTGTCGAGAAGGCAGATACACGGCCTCGCGGCCAAGCGCGGCATCGATAAGCAAGTGCTCGAGGATTTCGACGTGACATTCGAGGAGTACCTGGACCAGATGCTTTCCGTCGATCACATCAATGGACTGATACTTGGCGAATACGGCCTTGATGCCTTCAAAAATCGGCGAGATGTTGAAGTGCTGAAGTTCAATGTGTCACGAGAAGGCGACGATCTGTTGACTCCTGACATCTTGCGCAATGTCCGCAATGTTAGCCAGGAGTGGTTGACCGAGCACGGATTCGAGATCGTGTTCCGCCGGCTGGTCTGAAACGTGCCCTCAGCTCGACATTCCCTCGATATGACCGAGTAGCAACGGCTGAACTGAGTATGACGAACCCACCAGCGCCGTTTCTCAGTCTAGTTTCCATCGTTCGAAAGCGGACGGAGTCTGGCGACGTCTTGCGGGATGCGCTCTCGTTCAATCACGAACAGTTGGCGGCTCGCGGCGTGCCGCACGAGATCCTTCTCGTCGAGTCGACCGGCCACGGCACTGATCCGTCGTCAGTCGATTGGGTGGACCGAATCGTCCCAAATGGGCGTGACGGTATCCTGACGCAGTTCGCCATCGATCCCCGCTACGATGACGCCAGTCCGATGTGCGCCACGAGAAACGGTGGCGAGTTCATTCTCAACAATGTCGGCATTCGACGCGCTCGCGGCTCGTTCGTCCTTTGCCTCGGCCCGGGCATCTGCCTGGGGCGACGGGTACTGGACAAGATCGGCAGCGCGAGGATCGAGTCGGGCGTCCTCTATCGCGCTCCGCGCGTCGATGTACGACAAGACAACTGGCGGGATAGTCAGGGCTGCGACGCGTTCGAGGAGCCACGACGAGTCATTGGCCACTTCGGGCTTGCCGACGCAGCCGATTTCATCCTGCTCGACCGCGCGAGCTTTCACGAGCTGCGGGGATTTGCGGAGCTCTACACGTTGAACGGCCGACCCATGGGACAGGAGTTGGTGACACGCGCCTCGGCCAACGGATGGCCCACTGAGAGTTTCGGCGCGCCGGTGTACCGCGCTTTCGACGCCTCGTCGGATACCCCAGGGTGGCGCACCGTGGAGCGAGCACCGGGCAGCCGGAGCCGTGTCGCGTACCTGAACCCTGACTCCTGGGGCCTTGCGGCGGCGCCGGAGCGCCGACTCGGGCCGCATCGCATATGGCTCGACTTCGACTGGTCGGCGGTGGCACGTCTGGTCGATTTCAGTCGAGTGTCGCAGATGGCGAGGATCTGACTCGACGACCGCGATCACTGACGACAAAATCAGGTTCAGCGGCCGCCCGTCCATTCCAGCCCAATAAAGGGCGTCGGGCTGGGTTGAAGTCCGCTCTCGTTGAGCGGGAACAGGACGGCACCAGTCGCCAACCACTGACCACCCAGGTGAAGCTTGAACTCAGTGGAGAGGCGATTGAGATTGATGGTGTCCTGGCTCCAGAAGAACCGGTCAATGTAGACGGTCGACAGTTCCGGGTTCGGCACGTCCGGCTCGGTGGCGCCAAGGTTGCCGGACACGCGTGAGACAGTCGGGACGCGCGAGAGACTGGCCGCGTTTCTCAGTGAGCGCCCGAGGAACGATACGGCGATGGTCAGGCGATCTCTCGGAAGCACGGACATGTCGACGCCCGTGATGAAGTCAGCTTCTTCATTATCCTCACCGAATCTGTAGCCACCGTTGCCATAGACAGATGCGCGCGTCCCGAGTGACTTGGAGGCGAGAAGCATCAGTCTGAACGTCGTCTGGCCGCGCCCCAGGAGTTCCTCTTCGTCACCGGTCGGCAGGCTGAGATCCATCCCCACCGCCACACCTTGTCCGTTCTGTTGACCAGTCAAGGCAATCTTGCCGCGGACGACCATATCGCCAATGCCGCTGGCGCGTTGGGTTTGATCGGGGTTACCAGGGACCGGGATATTCAAGATGCCGGCCGGAACGCCTCGATACGCGCGTTCGAACGCCCCTCGGATCGTCGGGGATCCGAACGTTCGCGTGATGTCGTATTTCTCGTCGGTGTGCCCGGTGAGCTCGACCGACACAATCGGGACGTTCACACCAACATCGATTCTTTCAGTCAGCCCCACCGAGGCGAACATGTTGAACGAATCCACGTTGCTTTCGAGGAATGCCCGCCTGGTCACGAACTGGTGAAACCCGTCTCTCAGGAACGTGACGCCGTTATCAAAGATCGGGATCCCGGTCTCTCGTCCGTCTTCGGTGTCGAAATCCTGGTTGTACTCGGTCCGCAGGTGCTGGTAGTTGAATCCGAGGTTGAAGACGCCGCGCCCGTTGGTCAGCGGCCGTTCGGCGAAGACAGACCCGAAGCTCCTGCTCTTGAGCGTGAGCTCGCCGGTGACCGCGTCTCGCGCATAACTGAAGCCCGCGGAGGAGGAGCCCAGCGGCACGGAAGAAATACCCGCCGCGACGAACTTGGCAATCTCGTTGGCCGAATCGATCGTGCTTTGGTCGATCCGCTGTGATGTACCCGGGAGAGTCTCCTGCTGATCCAATGGTCCCAGATAAAAGAGATTGCGTACGAACTCGAGGTTCGAGGGACGTGCTTGCGCAATCGCCTCCGACGAGAACGCGAGGACGGACACCGACGACAGAACCAGGACGAGAACTTTCGGATTACCACACCGCCCACGCGCCTCGTGCCTCTGATAGAACATGCAGTCCCTCACTCTCAACGGATCGACCGCGCCGCCGCGCGACCCGGGCCATCAAACGTGTCCCCGATGTCTTTTGCCGCGAGCCGTTATTTTAACCCCCCAAACCCCCGCGCAACATGCCGGTCCGCGACATATCACTTGATGTAACGCGCGCGTCGGCCGGTCCGAACGCCGCGCCCTTCGCCGATCTTGATTTGGATCAACATTGAATGTGCCGGTGTGAGCAATCGCGTGCTCTGGCTTCACAGCGAGGTAGACTCTCACGATGCCGGTCACGATCGTGCGCCTGAGGGAGTTTCGTCGTCAGCTTGATGAATCGCCGGAGGGTTAGGACGCACACCATGAATCGTGTTGCCAGCGTCGCCTGCATTGTATGGATGGTTGGTTGCGGCGGTAGTAGTCCGACGACGCCGAGTACTCCGTCAGTGCCGGACTATCAGGGCCAGTGGACCGGCGACTTCACCGTGTCGTCATGTACCGGTACCGGCACCTTCGCAGGCCCACCCGCGTTCTGCACTGCCTTCCAGTCGGGAACAGTACTGCCGATGAGACTGACGCTCTCCGTGGTCGGGACTCAGGTCTCGGGCAGTGGCACGTTCGGGAGTGTGTCTATTCCCGTGTCCGGCGTTATTGGCAATGACGGTCGCTTGCTTTTGAGTGGAAGCGGCGGGGTCGTCGTTCAGAACCTTAGCGTGACGCTTACGCTGATGAACTGGAGCACGATCGCGTCCGGTACGAGCATGACGGGGTCGTGGTCGACGTCATGGACCACGACACAAGGCAGCGGGTCTGCGTCAACTGGCCAAACGATCCGTACCTTGACTAAGACCGGGTGAGATGGTCCGCGTCAGCTACTGCACCCGCATATCCTCGATGCGCCAGGCGCCAGCATTGCGCAGGGTGAACCGACGGCGACCGGTCTCTGACGTTTCGCGTCCTCTCACATCGACTCGGCGGAGTGTCACCGGACAGGTCGCGGTTGCCGTCGCGCCGGCAACATCAATGTCACAATTCCCGAACACCCACGAGAGCGTCTCGAAGCTTCTGAAAGTACTTCTGAACGATGCCTGGGGGAACGATGGCCAGACAGCCGCCAGGCCTTTTTCGTCTTTGGCCCCGTACGCTTGAGCGAACTGTGCGAGCACCGCCCGAATCTGCGTCCGGATTCTCTCCGCGTCGGCGGCGACCGCCTGCTCGCGCTTGAGCGACAACTGCTGGCGCTGGGTCCCAAATAGATTCGCGCCGTATCTTCGCTCGGCATCCTGAACCAGGGTATCCGCACCGTCCAGGTCACCGCGGGCGAGAGCGCGTTCGATGGCAGCCTGCGCGTTCTTGATTCCTTCGTCCCGCTCCTTCGCCTGGCGTTGACGCTGATCCTCCGCCTGACGTTCTGCCTGCCGTTCGCGTTCCTCGGCTTCCCTCTGCCGCGCCTCCGCGGTCAGCGCTTCATTGCGGCGACGGAGTTCAGCTTGAACGGCCGCATCGCCGGGTGCCAACTGAAGCGCGCTCTTGAGCAATCCGATGGCGGCCTGATTGTCGCGTTCCTGCCTGGATTTCTCTAGCAAGTCCCGTACGGACGCGCGCACGTCCTCATCTTTTCTGGCGGCACGACGTTGGGCCAACGCCTCGGTCTGCGCTCGGAAGTTGTCAGCTCCAAGGCGTCGCTGCGCATCCACCAGGAGACGCTCGCTGAGGTCAAGATCTCCCTTATCCATCGCGCCCTGGATCGCCGTTCGGGCCGTCGCAATTTCCTCCTGCCGGCGTACTTGCGGATTGGCCTTGTTGTCTGGCGGCGCCTGCGGCGTGGGTGGCTGCGCGTCGGCCGGCGGATTCTGCGTTGGCGGAGGAGGCTGTTGCTCTGTGGGTGGCGGCGGCGCAACCGCAGGGTTGCCTGGCTGTTGGCCGGGTGCGGGCGTGGGCTGGTCAGTGGCAACGACCTGTGCCGAATCCCGTCCACCGGGTTCGTCGTTCATTGACATCGCGAGCCAGGCGCCGATGGCAAGGACCACGAGCGCGGCCGCGGCGACAAGGGCCTTGTTCCTCAGCCCTCCCTGTGTCGCTGCCGAGGCCTGCTTTGCCTCTTGAACTGGTGTTTTCGCTGGTCTTACGACCGTTGCAGTCGGACGCTCCTCTCGCTGGCGAAGCTGAGTCTGAGCCAGCAGATCCTCGGCAGCGATGCGCTCTCGCTCGCGTTCGCGGGTCTCGGTCTCTTGCCGCTCTCGCTCGGCTGCTATGCGTTGACGCTCGCGTTCCCGCGCCTCGGTCTCCTGTCGCTCTCGTTCGGCCGCGATGCGTTGACGCTCGCGTTCCCGCGCCTCGGTCTCCTGTCGCTCTCGTTCGGCCGCGATGCGTTTACGCTCGCGTTCCTGCGCCTCGTCCTCCTGGCGCTGACGTTCGGCGGCAAGGCGCTTGCGCTCGCGTTCGCGCGCTTCCTCTTCCCGCCGCTCGCGCTCCTTTCTTGAGCGTTCTTCGATTTGAGTCAGCTTGCCGCGTAATTCAGCAAGCGCATCCGTCACATCTGGGTGCGCCGAGCCCCTGTCTTCGAGAACAGTGACGGCCTCGTGCAGGTTGCCGGCTGTGAAAAGCTGGTGAGCCTTCGCGACCAAATCCGCCGCCTCTCGATCCGACGCCTGTTTGCGACGCTGCTCGTCGACGCGTGCGACCAACTCGTCGAGTCGTCGCGAGAGAACGTCGATGCGATGATCATCAAGACCGAGCTCAGATGCGTCCTCCAGGCGCTCGTGGGCCTGTGTCGCGTCACCCGCGCTGATCAGTGCTTCGGCCGACGCAAGCGCCTGCTCGAGTTGTTGCCGCTTCTTCTGGAGCTGGCGTTGATGATTGAGTGACTCGAGCGCGTCAGCTCGGACCTGGTGAGCGTCCGGTGTGCGATTGTCGAGGGGGATGGCATCAATGATCGACACCGCGTGCGTGAAGTGACCCTCGGCGGCGGCCTCGCGCGCCTCTGCCACCGCGGCATCGGTCCGCGCCTGGAGCTGTTGGCGCTCGACGGTCGCCAGCGCGTCCGCAACCGCCGAGCGTACTGAGTCCGAAGGCGGTGTGATCTCGTGCAGCGCGGCAAGTGCGTCGTCATACTGGCGCTTGTCGGCCAGCGCGCGCGCGGCGCTGATCCGATCGAGCGCGCTGGCTCGGGCCCGCTCGTGCTCGCGCTTCGCCTGCAGCTGGGCCTTCGCTTGTTGCTCGAGCTCCCGTGCCGGCGCGCGATCGGGGTCAAGCGCGAGAACTTCGTACACGACTCGTAACGCCGTCTCGTACTCACCGCGATCAAACGAACCGCGTGCCCGTTCGAGCGAACTGTTGATGCGATCTTCGCGCTCGCGCGTCTCGACGATTTGGTCGATGACCGCCTGGACTTGCTTGCGGAGGTCTTCGGCCTCGAACAGGTCGGGAACTCCAGCCGCCGCTTCCTCCGCCTTGGCCAAGGCGTCTCGAATCTGGTTCTTCGCCAGGAGTCGGTTCGCCTCCCCGAGCAGCGCATGGACCGACTTCGCTTCAATCGCGACCCTCGACTTGTTGATCAGTTCGAGTGCCGTTTCGTTATCGGGATCGACAAAGGCTGCCCGCTCGCCATATTGGAGCGCGATGTCGAAATCGCCACGCGCGAACGCCTCCTGACTCAATCGAAGCTGCTCGGTGACCAGCCCGCGCTTGGCCTCGCTGTCCTTCTGGCGGCGGGAGCTGTGAGTGCGCGGCAGAACGATGGTTTCGTGTGAGCCCTCTGCGCCACCAGCGCGTTCACCAATCCGCTGCCGCGCGCGTGCCAGCTCCTGCTTCATGTCGTTTGCGCTCTGATAGCGATCCTGTGGATCGCGCTCGAGCGCGCGCCTGACGATTCGCACGAGATTGGCATCGACGCCCGGGACCCGTTCTTCCAACGGTACCGGGCCGGCGGTGAGCACCCGGTGATATACCGCGCCAAACGCACCGGGAAACGCCTGCTCTCGAGCGATGACCTGGTAGAGCACCGCACCCACGGCGAAGATGTCGCTTCGCTTGTCCACCATCTCACCGAGCAACTGCTCCGGTGACATGTAGTTGTAGGTGCCCATGATCATGCCGGGCTGGGTCATTTGGTGGGTCGACTCGGCGTGCGCACTGCGGGCGATCCCGAAGTCGAGCAGCTTCAGGACTCCCTGCCGATCAATCATGATGTTGTCAGGCTTGATGTCGCGATGGACGATGCCGGCGTCGTGAGCGCTTGCGAGCCCGGCGCACAGGTCCTCCACGATCGCCAGGCCGAGTGGCAGCTTCAACGGCGGCGTACGCGCCAGTCGGCGGCTCAGCGTCTCGCCGTCGATGTACTCCATGGCCATGAAGGGTCGCCCCTCATGTTGGCCAAAGTCGTAGACGACGACGATGTTTGGATGGCGAAGGCGGGCTAGGGCGCGCGCTTCACGAGCGAAGCGCTCACGGAACTCCTGCTCTTCGAGGTAGTCCTCTTTGAGGAGCTTGATGGCAACGAGGCGATCCAGGCCCGGATCCCGCGCCAGGTACAGCGAACCCATGCCGCCTTTACCCAGGCGCTGTTGGATTTCGTACCGTCCTATGTGCTTCAGTTCCATCGAACTGCCGGACGCCATCGCCGGCAATTCCATTGGGCTGCCGGACGTAATCGCTGTCTGCGTGATCCTAACGTAAGAGCACGAAACGCCGCCAAAATCCGGGCCGCCCTCGATGTGGGTTTTTGGCTAGAAGTGCCCGTGAATTCCGCCTTGAAGGGGACTCTGCACGGGCGTTTCGCTGCAGCCTGCCGTCGGATGGTGGCTCAGAAACCACCGGTAGGTGCGCGAGAGCGCATCGAAGAAGGGGACGGAGGGTCGCCACCCAAGCGCTGCGAGCTCCGACCCGTCGAGCGCCTTGAGTGGCATGCCATCAGGCTTCGTCGTGTCGAACCGGAGCGTCCCTTCGAAGCCGACCACCTCTTTGATTTCGCGTGCGAGCTCGGCGATCGACGTGTCGCGGCCGCCGCCCAGGTTGAGCGGACCCGGTCCGGCGTAGTGTTTCATCGCGAAGACACACGCGCTCGCCATATCGTCGGTGTAAATGAACTCGCGGCGCTGCTGGCCGCTGCCCCAGATGTCGCATGATGAGGCTCGTGCCTGTTTGGCTTCGTGCATGCGGCGAATCAGGCCGGCCACCACGTGCGAATCCTCCGGGCTGAAGTCATCACCCGGTCCGAAGACATCTGCAGGAACCGCCGCAAAGAACTCGACGCCGTGCTGACGGCTGTATGCCGTGCACATTTGCATGCCAGCCAGCTTCGCGATGGCGTACGACTGGCTCGTCGGCTCCAGTGGACCCGTCAACAACGATTCGGGCCGCATCGGCTGTGGGGCGAGTTTCGGGTAGCTGCACGAACTGGCGAGATACATCAAGCGGCGTGTGCCGGACCGCCAGGCCTCGTGAATGACATGGGTCACGACGAGCAAGTTGTCGTGAATCAGATCGGCCGGGTGTCGTTGATTGCCACCGATCCCTGCCGCTTTTCCCGCCGCCACGAACACATACTGCGGGCGATGACGCTCGAAGAATCGGCTGACGGTGTCGGGCTGATCCAGCCGCGCGTCTCCCGCACCATCGAGCACGTCGTAGCCATCCCGGCGTAGCGTTGTAATGATCGAAGCGCCGATCATCGTATCGGCGCCCGCGACATACACGCGTGCGTTACGTTCCACAGGTGTCAGGCAGCGGCAAATTTCCGCTCGAGCTTGTGTGCCGACATCTCGCGGATGTGCGCCACGGTATCGGCGCCGAATCGGCGCTCGACGTAGGCCAGGTACGGTTGATGCGTGAAGTACCGTTGGAACGCAGAGTCGCGAAACTTGAGAACCTCGCTCGCAGGCAGGTGCTTCGTCGGTAAGGGTAGCGTGTCGACCGCATGCTGCGAGTATCCGCTCCAGGTCGCCGGAAGCGGCCAGCCGTTCGCCACGGCCTGTCGATAGAGAGACGACCCAGGGTAGGCCATTGCCGAGTAGAAGTTGGCGAACTCGGTTTCCAGCTCGAGCGCGAGATCCAATGTCTGCTGCATGCTGTCGAGATCGTCCTCGGGCAGCCCAAAGATGTAGTTGCCGATGATGTTGATCCCGGCAGCCTTCACACGTGCGATGGTGTCGTAGACCTGCTCGATCTCGTAGCGCTTGTCCACGTCGCTCAGGACGCGATCGCTGGCGGCTTCGATACCGAAAGCGAGCCAATTGAAACCGGCTCGTTTCAGCTTGTCGAGCATGCCGTCCTTGACGGTATCGACGCGCGCGTACGCCCAGATGTTCAGGTCATACCCACGCTCGATGATCAGATCGCAGATGCCAGAGACGTGACGCACGTTCAGTACGAACATCTCGTCTGCGAACTTGATGTTGCGGACGCCGTACTTGTTGACGAGAAGATCGATCTCTTCGATGACGCGCTGCGGGCTCCAGAAGCGATAGGAATTGACGGTCTCCTTCAGCCCGAGCTCTTTCTCGCCCGCCTTGAAGGGTGCCTGGATACAGCAGAACGAACATTTGTACGGACAGCCCAAGGTCGTGTAGATGGCCGCGTACGGTTCGCGTTCGAAATGCCCGAAACAATGCCAGTTGTGCGCTCGGTACTGGTTCATCGGAAGCAGATCCCACGCAACCCCCGGCATGGACTCTTCCAGATCCTTGACGAGCGGTGCGGCTTCGTTCGATCGCAACTGGCGCAACCGTCCTCCGTCCCAATAGGTCAGCCCGCGAATCTTGCTCAGGCTGGTGTCGCCCTGCCGCGCGGCTTCGAGCAGGTCGACGATCGTGTGCAGGCCTTCATCGTGGGCGACGAAGTCGCACGCTTCTTCAGCGAGGGTCCGATCAGGGAGCGCCGCGACGTGCCCTCCGAGCATCAGGATGCGCACGTCGGGAACGCGCTCGCGAATTGCGGCACACGCGAGGCTTGCGCCCGTCATGTTTTGCGTCGATGCCGACGGCTGGTGGCCGTAGACGACCATCGCGACGAGCCTTGGCTTGATATCGGCGATGCGATCGGCAATCTGAGAGGGGGCAAGCTCGTCGCCTTCGGCGTCGATGATCTCGACCGAGTAGCCGCGGCGTCGCACGAAGGTCGCAATCAGCCCGGCCCAGATCGGATTTTCGACGGCTGTCAGCCGCTTCCCGAGTGACTGATAAATCTCGGTGCGTGCCCCGGGGTTCACCAGAACCAGATCGGTCCGCAGCAAATGGCTCATGCCTTCAAGCATCTCCTGTGTGGGGAGGTTACTGTATACGGTTCACAGTCGAGATTATTGTATAACCCATGATCGCTCTGAAGCCTTGGACAACGCTCGCTCGTCGCGTGGAGTTCTCCGGCGGGCCGATTCGCGAAATCGCCAGGGAGACGGTTCAGCTGCCGGATGGCCGAATCGTCCCTGACTTCTATACCGCCCGCATGGGCGATTACGCGCTCGTGTATGCCGTGACGACCGAGGGCAAGGTCCTGGTTCTCCGTCAGTACAAGCATGGAG
>Ga0075431_100001712_pt1 | contig 20617 bp, 18 predicted proteins | sample RhiMetdeltSRZDD5_FD_75297 | JGI IMG/M metagenome (GOLD analysis project Ga0075431, IMG submission 75297) | Populus rhizosphere microbial communities from Tennessee, USA - Rhizosphere MetaG P. deltoides SRZDD5 | ecosystem: Host-associated > Plants > Roots > Rhizosphere > Soil | place: USA... | reverse complement strand
CCCTTGTTGATGGCCGCGTCGGTCTGCAGGTAGTCGTCGTAGGGCCCGGAATTGATGTCGCGCTGCTTGGCCGAGATGATGCCGACCGTCACGGAGCCGCCGAGGCCGAACGGGTTGCCGATCGCCATCACCCAGTCTCCGACCTTCAATTTGGCCGAGCCGCCGAACGGCACGGACGCCAACGGCTTCTTCGGGGTGACCTTGAGCAACGCCAGATCGGTCTTGGTGTCCTTGCCGATCACCTTGTCAACCTTGAGCTTGGAGCCGTCGTGGAAGTTGACGGTGATCTCGTCGGCGCCGTCGATGACGTGGTTGTTGGTGACGATGTAGCCTTCCTTGCCGTCGATCACAAAGCCGGAACCGAGCGAGGAGACCTTGCGGTCGGACGGCGAGCGCCCGCCCTTGCGGTTGAAGAAGTCCTCGAAGAACTCCTCGAATGGAGCGCCCTTGGGAACCTTGGGAAGCGGCACGCCCTCGGGCCCCTTGAGGGTCTGGCTGGTGGAGATATTGACGACCGCCTCGATCAGCTTCTCGGCGACCGGGGCGACGCTGGCAGGCCCGCGCGTCTGCGAGCTAGCCGGAGTCAGCATCAGGAGCAAGCCGGCGGCGGCGAGGCTGCCGCGGCGAATCAGCTTGAGCCGGCCGCGGGTGACACCCGTCAACGACGTATCGGCTTGCAGAGGCCCGCTCATGGCCAACTCTCCTGGCGCTTGCTTTGCATCCAAATCCTAGAGTGAGATCGTTTCAGGTGGAAGCGCCTGCGCCTAAGCCTGAACACAAATCCCACGCCGGCGCCGAGTGAGCGTTGCCCCGCTCAGCCCCGCACCAGCCATACGATCACAACTCCGACAGCAACCGCCGCCGCCCCGGCCGTGCGCAGCGCCTGCTCGGGCGTCTGGGCCGCCGTTGCCAGCAGTCTGATGGCCAAATGTGGCGCGGATGCCCACAACAGACCCTCAAGAACCAGTACGAGCCCGATCGCAACGAGGATGTCGCTCATCGTTTCGGCGCGCCAGTCGCATTTCCGCTGCCCGGGTTGGTGAAATACTTGAAGAACTCACTCTCGGGTGAGAGCAGCATGCGTGTGTCGCCCGGCTTGAAGCCCTGCTCGTAGGCCTGCATCGACCGATAGAAGGCAAAGAAGTCGGGGTCGCGGGTGTAGGCATCGGCAAAGATGCGGTTGCGCTCCGCATCGCCCTCGCCACGGGTCTGCTCGGCATCGCGGGTAGCGTCACCCTTGATGATGGTGACCTCGCGGTCAGCGTTGGCCTTGATGCGGTTGGCGGCACCCGTGCCTTCGGCGCGGAACTCGGCGGCCTCGCGCTGGCGCTCGGCACGCATGCGGTCGAAGACGTTCTTTTGGTTCTGGTCGGGCAGGTCGGCACGCTTGATGCGCACGTCCACCACTTCGAGGCCGAACTCCTTGCCCTCCTCGTTGACCTGCTTGGCGATCTGCTTCATGAGCGCCTCGCGCTTGTCGCGCACCAGATCCGTGAAGGTGGCGCTGCCGAGCACGCGGCGCAGCGCGGATTCGATCACTGGGCCAAGGCGCGAACGCACGCTGCGCTCGTCACGCACGGCCTGGTAGAACAACAACGGATCGACAATGCGGTAGCGGGCGAACGCATCGACCTTGAGACGCTTCTGGTCGGCGGCGGTCACCTCCTGCTCGGCGGTGTCCAGATCCAGGATGCGCTTGTCGAAGGTGTCGACAGTCTGCACCACCGGGATTTTCCAATACAAGCCGGGCTCGGAAATGATGCGCACCGGCTTGCCGAACTCGAGCACGATGGCCTGCTCGTTCACATGCACGACGAACAGCGCGAAATAGGCGGCCGCGGCGATGGCGCCGACGGTGACCACGACGACAGCAGCGAGGGCTCTCAACATCAGTTCGCCCCTTCCTTGCGCTTCTGCAGCTGGTCGAGCGGCAGGAACGGAACAACTCCCTGGCCCTGCTTGCCGTCGATGATGATCTTGTCGGTACCGCCCAACACGCGCTCCATGGTCTCCAGATACATCCGCTTGCGCGTCACATCCGGCGCCTTCTTGTATTCCTCGAGCACCTTGAGGAAGCGCGAGGTCTGACCGGTGGCCTCGGCCACCGTCTGCTCCTTGTAGCCGCGCGCCGCCTGCAAGATGCGCTCGGCCTCGCCGCGCGCCTCGGGGATCACGCGGCTGGCATAAGCTTGCGCCTCGTTTTGCAGACGCTCGCGGTCGGCGCGGGCGGCCTGCACGTCACGGAAGGCATCGATGACTTGCGTAGGCGGATCGACCTTCTGCAGCCGCACCTCCTCGATGCGGATGCCCGCCTGATAGCTGTCGAGCACCTCCTGCATTAGCTTCTGCACGGCCTGCTCGGTCTTCTGGCGCGCCTCGGTGAGGATCGGCTGGATGTTCGACTGGCCGACCACCTCGCGCATGGCGCTCTCGGCGACCTCTTTGACGGTCACTTCGGGGTTTTGGATGTTGAAGAGGTACTGCTGGGCATCGCGGATGCGCCAGAACACGACAAAGTCGACATCGACGATGTTCTCGTCGCCGGTTAGCATCAGGCTTTCCTCGGGCCGATCGCTCACGCCGCCGGGGAAACCGCGGCTCGTCATGCCGGAGCGGAAGCCGACCTCGATGATGTTCTGCCGCGTGACCTTGGGCAGGCGCACCTCCTCGATCGGATAAGGCAGACGGAAGTGCAGGCCCGGCGGCTCTTGCCGGACCGGCTTGCCAAAGCGGACGACGACGCCGAGTTCGTCGGGATTGACACGGAAGGTGAAGGCGAAGAACGCGACCAGCGCACAGCCGACGATCGCGACCAGGAACAGCACGGGGCCGGGCAGGCCGCTGCCGCCCGGCATGACCTGCTTCAGTCGGTCCTGGCTGCGCTTGAGCAGCTCCTCAAGATCCGGCTGATGTGGCCCGCCCGACGGGCCCTGGCCCCACGGCCCACCACCGCCGCCGCTTTTTCGGCCGCCGCCATTCTGACTGCTCCAAGGCATTCGCTTGCCCTTCCGGTTCTGCTCAGGTCGGGAGTTACACGTTCAGCGCGGTGTCCCGGCGTCCCCGCCAGAGCCATCGCGTTCCATCGATCACGTTCTAAAGGAGATCCGCGTGCTTGCGTTGCTTATAGGGCACCCTCCCAGCGTGCGCAAATGAACGAACAGCAATGGGTATATGGGGTGTAGCGGCGCACAAAACCATGAGTAGCAGGCGCAGATTAACGCTTGCGGTCCAGGACGATGAATTCGGCCGGGTACTGGTCGCCGGGGCCCTGCGGCATGGGTTCGCGTGCAGTCTGCGCCCAGATCGCCGGATCGAATGGATCGAGGTGGGTATCGCCCTCTGGCCTGCCGTGCACCAGGGTCAGGTAGACGCGGCCAGCCGCGGCCAGCGTAGCCCGGAAAATCTCGGCACCACCGATCACGACGACCTCGTCGACGCCGCCTAGTGCGGCCAGCTTGCGGCCGAGCGCCATGGCTTCCTCAACTGTGAATACAACGTGGACGCCAGGGGCATTGAACGAGCGGTCCCGGGTGATGACGATGTTGTCGCGGCCATCCAGAGGCTTGCCGAGCGATGCATAGGTTTTCCGGCCCATGACGATGGGCTTGCCCATGGTAGTTTTACGGAAGTGCTTGAGGTCAGTCGGCAACCGCCAGGGCAAGCCGCCGCCCGCGCCGATGACGCCGTTCTGCGCTACGGCGACCGCGAAGGCGATGCGGACCTGGTCCGTCACACCGCCACCTCGGCCTTGATGTGCGGGTGCGGGTCGTAGCCGGTGAGGCGGAAGTCGTCGTACGCGAAGGTGAAGATAGAGCGCACCTCTGGGTTGATCTCCATGCGTGGCAGTGCACGCGGTGGACGTGTGAGTTGCAGGTCGGCCTGCTCCAGGTGATTGAGATAGAGGTGCGCGTCGCCAAGCGTATGGATGAACTCGCCGGGCTTCAGGTTCGTGACCTGGGCCATCATCAAGGTGAGCAGCGCGTAGCTGGCGATGTTGAACGGCACACCTAGGAACACATCGGCCGAGCGCTGATAAAGCTGACAGGACAGTCGGCCATCGGCAACATAGAACTGGAATAGGCAGTGGCAGGGGGCCAGCGCCATGTCCGGGATGTCGGCCGGATTCCAGGCGCTGACGACAATGCGCCGGCTGTCGGGGTTGGTGCGGATGGTCTCCGCGACTTCCTGGATCTGGTCGACGGTACGGCCGTCAGGGCTGGCCCAGGAGCGCCACTGCTTGCCGTAGACGGGGCCGAGGTTGCCGTCCTCGTCCTCCCAGTCGTCCCAGATGGAAACGCCGTTGGCCTTGAGATAGGCGGTGTTGGTGTCGCCGGCCAGGAACCACAATAGCTCGTGGATGATAGACTTCAGGTGCAGCTTCTTGGTGGTGACGAGTGGGAACCCTTCGCTCAGGTCGAAGCGCATCTGATGGCCGAACACGCTGAGCGTGCCGGTGCCCGTCCGGTCCGTCTTGCGCGCGCCCGCGCGGCGCACACGTCGCATCAAATCCAGGTATTGCTGCATGGCATCAATCTAGCGCGATTCCCGCTGGCCGTGCATGCACCTACGCCGGCAGGGGAACGTAGCGCAGCACGATCACGACCAGCGAGTTGTAGAGGGCGTGGCAGAAGATGGCGACCCACAGGCTGCCCGTCCTCCACAACAGCCAGCAAAAGAACAGCCCGATCAGGAACACCTGGGCAATCCCGAACGGCGTGTAGCTGGCGTGCAGGGCCGTCCACATGGCCGTCGAAATCACCGAGGCGCCGAAGAAGCCGAGCCGCGATCCGGCCAGCGCCGATTGCAAGAAGCCGCGGAACAACAGTTCCTCCGACAGCGGTGCGCCGACGCCGATCACCAGCAGCGCTAGCAGCCAGTCCGGACCGGTCATAAAGCCGACGAAGGGCCTCAGGTCGGTGTACATGTGCTGGGGGAAGGTGAAATATTGAACAGCGCTCACAACCGCGTTCAAGAGCATTAACAAAAGTACCGCGACCAGGTAGACGCCAGGGGCGCCGCGCGGCCTGCCCAGCGCCAGCACATCGCGCAGACCACCGCTCAGGGCCGCCAGCATCAGTGTCAGGATGACGACCAGCCCCTGCCAGATCCCCAGGATGGCCAGCTCAAGGCCGGGGCCGGTCGGGCGCAGGTGGGCGACCACTCCGGCGACAACGATGGCAATCCCGACCAACCCCAGGGTCGCCAGTGTCCCCAGCCACGGCCCCCAGAGTGTTCGCGGCATGTAGGCCGGATTTCCCCAGAACAGCCCGCCACTTGTACTCAGCTCGGTTGTTGCCAAGACCTGCCTACTCCGGGTTGCTCATGCCCACTCGACGGCGGTGACGCTTTTTTTTAACGCTGTGCCTGCTTATATTAGGGGTGCCGGATTCGTCCGGCTATGGCGATAAATGGACGTCGTAATAAGCCTATCGGACCCGGGGGCAGTACCCGGCGCCTCCACCACGTGCCGCTGGGACACCGGCGGCAGCTGATGGGGGCGAACTAGGATCGACGAGGGTGTAAAGGGCGCGCTTTCGCTCGGCATGATACCACCGTTATCGGGTCAATCAGAATAGTTGCCAATGACAACTATGCTGAGGCTGCTCTCGCTGCGTAATGCAGCGCGGTTAGCCTGAACTTCAAGCCCTGACGCTTAGCCGCGTCAGGCGCGGTTCGGAGGGCACCGGGCAACAGAAGCCCTCCACTTCCCTTGCGCCACGTTGGCTAGGGGCGCGATCGAAGGGCACTGCGACGACGCATGACCGCCGAGAGGCACATTGACTACGAAGCCCTAGCGCAGGGCGCCATGCGCGGCATCGTCCGCACCGTCCTTGGGCGCGTGGCGAAATCCGGCCTTCCCGGCGAGCACCATTTCTACATCGCCTTCAACACGGAGGCCCCCGGCGTCGTCATCTCCAAGCGCCTCAAGCAAAAATATCCCGAAGAGATGACGGTGGTGCTGCAGCACCGCTTCTGGGATCTGACCGTGACCGAGGAGCGCTTCGAGGTGAAGCTCACCTTCGATGGCATCCCCGAGCGCCTGTCCGTACCATTCACGGCCGTGAAAGTGTTCTTCGACCCGAGCGTGCCCTACGGGCTGCAGTTCGAGGACAGCGAGACCAAGGATGCCTCCACCCAGGAGGGCTTGGTGTCTCAGCCGGCCGAAGATGCAGATCCCGATGAGCCCGACAAGACGCCGGTGCAGCCGGCTCTGCGTGCAGCAGAGCGAAAGCCGCGTGCAGTCCGCAAGCCGCGCTCGGACAAGACCGCCGACGATCAGGCCGAGCGGGTGCAAACGAAGGCTGCCCCCAAGCAACCACCCGCCAATGCCGACAATGGCATCGCCGCAAGCGAAGCCAAGGTCGTCAGCCTGGACAAGTTCCGCAAGAAATAAGAGCCGCCTCTTCGCAACGCCTACGGCTATGCGGGCGGCGTGAAACGTGCTGGACTGCGCGGCAACGCGCATGCTTTCGCACGAGGTCCCTCATGACTCCGATCGGCCTGTTCAAAGGCGAGACCGCAATCGTGACCGGCTCGGCCTCCAACATCGGCCGTGCCATCACGCTGGCCCTGGCTGCCGAAGGGGCGAACGTGCGCTGCGTGGACGTCGACCCCGTACGCAATCGTGCGGTCGCCCAAGAAATCATCAAGGCGGGCGGGCGGGCAGAGACGGTGACGGTCGATCTATCCACCACGGATGGCTGGCGTGGGGTGCTACCGCCCACGGGCGCTCCTTCCATGTTCGTGCACTCAGCCTCACCGCCGCGCCGGGAAGCGGATGATCCTCTGTCGGTCTCGGAAGAGACCTGGGATGCCATGCAGAACACGAACCTCCGATCCGGCTTTTTTCTGGCCCGCGAGCTCGGCAAGCGCATGCGCGCCAGCGGCATCAAGGGCCGCATGCTGTTCATCACTTCGCTGCACGCCTATGCGCCGCGCAACATCCCGCACTACTCCGCTGCCAAGGCCGGCCAGACCATGGTGGTCCGCGAGCTGGCGCGGGCGCTGGGGCCGGCCGGCATCAGGGTCAACGCCTTGGCGCCTGGCGCCGTGCCGGGTGGGGGGTTCAATGCGGCCGCCTTCGACTTCTCGGCCAAGATCCCGCTGGGCCGGACGGGCAAGCCCGACGACATGGCCAACATGGCGGTGGCCCTGCTTTCCGACCGGTTCTCGGGCTATGTCACGGGCGAGACGGTGGCCGTGGACGGCGGCATCGCGCTGTACAACTGGATCCCGCTGCCCAGCGGCTGAGTTCCAGACCCATCAAGGGACGTTGCACAAGGGCCGGCCTCCCGCTATAAGGCGGCCCAATCGGGCCACCCTCCGGCGTTCCGGACGGGCCCGTTTTCCATTTGGAGATCGAGTGCCATGGCCCAGCAGGTCAGCGAGATCAAAGCTTCCGCGCGCCCGCGCTCCGGTACGGGCGGCGCCCGCGCTATCCGCCGCGAAGGCCGCGTGCCCGCCGTAATTTACGGCGACGGCAGCGAGCCGCAGAACGTCGCAATCGAATTTGCCGACCTAACCAAGCTGATCGGGCGCGGCAAGTTCCTGTCCACCGTGTTCGACGTCAACATCGACGGCAAGAAGAGCCGGGTGATCCCACGCGAGGTGCAGGTCGATCCGGTCAAGGACTTCCCCGTCCATGTCGACTTCCAGCGCGTCGGCGCCAGCGGCAAGATCCGAGTCAACGTGCCGGTCAAGTTCATCAATGAGACGCTGTCGCCCGGTCTGAAGCGCGGCGGCGTGCTCAACATCGTGCGCCACGAGGTCGAGGTGATCTGCCCGGCGGATGCCATTCCGGCCGTGTTCGAGTTCAACCTCGAGGGCTTGGAGATCGGCCGCTCGATCCACATCTCCGCAGTCAAGATGCCGGAGGGCGTGCGGCCGACCATCACCAACCGCGACTTCACCGTGGCCACCATTGCCGGTCACCGCGTCGAAGAGGAGGCCAAGCCCGCCGAGGCTGCTGCTGCCGAGGGCGCGACCCCGGCCGCCGAAGGCGCGCCCGCCGCAGCCGCTGGCGATGCCAAGGCTGCCGCCGGCAAGGAAGGCGCTGCCAAGGCGCCGGCAGGCAAGGAAGCCGCCAAGCCGGCAGCCAAGCCTGCCGCCAAGAAATAGGCCGGCGGGCGCGAAGCTGCCGGTGGCCGCGGGTGACGCACGATGAAGCTCTTCGTAGGCCTCGGCAATCCGGGCAGTGAGTATGCCCGCCACCGCCACAACGTCGGCTTCGTGGCGGTGGAGCGCATCGCCGAACATCACGGGCTCGGCCCTTGGAAAAAGCGTTTCCATGGGCTCGCCTGCGATGGCGTCATCGCGGGCCGCAAGGTGGGGCTGCTCAAGCCGCAGACCTACATGAACGACAGCGGCCGCTGCGTCGGCGAAGCCATGCGCTACCTCAAGATCGCGCCCGAGGACGTGATCGTCTTCCACGACGAGCTCGACCTCGCCCCTGGCAAGGTCAAGGTCAAGCGCGGCGGCGGCAACGCCGGCCACAACGGCTTGCGCTCGATCACCAGCCACGTCGGCAACGAGTACGAGCGGGTGCGCATCGGTATCGGCCATCCGGGCTCCAAGGAGCTGGTGCACGGCTACGTGCTGCACGATTTCGCCAAGGCGGATGCGACTTGGCTGGGGCCTCTGCTTGATGCCATTGCCGAGGCGTCCGGCAGGCTCGCAGCGGGCGACGCAGCACGTTTCCTGACCGACGTGTCGCGCGGCCAGCGTGGCAACGACGCGCCGCTGCTGCAAGCCGCCCCGCGTCCCATCGCGGAGAAGAAAGAACCGGCGCACGCCGGTGCCGGCCATCCCGCCGGCGAGCGCCAGGCCAAGCGAGCCGGAGCGCTCGCCGACAATCTCAAGCGGTGGCTGACCGGCCGCCGAAAACAGAGCTGATCCTCCCATGGGCTTCAAATGCGGTATCGTGGGCCTGCCGAACGTCGGCAAGTCCACCCTCTTCAATGCGCTGACGCAGACCGCTGCGGCCGAGGCTGCCAACTACCCGTTCTGCACCATCGAGCCCAACGTCGGCGACGTCGGCGTGCCGGATCAGCGTCTCGACAAGCTGGCCAAGATCGGCAAATCGGCATCGGTCATCCCGACGCGGCTGACGTTCGTCGACATCGCCGGTCTGGTCCGCGGCGCCTCCAAGGGCGAGGGCCTCGGCAACCAGTTTTTGGCGGTGATCCGTGAGGTCGACGCGGTGGCCTACGTGCTGCGCTGCTTCGACAACGACGACATCACGCACGTCGAAGGCCGTATCGATCCGATCGCGGACGCCGAGACGGTCGAGACCGAGCTGATGCTGGCCGATCTCGACAGCCTGGAGCGCCGCCGCGAGCCGCTCGAGAAGAAGGCCAAGGGCGGCGACAAGGAGGCCAAGGCGCAGCTCGTCCTGATCGACAAGGCGCTGGAGCTGCTGCGGGCGGGCGAGCCGGCGCGCCTTGCCAAGCTTGCCGCCGAGGAACAGCCCGGCTATCGCGCCCTGCAGCTTTTGACCGCCAAGCCGGTGCTTTACGTGTGCAACGTCGATGAGGCCTCGGCCGCTGCCGGTAACTCCTACTCCAGGACGGTGGAGGAGCGCGCCAAGGCCGAGGGTGCCGGGTGCGTCGTCATCTCGGCCAAGATCGAGGCGGAGTTCGCGGGCCTGGCGCCGGAGGAACGCGCCGAGTTCCTGCAGGAGATGGGCCTCGAGGAAGCCGGCCTCAACCGCCTGATCCGCGAGGGCTACCGCTTGCTCGGACTGCTCACCTATTTCACGGTCGGTCCCAAGGAGGCGCGCGCCTGGACGGTCGTACGGGGCACCAAGGCGCCGCAAGCGGCCGGCGTCATTCACACCGACTTCGAGAAGGGTTTCATCCGCGCCGAAACCATAGCCTACGACGACTTCGTGACGCTGAACGGCGAGGCCGGTGCCAAGGAAGCCGGCAAGATGCGCCTGGAAGGCAAGGAGTACGTCGTCAAGGACGGCGACGTCATGCATTTCCGGTTCGCGAACTAGGCCGCCTCCTCGCTGCCGCTGCGGCTGTTGTTTGCGCTCTTGCTGGTCGTCGCCTTGCATGTGTTCGGCGTCGACCTGTTCGACTGAATGACCGCAGCCCGATGCACGCACCCGGCCGCGCTATTGGACCTGCATTAACCAGTCTGGACGTTGAAGTTCCTGGCCAGGCAATCGAGGACGGTAGCCGCGTCCTGACTGGCCGTGCCTTCGAGGGCCCTTGATCGCTGGGACCAGTCGTGGATGGCATCCCTGGCCTACTCGAGGCTCAGCACGCCCTTGCGGACCATGCTGTCGAAAAGACCGACGGCCAGGGTATAACCAGCGCAACCTACGGCTTCAGCAAGAGGCCCCTGTGGATCAACCATGTCAGACACGATCGATCCTCCTTGCAAGTTGGGGGCCGAGCCCAGAGCAGGGAATTCGGCCTTTCTTGGGCCGCGACGAAGCGGCGCTTCGGCGCTTGCGAAAAAAGACGACCCTTGGGGGCTGCGGGGCTGCGGGATATCATTGTTAAATGACGCCGTGCGTAGGATAGGGGAAGCGTGATGGCTGCTGCGCTCGGCTTGGATCGGCGCTCGGGGACTAGGAACGGGGTGCAAAACCCAGTGCAACAACAACTGCCGGCCGGGCTGCGCGTGCTCCTGGCGGAGGACGAGCCCCTGATCGCGATGGACGGCGAAGCCGTGCTGCGGGGCATGGGCGTGCAGCTGGTGGTGCTGGCCCGCAGCGTCAGCGAAGGGTTGAACGCCATCGCCTCCTCTACGCCGGATGCCGCCTTCCTGGACCTGCGCCTCGGCGCCGACACCAGCGTGCCGCTCGCCGAGCGACTGGCCCAAGCCGGCGTGCCGTTTGCCTTCCTGACCGGCTACCAGGGCGATGCCATCCCGCCAACATTCAAGGATCGTCCGGTGGTCGCCAAGCCGTTTACGCCCGACTTGCTGCTGCAGGCGCTACTGGCAATGGTCCCCAAGCGCTAGCCGCTGACAGCGTGCGGCCGGCCTTGTATGACGAAGCCGTCGATGACGGTCGCGGAGAGGTCGGGTGCAGGACGACAGGGCGGGCGGGGGTATTCTCCATCATGAGGACATCGAGGTCGGCAAACCGTTGATGCTGGGCCGCACGACGGTGACCAAGGATGCCATCGTCGCCTTCGCGCAAGCCTACGATCCGCAGCCCATCCATCTCGACGAGGAGGCTGCGAAGGCCTCGATCGTCGGCGGCCTGTGCGCATCGGGCTGGCACACCTGCGCGATCATGATGCGCATGCTGGTCGACGGCTTCCTCGGCCGCGCCGCATCACTCGGCTCGCCGGGCGTGGACGAGGTGCGCTGGCTCAAACCGCTGCGGCCGGGCGCGACGGTGCATCTACGCTACACGGCGCTCGACAAACGGGTGCTGGGCTCGCGGCCGGACGTCGGCATTTCCAAGGTTCTGGTCGAGCTAATCGACGACCGGGACCAGGTGCTGGCCAACTGGCTTACCAACCAGATGACTAGGCTGCGCGTGCCGGGTCCGGCGCCGGCGCAAACCTCGAGCGGAAAGGCCGCAAAGGCCCCGATCGCCAGCCTCTGGGACGATGCCACGGTCGTGGCGCAGCCCTACCCGGATCTCCCATTCAAGGACCGTCAGACTGGCGAGACGACGGACGTCGGCTGCCACACCTTCAACCGGGATGAGATCGTCGCTTTCGCGAGCCAGTTCGATCCGCAGCCGTTCCATCTCGACGAGGCGGCCGCCAAGGCCTCCCTGTTCGGCGGGCTGTGCGCATCGGGCTGGCAGACGGCAGCCTTCCTGATCCGCGGCATCATCACGACGCGCCAGCAGGCCAGCGCGGCAGCCCGTGCAAGGGGCGTAGGCCTCGCGACCTATGGGCCCTCGCCCGGCTTCCGCAATGTGCGGTGGCTGAAGCCGGTGTTCGTCGGCGACACCATCCAATACCGCACGCGCGTCTGCGACAAGGTCGATCTGAAGTCTCGCCCCGACCGCGGCCTGCTGGTCAGCGAGGCGCAGGGCCGCAACCAGCACGGCGAGATTGTATTCGGCATCACCACGCAGATGCTGGTCGAGCGCGGCCGCTAGACTTGTCAGGCATCGGGTCAACGGCATGCCACGCGCAAGCATGGGAGCGGGTTTGGCGCTCTTGTCCGCGGTCAATGCGGGCGCAGCGAGGAGTGCCAGCTCGAGAGGGCAATACCAAGCGCAGCACGAGCCGGGGCCGCAACAGATGACGCGGTTCACTGCGCGGGGCCTGTCCCCATGGGGACTGCTCAACCAGCAGGTGTCCGGCGCGACGGCAGCTGCGCTCCTTTGTGCTTCGCCCGGGGCGGCGGCTGATCCCCACGCCCTGTTTTGAATTCGCAAGCGTTGCGCGGTGTCAGGAGCAAAACGCGTGTGTATGCCGATGACGGCTGCAGAAGTGTGCACCGGGCCTGCAGCCGCAGGCCGAGCGCGCTAGGCAGCTAGCTGTCGCGGTTGAGGATGGTGACGCGGCCTGCAGCGGGCTCGATCGTCAGCTCATCGCCGGTGCGGATGAGCGTGGTGGGATCGCCGAGCTCGAAGCGGTCGACCATGGTCAACTCGGCGAAGGCGGCGCCCTGGGCGAGGATGGTGTTGGTGCGGTTGAAGACGATGGCCTTCGGCGCCATGTTGCGCGCGGTCATCTCGCGCAGCATCCAGGCCGAGGCGACGCCACCTTTGGCGGTCTGCAGCACCAGGATCACGTCGACATAGCTCTGCCCAACAAGCTTGTGCGCAGGGCGCGAGAAAACACCCTTGAGCCGGTCGAGATCGTAACGCGCCGAGAAGTTGTCGGCGGCCACCAAGGCGGTGCCGGCGACGGTGGGGCCAATGCCCCTGTGGCACTTGAGGACGACCGGCATCAGATGTCGTCCCCGGGTCCCGGATCTTTTGCTCGCGCGAAATTCCAGGATGGCAATCCGCGCGCGCAGGTCACGACCATCACACGATCCTCCCGGCCACCGCGCTGTCGATGCAGCGGGCCATGCTGGCGAGCGAAGGCTTGTAGCCGTAGCCGGCGATGATGTTGACCAGCTTGGCCGAATTGGTGAGCAGGCGCTGCCAGCCGTTGGCTTCCGCCATCTCACGCGCGTAGCTCTGGTAGAAGCACACGCCGGCCGCGACGATGCCGCCAGCATCCTCGATGCGGCGCGTCAGGCCCATGCGGTCGGCGGCGAACTTGATCTCGGGCGAGGTAGTGACGATCAGCGAAGTAGCATCGTGTACGCGCCGTCCGTCAAGCAGGTCTGCCACCTGGGCCATCTCGACCAGCGACAACTGGGGCGCGGCGAACACCACCACGTCGGCCTTGTCGCCGGGTGCGGCGTAGGTCGCATAGAAGGCATCGAAAGCGGCGCGCTCGATGCGTGCTGCCGGCGGCACGGGACGGCCGGCAAACGCTTCGGCGATGGTGCGCGCCTCAGGTGTCACGCCAGGGATGTGGAATAGGGCGACCGAGCCGAAGCTCGCCAGCGCGGCGCCGAAATGCTTCATCTCGTCGGAGTTGGGGACCGCCTCCAGCCCTGTGAGAACGGGCACTTCCCAGTAGCTGTTGGTGGCCTTGCCGACGATGCCGCCGAGCGCGCCCCAGTCGGCGAGATCCCGCGGCTGATGGCTGAGCGTGAAATGCCGGCTGCCGGTGCGGTGCTGATCGAGGTGATAACCGTAGCGGGGGGTGCGACCGGTGAGGCCCGCGGCCAGTGCAGAAGGACCGCCCTCGAAGTTGCTGCGCGCGCCCTGCACGCTGTTGCAGTAGATGACGACGCCGGTGTCGCCCATGGCGAGATGCTCGCCCCGGACCGCCGGCAGGATGGTTTGGTAGTTGATGCAGGTGTTGGTCATCAGCACGCCGAGCGCCTCGAAGGCGGCGATGGCGCGCGCCTCGATGTCGGCCATCACCTGCGTCTGCTTGAGGCGCTGGTAGCTGTCGAAGTCGAGGCCGCGCGGATCGGTGATGGTGGGGATGCGCACGCGCCGATGATCGGAGGGCAGCGCCGCCAACTGCTCGAGCCAGGCAACGCCCGATGGCCCGAGGCTTTCGGTATCGGCCATGATGTGCGCCTGGCCAACGGCCACGAAGTCGGGCGCATCGAAGAACTGGCCGACCGCGACCTGATGGCGGATGGCCCACTGGCGGGCGGGGCCGTGCTCGCCCGCCAGCATGGCCTGCTCCTCATCGCTCAATCGCATGCTGAGCGCCCTGCTCCGCGTCGGCCTTGCACCGCCATGCTGGTGTGCCCTTGTGATTGCGAAGTTCGCCACCCCTCCCAGCATCCCGAGCGAACTTCGCAATCATGAGGGACACCAGATTGAGAGACTTGCTCGTGTCATTCAGATCGAGACACTGGCTCCCAAGTACATCGCGAGCTGCAGCGATTTTCCCGATCATCACATTACGTCAGTTCTTCTTCTCGCCGGCAGCCTTTTCGGCCTCGGCGGCCTTGGCGGCCGCCGCCTTCAGCACCGGCGTAATACGGGCAACCTCGCTCTCGACCAGCTTCTGCAAACCGGCCGGACCGCGATCCGCGCCCGTTGGCGCCGTACTGCCAAGTTCGACGTAGCGCGCCTTGATGGCCGGGTCGTCGAGCGCCTTGCCGACTGCGTCGACGAGTTTGTCGACGATCTCCTTGGGCGTGTCCTTGGGCGCGACCATGGCGTTCCAGGCGCTGAAAATGAAATCGATGCCGGCCTCCTTGGTGGTTGGAACGTCCGGCAGACTCTCGAGGCGCTCGGGCGCGGCGATAGCATAGGCCTTGATGGTGCCGGCCTTGATCTGCGGAATGACGTTGAGCGACTGGTCGACGATGTAGTCGATCTGGCCGCCGACCAGATCGTTGAGGGCGGGGCCAGTGCCGCGATACGCGACGAGGCCGGGGCTCAGGCCGAACTGGGCGTTGAAGAGGGTGCCCGACACATGGCTGATGGAGCCGACGCCGGCGTGGCCATAGCTCAGCTTCTGATGGTTGGCCTGCAGGTATGCGATGAAGGATTTGAGGTCCTTGGACTCGGTGGCCGGCTTGGCAACGATGGCCTGCGGCGTAAAGTTGAGGACGCCGATCTGCGCGAAGCTGGTGGCCGGATCGTACTTGAGGTTCGGGTAAAGCGAGGGTGCGGCCGACTGGGTGCCCATGTTGCCGACCGCCACCGTATAGCCGTCGGGCGCCGACTGTGCCGCCCGCGTCATGCCGGTGGTGCCGCCGGCGCCGCCGACGTTCTCGACGATCAGCTGCTGGCCCAGCGTGCGCGACATGTGTTCGCTGACGATGCGCGTGACGACATCAGTGGGGCCGCCCGCCGCGAACGGCACGATCACGGTGATCGGCTTGTTGGGATACGGCTGCGCAGCGACTTGCTCGGCAAATCCGGCGGCCAAGGTCGCAAGCGCAAGGACGGCTAGACGGTAACGCATCGGTCAGTCCTTCGTTAGAGGCCAAGCCAAACGGATGAGCGCGCAGCGGGTGCTGCAGCCGGAGTCGTAAACCCCACAACCATCCGTCGCCGGCATTAGGCAGGAAAGTCAGGAAAAAGGCTACCACCGCCGGCCGGGTCTTGTAACCCTAGTCTATTGGCCCAGCCGCAGTTCACCATTGCCAGCGCCGTCGGATCAGTCCAGCGCCCGACGGACTACGCAGCGACGGCGTCCGAGCCCTGGGCCGCCAGCGGCTCGATGCCGCCTTCGGCTCGCCAGTGCACCACCCGCAGCTCGCCGGCCCGTGTCTCGATGATGGCGGTACAGCTTTCCACCCAGTCACCGCAATTGAGGTAATGAACACCGTCGAAGCTGCGATCGGCAGCATGGTGAATGTGGCCGCAGATCACGCCATCGACGTTGCGCCGGTGCGCCTCGTTGGCGACCGCCTCCTCGAAGGCACCAATGAAAGCGACCGCCGATTTGACCCGGTATTTGAGGTAGGCGGACAACGACCAATAGCCGAGCCCAAGGTGTCGCCGCACCCAGTTCAAGGGATTGTTCAGCCACAGCGCCATCTCGTAGCCGCGGTCACCAAGGAAGGCCAGCCACTTGGCAGTGCGCACCACCACATCAAACTCGTCGCCGTGCATGACAACGTAGCGACGCCCGGTCTCCGTGGTGTGGACGAGGTCCTGGTGGATCTCCATGCCGCCGAACTGCAAGCCGATGTAGTCACGGATGCATTCGTCGTGATTGCCGGGTATGAACACCAGGCGGGTACCCTTGCGCACCCGCCGCATCAGCTTCTGCAGCACGTCGTTGTGCGCCTGCGGCCAGACCGGTCCGCGGCGCACACGCCAGAAGTCGATGATGTCGCCAACCAGATAGATGGTGTCGGCCTCAACGTGCTTCATGAACTCGAGCAGCGCTTCAGCCTGGGAGGTGCGCGTGCCGAGGTGTACATCTGAAATGAACAGTGCCCGGACGTGGGTGTGGATGTGGGGGCTGGGGAGGTCGGCGTCGGTCGTTTCTCGCATGACCCGCTAGAAAGCGGATTCGGGTTGCAGGGGTGTGACAGGCGGGGTCGTGGGGACACAGGCATGCTAGCCGTGCCCTGGAGAGGCAAGAATTTTCCGATTCCATCGCAGGTGACAAGGGAAGCGCGCCGCCGCCTCGCCTTCCATTAGAAAAATCTTTCGACGCGGCCCGGTCGCGGGCAACATGCCGCGCCGCCCGTGATGGGCGGCCAAGGCAAGGCCGGAGATCAGGCTGCGGTCTGGTCGCTGGTGTTTCTGGCTTTGGTCGACCCGGCGAGCAGCGCTTCGACCTGATCGGCCGGCACCGGCCGACTAAACAGGAAGCCCTGCATCTCCGTGCAGCCTTCGGCTTTGACGATCTCCAGCTGCTCGTCGGTTTCCACGCCCTCGGCGGTCGTGACCATGCCGAGGCCTTGGGCCATGGCGGTTACGGCGCGCACGATGTTGAGCGAGCCCACCCCATCGGTGATGTCCTTCACAAACGAGCGGTCGATCTTGATCTTGTCGAAGGGGAAGCACTGCAGGTAGTTGAGCGAGGAATATCCAGTGCCGAAGTCGTCCATGGCGATGCGCACACCGAGGTCGCGCAGCTGGAACAGTGTCGTCAGCGTCGCCTCGCTGTCACCCATCAATACCGCCTCCGTAATCTCGAGCTCCAGGCGCTCGGGCGGCAGGCCGGCGGCTGCGATGGCGTCGGCGACCGTGTCGATCAGGTTTGCCTTGCGGAATTGTGCCGGCGACAAGTTAACCGCAACCGTCAAGGGCTCGGCCCACTTGGCAGCGGTGGCGCAAGCCTCACGCAAGACCCATTCGCCGAGCGGGACGATGAAGCCGATCTCCTCGGCAAGCGGGATGAACATGGCCGGCAGCACCATCCCCCTGTCGGGATGCCGCCAGCGGACCAGCGCCTCCAGTCCGGTGATCTCGTTACTGCGCAGGTTGACGATCGGCTGGTAGTAAAGCTCGAACTCGCCCGCCACCAACGCCTTACGCAGATCGGTCTCCAGGATGCGACGCGCCTGCATCTGCTCGTCCATCTCGGACTCGAAGAAGGCATAGGTGCTGCGGCCTTCGGCCTTGGCACGGTACAGCGCAAGGTCGGCGTTGCGCATCAGCTCGGCCGAGTCCAGCCCGTTGTCCGGACCGATGGCGATGCCGATACTGGTGCCGATCACCACCTGCTGGCCATCGATGTCGTAGGGCCGACTCAACGCGTCGATGGTGCGTCGGGCCAGATGGGTTGCGTCTTCCGGCCGACCAAGGGTGGTCTGCAGGATCGCGAACTCGTCCCCGCCCATGCGGGCAATTGTGTCCGTATCGCGCACCAGTGCGCGCAGACGGTCGGCGACCTGGCACAGCAGCTTGTCGCCGACGGGATGGCCAAGGGTGTCGTTGACGGTCTTAAAATAGTCGAGATCGAGCAGGTGGCAGGCGATCAGGTCGCCGCGTGCGGCAAGGCCCAAGGCCTGCTCGAGCCGCTCATTGAGCAGGGCGCGGTTGGGCAAGCCGGTCAATGTATCGTGCTTGGCCATGTGCACGATCTGGGCTTCCGAACGCAGCTGCTCGGTGATGTCCTGGTGGGTCGCCACCGTGCCTCCACCGGGCATGGGCTGGGCCGCCACGGCGATACGCCGGCCATCGTTCAGATTGTTGATGTAGCGGACCGGTCCCTCGGCCGCACCGGTGCGCGAGATGGCACTCAGGATGGCTTCTGCTGTCTCACGCGTGATTTTCCCATTCTCGACGTGGTGCAGCACCACCTCGGACAGCAGCTTACCCGGCCTCACCTGGTCGGGGCGCAGGCCGTACAGCTCGACGTAGCGGCTGTTGTAGATCAGGACCCGCTGCTCTGCGTCGTACATGATAAGGCCCTGCACCATGTTGTTGAGGGCTGTGTCGAGCCGGAGGTTCTGCGTTCTCAGTCTCTCCTCCTGCGCCTTGAGCAATTCGTGCTGCTCCTCAAGCCGGGCATTGAGTCTTTCCCGCTCGGTTACGTCGTCGTGCGTCACGACCAGCCCGCCATCGGCCATCATCCGGCGTGCGACACTGATGACGCGGCCATCTGCCAGCACCTGGGTACGAGAGGCGATGTCGCCGGTGTTGCTGACCCAGCTGGTCACGAAGCTGTCGGCATCGGCTACGGCATACTGGCCGTTGTCGAGACGCGCCTGGAAGATGTCGCGATCCAACGTGCCGGGCTTCACCTGTTCCCTTGTCAGACCATACATCTCGGAGTAGCGGCGATTGGAGACGATCAGCCGGTGCTCGGCGTCGAACATGGCGAGGCCCTGCAGCATGTTGTTGAGGGCCGCGTCGAGCTGCAGGTTCTGCGTTCTGAGCTGCTCCTGCTGCACGCTGAGCAACTCGTGCTGGTTCTGCAGCTGGCTGTTGAGCTGTTCCCGTTCGGTCACGTCGCTGACGCTGACGATCCAGCCGCCCTCCAAACGCGGATTGAACAGCACCGACAGGATCAGATCGGGTTTGGGCCGAGTGATCATCTGGTGGACCGCCTTGCGGGCCACCATCTGCCTGATCTCCTGCAAAACGTCATCGACCGTTCGTCCAGGGGAGTGCCCGCGCGCAATGCGCACCTCGACGATCTCGCGCAGCGTCATGCCGGGCCTGACCGCCTCCGGCGGCAGCCCGTAGACCTCCGCGTAGCGCTGGTTGGTGACGACGACACGCTCCCTGGCGTCGAACATGGCAATGCCGTGCCGCATGGTGGCGAGGGCCGCATCGAGGTCTGCGTTGCGCGCCTTGAGCTCGTGCTCGCGTTGCTGGAGCAGCTCATTCTGCTGCTCGAGCTGCGCGGCTAGCTTCTGGCGCTCGGTGATGTCCTGATGGATCGAAACCACCCAGCCCGATGACATCGGTCGCCGCGTCGCCTGGATGACGCGACCATCTCTGAGGACGTCGATCCTGGTAGCGTCCTGCTGCCGGTCGAGCCGGTCGCGTACGAAGGCGTCGGCATCAAGGGGGGTTTGCACGCCGCTGGAAAAGCGCTGCTTGAGGATCTCGGTGAGTGTCGTGCCGGGATGAGTGAGCTCTGAGGGGATGTTGTAAATGTCGGCATAACGCCGATTGCAGACCACCAGCTTCTGCTCGGCGTCGAACATGCACAAGCCGTGCGACATGTTGCTCAATGCCAGGTCGAATAGCAGGTTCTGTCTGCGCAGCTCCTCCTTGCCCTGGTGCAGGTCGTCGCGCTGTCGCTGCAGCTCGTCACGCACTTGCCTCTGCGCCATGGCGTTGATGACCGCGGCCCCGAAGGCCGACAGCATGATCAGCATGGCCCCGGCGGCCACCGCCAGCGCCATGGTGGTGTCATCAATCCTGCTTGGAACCACGACAGCGGTTGGATCGTACTCCACGCTCACGGCGCCCATGGCCGTGAAGTGCATGAAACAGATGGCGAGTGTCAGCAGCGTCGGCGCCACCCACACGGCGCGGCGCCGCGGCAGGCGCCGGAATGCCTGCATGGCCGCCGCAGCCAGGATGATGCCGCCCAGCACGGCCGCGGCGCACACGCCGAGATTCCACTGCAACGTGCCGGGCACGACCAGGGCAGACATGCCAACGAAGTGCATGGCAGAGACGCCCGCACCGATGATCGAGCCGCCAAGCAGGGCGTAGCGGTCGCCGGGTCGGGCGGCCACCCCAAAACCCACACTCGTTACGATCGCGGCGATGAAAAGCGACAAAACCGTCGCCAAGGGCGTGTAGGCGGTCGGTACGCCCGGGTTGTAGGCCAGCATGGCGACGAAATGGGTGGCCCAGATGCCGGCACCGGCGCTGATCCCGGTCAGCGCCAGCCAACCGAGGCGGCGCATCTCATTATCGGCTTGACCCGGGCCGGCAGCAACGTGCGAATAGATGTGGAACGACGTCACCGATGCGACAGCGCAGATGACGGCTGCCAACAGGACAAACCGCCAATCGTGCTGATTTGCGAGGCAGTAATAAACGCTGTACACTTTGTCGGCTACCCAGATTTTGGGCAATTGCTACCAGCAGTTGCTCAAGAGGACGTTAAGCACGACGCGGGCGCTGCGGATTGCTCGCCAGGGCCGCAAAGTGGGCGTTGCAGGCTGATGGCTTGGGGTTAATGATTCCCTGGATATCCGCGCCGACGCGACTTAAGTCAGGGCCATGCCA
>Ga0075431_100001711_pt1 | contig 20618 bp, 14 predicted proteins | sample RhiMetdeltSRZDD5_FD_75297 | JGI IMG/M metagenome (GOLD analysis project Ga0075431, IMG submission 75297) | Populus rhizosphere microbial communities from Tennessee, USA - Rhizosphere MetaG P. deltoides SRZDD5 | ecosystem: Host-associated > Plants > Roots > Rhizosphere > Soil | place: USA... | reverse complement strand
CGCGACGTATCGATTCGTTAGACCTTACGGTGTATCCGGTTTGCGCAGGAAAAGCCGGCTGTTTTTGGTTTTTTGAGGTAAACAAACGGGGGTTGATCTCGGGCAGTTCCTTGCTGGTAAACGTTCCCTTCGACGGACGCATTTCTATCCACCCCTGGGCGTCGAGTTCTTCATAAGCGCGAACTATTGTCTTCCTATGAACGTTCAGAAGCTCGGCCATAAGGCGAGTGCCAGGCATTTTGATACCAGGACCGATTCGGCCGTGTTTCATCTCAAGAATCACAGCGTTAGCGATCTGAAGATACACCGGCGTTTCGCCGTCCTTCTGAAACTGGATAATCGTTTTCCAGGGGAGCATTTGTCTGGACTAGCAATAAGGGTTAAATCGAACCCCGAAGATAGTCCAGCCGACTAACAATGCAAAGTGCAAATTCTAAACTAAGCAGGCCTGGGCGCTTTCTCCGCCTCAAGCCTGGTAAACAGAACGAACATATAACGATAAGTATATTTGTCCGATATGGACAAGGTTAAGACGGTTGTCATACAAATATTAATCGGCGTTGTACTGCTGGAGATTCTGTTGCGGTGCCTCTATTTTCAAAAAATCGGCAACGATAATTTCGCAATTACATCTGCTTTCAAAAGCATTGCATTCCGTAGAACAGATAATTACCGTGACCGGCTCATTAAGAACCATAATTTGATATGCCCGGATTCCGCAAAGGTCAATGCCGATATTGTTGATGAAGTAATCGCCAGCAACTCGTTTGAATATGCGCCGTGGGCAGAATTCAAGCTGATTGATTTCGAGGGTAAGTACGTTAATTCAAAAGGGTTCCTTCGGAAATCTGATCCGTGGATTCACTTCGGCAGGGGAGCAGACACCCTGAAAATATTCTTTTTCGGAGGGTCCACTATGTTCGGGTTTAACATTACCGATAAAGAAAGCATCACGTCCGCCTTTATAAATGTGAGCAATGAAAAATGTCCTGACTGCAAATCGATCAAAGTGTACAACTACGGTGTGTTGTCATATTACTCCTACAATGAACTCATGCTTTTTCACCATTTACTGACTATAAACCAACGTCCCGATATTGTTGTTTTTTTGGATGGACTAAACGATCTTTTCATGGTGCAGGCGTCAGGAAAAAGATTACCATGGTACTACTTCCGCCTGAAAGAAAATATATATAACAGCAAAGACTCCACGCTTTCCTTGTTTCAATTGCACCCGGGTCAAACATCAACATCTGCGGCTGAAGGTGCCATCAATAACTACATGGAGAATGTAAGTCACATCCGTAAGATATCTGGAGCATTTAACGTAACACCTTTTTTCTTTATCCAGCCAGTGCCCTATTATAACTACCCTGGTCGCAAAAATGATCCTGTAGTTGATTCATCACGAAATGAAATTATCGAATATGGTTACACTGTATTAAAGTCATTTTGTGACAGCACTCAAAACATGTACTTCTTGGGTGACATACTATCGCATGAAACAAAACCACCGTTTATTGACGAAATTCATTACTCTCCTCATATGAACCGCATGATCGCCGAGGAAATTTTTAAGCGCCTCCAGATTAAACTCGTGCCGTAACAGCAGCATGAATTTCACTATGCCGTATCTGTCCGCCTAGGTATCCTGTCCAGGCTACTAATACAAAGCTTATAATGGAAATGATTAGTGTGATCCGGGCTACCGTTCGAATGGATGGAGACTTTCTTACTGCCAATGCAAAACCAACCAGTGACACAATCCCCAACAAGATCAAAGCAACCAGGGCCACCAGGGCAAATTCTTCGTGCTTTTCAATTAAATCTTCCGATATCCCTGAAATTTTCTCAACGGTTTCTTCAGCAGCTTCGCCCGTTAGATAAGAAACGACTGCTCCTATGGAAGAAATTATGAGAATGGAATACGCGACAATTTGTGTATGAAAACTGTTTGTCCGCAGACCATACGCCAATACACATGCTCCGAAAAAAGACCCGACTATGGGAAGGTGTGTAATTAAAAGATGGAGATGTGTTTGATTCATAGTAAATCTTTGCATGAATATCTGCCGGCTGCAACGTCCGCGCAATGATTTATATCATTCCCGATAATGATCAAAGTATGTTAGCTGTCACAATCAACAATACGTCCTGCTCAGTAGTTTACTTTCTTTTTCGCTGAAATAATTTATACAATTCGAACCATAGCACCGAAACACCAGCTATGCCAAAAGCGGTGAGCAGTTGGCTGGCATCCAGCCTCGAGACTTTAAAAAATGCGGCTACAGGTTCCACATAAATTATAATGAACACGAATAGCAATGTGAGGAAAGAAATACCTGCCACAAGCGGATTTCTGTTGAGGAACGTCGTAAATACGCTATAATAAAAAGATCTGTTTACCAGGCTTAGCAAAATATTGGCGAAGATCAGTGTGGTAAATACCATGGCCCTTGTTGTTTCTTCCGAGCCTCCGGTACGAACGGTGATCTGATAAGCAAACAAGATTCCGGCAGTGATCATAAGTCCTTGTACAATGCTGACCGACAGTTCCCGCCAGCTCAGAAAAGTCTGTGTGATGGGCCGTGGCTTGTTGTTCATCGTATTTTTTTCCATTGGCTCGTTTTCATATACTATGGAGCAGGTGGGGCCCATCACTAGCTCCAGGAAAATGACATGCACCGGAGTAAAAATCAGGGGAAAGACCCAGCCAAGAAAAAGGGGCAGTGAAACCGTAAGTATGATAGGAATATGGATAGAGATAATATACTGAACCGCCTTTTTAATATTCGTATATATCCTTCTCCCTGCTGCAATACCCGTGATCAATTTTCCCAGATCGTCATCAATGAGCACAAGTGAAGCTGCTGCTTTTGCAAGCTCCGTACCTTTATGACCCATGGCCACGCCAATGTGCGAAGCCTTCAGTGCTGGCGCGTCGTTCACTCCGTCACCCAACATGGCTACTATTTCATCGTTCTTCCTTAACGCATTTACCACCGACAATTTCGCTTCAGGAAACATGCGCGTAAACAGCGTCTCTTGATCCGCGGCCCGTAAAAGTTCATTTTCTGAAAGTCGGTTGATCTCTTCACCGCTGATAACATTATCGTAATCTTTGATGCCAGCCTGCATGGCAATAGCCCGCGTTGTTTCATCATTATCTCCGGTGATTACTTTTACCTTAATTCCTGCATCATAAAATTTCCGGAAAACCTGTTCAATTCCTTGCTTTGGTGGATCATAGAACACAACAAATCCCTGCAGCTGAAAATCAAAATCTTCCTGGTTTACAGGAAAGTCATCGCCTGCATGAATTGCTTTTGCTACACCCAGCATCCTGTAACCTTTTGATCCAAAATCGGCAATTAATACTTGTAGGCTGTCTATGTCATCGGAATTTATATGTGACACTTTCAGAATGGCTTCCGGCGCACCTTTTGCAGCAACGACCCTGTCCTTTTTATCATTTTCATAAACATGCGTCATCATTGGAGGCTTTCCCGCCAATGGATACTCATAAACAATACGAAAGCGTTTCCTGTCGTCCTGCGGTTGTGTTTGCTCATAAACCCTATGCAGCGATTTTTCCATAGGATCGAATGGCACAGGTTCGCTGCTCCACATTGCATAACTGATAAGCTCCGAGAATCGGCTATCATGAAAATTATCTTCTCCTGCTATCTGGCCTGAATTAAAGTCATACAGCCATTTCAATTCCATTGTATTGCGGGTGATTGTACCAGTCTTGTCGCAACAGATGACCGAGGTGCTTCCCAACGTTTCAATGATGCTGCTTTTCTTAATGATAATGCCTTCACGCATCAGCTTCCATGCCCCTATCGCCATAAATGTTGTAAATGCTACAGGTATCTCTTCCGGTAATATCGACATGGCCAGCGTCAATCCATTCAGCAGGCTTTGGATGATATCGCGGGTATCGTAATAGTTAACTACACAAACAAGCAGGAAAACAATGAAACCTATAATGGCCATCGATTTTACAAATTGTTCGATCTGCTTTTGCAGCGGTGATTTTACCTCTTTGATGCTGGTGAGTGATTGCCCGATTTTGCCAAGCTTTGTATCCTTTCCAATTTTTTCTACTCTAAAAACAGCGAGTCCCGAAACGGTCAATGTGCCGCTATACACCTTGTTGTCTTCAGATGAATTATCCTTAAAAACTGAAAAGCTTTCACCGGTGATGGAGGATTCATTCACTGAAAAATCATTACTGCGAACAATCACGCCGTCGGCATTGATGATTTCTCCTTCTTCCGTTACACAAAGGTCGCCAACTGTTATAGCCCGGGTAGGTATCTCCACCACCTTTGCGTTCCTGATCACTTTGCTTAAAGGTTCATTTAGCTTTTCGAGCGCTTCCAAAGCCTTTTTGCTTCTGTTGTCCTGATAGAATGAAATGCCCGATACGGCAACTATCGCCGCGGCCATAAATGCGGCCTCGGAATAATTTCCCACCAGCAGATAAATGGCACAGATAGCAAAGAGCAGTATCAGCATCGGTTCTTTGAGGATATCCCAGAGTAAAATGAGCCAGGTACTTTTTACAGGAGGGTTTATCAAATTAAAACCAAACTCTTTTTGAGCATTTTGCGCCTCTTCGTCTGTGAGTCCCGCTAAGTCAGTGGGAATATTCATTAGCATACAGAAAGTTACCGATACTAGAGACAACACTGGTTTAGAAAATGACGTCATTGTTGTCATACCGGAGTTGAGGCTTATATTTGAAGAGGCTCCATCTTTCTGCTTAATGAAATGAAAGGCACTTGAAAAAGCCTCTGCTAATACTTTTTTTTACTTCCTGTGTATGCACAGTTCATGCACAGGAAATATTTTCCTGGGGAAAAAACAGCGGCTATTGCAGTCCTTCCGTGGTTGGTTTGCCGCGGGCAAAGGCCCTTGTACTCAAATACGAGGTATTGCCAGGCTTCACAATGAAGTCAACTGGCAGGCAGGGAGATTACGGAAATGGAAATGCCACGTTAAACAGGAACCGCCGGATTGATTTTCGTTTGCGCTTTCCCATTATCAATCGGCCGGCACTTACTATTGCTGCAGGTATCAAGTACTCGCATGAGGAGTTCCGCTTCCGCAGTGCCGATCTGCAGGATGGTTATTCCTTTTATAAGGATCTTGAGGACCGGCCTCTTAAAAGCATAGGACTTCATTTTTATGTTGTAAAACCAACCCGGACAAATAAATACTTCGTTCTGCGCACGAGTTTAGATCTCAACGGCGACTATTCGTCGGACAGATTCGGTAAAAAGGAATTTCTGAAATTTTCAGTGACTCCCTTGATTGGCTGGAAGATAAATGAAAATTTCACTTATGGTGTCGGCTTTTCCTATGGATACACTTTTGGAAAACCTTTGATCATACCAGCTGTTTCGATCAACAAGAACTTCAATTGCTACTGGGGTGTTGAAAGTATTCTCCCTATAAACATCAGGCTGCGCTATTCTCCGAATGACAGAAATTATTTTTATACAGGATTTGAACTCGCAGGCGGATCCTACCGGCTCGACAACAGGGATTCTTCGTTTATGTCATTTAACAAATTACATCTCTTCCAGTCTGAATTGAGATATATGGTGAACTATGAAAGGGCCATACATGATTGGTTATGGTTTGGAGTGGAATTGGGATGGCGTGAAAATCTGCGGTTCAACCTGACGAATGGGCCAAAAGCGATTTCCGATATTATCATTTCCAACAAACCGGCCGGCGCAGTCGTGGCGAATGTAAGCCTCTTCATAGTTCCTCCCAGGGGTTTGCTGAAAAGGGAAAAGTAATTTGTCTGAGCTGGAGGCTCTTCGATAATTATAACTTCTCAAACAGAAAAAGAGAAACTGAATGGTGAGGCATTTCTACGGTAGTAATCACATTTCCCTTATCTGACTTAATTATTTTCTGCGGCTCGTACAGTTCAAGTGCTTGCCGGTCTTTAATTTTTTTCAATTGTAAACTGTCCGGATTAAAAGGTGAACCAATCGACTTCCACACAGTATAAGCATTGCTATGATTTTCATCGATCCGGTAATGTTTAAGTTTATATGAACCGGATGAAGGCAGTGTAACTGAGAGCTGAACTTTTACCGATTTCTTATCCTCTACATTTTCATTAAAATTGTACAACGTCACCTGTACGTGGTTTCCACTACGGGTAGCTACGCCATCGATATTGTTTGAATCGGTTAATTTAAGTTGAACCCGGTCATTTCCTAACTTGCCCATCAGTGTGAAAGCATTGAACACGGGCTTTTCAATTTCTTCAGCTGTAAACAGTGTACGCTGCCCTTCGAATATCCTGTAGCCGGGATTAAACAGTCCATCAAACACCAGGCATTTAATTGGATTACCGGGATATTTTACAGCGAGGTCGAGCATGCGCTTTGCGAAGGCGCATTGAAATACCGCGTGATAAGCAGTATTCCTGTATTCCACAGCGGGATTTTCAGTAGTAGTAATGTTTAATCCAATATCAATATCGCCTTCTGTTATATAAACCGGAATACCAGCCGTGCCTTTGATGGCCGCAATCTTAGAAAGATTGGTTTCGGCACATTGGTTTATAAATGAGACAGCCGGTGAAAATTTAGGAAATTCAACAGCCAGTTTCTTAGAGGTAAAGTTGCCCAGCTTCTGTATGGCGAAATTGGTTCCTTTCAGATGAAAAGAGATAAAATCAAGAGGCGCGCCAACGGAACCATCTTTATAATTTTTTCCGTTCATGCAATGCTCAATAAACCGGATCAATTTGGGCGAACCTCGTTCAATACTTTGAGTTACGGAATTTCCGCCAATCTTTGCATCGGGTAAAGCTGATTTAACTGCGGCCGCGGTATAGTCATACATCCTATGAAAATCTTCTTCACTTCCCATCCAATAGTTTGTAATGTCGGGTTCATTCCAAACTTCCCATTTCCATTTCACAACATTATCTTTTCCGTACCGGTCAACACAGTGTTTTACGATATGATAGATCAGATCATGCCATTTATTGTAATCTTTCGGAGGATACTTTTCCAGGTTACCTTTAGTATGCGGTATTGAATCAGGCGCGGAACTTAACGAATCGGGCATCAGGCCGAGGTGCATGATAGGTATGAAATCCTCTTTCAGAATAACATCCAGGATGTGATCGAATAATGTGAAGTCGTAAAATGAATTCCCTTGCTTATCGACCTGGTAAACGTTTGTCGAACCCCAGTCGGCCTCTGCGGTGAATGGAACGGCCGTTCCGGTAGATGTAATGCCCCAGATGCGTTTATAAAAAGGATATGGTGAAGAACTGCGTATCCGCCGCAGCAGTCGCTGGCCCTGTGGAGTTAGCGCTATTCCTGTGCTGCCGCCTATTCCGTTCCAGATAGGCTCAATTGTGCCGATAATATTTTTTGAATCGACTGTTATCCGATTTTCAATTCCCTGCGATCGTAAAGCGTAGCAGACTGAAAATATTACTATAAATAACGCGGTTATGCTTTTTATCGCTTGCAGGCTCTTTTCGTTTTGCTGTACAGGCAATTTAATACAACCCTCAGCTTTATTTGTATCTTTTTCCGGGTATTCACCCCGGCGGGCCGACAGTTGAAATACAACTGTTTACGCACAACTTCTGCAGAAACAGAAAATAAATATCTCACTTCCAGAGAATAGCAATCGGTTCGGCCTCTCAAGTTGAATTTTATTCATATATTGCCTTGTCTACCCCCCGTTGATCTTACTCCGCTAGTCTTAAACATCAGAACTTTATGCCATCTAATCCGGCACCTACTTTTGTACGTAATAATTTTGACCTCATCCGTATAGTTACGGCGGTCCTTGTCCTCGTCAACCATTCACTTGGGCATCTTGAGCTTGCTGTACCTGGATGGTACGCAGTAATTCAACAATTTCAACGTGTACCGATGTTTTTTGTGATGAGTGGATTCCTGCTCTCGGCGTCATTTGAACGCAACAGTCAACTCAAGCCATATTTCACCAACCGTCTCGCGCGTATTTATCCTGGTCTCTGGATGTGTCTGCTGCTCACTGTAATTCTTTTTGCATTGATAGGAGGCGTAAGTTTTTTTAATGCCGAAGCGGCTCCATGGCTCGCTGCCCAGGGCATTGGTTTTATTTACACTCCCAGCTTTCTCGACAATTTTGGTTACGGGTCTTACAACGGAAGCCTCTGGACGATAGTTATTGAACTGCAATTTTATTTGTGCCTGCCAATAATCTATTGGTTGTACCGGAAATATAACAGAGACAACTTTTTTTATATCCTGTTTGCAGCGTCGTGTGTTATCGCTTCGCTTCTTTACACGTACACCAGCCACTTAAGTGGTTCGCAGGCATGGATCGGCAAGTTGGTTCGTTATTCAATATTGCCACATGCGTATATTTTTCTGGCGGGCATAATATTGCAACGTTTGAAAGTATTTGAGTGGAAATGGGTCCGCGGCAAAGCGCTTCTTTGGATGGCAATCTTCCTGGTCCTGAGTTATGCCCTTCCTGTTACAATTATTACCAAAATGATCGCAATGATCGTTCTCGCTTTCTGCACAATTTCTCTTGCTTACTCTGCACCCGGCATCGCAACTAAATATTTAAAGGACCGCGACCTATCATACGGAGTTTATTTGTATCACGGAATGCTGTTAAGTATTCTTGTTGAATTGGGATTCATCCGCAACGTTTGGTATATGGTTGGCGTTGGTGCAGTAACATTTCTTCTTGCGTGGTTGTCGTACCGCTACGTTGAGTCGCCGGCAATGATATGGGCGAAGCGCAGGAATGCGGCTGCGAAGGAAGCGAAGAAAACCGTTACTCCAACAATAATACCGGTTCAGCAATCAGCGTAACTTCCTCACGTTCGCCTTAATATACAATACTGCTATATTCACACTTTTTGCCTGGCACGGATCAAACCGAAGCGCAGACAAAAAATTTCGTAATATTTATTTAACATGAATTGAATACTTTTACCGGAGCTAAGGTGCACGCCAAACATTAACGATCCCATTTCTTCCCTGATCAATAGTAGGGCTTGAAAACATATGAGATATACTCCGATAAAGAATTGCTCCATCTCCTGCCAGCAGATGACGAGAAAGCTTTTACCGAAATTTATAACCGCTACTGGAAAGTAGTTTTTGCCATGGCCTTCAGCCGGCTGAGAGACGCTCCATTGGCCGAAGATATTTTACACGACGTTTTTGCCAGCCTCTGGGCAAACAGAAACAAAACCGAAATTGATTCGCTACAGAATTACCTTGCTTCCGCAACAAAATATCTCGTGTTCGCAACTATCAGAAAAAAAGCGCACCGGGAACGTTATTATGCAGCACAGCTGAAGCCAGAACTCAACATAGAAGACGACTTCCTGTATAAACAGCTATATGAATTTGCCTCCAAAGAAATTGAATCTCTCCCCGAACGGTGCCGCCTGATTTTCAGATATAGGGAAAAAGGTATGACGAACAGCGAAATAGCCCTGCAAATGAAAATTTCAATAAAAACAGTTGAGAACCAAATCAATAAAGCTTTTCATCATTTGCGTTTCGCGATGAAAAAAATGCTGCAGGTGCTGTTTTAAAAACAAGCAAATTTTTTTTTACTTCAATGGGTGCAGCACATGTTTCAATACACTTCTTAAGTAGTGAAACATATACCAGATTACATACAAGACCTGATTCAAAAGTTTTTTGAGGGTAAAATAACCACCGAAGAAAAGAAACGATTAGACGATTGGTATCATTCGCTTTATTCTTCTCAGGTGGAATTTGTTTCAGACGAAAGCGAACAGCATTTAGGTTCGCGCATGAAGCAGCGCCTGGACAACATGCGGAAAAAGGATCGCCGTGTCGTTTCGCCTGCGATGCTGTTAGTAATGAGAGCCGCAGCGGCCGTTCTTTTACTTTTCGTGTCTATAATAGCTTACCGGACGCTTTTCACCGGCAAGGCAAAGGAAAAATATAGTTCTGTAACGCATAAGCCGGCAACCGACATACTCCCGGGAAGCGACAGGGCAATACTTACGCTTGGCAATGGTGCCACAATTAATCTGGACAGCACTTCAAACCAATCGCTTGGTATAGACGGAGGTATTAAGATTATTAAGGTTGGCGATGGCCAGGTTGAATATCAGCCTGGAGCTGTGCAAAATAACCCGGCAATGGTTTATAATACAATCTCCACTCCAAGAGGTGGCCAGTATAATATAGCCTTGTCAGATGGAACTAAGGTTTGGCTTAACGCATCTTCATCAGTTCGCTTTCCTGTGCAATTCAATGACAACATCAGGGAAGTGGAAATGACGGGCGAAGTATATTTTGAAGTGGCCCACAATCCAGCAAAACCATTCAGGGTAAAAGCGAAAGGCACTTATATAAATGTTCTGGGAACTCATTTTAACGTGATGGCATACGACAATGAGCCAAGTATCAATACAACGCTGTTGCAAGGCTCTGTAAGGGTTGAACATGATAAGTCGTCACGCATTCTTTCACCAGGACAGGCAGCAATGGTTGGTGCTTTGGGTTCGATAAGGGTAATAAAAGACGCCGACGTTGAAGAAGCTGTCGCCTGGAAAAATGGATATTTTCTATTCAACGGTTCCGATATTAAAAGCATTATGCACCAGGTGGAAAGATGGTACGATGCGGATGTGAAGTATGAAGGGGATGTTAAGCTTCATTTCACCGGACAGGTGAGCAGAAATGTGAAAGTTTCGGAACTACTGAGAAAACTTGAATTGACCAACGAAGTGCATTTCAAAATAGAAGGTAAAAAGATCACGGTATTGCGATAGGCCGCACACATGATCGTTGCCATAACAAAACAAAACTAACAAGCTATGATGTTTCCTCGCATGCCATTTGCTGCCAGGCGAAAAAGAATTTTCTGGGCAGTCAGCGTTTTTAAATTCACATTCTTTTTTCTTACAGCTGTTTGTATGAAAGTGAGCGGAGGGGTGTTCGCTCAAACAATCAGCTTGTCGCTCAGGGATGTGCCCTTAACAAAGGTGTTCAAGGAAATCCAGCGGCAAACGGCTTATAAATTCATCTACAGCGATGAGATACTTGAATCAAAGAACCAGGTAAGCGTTACACTGAAAAACGTGCCGCTCCGGGAAGCACTTGATAAAACAGTTACATCGCGCGACCTCGAATATGTTATCGATGGTAATACTATCGTTGTGAGAAGAAAGCACAGCGAACCGGCAAAGGTGGCGGATGTGATATTAGTTGATATCAGCGGTAAAATTACCAACGAAAAAGGTGAGCCCGTAGCCGGGGCTTCAGTACTCGTTAAAGGAAGTAAGATCGGCACGAGCACAGATGAAAATGGAAACTTCAAACTGGAACTAACGAAGGATCAGCAGGTGCTGGTGATATCATCAATCGGGTTTGAAACAAAGGAGGTAAGGGTTCCTGAATCCGGCCAACTTACTATTGTATTGAGCAGAAAAGATGATACCGCGATTGAAGACGTAGTGGTGGTGGGTTTCGGCACACAAAAGAAAACTGATCTTACAGGAGCTGTTTCAACCGTATCAGCGGATAAGGTGAACCAGGGAGTGAACCAGTCGCTCTCGCACGCGTTACAGGGGCGCGCATCGGGCGTTACAGTTATTCAGAATTCCGGCGAGCCTGGTGCAGGAGTTGAAATAAGAATACGCGGCACCGGATCTATCAACGACAATAGTCCTTTATATGTTGTTGACGGTGTTATATCATCAATATCAATGCTCAACCCCGCGGATATCGAAAACATTTCAATTTTAAAGGATGCTGCTTCTGCGGCTATCTATGGTTCACGCGGCGCTAATGGCGTGGTGATCGTCACCACCAAAAAAGGCAAGAGGGATCAGAAAACGAATATTTCTTTCAACACGAGCCAGGGATTACAGCAACCATGGCGAATGCCAACTGCTCTTTCTGCTGAAGACAGAAATACAATCCATAAAGAAGCGCTCACAAACGATGGCGTACCCACCAGCGATCCTATATGGGACTATTACAATGATCCGGATAATGCAGTAACAAGAACCGATTGGTTCAAGGAAATACTTCGCACGGCATATATATCAAGCCAGGATCTCGCAGTTCGGGGTGGATCGAGCAAATCAAACTACTCGTTGAGCTTTGGCTATCTCAATAATGATGGTATAGTATTGAACAGCAATTTCAAACGCTATAACGTTAGATTTAATAGTCAGCATGAAATAGCTAAAAATCTCACGCTAGGTGAAAATATTTATATAGTCAATTCCCGTCAGAAAGCAACCAACACACGAGCTGCATACGATGGTGTTTTAAGCTCTGCATTATTTAATTTCCGGAATATTCCGGTTTGGGTGGACGAAGCCAACCAGATATACGGTACTCCGTCTGGCGATTTTCCAAATCCTGTTGCATCAATCAACAGCCGCGATAACATAGGCCGGAACACGGGAATTGGTGGAAACGCTTACGTGGAATATAAAATACTTGGCATGTTCACTCTTAAGAGTGATATCGCTTACAACTGGAACTTTTCGAAAAACAAAAGCTTTACAGCTATTGCGCAGGGTGGCGGAAGAGGCCTGAATGAAAATAGCTTATCTGAAGATTATTTTACAGGCAGCACGTGGATATGGAATAACACTATCAACTTCGACAAAAATTTCGGCGACCATCACGTTGCGGGTGTTATCGGTACTTCAGCTGAATCTGGTATCGCAGAAATTACACGAACCGGTACAGCCAGAAATTTCAGTAACCAGGAACCCGCGCTTCGATATTTCAATAACGCCGGTACATTTCCTGATCATCCCTCCGGATGGGCCGATGATTACACATTGCAGGGTTACTTCGGCAGGGTGAGCTATGAATTTGCCGACAAATATCTTGTTGCTGCGAACATCCGTCGCGACGGATCTTCGAAGTTTGCGCCCGACAGGCGGTGGGGTACATTCCCATCGGTATCGGCCGGCTGGAGAATTTCAAAAGAAGACTTTTTCTCTTCGATGACAGATAAAATTTCCGACCTTAAGATCAGGGCAAGCTGGGGACAATTAGGAAACGATAAAATACCAAATTATCAGTTTTACACAACGGTAAGCAGTGTTGGCTCGCCTACACTTAACGGTGTGCCTTTCACATCCGTGGCGCAAAATCGTATTGCTAATACCACCATACAATGGGAAGTTACCACGCAGACGGACGTAGGTTTGGATCTCGCGCTGATGAACAACAGGATACTTCTGACTGCCGACTATTACGATAAAAAAACGAAGGATATTCTGGTGCGTGTGCCACTTGTGTCATCTTATGGTGTTGGTGAGGCGCCGTTCCGCAATGCAGGTAAGGTTTCCAACAAAGGTTATGAAGTGTCGGCAACATACAGAGGCGGTGGCGGTCAAAAATTGAGCTACGAATTAACAGCCAGTATTGCGCATGTTAAAAACAAGCTTGAAACACTCGGTGTTTCGGGCGCCAAAGAAATATTTACCTCCGACTACAAGAATACTTCGGTCGGTCGCATTGCCGAAGGAGAGCCGATCGGACATTTTTATGTGCTGAATTCATTGGGCATATTTCAATCGCAGGGTGAAGTAGACAGTTACAAAGACAAAGACGGCAACCTTATCCAGCCGTTGGCGGTGGCGGGTGATGTAAAATTTCAGGATGTAAATGGTGACGGAGTGATAAGTGCCAATGACCGGATAAACGCCGGAAACAGTTTTCCGCAATTCACATATTCATTGAACGCAGCGGTTAACTACGGCAATTTCGATTTTAGCATGCTTTGGATAGGCAGCGAAGGCAATAAAATATTTAACGGACTAAGACTCGGCGGAATATTTCTGCAGGGCTCGGGCTACAATAATGGACCCGATATACTTGGCCGCTGGACTCCGGACTCGAAAAGTAATTCAGTGCCAAGAGTAACAATGAAAGATCTGAACAGTAACAGAAATTACAGTACAATGTATATTGAAGACGGCAGCTTTTTACGCATGAAATATCTGACCGTGGGCTATACATTCGGAGAAAACATCATTGGAAACAAGATCCAGAAGCTTCGTGCATTTATAACGCTTCAGAACCTGATAACCATCACAGATTATTCAGGGTTTGACCCTGAGATAGGCGCCGACGTAGATTATTCCAGCAATATGTACGGTGTTGACAGGGGATTATATCCCCAGGCAAGAGCATATATGCTGGGAGTAAACTTTAACTTTTAACATCTGATCTTCTTCGTTATGAAAAATTATATAGTATTAATCATAATTACGTTTTTGTCTGGTTCCTGTTCGAAAAGTTTCCTTGACAAGGAACCTCATGAATTTACTGATGCGCTGTTTTGGAAAACGGCTGAACAGGCAGAATCGGCTTTGGGAGGAGCATATACACCTTTGCAGGCGGAAGAGGCGCTTGGGGGAGAAGAGTGGACAGGCATGGAAGCTTTCAGTGACATAGGTTATATGAATGACAATTATTCTGATTTTATCGCAATGACTGAGTTCAGGGCAATGCAGAACACAGAGAATGACCTTAGCCTTAACAGCTATAAAGCGTACTATCAGGTAATAAAAAGAGCAAACGATGTACTCGCTCACGTGCCGGATATCAGCATGGACGAATCGCAGAAAAAAAGGATATTGGGAGAAGCTAATTTTCTGCTGGCATTTGCTTACTTCCAGGAAGTGATCCGTTATGGAGGTGTTCCACTTTATGATCCTGCTAATACAGAATCGGCGTTGATACGTGCCACAGAAGCTGAGATATGGGCTGTAATTGAAAGCAGTCTGATCACAGCAACTTCGCAGCTTGCATGGGATCATGAAAAAGGCCGGCCTGGCCTCGGTGCCGTTTGGGGATTATTGGCGAAGGTTTATGCTTACGAAAAGAAATGGAACGAATCGAAGGAGGCTGCGGAAATGGTGATCAACTCCGGAAAGCATGATCTATATCCCGTTTATTCCGATCTGTTCACAATAGCACACGACAATGAAAGTGAAAATTTGTGGGTGTTGGGAGCGAGGTATGGCGAATATCCTATCACAAGTATTTTATACCTGCCAAATGATGTTTGGGGCGGCACACATCCGGAAGAAGTAGGTGCAGGATGGCGGCTGGTAAGTGCTACGGAAAATTTTTATGAATCATATCAGCCTGGTGATCTGAGAAAGGCTGCAACAGTTGCCAAACGTGGCGTTGATATGGTTACCTACAACGGAGCCACAGATATATTAAAGGCTCCCAATAATCAATCGCCGGTAGTTTGTATTAAATACATGCAGCCTTATGCGGAAGCATATACAACCTGGTCGCCCGGTTTGAGCATTCCCGTTTTGCGGTATGCGGATATTTTGCTTTTGCATGCAGAAACAAATATGCAACTGCTGGCTGGCGGTCCAGATAACAGAACTACACCGGTTGCACAGGCAGCGGAATCATTTAATAAAGTCAGGGAACGTGCAGGACTTGATCCGATTGCCTCTCCCACATTTAATGACCTTATGTACGAAAGAAAAATGGAGCTGGCATTTGAAGGCGGTGACCGCCATTTTGATCTCGTGAGGTGGGGACTCGCGGAAGAAGTTTATAACAATCTTCCTGCCGAAGGAACTTATAAGCCTAAGCGGACATTTATTCCTGAAAGGCATCGTTTGCTTCCATTTCCACAAAGGGAAATTGATAACAGTAATGGCACTATAACGCAGAATCCGAATTATAATTAGAGAAACCATTTTTTAAGAGTGAAAGGTGAGAGGTGAGAAGAAAAAACATCCTTTCTCACCTAACTTTATCCCCTAATAACTGATATTATGGGATTATTGACACCTGACATTCGCGAGTTTGTAAACACAGTAAAACTTGGATTTGCCGCCACTGTTTGTGCAGATGGCACGCCTAATCTTTCACCAAAGGGGACTACTATCGCGTGGGATGAAGATCACCTCGCATTTGCAGATATTTATTCACCCGGAACAGTAGAAAATCTGCGGTTGAACAACTCGATTGAAATTAATTCTGTTGATATTTTTACCAGGAAGGGTTATCGGTTCAAGGGAGTTGCTGAAGTGCTTAGCAGGGGTGAGCTTTTTAATTCAATCCTGGAAAAATACCAGAGCGCGGCTGGTCAATATAAAATTAACAACATTGTTCTGGTGAAAGTGGAACGTGTAGTTCCACTTTCTTCTCCTGCATATGATCACATGAGTGAGCAGGAGATTTTCGACAGATGGTTTGAATACTGGGCTTCGGTAAACGAGAATCGAATAAATAGTTAAAGAGATTTAAGATATTCCACGAGGTCAGATTTCTCAGCTGCGGTGAGCCCCAATTTAAAATGATCGTTGTAATGATTAACCACATCAATATAATCAGCAAATCTTCCGTCGTGATAAAATCCTCCTTTGGACCTCGCAAACAATCCTCCTAACGGCGGTGTGCGATATTTTCCTGTAGGCGATCTTTTTGCTTCGAAGTCATCTATGCCTATTTCTTCTGCCGTGCGTAAACTATTGTCAGTCAGCAACGGTTCCGAATGGCATGTAGAACAATTCGCTTTTTTTACAAATAGCGCTCTTCCACGGCCCGCGGCAGCCGCATCAAAACTTCCTTTGGGCGGCTTCGGTGCGGCAATGGAGTGCTGGTAAGCTCTTAGGGCAGGTAATTTTGAAGTAATAAGATCCGGGTCATTGAATACCGCATAGAACTTATTTTCTGTAGCAATCGGATATTTTTCGGCGTTGTTTAATCTTGGATCAACGAATGTTCCCTTTCCATGCATTTCAAGATTTGCGACAAACGCGTTCCAGTAAGTTATATCGCCCCAGCCCGTATATGTTGCGAGATCTACACCTTTCAAGCCAAATGCAGCAGGAATGAGGTTTGCCGCTACTTTGCCATCGGGGCGCAGAGCTTTTCCATCCATGAAAAGCACAGCAGCGAATTTTCCGGGTCCCCAACCATTTAATACTGTGCGTAAGGTTGTTTCATCAACATGTAACAGATCGGCAATGGGCTGCGCATTATCAGTTAATGATATAATCTTTCCAACATTCAAATCGCGGTTTGGCCAGCCGTCGAGGCGCTTGCCTATACCTGGAGCAAATGAGTTGTCAACCGTTGAATGACAAACCGCGCACGTGATTCCTATTGATTTTAATTTATTTTCATCGTCGAAATTACCTTTCACGCCTACAACAGCATTCAACTTGAGTAAAGCAAGTGTTGTTGCCGGATCGTCGAGGTTAATTGAATTATTGGAAATCCCCTGAACGACTTCTGCGGGTAATGCCTCTGCGTCTACTTTTAATCCTACTGACAATGCGGTTTTTGGACTAACGCCGGCACCGAAGCCACCGTTGTCGCTTCCGGCAATTGCCTTATCGATGTGAAGTAGTCCGCTCCAGAAATCTTCGTCGCCGAATGTATCGAAACGGAAGATGTTTTTCCCGTCCGATATTATCGTCGGTTTGTTTTCATTGACACGACTATCGTTACTAATATTACTGCGAAGAGGAGATTTCAACTTCTGGCATTGTGTTAATGCAATGGCAATAATCAGCAATAGTATAACTATGCCTGTCTTTTTATGTCTCATAAAAATGATTTGACCTTGTATTATTCAGCTTAGTGTAGGTGAGAAGCGTGAAGGTTACAGCAGGCTAAAGTATTTATGCATATAGCGTACCCGAATGGTACTTATTTATTTCGTGACCGTAACTTTCACGTCATCGGTAGATTGAGCCTCTTTATTGTCGGTAACGGTTAACCGGAAGATGTAAACTCCGATCCCCAGGTTATCTAATCGCGTTTTACTTGCGTCCGGAGTTATGATACTGTATTGTGTGCCCTGAATACACGTCCAGTTATAAGCTGCAATCCATCCATCAGGGTCTTTGGATTGAGTTCCATATATCCAGGGATTATAGTTCCATGATTTGCCTATAGTAATATCAGCACCCGCATTTGCAACTGGCGACATATTAGAGGTTATAGTTTTATCCACCACCCCGGCAACCTCAACAGGCGCGGACCATGCATTGGCTCCAGGCTTTGGCAAAACCTGTTTTAAAGCGTTGTAAAACTCATCGTATGCCGACAGCTTAATATGAATAGAATCCGCCTCGAATTTTGAAACAGCCGTTCGCGGGTATATATTCCTGATATCAATAAATTTCATTTTCCCTGGATAAAGAACCGCATCCTGATTCACACGTGCTATGTAGCCTTCATTTACCTTATTAATAGCAGAAGAAAAGCCTTTCTTGTACAAAACGGGACACGTTATCATACTCACTATATACATTCGCGCCAAAGGATTCGCTTTACGCATGCTGTCCACACTGCGGTTAAAGGCTGCAAGCAGTTTTGTTGCAACTGTTGCATCACCGGCGGAGGCTCTTAAAAACTCATTCTCTCCATCATACAATACAATATCATTAGGAGTGTAGCAACTCGTAAGATCCTTTATGTATCCGATTTTCTCGTTCCACGTTGTTCCGCCGATAGCGCGGTTAAGAATCGGGTAACTCTTATTTATCCATGTTGTCTTCCAGTTCGAATAGTTCATTCTTTCCAGAATTGAATTCCCATTAAGCACTATACCATAGCCAGCTTTCGCAATACTGCACGTATCGCTATATACACCTGTGTTTTTTAGAGAGTAGACCCTTTCCGCGAGGTTGGCTTCGGATGCGACCGGTTCCCCATAAATTTTATCACTGCTTAATTGTTTCTGGCATGATAATGCAATAGTGGCTGCAATGCAGTAAATAAGGCTTCCTTTCATTTGATGAAACTCGGTTAAGGTTTACGACAGCAAGGAGATTGGCTGTTTAAGTATCCTAAAATACACGCGAAATAATAATTTGAGGAGAGAATTTACTCACCAGTAATCCCCAATCGCGTAAATGATTCACAAAATGAAAAGAAATATTTGGAAATACGAATAAACCAACTATTAGCCATCAGTAATAGCTGTAGCTCGTGCTTACGTCAAATTTTTGTCCGGCCTTGGTGCCACTCGTAAAAGTCAGCTCTCCAGATTTCAGCAAAGGAGTATGATCGGCATTATAGGTGTAGTGGTAGTTCACCGTATATTCCTCTGTGATTCCTGTCACCCATTCTTTGCCAGGATTATTTTTCTGTAGATGTAACCCCGGCAATACCAGGAGGTGATCATGTATGCCATCGTGAATCAATGTGAAGTCGTCGACATTGATTTTATCATCATAGTTATCATAATGTGTGGTAAAATTGTTTTCGCCCGCGCCGGAAACGGCGGGCCTGTGATCGGACATATCTTTCAAATTACCATCGGCATGATAAGTGAAAGTCAGCGTTCGGTCAACGATAAAGTCACCACTATTAGCCTTATGATCCCAAATGATCTGTGAAACCTTTCCGGTATTGTATGTGAACGCAACATGTCTTTTGAGCAGATTATCCTCATCAATAAAATTGACCATCATCACCCTGCCCGTATTATCGTAAACATACCGCAGCGTATCGTGATTAACGATTATATTATTTCTCATCTCACCGATCCTGCCATTGTCGTATAAAACGTCGTAAATGTAATAGCCGGATGCGAAATCAGCTTTGTTAACAAGACTGTCGGAACCGTATTCAAAATGATAATAAGGCGAGGGAAGATGCGGTATTATAATGTCCTTCAACAGTATTTTCGTGGTCGGCTCATCAGGAGATGTTATTGGATTTTTGTTATCCTTTTTACAGGAAATGATCATCATTGCCAATGCCATTGAACTCAAAATCAGGCGGTAATTCATGTTTATCAAACGTTTAATGCTCAGCTAATACGAAGTATTGGCCAAAAGGTTGTTAGCGTTTTCTTAAACTGCATTAAAAAAGGAAAATTGTCTAATTAATACAGAGCGCCAAAAGGTGCGCTTTTAATTAGATTATTATATTTATTGGATGACGTTTGCTGAAAAAGTTATCCGTTTCAATAAAAATCTGCACTACACCGGCGATCCTCTGCCAACGGGAATACGCATTATGAACCCGTTCAGGGAGTCGCCCGACACAATGCGCATCGTTGAAACCTTTTACAGAAAGTATTATAACGACAACAATAAGCGCCGTATCATGCTCGGCATTAACCCGGGCAGATTTGGAGGCGGGTTAACGGGTATTCCGTTTACTGACACGAAACGACTAACAAATGAATGCAATATCAGTTACAACGGAAAAACATCGCACGAGCCGTCATCTGTGTTCATTTATAAGATGATCAGCGAATATGGTGGCACAGAAAAATTTTACGGCGACTTCTTCATCAATTCACCATGCCCTCTTGGATTTACCTCAAATAAAAATGGAAAGGAATTAAACTACAATTATTATGATAGTCCCGCACTGATGACTGCCGTGAAAGGTTTTATGATAGATAGTATAAAAGAGCTCATTAAGCTGGGCATCAGAACAGACTCATGTGTTTGTCTGGGCACCGGAAGAAACGAAAAAATACTTAACAAACTAAATAATGAATATCAATTTTTCGGAAAGATAATTCCGCTGGAACATCCCAGATACATTATGCAATACAAAAGCAAATCGATGGATGAATATATAAAAAAG